>ULRP01038074.1_pt1 | contig 12155 bp, 9 predicted proteins | sample 1955521 | NCBI WGS metagenome assembly ULRP01 (sample SAMEA4835685, study PRJEB28245) | human gut metagenome | biome: gut microbiome; material: fecal sample | place: Denmark | collected 2008
GGCAAAACGCGTTGAGCTTGCGAGAATAAAAGCGCATAAAAAAGCGGAAAAAGAAAAAGCCAAAGCCGCGATTTTACGCGATAAAAACAGAAAGAAAGCGGAAGCGCGCGAAAAGAAAAGACTTCTTGCCGAAGAACGCGCAAAACGCCGCGATATGTTAAAGCGCGAAAGCAAAAAAGACAGGCAGAAGCGCATAGCCGCGGAGAAAGCGCGGATAGCGGAAGAAAAAAGAGAAGAAAAGCAGAGAAAGGCGGAGCTTAAACGGCAGAAATTTCTCGCGAAAAAAGCGAGAAAGGAAAAGAACGCGGAAAGCCGCCGCAAAAACCGCGAAAAGAACAGAGGCTTCGGCGGCTGGCTCGCTGCGGTAATCTCGCTCGGCGTGGCAACGCTGGTGCTGGCTTCGGTTCTAACGTTCACGTTTTTAATGCCTACCGCGAGCGATAATATGCTGGAATCGGCTTATCGCAGATCGTTTTACGATACGGTAGAGCAGGTAGACAATATGGATCTCAATATGTCCAAAATACTCGCGACGAGCGATACCGGCGCGATGCAGAATTACCTTATGAATCTTGCCGTAAACAGCGAGCTTGCCGAAAACGACCTGCAATCCTTGCCGTTAGAAGACGAAAGCAAGTTTTATACGGTCAAGCTTGTAAACCAGATAGGCGATTACGCCAAGTATCTGAATAAAAAGCTTATAGACGGCGAAAAGTTTACCGCCGCCGAAACGGAAAACCTGAAAAAGCTCTATAAGGCAAACCTTACTCTTAAAGAAGCGTTGCAAAAGACTATGGGCGGAATGGAAAACGATTTCTCGTTCGTTTCTATGGCGACGGGCGATAAAGGCAACGTGGTTCTCGATAACTTCAACGACCTTGAAAATCTTTCCGTAGAATATCCCGAGCTGATTTACGACGGACCGTTCTCGGACGGTGCGGACGAAAGAGAAATAAAGGGGTTGTCGGGCGAAAAAACGGACGAAGCGGGAGCGAAAGAGATATTCTCCGATATATTCGGCGCATACGGGTTAGAAAACGTTAAAAACGCAGGCACGTTAGAGGGCGCGATGAGATGCTTTAACGTTACCGCCACGGTAAACGACAGCGTGCTGTTCGCGCAGATTTCGGAAGTCGGCGGAAAGCTTATCTCGTTCTCTTATTCGGGCAGCTGCAAGGAAACGAATTTCGACGGGGATTACGTGACCGCAAAGGCTTTGGAATTCCTTGCCGCGCAGGGTTTTAACGATATGCGCCCCGTCTGGGTAAATCTCTCCGACAACGTGTATACGATTAACTTTGCCGGGTCGAAGGACGACGTTATCATTTATTCCGACCTTGTAAAAGTGAGAGTGTGCGCGGAAACGGCTGCGGTTATCGGAATGGAAGCAACTTCTTATTACACCAACCATACGGAAAGGGTGATAAATAAAGCCGCGCTTTCCGCAGAACAGGCGAGAAGCAAAGTTTCTTCTTCTATAGACGTGATAACGTGTAGAAAAGCGATTGTGCCTATAGGCGAAAAGAGCGAAAAACTCTGTTACGAATTTTCCGGCACTTACGACGGTTCTGCCTATTTCGTGTATATAGACGCGGAAACGGGCAGACAGGTAGAAATGTTCAAGGTGATTTCTTCCGACGAGGGCGAATTGCTGATGTAACTCGGTTATAAACCGAATATCGAAGAAAGAATAATCGTAAAACTAAGTGCAACACTTAGAAATTAAAAAGGGCGCGGCGCGCCCTTTTTAATTTTGTTTTATCGTTTATTTCGCGTCGGTGCTGCCTATGCCGCCTTTTCTCGGCGCGGCGCACTCGTCGTCTTCGGTTATGCCGAACGGGGTAAACACGCCCTGCGCGAAAGCCTTGCCTTTTTCTATCGTGAGCGGCTTATCTCCGCAGTTGGTCATTTTTATAAAAATATGCCCTTCGTTTTCCGCCTCGTAATAATCGGAATCTATTACGCCCACCGTGTTGTTGAGCGTGAGTCTGTATTTAAAGCCCAAAGACGAACGCGGATAAATGAGCAGCACCCAGCCGCTCGCTATTTTAACCCTTACGCCCGTTGCGACCTTTGCCGTTTCGTTCGGCGCGAGAGTGAATTCTTCGGGCGAAAAAAAGTCGTAACCCGCGCTGCCCGCGGTGGCTCTTTTGGGCAGAATTATTCCGGAATAATTATCTTCCGTTCCGCATCTTAAATATTCGGTTTTGCTTACCTTTTCGAATTTAGCTATTTTTTCCATAAAATCTCACCGATAAAATCATATCATTTTTTTTCGGAATTATCAACGATATTTTCGGGTTTGTTCCCGAATTTAAGTCCGCCCGCGGCTTTAAGCGTGCGCATTCTCTTAAAGTATAACAGAGTGAGCGGCAAAATGAGTGCGAACAAAACCGCGAGGAACGCGGGGAACAGCCCCGCGGAAAGCCTTTTCGCGATCAGTCCGAACAGCGGCGGAACGGCGAGAATGCCGAGATTGCACATCGCCATTTGCGAGCCGATAAGAGATTGAGAGGCTTCCTTGCCGAAATGCCCGGGCGTCATATAAATCAGGTTTGGGAACGACGGACCGTTGCCGAAGCCTATCATCGCGAGCGCGCCGCCCTTTACCGCAATGGGAACGGGCAAAAACAAAAGGATTATCGCCGCAAGCACAAGTCCGTAACCGATAAGCACTATGCGTTCGTTGCCGAGCTTTTTCACGATTAAACCCGAAACGAACCTGCCCGTGGTTATGCCGAGATAATAAAAAGTCAAAGCTCTTGCCGCGGCGGCAGCGGTCGCGCCTTCGGATTTTACGAGAAAGGTCGTTGCCCAGGTGTTGCAGGTGAATTCGAGTCCGCAGGTGAGAAAGAACACGAGCCAGCCCGCGCGGGCGGCAGGGATCTTAAACATCGCGGGGTAAGAAAGCGTCACGGGGGTGAAGGCTTCTTCTTCGCCCGATTGTTCTTTGACTTTCTTCCATAACGGCAGGGTAGAAAACGCCAACGCCGCGATGGCGATCTGAACGTAAAAAATAAGCCTGTAACCTTGCCGCCAGTCGCCGTTTTTAAGCGCGAAAGACATTATGAACGGCGTTATCGCAACGCCTATGCCGTAAAAGCTGTGCAGAAAGCTCACGTGAGAAGATTTATACCTTAAAGCCACGTAGTTATTGAGAGCCGCGTCTATCGCGCCCGCGCCGAATCCCGCGGGCAACGCGGAAACGCACAGCCACCATATAGAGGTTGAAAGCGAAAACCCGATAAGCGCGACAGCCGTTACGAGCGTGGAAACCGCCGTCACGAGTCCCGTGCCGAATTTGTTGATAAGCTTTGCCGAGAACAGCGAAGAAAGCGCGGTGCAGAGCGAAATTAAAACCGTTACGTAGCTCGCGTAGCTTACGGGAAGTCCCAGATCGGGGAACATCGCGGGCCACGCCGAGCCGATAGCGGAATCGGGAACGCCGAGACCTATGTATATAAAATAGATAAAAACCAGAAGTAAAGTCGCCATAACAAAAGATGTTAATTCCTTATAAAGTGATAAACAGAGTAAGGCAGGATAGCAAAATCGCGGGCAGAGCGCAACACGTTCCGTACAGCGCGAACTTGCCGAAGGAAAGCTTAACGCCTTCTCCGTTCAATATTTTCGTCCACATAATTCCCGCAAGCGCGCCGACGGGCGTTATGAACGCGCCGAGATTAGAGCCTATCACCGCCCCGTAAAGCGCGTATAAGCTTTTTCCGCCGATGATTTTTTCAAACAGCACGCTCATAGGTATATTGTTCAAAAAATTTGCCGACAGCGCGGAAAGAAACCCGAAACTCAACGCGTCCGATTTTCCGCCGCGAAGCAGGGCGTTTCCCAAAACGTCGGTAAAGCCGCACTTTTTGAGTGCGAGAACGATCACGAACATAGAAAGAACGAACGGAATAAGTTCGTAAGGCTCTTTTTTAAGCCCTTGCAGAACTCTCGCCGCGCTCTTGTCGCGGGTTAAACCGTAGACTGTGAGAAACGCCGTAAGCGCGCCCGCGCCGACGACGCAGACGAGCCACATTTCCGCGCCGATAAAGGACGATACCGACAGCGCGATTATGCAGGCGCACAGAGTGAAAAGCGAAGCCGCCGTCTGAACCTTGTCTATTCTCGTCTTTGCGTTCTCGTCCGGACCGCAGGCGATTTCGTTTTTTTCCGAAGTCGCGACCGGTCGCTTAAGCTGTTTTCCGAACAATAAAAGCAAAACGCAGAGACTGCTTACGCCCGCGACTATCGCCGGCAGCAGCATTACCTTTGCATACGCGAAAAAGTCCACGCCGTAGCTGCCCGCAAGGTAGACGTTGGTGGGATTGCCCACGATGAGCGCGACGCTCCAGGTATTCGCCGCGACGAATTCGCCCATAAGATAAGGCACGGGCGAGATTTTTGCTTTTCTCGCGAATATGCAGACGGGCGGCGTAAAAGTAAGCACGATTATGTCGTTAGAAGTAAACACGGTGAGAATCGCGACCGTCGCGTACAGTAAGAGGAAAAGCTTTATCTGCCCGCCTTTAACGTTTTTAAAAATCCTTTCCGCAACGAACGAGAAAAACCCCGCGTTGCCGAGATATACCGAAACGAGCGTTACCGAAAGGAACAGCGCGAGTATTTTTATCGGATTGACGGCGGAGTCCGCAACCATGCCGGCGACGGCTTCTTTAACGGAAACCGCGCCGAACGCCAAAAGAATCGCCGCGCCCGCCACGGAAATAAGACAGTATAAGCCGACCTTGAATTTTTTTATCGTTATATAAGGCTTTATTATAATGGATAAAGCCATCAGAGCCGCGGTTATCGCGGCGGTTATCACGGTTTTTGTCATATCGCTATTCTAACATATAAAAAAAATAAAAGCAACGAAACGCGCAACCCGTTATACAAAGTTGACAAAACGCACACAATTATATTAAAATGACATATATTTACAAAAAGCGTTGCGACAGCGCAATCGATATAAGGAGATGATTTTATGGTTATTTGCGTATTCGGCGCGGCGAGCGAAGCCGTGGATGCGATTTATAAGGAGAAATGCTATTCGCTTTGCAAAAAACTTGCGGAGCGCGGACATTCGCTTATTTACGGCGCGGGCAGCGAAGGGCTTATGGGCGCGGCGGCAAGAGGCTTTAAAGACGGCGGAGGCAAGGTACACGGCATCATACCGCACTTTTTTAAAGAAAAGAGTTTTGAGGGGATTTATTACGATTCCGATAAACTCGAATTTACCGAAACGATGGCGGAAAGAAAACAGAAAATGGAGGACGGGTGCGACGCGTTTATCGTAGTTCCCGGCGGAATCGGCACGTTTGAAGAGTTTTTTGAAGTGCTTACTTTAAAACAGCTCGGCAGACATAAAAAGGCGATAGCCGTTTACGACATAGCGGGGTATTATTCGGGACTCGACAGAATGTTCGACGGGATTATAAAGAGCAGATTCGTCAACGAAGAATGCAAAAAACTTTATAAAACGATGGTCGACGAAAAAGAGGTTATAGATTATATCGAGAATTATTCCGCGGGCGACGTTGACTGGAATCTTCTTAAAAGGAACGTTGAAAAACCCGAAAACAAGTGATTTTTTTAATAAAAAACGGAATATGGCGGCGATTTTGACGGGTTTTGACAAAAAATCGCAAAATTTTCTTTTTCCCCGTCAAACGCTTGACGAACGGTTTTTTTTCTGTTACAATCTATGCGTAAATTGAATTTTTGCCAATATAGGTTCGTATATACGGCACGAACGTCTCTACCGCACCGCCACAGGCGCGACTATTGGAACATTCTTTCTCCGGCTCGGCTTTTGCTTTTATAAAGTCTTGTCCGGTGGTCGGGATTTATTGGCAAACGGTTTGAGGGATCAATCCGTTTTTTGTTTTTTCGTTGCGGCGGAGGGGTTATGGAAATTTTAGAAAAGGAAATCGCGAAACGCGGCAGGGTTCTCCCGGGGAACGTCCTTAAAGTGGGAGACTTCGTGAATCATCAGATGGAAGCGACTTTGCTTTCTTCTATGGCAGACGAGATTTGCTCGCATTATAAAAAATACGGCGTAAATAAAGTGCTTACGGTAGAAGCTTCCGGCATCGCGCTCGCGATTCTGGTCGCGGAACGGTTCGGTTGCAAAATGGCTTTCGCCAAAAAAAGCAAAGCCCTTAACGCCGACGGAGAAACGTATTCTGCGGAATGCCGCTCTTATACCCGCCCCGACAACAATCTGATTATTCTTCCCAAAGCCTATCTCTCGGCGGCGGACAAGGTTCTTATAGTAGACGACTTTCTCGCGATAGGCAACGCCACCGACGCGCTTAGAGAAATAGTAAAGCAGTCCGGCGCGACGCTCTGCGGCATCACCGTGGCGGTAGAAAAAGGCTTTCAGGGCGGCGGCGATAAAATAAGACGGGACGGCATAGACCTGTTGTCTCTCGCAATCGTGGATGAAATGGACGCGGACAGCGGGAAAATCGTTTTTCGTAAACAATAAGCCGCAAGGCTTTTTGGAAAAAGTCATTAAACCCGAAAGGGTATGGAGGTTTTATAATGAAGAAACTTTTAACACTTTTGCTCACCGCAATGCTTGCGGTTGCGTGCTGCTTCGGCTTTACCGCTTGCGGCGAGAAATCCGACGTAAAAATCGGTCTTATCTGCCTGCACGGCGAGACTTCTACGTACGATAAGAACTTTATCGACGCGATGAAGAAAGCTTGCGAAGTTAAGGGCGCGGATCTTGTGATCAAGACCGACATTCCGGAAGACGAAAAGTGCTACGAGGCGGCTATCGACCTTGTAAGCCAGGGTTGCCAGGCCATCTTTGCCGACTCTTTCGGTCACGAGCCGCATATACTCAAAGCCGCGAAAGAAAAACCCAACGTTCAGTTCTATCACGCTACCGGCACTACGGCTCATACCGAAAACGTTGCGAATTTCCACAATGCGTTTGCCAACATTTATCAGGGCAGATACGTTGCCGGTTATGCTGCCGGTATGAAACTTGCCGAAATGGTTAAAGACAAAACCGAAACCGCATACAAAGTAGGTTACGTAGGCGCGTTCCCCTATGCGGAAGTTAAGTCCGGTTATACCTCTTGGTTCCTCGGCTTACGCGCGGCGTTCGGTAAATACGCAGAAGGCAAAACCGTTACCATGGAAGTTAAATTCACCAACTCCTGGTACAACGAAACCAGCGAAAAAGAAGCCGCAAACGCGCTCATTCAAAGCGGCTGCTTGCTTATTTCTCAACACGCAGACTCGTGGGGTGCGCCCACCGCTTGCGAAGACGCGGGTGTTCCCAACGTTTCTTATAACGGAAGCACCATTTCCAAATGCCCCAACACGTTTATCATCTCTTCCAGAATTAACTGGCAGCCCTATTACGAACTCATAATAGACGCCGTAAGAGACAGCAAAAAAGCCGTTCCCGCAGACTGGACTTCCGGCTTCGGCAGCCTTTATACCGCTAAAGAAGGTTCCGTTTGCGTAACCGAACTCGGCAACGCTGCTGCCGAAGGCACTGCGGAAGCTCTCGATAAACTCGTTTACGATATCAAATACAACGGACTTAAAGTGTTCGATTGCGATACTTTCACCGTAACCAAAACCGAGACGAAAAACGTAAACGCGACGGTTGACGAAAACGGAAAACTCCTTCAGTACAAAGCGGACGTAAACACCGATGCGGCGTTTACCGCGGATACCGAAGTTGTAAAAACAATCGAAATAAACGGAAAGAAAGTAACCTATTTTGCGGAAAGCGAATTCCGTTCCGCTCCTTATTTCGATATCGATATCGACGGAATAATCATTAAATAATAAACTAAAAACGATATGCTCCAAGGGGGAAGTTTTCCCCCTTGGAATATTGTTTTTAAAAAGCAAAACCCGACTACGGTCGGAAAAATAAACAAAACGGGTAAAAAAATGACTGAAAACATTACTGAAACGAATATCCCCGCGACCGATAACTACGCGGTGCGTTTTGATAATATCGGCAAATCGTTCGGAACGGTCGTTGCAAACAAAGGCGTATCGTTCGGCGTGAAAAAAGGCGAGATATTGTCGCTTCTCGGCGAAAACGGAAGCGGAAAGACCACTCTTATGAATATGCTTTCGGGTATATATTATCCGGACGAAGGACAGATTTTCATTAACGGCGAACCTGTAAACATCGCTTCTCCCGAAGACGCGTTCAAGTATAAAATCGGAATGGTTCACCAACATTTTAAGCTGGTAGATCTTTTTACGGGCGTAGATAATATTATTCTCGGAATAAAAGCTCCCGCATACAGCGTTAAAAAAGAAAAGGAAAGACTCGTTGAAGAAGCCGAATCGGAGAACGAGTCCGCAGAAAACGGAAAGAAAAAGGGGAAATTTTTGCTTTATGCGAAAATAGCCGCTTTGCCGTTCATAAAACTCGGCAAAAAAATCAAATTCAATCATTTATCAAAAAATCGCGGCAAAGAATTGCAGAATATCGTTGAAAAATACGGCTTTGACGTGGACTTAAACAAGAAAGTATACGATATGTCCGTTTCCGAAAAACAGACGATAGAAATCATAAAGGTTTTGTATCGCGGCGCGGATATAATCGTTTTAGACGAACCTACCGCCGTGCTTACGCCGCAGGAAATCAAAAAACTGTTCGACGTTCTCCGCAAAATGCGAGAAAACGGCAAGTCTATAATAATCATAACTCATAAACTCAACGAGGTTATGGAAATATCCGACAGAGTCGCCATTCTTCGTAAAGGCGAGTATATCGGCGCGGTCAACACCAAAGAAACCGACGAAAAACAGCTTACCGAGATGATGGTCGGCAAAAAGGTCGATTTAAAAATAGAACGCGTTAAAACCGATTTCGATAAGCCGCTTTTAGAAATCCGTGATCTGGTTATCAAAAAAGACGACGGAAGCATTGCTATCGACAACGTAAACTTTTATATCCGCGGCGGCGAAATACTCGGCGTTGCGGGCATTGCGGGTTGCGGTCAGAAAGAGCTGTGCGAAGCCGTTGCCGGTCTCAGAAAAATAGAAAACGGCTTTATTATGCACAAGGGTGAAAGCATAGTGGGGCTTCCTTCCCGCGAAATAATAGAAAAAGGCATTTCTATGAGCTTTATACCGGAAGACAGACTCGGTATGGGACTCGTTCCGTCGTTTTCTGTTACCGACAATATGATGCTTAAAACCTATAACGACGGCAAATCGCCGTTCGTGGACAGAAATTCCGCGAGAGAACGCGCCAACGCGCTGATAAAAAAGCTCGAAATAGTTACGCCGTCAAGCGAAACGCCCGTAAGAAGGCTGTCGGGCGGCAACGTTCAGAAAGTTCTGGTCGGCAGAGAAATAGAGTCTTCTCCCAACGTTATAGTTACGGCGTATCCCGTGAGAGGTCTTGACATAAACTCTTCTTACGTTATTTACGACATATTAAACGAACAGAAGAAAAAAGGCACGGGCATTCTCTTTATCGGCGAAGATTTAGACGTTATGCTCGCGCTGTGCGACAAAATTATGGTTTTGTGTCACGGCAAAAACATGGGTATCGTTCACGCGGAAAAAACCACGAAAGAACAATTAGGTCTTATGATGACGGGTTCTCTCGACCTTACCGAAACGAAAAAAGACAAGGAATTCGGCAAAGCTAAAGACAGTAACCTTACGGACGAAGAATGGCAAGCCGCCGAAACGGAAGCGGAAGCCGAAAAAGAAGCGAAGGAGAAAACGGACGATGAACGATAATATGACTACCGTCAGAGAACCGCTGTTTCATATAGTAAAAAGAAGCGGTCTCACCACCAAGCAAGCCGTGCTGATAAGAGTTTACGCCGTGCTTGCGGGACTTTTGCTTTGCGGCATAATCTGTACCGCGATTTTCAAAGTAAATCCTTTCTCGGTGTATTTCGAGTTGTTTATGGGCGCGTTCGGCACGACGGACAGAATATGGTATCTCGTCCGCGATACCGCGTTGCTTCTCGGCGTAGGACTTGCGCTTATCCCCGCGTTCAAAATGAAATTCTGGAATCTCGGCGGAAACGGACAGGTTCTTATGGGCTGTCTTGCTTCGGTCGCGTGTATGCATTATCTCGGCGGAAAAATCCCCGATATTCTCGTTAATATTTTAATGATAATAACGAGTATTGCCGCAGGCGCGCTGTGGGCGGTTATTCCCGCGATATTCAAGGCGAATTTCAAAACCAACGAATCTTTGTTTACGCTTATGATGAACTACATCGCCGCGGGTATAGTGCTTTTCTGCATCGATTCCTGGGTTAAAACCGGCTCGGGCGTTCTCGTCCCTATAAAAGAAGGCAATCTGATAACTATCGGCAACGACCACGTTCTTACTATTCTTGTCGTAGCGATTCTCACCGCGTTTATGTACGTTTACCTCAAGTTTACCAAACACGGCTACGAGCTGACCGTCGTGGGAGAGAGCGAAAATACAGCGAGATACGTCGGTATAAACGTTAAAAAGGTTATAATAAGAACGCTCGTTTTATCGGGCGCGATCTGCGGCATAATAGGGCTGCTTCTCGGCGGCTCGATCAATCACACCGTGACTTCGGAATCCGCCGCGAACAGAGGCTTTACCGGCATAATGGTTGCCTGGCTCGCCAAATTCGATCCGCTTATGATGATCGTTACGGCGTTCGGCATAACGTTCTTGTCGAGAGGTATGGGGCAGGTTCAGTCTGCGTTCGGTATAACGAACGCCGCGGTGTCCGATATTATTATAGGTCTTATCTATTTCTGCGTGATCGGTTGCGAGTTCTTTATTAACTACAGAATTATTTTCCGCGGGAAGAAAAACGGAAAAAAGGAAAGGAAATCCGTCGAAGCGGTCGAAGCGACCGTTCCGACCGAAAAAGACGGCAAAGGAGGTAAAGAATAATGACTTTTGCGGTTATGCTTGCAAGCTCTATCGGCATCGGTATGGTTTTCCTTTACGGATGCGTAGGCGAAATCATTACGGAAAAATCGGGTCACCTGAATCTCGGTATCCCCGGCATTATGTGTATGGGAACGGCGGGCGGCTGCTTCGGCGCGGCTTTGTATAAAAGCGGACTTGCTTACGGCGCGGAAGGCAACGCGTTCGTGCTTACTCTTTGCGCGCTCATATTCTGTATTCTTTTCTCCGCGCTCGGCGGACTTATATACGCGTTTTTAACCGTTACGCTCCGCTGTAATCAGAATATAACCGGTCTTGCGCTTACCACTTTCGGTTCGGGTTTCGGTCAGTATTTTATGGATAACGTGGTAAAAAAAGATTATCTCGCTTCCGCGAGCAGAACGATGAAAAACTTTTTGCCTGCCGCCTGGGGCGAATCGGCGTTCGGAAAGATATTTTTATCGCACGGGTTTTTGATTTACTTAGCGATTTTCGTCGCGATAATCGCCGCGCTCGTTTTAAGGCGGACTAAAATCGGTCTTAATCTTCGCGCCGTGGGTGAAAACCCCGCTACCGCGGACGCCGCGGGTATCAACGTCAACGCGTATAAATATTCCGCAATCATTATCGGCGCGTCGATCGCGGGTATAGGCGGACTGTGCTATATAATGAACTATATCGGCGGCACGTGGGAAAATTCAAGCACTATACAGGCTATGGGCTGGCTTTCCATCGCGCTCGTTATTTTCACGCTGTGGAAGCCCGATCTCAGCATTATCGGTTCTATTCTTTTCGGCGCGTTGTATATTTTGTCCAACTACATCAGCGTGGCGAATAACGTCAAACGACTCGTGGAGCTTCTTCCTTACGTCGTTACGGTTATCGTTCTTATCGTGACGAGCATTATCGGTAAGAAAGAAACTCAACCGCCCGCGTCGCTCGGACTCAATTATTTCAGAGAAGAAAGATAATAAAACAATACGGTATGTTTCGGGACCGAACTTAAGTTCGGTCCCGTTTAATTTAAAACGATAATAAAAAACACAGTAAAAGGGGTAAACTGCCACGAAAACGGCAAATTACGCCTGTTTTGCATAGAAAAAGACGCACGCGGCGGAGCTAAATACGCTCTTTTGCGTGTTCAAAGAAAACAACCCGCCCTTGAGCTTGCTTCTCAAGGGCGGGCGGGTTATGTTTTGGTGTACCCGACAGGAGTTGAACCTGCAACCGTCAGAATCGGAATCTGATACTCTATCCA
>ULRP01086451.1_pt1 | contig 12124 bp, 11 predicted proteins | sample 1955521 | NCBI WGS metagenome assembly ULRP01 (sample SAMEA4835685, study PRJEB28245) | human gut metagenome | biome: gut microbiome; material: fecal sample | place: Denmark | collected 2008
CTCGTTACTAATCTCTCTGTATGAATATCTCTATCCATACTCAATTATTAACTTTCTATGCAGTTGTCAATCTTCAATCTCCTGCTTTCCCGCAGGCTCGCATTCCTTCGCACGGAACAACGTATTTTTTCAAGCCCACAAAAGTGAGCCTACACATAATACCACACCGAATTTAGTATGTCAAGCAAAATTTTGCAATTTTTCAAAAAATATCCAAAAAAAATTGCGGCAACGAAAATTTTGCTTTTCGTTGCCGCTTTTTCAAGTCTTTTATGTACTCAATATATAATGATACGCGTTATTCGGAGCGAAGAGCGACCACCGGATCTTTTTTACTTGCTATTCTCGACGGAATAAGCCCCGCGATAAACGTAAGCAGCATAGATATGCCTACGAGAATAAGTCCGCCCTGCCACGGCAACGCCGCAACGTTTTTAATGCCGGAAAGTTTGAAAATTATCGCGCTGACCGGAATATTGAGAAGAACGGTTATTCCTATACCGATAATTCCGGCGGCAAAGCCGATTATTAGCGTTTCGGCGTTAAACACCCTTGCCACGTCGCGTTTCGACGCCCCGAGCGACCTTAAAACGCCTATTTCTTTTATTCGTTCGAGTACCGAAATGTACGTTATTATGCCTATCATTATAGACGAAACGATAAGCGACACCGAAACAAATCCGATAAGAACGTACGACACCGCGTTTATAATGGTGGTAATCGAACTCATCATCATTCCCGTATAGTCGGTATACGAAATTCTGTCTTTTTTACCGTCTTCGCCCTCGGCTTCGACCTTTTTATTGTAACTTGCGATATAACTTTCGATATAATCTTTATTCGCGAACGACGAAGCGTAAATGGCTATCGACGCGGGTTTATCTTCGTCGGCGTAACCGAATTTAAGCATATTGGAATCGTACGATGAATCTGCGGTAAACGCTCCGCCCGTCGTAACGTCTATTTCATTATTCGCCATCTGAGATTTTACTACGGCTTCATCACCGACCATATCTAAAAGAGTCTTCGTAAGAGCGGGACTGTACACGATATTACTCGACAGCGCGCCCGAAGAAACGTTCTCTTTCTGACGAATAACGCCTGCGACCCTTACCTTTTTACCCGCCGCCACCGCTTTGTCTACGACGCTCTGCGAAATCACCGTAACGTCATCTTTCGGCCAAAGCGCGTATTTATACGACGCATCCCCGGCGTCGTCTTTGTAATAGTACGCGGCGGGGAGAACGAGCGAAAATTCCGTACCGACCAGATCTTTAACCTTTAAGTCTTTATGCTTTACGGCAAATTTGTCCTCGTCGGCGACTTTTTCTATTCCGTACATCGCCTTATACGCACTGCCGACAGATTCGGGCAACGCGCTTGCGATATCGTACATCAATTCGTCTTTGTCGGCAAGTCCGAGAGCAGGTAAAATATAATCCGGTATACGGTTGTATTTATCTACGACGATCATGATTTCGCCGACTTCGGGATCGGAATCGAAATCCATCCAATCACCTGCAAGCACGTCGTATTTTGACTTTATGAAATCGGCGTTGTTTATGGCTTCGCTCCACGCCTTACCCGAACTGCCCATCAGGTTGGCGTACATTGAAATATACGAACTTGAAAAGTTCGTGTTCTGCATCGTCTTATCCATCCATTCTACGGTACTCATAACCCGTTCATAGTCGCTTCCTCTTTTTACGTAGGTATCGAAAGACATATTATAAGTGTATTGAACGGCGGTTATCTTTTTCGCGTCGTATTGCTTTTTATCCAGTTCCTTTTTGAACCTTTCGAGATTGTTGGTAACCTGTACGCTGCTGTAAGTGTGAATCATCTTATACAGCGAATCGTTTTGCTTGATCGATCCGTTTTTCGGATACGCACCGGCTTCGTCTTTTTTGTTGAATTCGTCTAAAACGGCGGTCATATCGGTATACGTTTGCTGAATCGTTATCGGATAGCGCGCAAGCGTTTCTTCCTGCGTGCGGTTGATATACGACTGAAAGCCGCTTGAAAGCGACAAGATAAGCGCGATACCGATAATGCCTATGCTGCCCGCAAAAGAAACGAGAAAAGTTCTGCCCTTTTTGGTCATAAGGTTCCTGAAACTTAAAGCAAGCGCGGTGAAAAACGACATCGACGTTTTCTTTTTGCCCTTGTCGGTGCGTTGTTCTTTTTTCTCTTCCGTCGCCTCGATCGCCTCTTCTTCGGAAGAAAGCGGCCTGTCGTCGCCGACGAGTTCGCCGTCCAGAAGCCTTATTATTCTCGACGAATATTTTTCGGCGAGTTCGGGGTTATGCGTTACCATAACGATAAGGCGGTCGTTCGAAATCTCTTTGAGAAGTTCCATTATCTGCACGCTCGTTTTACTGTCGAGCGCGCCCGTCGGTTCGTCGGCGAGCAGAATTTCCGGGTCGTTGATAAGCGCGCGGGCAATTGCGACTCTTTGCATCTGACCGCCCGAAAGTTGGTTGGGGCGAGCGTTGATCTTATTCCCAAGCCCCACCTTTTCAAGTACGGCGACCGCTCTTGCATGCCGTTCTTTCGCTCCGATACCCGACAAAGTCAGCGCAAGTTCGACGTTTTCGGCAACTGTCTGGTGCGGAATCAGATTATAACTCTGAAACACGAAACCTACCGAATGATTGCGGTACGTATCCCATTCTTTATCCGAAAAATCCTTCGTGCTTTTGCCGTTGATTATAAGGTCGCCCGACGTATAGCGATCGAGCCCGCCGATTATGTTGAGAAGCGTGGTCTTTCCGCAACCCGACGGACCTAAAATCGATACGAATTCGCTGCTGCGGAATTCCGTGCTTACGCCTTTAAGCGCAACCACCGTTTCGTCGGCGGTCTTGTACTCCTTGACGATATTTTTGAGTTCTAACATATACTTTCTCCGTTAAAAAATACTTCCTCGTTTATATAATAACATTATTCTCGGCAAAAATCAACCGCGGATTTTGAAAAAAGTGAATTTTTACGGCTTTTTCTTTACTTGATTACGAAAATAGTATATAATATACTAAAAAATCGGTAAAGGTGAAAAAATGTTCGACGTTTTAGTGGCGGAAGACGATTTCGCGGTAAGAAAACTTACGACCGTTTTACTCAAAAACGCGGGGTTTTCGGCGAGAGCCTTCGAAACCGCCGAGGAGGCGTATATATCGGCGGAAGAAAATCGACCGTCGCTCGCCTTGATAGACGTGATGCTGCCGCATGAAAACGGCTATGCTCTGACGAAAAAACTGCGTGCTTTATATCCCGATTTGCCGATAATCATAGTTACCGCAAAATCGCTGCCGGCAGACAAGCGCGACGGATTTTTAAGCGGAGCCGACGATTATCTCGTAAAACCCGTAGACGAAGAAGAATTGATTTTGCGTATACGCGCCCTGCTCCGCAGGTCGGGTACCGCTTACGAACAAAAAATTTTCGCGGGTGATCTTATCGCCGACTACGCGGCTATGTCCGTAACCGTAAACGGCGAAGAAGTCGAACTCACTCAAAAAGAATTTCTGCTGCTGTTCAAACTGCTTTCTTCCCCCGGGAAAATCTTTACGCGTAACGATCTGGTAACCGAAATATGGGGCGAAAAACTCGAAGACGACCACACGCTTAACGTGCATATAAACAGGCTTCGCGAAAAAATTTCGAAATCGCAAAGCGTGGACCTGAAAGCGGCGCGCGGACTGGGATACAAGGCGGTGATAAACGATGAAAAAAAATAAAAGAACGATCGTAAAGGCGGTAAAAGAAATATGTTTCGCCGCCGCGTGCATATTGATAACCGCTCTGTTTATGCTTATTTGCGTTGCGCTCGCTACGGGTTCAAGCGGCAAATCGAGCGGCGGACTTATGGTTTTCATCAGCGTATGCGCGGTGCTTGCGGGGCTTACCCCGTTCGTCGTAAGAACGATAAGACATCTATCCGACGACGAAAAAATCGAAGAATGCGCCGACGCAATTCTTGCGGGAAATTATTCGGTCGGAATGCCTGACGTAAAAAGCGAATACGAGCCGATTATACGCGTTATGAAAAGGCTGTCCGACGCGCTTGCTTTCGTGGAAAAAACGCAGACCGACTTTATAAACGACTTCGCGCACGAACTGAAAACGCCGATAGTTTCGATTAAGGGCTTTGCGAAAATCGTCGCGGGCGGAGAAATTTCGGAAGAAGAAAAGAAAGAATATCTGTCGCTTATCGTTTCCGAATCGGACAGACTTATCGATCTCACGGCGAATACTCTTCTGCTCGACAGGCTCGGCGCGAACTCTCTCGAAGTGGACAAAAAAGAGTTTTCGTTGAGCGAAACCGCAAGAAAAGAGATTCTTATTCTGCAAGACAAGTGGGAATCGAAAAATATCGAAGTCGAAGCCGAATTAAACGAAGTTACGGTGATTTCTAACCCCGAACTCGTCGGGCAAATGATACTCAACGTAATGGAAAACGCCGTCAAATACACTCCCGAAAACGGAAAAATCACGGTTACGGACGGCAAGACGGCGGACGGAGTTTTTCTTACGATAAAAGACGACGGAATCGGTATGGACGAAGAAACCAAACGCAGAATGTTCGACCGCTATTATCGCGGGGATAAATCAAGACAAAAAGGCGGAAACGGGCTGGGGCTCGCTACCGTAAAGAAAATCGCCGAAGTCTTAGGCGTGAAAATTTCGGTAAACACCGCGCCCGACGAAGGTACCGAATTTACGTTTATTTTCTGATTTTTATTCATTTCGGAAGAATAACGCGATAAAAACCCGCCGTTTGGAACGAATAGAAGCAAGCCCCGCAACGACGTACGCGATGACGGTAAATATATGTCATTATATACCCTTGCAGACGATATAAAAAAAGCCGGGCGCTTTCGCCCGGCTTAAAATCAATCTATTCTGTTTAATACGGTTACGTCGAGATAAAGCCCTATCGCGCCGTCGTCACCCTTCTCAAAGACCGACTTTCCGTCGTCGTTTACGATTATTCGTTTATACCGCCCGCCCGTCAACGCAAGATTTACGTCGTAAGTATATTTTTCGCTGTCTTCGAGGTAAGGCTTCAATTCTTCCGCTTTTGCGCCGCTTATATATCCGACGTGGTGAAACGCGCGGATGTCCCAGTCGAAAACGTAAACCTCTATCGTTTCGCCGTTAAGCAACAATCCGCCGCGGCACAATTCCTGCCCGGCATATTCGTACGCCCGGTCGTCGGCGTACTCCTCTTTTAACTCCTTACCTTTAAGTCCGTCGTACTTCGCGATACGACCTTTTTTTACTCCCTCTTTGATTTCCGCGTCGATTATTCTGGAAATTTTAATTCCCTCGTAATTTTTCCCGTCCGTACCCTCTACGGCAAATTCCGCGTAAAAAAGTCCGTCGTTTATATCGTAGCGGAGTCTTTTTCGTCTTCTCGCGCACAGATAATCGACGATATCTTCGAGATCGGCGGGCGGAGTCAGTTCAAAGGCTTTTTTTTTACGCTTTTTCGGTTTTGCGACCTCTTCGACTTCCTCTCTCGTTCCGTCTAAAGCCCCCTCTTCGTCTAAAATCGTTTCGGTTTCTTCGTCGGAGTATTCGAGCGGAACTTCGTCGAAATCTTCAAGTCCGTCAAATTCGTCTTCGTATCTTTTTTTACCCATTTTATTATCCGCGTCTGTATTTTTCGGTCTGAGTTCTTATGAGTTCTTCGTCGGAGAAATAGTTTATTCTCATCGCCGACTTTACTTCGTTAAGCGTCTTATACGCCACTTTTTCGGCTTCTTCGCTACCCTTTCTGAGCATATCGTATACGGCGGGGATGTCCTGTTCGAAAACTTTTCTTCTTGCCCGTATCGGCTCTAACGTTGCTTGCAACACTTCGTTCAAGAAGCGTTTTACTTTCATGTCGCCCAAGCCGCCGCGGGTATAATGCGCCTTTAACGCGTCGAGATTTTCGTAATCGGGCAAAAACGCCTTGAAGTGTTCGTCGGTGGCGAACGCGTCGAGATAAGTGAACACCGCGTTGCCTTCGAGTTTACCGGGGTCTGTAACCTTTATATGGTCAGGGTCGGTGAACATGCTCATGACCTTTTGTTTAACTTCGTCGGCGGTATCGGAAAGATAAATGCAGTTGCCGAGCGACTTACTCATTTTTGCCTTTCCGTCCGTGCCGGGCAGTCTTAAACAAACTTTATTGGTCGGCAACACGGCTTTTGCCTCGACGAGCGTTTCGCCGTAAACCGAGTTGAACTTTCTTACGATTTCGTTGGTCTGCTCTATCATCGGAAGTTGGTCTTCGCCTACCGGTACGACGTTAGCCTTAAACGCCGTTATATCCGCCGCCTGACTTATGGGATAAGTGAAAAATCCGACGGGAATACTCGTTTCGAAGTTACGCATCTGAATTTCGTTTTTAACCGTCGGGTTGCGTTGCAGACGCGAAACGGTTACGAGGTTCATATAGTAAAACGAAAGTTCGGTAAGTTCGGGAACCTGCGACTGTATGAACATGGTCGTTTTATCCGGCGAAAGACCGCACGAAAGGTAATCGAGCGTTACCTCTATAATATTTTGTCTTACCTTTTCGGGATTTTCCGCGTTATCGGTCAAAGCCTGCGCGTCGGCGATCATAACGAACATTTTATCGTAATCGCCGCCGTTCTGTATTTCCACTCTTCTTTTAAGCGAGCCTACGTAGTGCCCGACGTGAAGCCTGCCGGTAGGACGATCGCCCGTCAAAATTACGTTACCCATAACAAAAACACCCCGATTAGTTTATTGAAGCCATTTTATCACATTTTTCGCATTAAATAAAGCGTTTTTCAAGGCAAAATAAAATTTACGCCGCCGTATTAAAACGAAAACCGAAATCATATACTCTAATATGATAAAACCCGTAAAAGCGGCGGCGTATATCGCGCTTATTTTCGTTCTTGCGTTTACGCCTCTCGTCGCGGCGAAAAAAACGCGGACGGATAACGATTTTCCTCTTAAACCCGCCGGACACGAACAAATATTGACGCTATGGCACGTAGAAACTTTTGAAGGCGGCGTCGGCTCCCGCGGAGATTTTATCAACGGACGAGCCGTGGAATTCGGCGAGAAAGGTCGGCACGTACTCGTAAAAACGCATACTGCCGAAAGCGCGAAGGCGGCTTTGGAAAAAGGCGAAAAGCCGGACCTCGTATCTTTCGGAATCGGCGCGGATTTCGTCGTTCCTCTGGTAAAGCAGGTTACTCTGACCGTGGCGGGCGACAAAATAAAAAGCCGGGCGTTCGTGTGGGCGCAGGGCGGATATTTTTTATTCCGCAAAAGCGGCGACGAAACCCCCGTAAAAACTCTTACGATTTCGGACGGCGGTAAAAATCTGCCGCACGGCGCGGTTCGTCTTACGGGCGTAAAATACGAGAATATCGAAACGGTAAAATCTACCGACGCTTATCTTAAACTCATTTCGGGCAAAACCGACGCGATGATAGGCACGCAGCGCGATATTCGCCGCTTCACGGTAAAAAATTTCGCTTATATCGCGACTCCCCTCGAAAAATATAACGACCTGTATCAATACGTGGCTATAACCACCGACGACGAAAACAAACTTCCGACGGCGAAAGCCTTCGCGGAATATCTTTTAAGCGAAAAGACGGCGAAAAAAATATCGTCGCTGTATATGATTCCCCGTTACTTTTCTTTAACCGACGCTCCGCTACAAAGTTACGACGCGGCGAAAAACGAAAAAACGATAAGTCCTTTTATCTCGCCCGAAAACTTAGAAATCCTGAAAGAAGATTTAACGGAATCTCTCGCCCTGAAAGAAAAGTGTTATTCGTTTGAAAACTCTTTGCTATCGCCCTCAAACGCTTGTAATTAAGAATAATTTATTGTAAAATAGGAGAAAATAAAATGCCCGTTATCGACGGATTGAAAGAGATAGCCGAAAAGTACTCTTTCGTATGCAAAAAAGACGAAGATTTAAGCCGCAGGTGCGCTTACGGAACGGGCGGAAAAGCCGACTGGTATTTTACGCCGACCGACGAAAAAACGATTATATCGCTCGTAAAAGACCTTAAAACCGCCAAAGCCCCTTACTTCGTTTTAGGCAACGGCTCGAACGTACTCGTGTCGGACGACGGTTATGGCGGAGCGATTATTTCCACCGAGAAACTCAAAGGCGTGTCTTTGTGCGGACGAATCCTGACCGCCTCGTCGGGCGAAAAGGTCGCCGACGTGGTTAAATTCGCGCTTTACAGCAGCCTCGGCGGCATAGAGTTTTTAAGCGGAATCCCCGCGACTATCGGCGGCGTTACCGCAATGAACGCAGGTTGTTTCGGCAAATCCGTCGCCGACAGAATCAGTTACGTCGTAACGACGGAAAACGTATATCCCGCCAAAAAGTGCGGGTTCGCCTACCGCGAAAGTCTGTTCAGAAAAAACGGCGAGCCGATTATTAAAGTGGCGTTTAATTTAGACAACGCCGAATACGAACAGTCGGAAAGCAAAATAGAATATTACAAAAATCTGCGGCGCAACAAACAGCCGAAAGGCAGGTCGTGCGGAAGCGTTTTCTTAAACGACGGCTACTACGCGGGCAAACAGATAGAAAGTTGCAATCTCAAAGGGTTCCGCGTCGGCGGAGCGAGAGTGTCCGAAAAACACGCGAACTTCATTCTGGCGGACGAAAATTGCAAAAGCAAAGATATATATTCGCTTATACGCTCGGTCAAAAAGATCGTATTCGAAAAATCGGGCGTTAAGTTGAAAGAGGAATTGGTTTACATAGGAAGATTCGAAGATGAATATTACTTTTGATCTCCACACCCACACCGTGTACAGCCACGGCAAAGGCACCGTGGAAGAAAACGCCGTTTCGGCAAAAGAAAAAGGATTATACGGGATAGGAATAACCGATCACGGATTTTCTCATCCCGCTTTCGGTATGCGCAGAAAAAAACTCGACCGGATGCGCGCCGACTGCGTTGCGGCGGAAGAAAAAACGGGCGAAAAAATTCTGCTCGGCATAGAATCGAATTTACGCGGCGAGTGCGGATCCATCGACGTAGAAGAAAAAGACTACCCGCAGTTGGATCTTATCCTGGCTGGCGTACATAGATTTATCTTTTACAAGAGTTTAGGCGATTTCGTACATTTACTTTGCGGAAACGTATTTCGTTCGGTGCTTAAAAGTCCGCCGAGCAAACGGCTCGTAGACTACAACACGCGCTGCTACGTAAACGCCGTAAAAAACAATCCGATAGACGTTCTTACCCACGTAGGGTATCTGTGCTATTGCGACCCGGTCGAAATCGCGAAGGTATGCGCCGATTACGGCACGTATATCGAGATAAACACTAAAAAAACTCACCTTTCCGACGAGGAATGGTGCAGGGTTATCGACACGGGCGTAAGATTCGTGGTCGACAGCGACGCGCACTCGGTAGACCGCATAGGCGACAACGCACTGGCGGAAAAACTTTTCGCAAGAGTGGATTTCCCGCTCGACCGTATAGACAATATCGACGGAAAACTCCCCGATTTGCGTTTTACGAAATACAAAAAAGAACACGGCATCGAGTGTAAAAACACTTTGCTTTGATTTAACGATATAATATCAAGTCCGCGCGTCGCCCAAAAAGGTGGTTTACCGCGGAATAAGTACCGTAGCGGCAATTTTATTTTATCAATCTCAAAACCTTAATAACCCCGACGATAAGGCGATTATCAATGAATTACTCCGAAGAAGTCAAAAAAGAAATACTCTGCGGAAAAGAAAACACCGACGGCGAAAAGAAAGCGTTCGCTTCGGCGTTTCTGCGTTCCGCGGGTACTCTTTCCGTCAACGGCGGAAAAATCGGCTTCGAAATTTCTACCGATAATTCGTTCGGAGCGAACGCGTTCGTAAAATACTTCGCCGACGTATATTCTCTGCCGCTTGAAATCTCGGAAGAAAAAAGCAAACGCGGCAAACGTATAAAAATCCGTTACGCCGAGGACGCAACCGAGATTTTGGAAGACCTCGGAATCATCGAAGTCGACGGCGAGGGCGTCAAACTGAAATTCGGCGTTAAATGGAGTCTTATAGAAAGCGACGAAGAAAAAACGGCGTATCTTCGCGGCGCGTTTTCGGGCGGCGGCAGCGCGACTTTACCCAAAAGCGACGGAAGTTCTTCTACGGGCTATCACCTCGAATTCGTGTTCGGCGATTACGTATCCGCAACCGACGTATGCGAAATTTTAAGCGAACTGTACTTTCTGCCGAAACTTATTCAGCGTAAAGAGGCGTTTATCGTATACCTTAAAACCCGCGACGAAATTTCGGATTTTCTCGCCCTGCTCGGCGCCCGGAAAGCCGTTCTGAAACTTGCCGAACTTACCGTCGAAAAGGATATGAACAACAACTATAACCGACAACTCAACTGCGAAATGTCCAACATGAGCAAACAAATCGACGCGTCGGTAAAGCAGATACGCGCAATCGAAAAAATCAACGAAGCGATAGGCTTGTCTTCGCTCCCCCTGCCCTTAAAAACTGTGGCGGAAGCAAGAATAAAAAACAAGGGCAGCACTTTGGTCGAACTTGCCGAAATTTTAGGAATATCGAAAAGTTGCTTAAATCACCGCTTACGCAAGATAGTAGATCTTGCCGAAAACTTATAATTCGGTCTTAGCCTTCATTATTGAGAGTAAACAACGTAACCGGAAAAAAGCCGCGGGGCGGAAAATCTTTCGATTTTCCGCCCCGCGGTTTCGTTTTATTGCCGACTTGTTACATTGCAGATATTACAGTATAACAATATCTCAATTCTTCATCGGATAAGTACCCTGCAATCATCGACTTTTTTTCGCCGAATAATTTATCGCTCCCGCAGGTTTCGATTGCGTATCCGTTGCATAATATCGGGTAAAAACCTAAAAACAAACTCAACACGTCGGTGCATTTTTCCGTTTCGACTTCAAAAGCAATATCGTTAAGATAAGCAAAATAATGCGTTAATTCGTGAACGATTACAGCCGCTTGGCGATATATCGAAAATTGCGACGAATAACTTACGTATATATCCGCGCCGACCACCGAATTTGCCCGAAACGAACCTAAATATCCCGTAAACCTGTCGGAATATCGGTCTATCTCTAAATTGATATAATTAAAATTCAGTTTTAAGTATTTACAGACCGATTTTGCGATTTTTCGTATAACACGTTTTTTCTTAAAACTGAAATACCGACCGTAATTACGATGTTTTTTTACGATAGCGACGATGCTGTGAGGCAACGCCGAACAACGGTTAAACCATATTTTACTTGCGACGTATTCGCATAGCGTTTTAAGATTTTCCTGCCATTGGAAATCTCCGACCATCACTTACCTTTGTACTGTTTGCGGATAACGTTGCTGAGATTGTTTTCGTGCCAATTACCGTTATTATCCCTGTAGGAAACGGTATACTTCCTCGTATATTCGCGATTTTCGCCGCAATACGGGCAATGAACTTCAAAATCAACTTCGGCAACGAGTTTATTGCCTTCGTCCGTAGTGTTGCCGACTTCCCAGCCGACGTTATCGTAGTCGTACTTTGCGCCGCATTTACTGCAATACAGTCTGTTTGCATCGCCTAAAAATACGAAACCGCAGATAAAAAACGAAATAGCAAAAGCGGCGGCTATAAGTCCGACCACGTATCCGACGGAATTATCACTCAAAAAAGCAAACGCGACGAGCGCGCCGACGGCAAATACGACGGCGACGATAATCGTACCGAAAGCCCATGCAAGGCATTTTTTCTTAGGTGTCATAATATAATCTCCCTGAATTTTAATAATTTTGTCATGACAGCCGTATTTTATCACGCCCGATAGGCGTATGTCAAGTATTTTACGCCTATTAGTTGTAAAATATTATTAGTATGATTACTTTGCTTCAGATTCAACAACAAATAGCGGAAGCGATAAAACAAAGCGGCATGACGCAAACGGAAATCGGTAAAAAATTAGGAGTATCTCAGCAATCGATTTCTCATTACGTGAAAGGCGACAAATTGCCGGCGTTAGACACTTTGGCTAATCTATGCGTGTTGCTGGACGTCGATCCGTCGGATATATTGTGCGTTAAATAAAACCGCGGGGCGGAAAATCTTTCGAT
>ULRP01020115.1_pt1 | contig 12106 bp, 6 predicted proteins | sample 1955521 | NCBI WGS metagenome assembly ULRP01 (sample SAMEA4835685, study PRJEB28245) | human gut metagenome | biome: gut microbiome; material: fecal sample | place: Denmark | collected 2008
TGTTTGAAATCGTCCGTTCCGACGGCAACTACTCTACAATCGTGACAAAGTACCAAAACAAAGTACAACAAGCTACGGACAGAGTGTTTAAGTAATATCGAGTTTGATCGGCAGACGACGGCAAGACTTTTGGCTTTCTGCAAGCTTTCGTTCTGCGGCTCGGTAACGGTTTTCAAAACGATTTACTTGCGGTACGCAAGCCGAGGCTTGACCACTATTAGCTTATTGCCTTAGATTACTTACGGCTCTAACTCTAATCGTGCACGCTCGGGTGCCGCAAAAATTATTAGTGATAACTAAATTAACCCTAGCAAAAAATCACGAAAAAAGGTATACGTAATGAAAAATTCTTCACCTAAAAACTTGGGAAAACGCCTTAGAGGCAAACAAAACAGAACGGCATGGACCATGCTGTCTTTTCCCGTGCTGTGGTGGGGAATTTTCTTTTTGTATGCGTTTGTGCGTGCAATCTATTTCAGCTTTACCGACCTCAAATTCGACATTGCCAACATCACATCCTTCAACTTCGACAACTACATAAGGTTGTTTCAAGACGAGACGTTCTTCAAGGCACTTGGCAATACGTTGGTGTGGACGGTAGTTATGACGTTGTTTAACAACGGTTTGGGACTGATCTTTGCCTTTTTGATTTTCCGAATGAAAAAGGGGCAAAAGGTGTTTCTTGCACTGTTGTTTTGGCCGACGTTGGTTTCCGCCGTGGCAGGGGCGAGCGTTACCAAATTGCTGTTTAATCCAAGCGATACGGGCGTAATCAACAGCATAATCATTGCCCTCGGCGGTAATCCGTCCGGTTGGTACAACGACCCAAACATAGCGTTGTTTACGCTGATGATAGTGCCGTCGTTACTCGGTTTCAGCACGCAAATGATGATTTACTACGTTGCGTTGAAGGGCGTGCCCGAAAGCTACATCGAGGCGGCGTATTTGGAAACAAGCAACCAATGGAAGATTTTGTTTAAGATTTATCTGCCGCTTATCAAAAATGCCGTGACGTACAATTTGCTGTTGTCGCTTATCGGCAACCTCAAGGTAATCGGACCCATGCAACTTGTTACCGACGGCGGACCGTTGGACAGCACCATGACGATAATGTTGTATCTGTATCAAAAAGGTATTACCGGTTACGAAATGGGTTACGCTTGCGCAATCGGCGTGATAACGTTGCTTATTATCCTTATTCTTACAGGCGTGCAACTCAAGCTTACGGGCAAAGGAGGCGTTGACTATGAGTAAGCAAAACGGCTTTGCCTCACGCAAGAAGGGAAATGTCGCAACGGCGGTAATCATCGTGTTTCTGTCGATAGTGGCGGCAATGCAAATCTTCCCGTTTTACTTGCAAATCGTCACAAGTTTGCAACCGATGGACATGGTGCCGGAAGTAGGCAAAATTTATCTGTGGGCGGAAGGTTTCCACATCGAAAACTACATCGAAGCCATCGAGCGAGTCGGATTGTTGCAAGGTTTATTAAACAGCGTAATAGTTGCAGGCGGCTTCACGTTGCTGTCGGCAATAGTTATTTTGCTTGTAGGCTACGTCCTCGGCAAAAAGGAGTTTACAGGCAAAAAAGCGGTAAAGTTTGCCATGTTGCTTACAATGGTCGCTCCCGGGGAACTATTGATGGTAACTAACTACAAGTTGGTGTCCGACTTGGGGTGGACAAACAGCTTTGCCGGTTTGATTTTGCCCGGTATAGTCAACATTACGGGTATTTTCCTTGTGATGAGCTTTATGAACACCATCCCCAACGCCGTGTTGGAGTCTGCCGACATCGACGGAGCCAACGAATTTCAAAAGCTGTTCAAGATAGTGCTACCAATGACATTGCCGATATTGGCGACTTACTTCATATTGACGTTTGTCGGGCAGTGGAACGACTACCTTTGGCCGATGGTGGTGACGAACGACAGCAATTTGTTTACCATACAGCTTAAATTGAAGGAGTTTAACCCTTACTACGGCGGATTTGCCGACGAAGTGCTCAAAAACGCCGCGTCGATATTTACCCTAGTACCGGTAATCATTGTTTATCTGACTTGTCAGAAACAGTTTGTGTCCGGATTGTCCATCAGCGGAATGAAGTAATCTGTAGCATTACGCTCAAGACGTCAATGTGACAGTAAATGGCATTGAACTAGCGAAAACTGTACATGTTAACGCTCAAAATATGGAACTATAGAATAAAAACGATGTCGATATCTTATCGGCAGTTACAAGGAGAAATTTTTTATGAAAAAATGGGCTTTTTTGCTATGCTCGATTTTACTTGTGCTTTGTTGTGCGGGACTTGTTGCCTGTGACAAACATCCGAGCGATGATACCCCTGCCGAAACCGACTTGTTTTGGAAAGCACCGAACTACTCGCAAGTAGTGTATGTGGTCAAGGCAAATGCATTGACTGCACAAGAGTTGGAGATGGTTGTTTCTTTGCAAGGTATTGTTGCGCAAACTTCTGCTACAATCTACATCGATTACGACTCCGACAGTGCAATGTGGTTGAAACAATTGACGGAGCTGTACGGGGTGCATGTTCAATATGCCGACAATTGTTGGCAACTTGTAGAAACGTTCCGTAATTACATAAAAGACGACAAATACGTTTTGTATTCAAGTACTCATGACAAAAATGCCTCACCGATAGCGCAGTCGATAAACTATGCAACGGTTGTATCGGCAGTGGACAATTATTTGATGGTTTCGGCTGATTTGCAAAATGAAGCAGCCAATCACAATTTGTCTTTAGGTAAAGATGTCAGAGAAGATTACAATACGGCGTCTATTTTTGCGGAATACAAAGGCAGGTTAAACAAGAGTGTTGTAGTACATCAAAATCCAACCAAATGGCAGTTGAGAGACTACGCAATAGCCGCCAAAGCCATGTGTTTTTACAGTGACTTTTACGACGGCAGTTCTGATACGAAAAACGAAATCCTTCAATGGGCCGATGTCAATTGTCCTGTATTGGGTTGGACTGAAAACGAAGTTAATTTTGTTGCTTCGAATTCACTTTTTGGCAAGATTACCGTTGCCGCAGACTGGAGCAAAAACTTGTCTCTTACTTCGGCAATTCCCGCCGAGCAAAGCTACACTCCGACCAAATACGATCAACGCAAACTTAAAGCCGAAAACGGTAAACATTATTTGGCAATCGTTATGAGTGACGGAGACAATCTGCAGTGGATGCAAAACGGCTTTGCAAGCGATTCCAAGTACTTTGGCTCGGAACACAGGGGCGAGTTTCCGATTACATGGACAATAGCTCCGTCTATGTACAATCTGTCTCCGAACGTGCTTAAGTATTTGTACGACAACGGCACGGCTCAAGATCAGTTTATCGCAGGACCGTCGGGTGTCGGATACATCAATCCCGAACAATATAATGCCGATGCTTTGGGAGAGTATGCAAAATTGACTGCCGCTTATATGCAAGCTACGGGATTGCAATATATCAACACTATCGATGCGAAAACCGACAAAAACGCACTTGACGTATTTGCAAAGTACGACAGTATAAAGGGCGGCGTTATGTCGGAAGGAAATATGTATATCGAAGGCGGCGGAGCGGTTTATTGGTGTAATGACAAACCGTTTGTCTCTGTAAGAGAAACGTTGTGGCGTAATGCCGGCGATGACAATAACAATCGCTACTATGGGTTTGTTGAACGCGTTGCGCAACGTATCAACGCTTACTCTACGGACTGTACTCAAATAGAAGGTTACACGGTGCTTGTTGCGCATGCTTGGTCTATCGGCTCAATGGATTACATTTCTCGGTTTGTAGAGCAGTTGGATGAACATGTCGAACTGGTTACGGTCGGTGAATTGTTGGATCTTGTTTCCGCAAATGTTGAACATGTCGATAAAACAGAATTAAATGACATTGAACCGTCGGAAATAACAGATCTCGCGCCCATAAAAAGCGAGCAATACAACGCAAAAACGATACAGGCAATTGCAGTTGACGAACGTCATTCGTTTGACTTCGATGACAAGAATGCCAGAAATAATTATAAATGGATATTCGGTAACGGCGGTTTGCAGTATGACTTTGCAGGATATGCAAGCGAAGGTATCAAGTTGGACGGTTCGGATTTGGAAGATGTCATCGATCCCTTAGCGAATTCATGGGCGGTTAATAAATTTGCGTTGGCAAATACGGATAAATACCTGACTGTGTTTGCAACTCACTCTTCTGGTTGCGATGTCAATTTCCGAGTAAGACTGTTGTATGTTGAAGATGGTAAGCTCGTGGCGCATACTCTCGAAAGTGTTGCTTACGAAAAACCGCTTAACGACTATGGTTGGTATAAAATGGACGATGACTCACCGATGGTGTACATTTATGATATTTCCGATTTCGCAGGCAAAACCGTGGCAATATCTCTCGAACAGGATGACACGGGTGACGGTAGCGGGGAAGTAGTGTTTATATCCAAACTTGTGATTTCCGACAAAGTGGAAGACGGTTCGGACTTGACAAGTTGGACGGCTTCGGACATCGCTGCGTATTGGAAGCAACAAGGCAGGGTGGTACGCCATACCGAAGGTGTGTGTCTCGAAGGAAAAGATGCGACGATTTCTTGCAATGTAACTGTGGCAAGCAATACATTGAAAATTGCAATGCGTAAGTTTGAACGTCCGATCTTTCAAGGACAAGATGTTACAGCGTATGTTGTAGTCAAGTTTAACGGTAATATTGTACGCGTAAAAGGTGCCGTTACGGATTTTATAGACGTAGCTAACACTGATGAACATTACTACTACACATACGATATTTCACAATATGTCGGGCAAACGGGCACGTTGGAAATAATCGACGTAGAGGTCAATGGCGTTGTGGGACAACACGCGTGCATTTCGGCGATAACATTTTAGTTGGATTTTATTATGCCTAAGGCGTAATTAAAAAAAAATAAAAGGAGAACAACAATGAAAAAAAGTAAGATTCTTGTAATCATGCTTGTCGTGTGCGTTTTGTGTGCGCTGTTAGGTTGCACCGTAACGCCAGACGAACCACAACCCACACAACTTGCGACGCCGATAGTAACGGTAGAAAGCAATGTTGTTACTTGGCAAGCCGTAGAAAACGCCACGGAATATGAAATATTTGTCAACGGCACGTCTGTAGGAAGACAAAAGACTTTGTCTTACACCGTGACGGAAACAACGGCAGGCGACTACAATGTGACAATCAAGGCGTTGTCTGATAACACTTTGTACACGGCAAGTGAAATCAGCAAAGAAGTTACCGTTACTATTTTGCCGGGCAAACTTCTTGCCCCGGTTATCAGAGTGAATGGTCTGACGTTTGCATGGTCGGCTATCTCTCATGCGGCAAAGTATGAAGTATATGTTGACGGCGAACTGGTAAAAACACAAACGGAATTGGAATACACGCTTGTGCCTACGCAATACAAGACTTATTCGGTACAGGTAAAAGCTATTTCTGAAGACGCAAACTTTGTAAGTAGCGAACTTAGTGCCGCACAAACATATACCCACTCAAAGGCAAAAGTGTCTGCACCTATCTTGGAAGTTGACGGTGAATCAATCAGTTGGATTGTGTCCGACAAGGTATCGTCTTACGAAGTGTACGTTGACGGAGAACTTGCCGCTACGGTAACCGAAGGTAAATACAATATGGACAGTGACAATTGCGGTGTATATAGCGTATATGTCAAGGCAATTGCCGCAGATCAGGAAAACTACGACGACAACATTTCAGACGTTGTTTCTATCACGGTAGAAGCCGTAACTGATTTGTCAAAGCCGGTATATGTGTACAGTAAAAATCTGATGGAACGTCTGGCTAAAAAATATGTGTTGGGTATTGCCGACAAGACAAATTACGCCTCTCTTGCCGACGGCTATAAGAAAGTGCTTGACGAAATGATGGATAACTATTTGTGCAATATGCCTGCCGCTTCCAATTGGACTGACGAACAATATGCAGATTACGCGTGGAAATTGGAAGAAGTGGAGTATGACATGACTAAAACATGGGTACATGCAGATGCAAAGGTGTATCGTATTCGTCTTACCGACGGAATGTACCTGACCGTTGCCAAAGACAACGTTATCAAATCCTCCGATGGCGATTACATTTGCGAAAGCGAATATGTGGAAAACGACATTTGGCAATACTGGCAATTTGTAGAGAAGGAAGGTTACAAGAATCAGTATTACATCTACAGCGTCGGTCACGGATATGACTGGGGACGTTCAAACGATTTCCTTACCGACACTTCTCGCAACAACGGCGGTGCGGAACTCTATCCCATGAATGAAGGCAATGAAAACTACTTCCCTTATTATGTAAAAAATATAGAGAGCGCAACTTTTGAAGAAGTTAAACACAACGATTACAGCGGTAATTATGTAGTGTCAAACTTTATCAACAACAATTTGTATGCGCCTGCTACAGACGGAAAAATTCAAGCTACCGACCATGCAAGTGCCGAAAAGGTCGCTTCCGATGTTTGGACGTTAGAAAAGGTGGAAGGCCGTAATAGTTATAAAATCAAGTTTGCCGACGGTAAGTATCTGTACATGCAAAACTACGATTTATATGCGACTGCAGATGCTAACGGTGCGCAGGAATTTTACATTACGGAAGTTGCCGGACTTAAAAACGGTTTCAAAATCTGCGGAGCATTGGACAGCGATTTCTGCAAATTTATGGATGCTAACGACGGACTAGAAAGATTGTTTGTATACTCCGATGGTGGCAATGGCGTGCCCTCTCGCCAATGGGGTTCAATCGACTGGCGCAACGACATGGGCAGATACTTTATATTTACTCCCGAACAAGCATAAAACGGTGTTTTTGTTCAACCCAAGATGTATTAAGGAGTTTGTTTGATTTATGAAATTTAAAAATGTAGCGAGCATATTGCTCGCGGTAATGATGCTTGCAATGTTTTGCGCTTGTCAACCTAAGGTACAAAAAACGCAACTTGACGCGCCGAAAATTGTTTGCAGCAACGACCTTGTCAGTTGGAATAAAGTACAAAATGCTTCGTCCTATAATGTGTTTGTAGACGGCAAAAAAATTGCAAGTACGACCGATACGTTTTACACTTTGCAACTAGACAACGGAACGTACCAAATAAGTGTTGTAGCTGTGGGAGAAAATATGTTTACCGATTCTGTTCAAAGTAACATCGTCTCTTATACTAAGGGAAACTCGGAAAAAAGCATAGTTAAGTATGAAGTGCTTTCTGCCAATGCGTGCAATTTTACAGGGCGTATCGATAACGATATAAAGTTCGTCAGCGACAATATGCTAAAAAAGGAGTACTGGTGGAGAGCGTTTGAAGAAGTGTTTTCTCAACATCAGGACAATGACGGCGGATACAGAGCGGAATTCTGGGGCAAAACACTGCGCGGTGCCGTGCAAACATATCTTTACTGCGCCGACGAAGATCTGTATGCGATTATGGAGCAAACTGTTCGCAACATGTTGGCTATTCAAGTTACAGAGTCTGACGGCAGACTGTCTGGGTTCGACCAGGAACATGAGTTTACAGGGTGGGACTTGCGCTCACACTACTACATTTTGCTTGGATTTGAGTATTTTTACGACATTTGTAAGGATGAAGAATTGAAGGATGACATCATTCAATCTCTTTGTGCGCAAGCGGACTATGTAATCAAGTATATCGGGGACGGAGAAGGACAAAAAGGTATATTGACAACATCTCCGGACTGGGGCGGATGTACGTCGGCAAATATACTTGACTCGATTGTGCGACTGTACGCAATGACCGGTAATGAAAGCTACAAGCAATTTGCAGAGTATATAATCGGTACAGGCGGTAGCACAATGCTTTCGGAATCTGGCAAAACGCTTGTTCAAAGCGCACTGTCGGCAGACCCCATGTACACCTACGGATGTCGCAAATTGTACGAAGTCAACATCTTTATGGAAGGTGTACTTGACATGTACATTGTGACCGGCGACGAGTATTATCTGCGTATAGCTCAAGGTTTTTACAAATCCAATGCAGGTATCGAAACAACGGAAATCGGCAGCCTTGCAGTTGATGTGGAAGAAGCATGCCACTCTACTGTGGAACAATGCAATCCCGACAATCTCGGTCGCATGAACGAAACCTGTGTTGCTACTACATGGTTGAGATACTGCCTGAAGTTGTTCCAGATTACGGGAGACCCCGAAATGATGGATTACGTGGAGCGTAATTTCTACAACTTCGGTTATGGCATTATCGACCATGAAATGCACAACGATTGGCCCATATTCAGTTACAGTCCGTTGGCTACTATGGCACGTCCCGACATCTATTCGGGTACAGCGTTTTTGGGGGACGGCTACACTCGTTGTCAAAGTTGTTGCGTACTTTCCGGTGTTGCGTTGTTGCCTACAATTGCCGAGGCAAGTGTACTTAAATCGGCTGACGGTTATGCAATCAATATGTATATCCCCGGCTCGGTGGACAGTGTAACAAACGCAGGCAATGATATTCGTTTTGAGTGTCAGACAAACTACCCGACGGAAGGAAATATCAAATATACCGTAAATATTACGCGTTCCGAAAAACTTTCTCTTTCTTTCCGTATTCCGTCATGGACCAAAACGGCGACCGTGCTTGTGAACGGAAATGCCGTAGGTGACGTTACTCCCGGAAATTATGTCAATATCGACAAGGTTTGGTCGGACGGTGACACGGTAGAATTGCAATTCGACATGACCGCTTACCTTATCAAAGGTAGTGAACAATGTTCCAACGCAAACGGTAAATACAACGTGGTCGTTAAGCGTGGTCCGCTGGTGTTTGCCAGAGACTATCGTCTTGAAGGCGACGGCATCTTTGCTCCTTTGCAGTTTGAACAAAATTATGGTGTTCTTACCGTTGAATCAGTGAAAGATCCTTCATTTGACAGTCAATTGCAACTCAAAGTTAAGCTTACGGACGGTACTTATGTGACTTTAGTTGACTATGGTTCGGCAGGTAAGACGATGGATGACAAATCCATAATGTGCCTGTGGATACCTACGGTTGACTACTGGAGCGTAGACTTGTCCAAGAAAGTGGTTGCTCGCTCGTCGGCAACAGGATCTCCCATGCGTGCTGGTATGAGCGACAATCATTTTATCGAAGCAACCGCATATTCTTATACAAACGATTTGGAATTGTTGGCAAACTTTGCTTGGCAACTTGAAAAACAAGACAATGGAATGTATAGAATTAAGGTAATTGCTACAGGCGGTTATCTGACTGTTCGCTCCGACTACCGAGTTATAAGCTCTAATGAAAAGAACGATTCTGCTCAATTGTTCTACATTAGACAAAGCGGTATGAACAAATACAAATTGGTAATGACCGACGGAAATGTGTTGTCATTGCACGATGACGGAACAATCTACTTGCGTGATGATATTTGTCACCCGAAACAGTATTGGAAGTTTGTTGTTGTGGAATAATCCGCGATTCCATATCGTTGCATTAGATTTGTAACCAAAAATTTAATACGTATGCAAAAATTCCCGACATTCGAGGCTTCGAATGTCGGGTTTTGCTTGCGTAAAGGAGTCTAACGGTGTTGCGAAAGCTGTGCGTCGCAACGGCTGAACGGAAAATGGTAATATTGCCGTTGGCATAATATTACTGTATATTAGCATATCACTTGACAATATTTTGCGTCGGTGGTACAATGAATTTACAACCCTATCGAGAGTGACCGAGAGACGGACTCCGTGACGTCACAGCAACCTAAAAAATATCGTTAGGTGCTAATTTCCGCAAGACAACCGAACTCTACATCGGTGCGTCTTGAAAGATGGGACGGCGAAGTGCTTTTTTGCGCAGTCTTGTCCGAAGGGGCAGGATTTTTTTTTGCGAAAAACACAAAAACGCCTTCGATGGTTGAAAGGAGAAACTAATGAAACCCAACAAACACAGATACTTTACGTCCGAGAGCGTAACCGAAGGTCATCCCGACAAAATGTGCGACCAAATTTCCGACGCCATACTAGACGCCATCCTCGCGCTTGACCCCGACGCACGCGTTGCATGCGAAACCGTCGTATGCACGGGCACGGTGTTCGTGATGGGACAAATAACCACGACTGCGGTTGTGGATTACGCTCAAATCGTGCGCAACACGGTGCGTAACATCGGTTACACTCGTGCCAAGTATGGTTTCGACGCCGACAGTTGCGGCGTAATCATCTCGCTAGACAAGCAATCGCCCGATATCGCACGTGGCGTGGACAAGTCCGACGAGTACCGTGACCGCGGCGAAATACTGGATATGTACGGCGCAGGCGACCAAGGCATGATGTTCGGCTACGCTTGCAACGAAACCCCCGAGTACATGCCCATGGCAATCACGCTGGCACAACGTATCAGCCGTCGCCTTGCCGAAGTTCGCAAAAGCGGCGAGTTGAAGTACCTTCGCCCCGACGGCAAGTGCCAAGTGACGGTGGAGTACGACGAAAACGACAAGCCCGTGCGTGTGGACACAATCGTGCTCAGCACGCAACACGGCGCAGACGTAAGCACGGCGCAAATCGCCTCCGACATGATCGAGCACGTCATCCGCAAGGTTGTCCCCATCGAGCTGTTGGACGACCAAACCAAGTACTACATCAACCCCACGGGACGTTTTGAAATCGGCGGACCCGCGGCGGACAGCGGACTGACGGGGCGCAAAATAATAGTCGACACCTACGGCGGTTACTGCGCTCACGGCGGCGGCGCATTTAGCGGAAAGGACCCCACCAAGGTGGACCGCTCTGCTGCATACATGGCGCGCTACATCTGCAAAAACATCGTGGCGGCAGGTCTTGCCGACCGCATCCAACTGCAAGTCAGCTACGCAATCGGTCGCAGTAAACCCGTCAGTATCGACGTGGATACCTACGGCACCGGCAAGGTTTCCGACGGTGCTTTGGCGGAAATCATCGGCGAGGAATTTGACCTTCGTGCTCGCGCAATCATTGGCAAATTCCAACTTCAACGTCCCATCTACGAGGTTACGGCAAGTTACGGTCACTTCGGTCGAGAAGGCTTCCCTTGGGAGGCATTGGACAAGGCGGACGACCTCAAAAAGTACGTACAAAACAACTGACATATCATTACTTCGGCACACTTTCGGCGCTTAAAACGTCGAAAGTGTTGCTTGATATATGGACAATTGTCGCAAAACCGATGGTGCGCAAACGCTTTGCAAGTGCGATAAACCGCGTGCAAAAAATATTTTCTTTGTGCGTGTGCGACTACACGTGCGGCTAATTAAACACGACATCGGCAACAAAATTGAAACAAAAACGCAAACTCGGCTGTATAAATATTTGCTCGGAGCGGACAAATGGGTGAAATCAAAGTAACGGTAAAAGGTACGGTGGCGGGCATTGTATTTCGCAATGACGACACCGGTTACACCGTATTGGTGTTGGAGCTTATCGACGGAGGCAAGGCAACCTGCGTCGGTACTTTTGCCAACCTTTCCGTCGGCGCGATACTTACCGTCAACGGTCACAAAGTGATGCACCGACAGTACGGCGAGCAAATAGTTGCAGACAGTTACACCCTCAACAACCCCACAAGCAAGGACGGCATAATTAAGTACCTGTCCAGCGGCTTGGTCAAGGGCGTGGGCGGCGTGACTGCGCAAAACATCTACGACATGTTCGGCGACGACACCTTCGGCGTGATAGAAAACAACCCCATGCAACTTGCCAAGGTCAAGGGTATTTCCAAAAAGAAAGCCATGGAAATTGCCAACGCCGTGTCCTCGCTCAAACAAATGCAGGAGCAAATAATGTTTTTGCAAGGCTACGGAATGACCACCAACCTTGCAATGAAGATCTACAACAACTACGGACCCGACACCAAACGTTTGGTACTTGCCAACCCCTATCGACTTGTAGACGACATTGACGGCGTAGGCTTCCTCACCGCCGACAAAATCGCCGTGTCCATGGGCGTGGAGCCGCAAAGCGAGTTTCGTTTGCGCGCGGCAATCGTCTACACTCTCAAAGATTCTGCCGAAAAGGAAGGCAATACCTACCTTGTGTTGGACGACATGTTGGAAAGTTGCGGCAAGTTGCTTGGCATAGAC
>ULRP01094948.1_pt1 | contig 12055 bp, 7 predicted proteins | sample 1955521 | NCBI WGS metagenome assembly ULRP01 (sample SAMEA4835685, study PRJEB28245) | human gut metagenome | biome: gut microbiome; material: fecal sample | place: Denmark | collected 2008
TACCAAATTCACATCCAAGTGTGGAAGGTATTTTTATGCCGCGTGATACTATGATCACTGTAATTAATCTGAAGAAGTGTCTGGATATTCCAGATAATGATGAGCCAGGTTTATTTATTATCACAAACTTTAATAAATTAAACGTAGCGTTCCATGTAGATCAGGTTATTGGAATTCACAGAGTATCATGGGATGAGATTATTAAACCGGATTCTACCATTAATGGACAGGATGGAAGCGTTTCTACCGGTGTGATTAAGATCAATGACAAACTGGTTGTTATTCTGGATTTTGAGTCCATTGTGTCAAGTATCAGTCCGGAGACAGGACTTCGTGTGACAGATATGAAAGAATTTCAGGGACGTGAGAGAAGTGACGATACCATTCTTATCGCAGAAGATTCCCAGCTTTTGAGTAGCCTGATTCAGGATTGTCTGCATAAGGCAGGATATACGAATTTGATTGTGACAATGAATGGACAGGAAGCCTGGGATACATTACTTAAGTTTAAGAAGGAAGGTAATCCGGCTGAAAAAGTACAGTGTATTATCACGGATATAGAGATGCCACAGATGGATGGACACAGACTTACCAAGCTGGTAAAGTCGGACGATGTCCTCAAGAACATTCCACTGATTATCTTTTCTTCCCTTGTTAATGAAGAGATGCGACGCAAAGGCGAAATGCTTGGAGCCGATGCCCAGCTTACCAAACCGGAGATCGGAAGTCTTGTAGAGGCGATTGATAAGCTGATTGACAACGGAAATAAATAAATGTAGCAGCTACTAAGGGATGTGGAAATTTCACATCCCTTAATTGAGGTTTACTGGAGAGAATTTATGAGTAAGAGTGCATCAGAAAATTATTTGGACCAATTATTGAATTCTGTACATGACAGTGATGATCATGTACAAGAGGCACAGAAACCGTTAGACCCGCAGGAGAAACTGGAGAGAGATATTTTGGGCGAGCCGGAAAGCAAGGCGCAGGTTACTGCAAAAAAGGAAGAAGAATTTTTGCGTGAATTTGAAGAAGAACTGCTTAAAGATGATTTGCAGGAACCTTTTTCTGATTATGAACCAAAGATGGTGCAGGAGCCGGAAGATGTGCCGACAGATACAAATCTGGAAGTGGACACTGGGGATGACCTGGACTTCAATTTTGATCTTCCGTTGGAACAGGATCAGAAAGAACAGCCGGTGGACCAGCTGGATCAGGCTGTGGATGCGTTTGATGATAAGGTACAGCAGGAAGCAGTATCTGCTGCAGAACAGACACTTCCGTTGACAGAGGCAGGAGAGCCGGATCTGGCAGGAAATGCAGATTCAGATTTACTTGATATGCTCAACAATTCCGAAGATCTTTCGGATTTGGGAGATTTATTAAATGGTGACGAACAGGGAAAAAATCTTGATCAGGAAGATTCTATCGGCGCATTTGCACAGACACAGATGGATGAACAGGAGCAGGCCACAGATCCGGAGACAACACCAGCGGAAGCGGATGTAGAGTCTGTGTCCGGACTGAAAAAGAAAAAAAAGAAAGAAAAAGTACCGAAGGAGAAAAAAGAAGGAGGCATTTTTGCCCGTCTTGCAAAATTCTTTTTCGCAGAACCGGAAGAAGAAAACATTACGGAAATTACGGACACTTCCGGTGCAGATGTTGTGACGGAACTGACAGAAGAAAATCAGATGATTCTCGACGAACTGGAACAGGCAGATCAGAAAGAGACATCCAAGAAAGAAAAAAAGAAAAAAGAGAAGAAGAAAAAAGAACCGAAGCAAAAGAAACCAAAGCAAAAGAAACCGCCAAAGCCGAAGAAAGAAAAGAAACCGAAGGAAGTAGACAATACACCGCCACTTCCGAAAGCTCCGGTAATTGCGATTGTAGTCATGATTGGATCGCTTTTTGGACTTGTGCTGCTTGGCACCCATACTTTGGGATATCAGTCGGATATCAATCAGGCGAAACAATGTCTGGCGCAGGGCAATTATGTAGAAGGCTATGAAAATCTGCAAGGACGCACTGTGAAAGCAAAAGATGAAGAATTGTATGGAAAGCTGGAAGTTCTGGCAACGGTATCGAAAAAGTATCAGGATTATCTTGTCTTTGATCACAATGGCTCCAAGGAGCAGGCGGCAGATGCATTGGTTTGTGCATATGGCAGATATGATCTGAATAAGGAGCGTGCAGAGGAATATAATTGCAGCAAGGAACTTGATGCGCTTGGTAACAAGATCAAGAAGACTCTGAAAAAGGAATATAAGATGTCAGGAAAAGAAGCGTTGACGATTTATAATGCAAAGAATCGGAAAGCGTATACACGGTTATTACAGGAGAAAATACAATGAGAAAAACGTTAAAACCGGAAATAACAAAACCACAGTATGTGGTGTGTACAGATATCACATATGCACAGGTAGATTCGTGGTATGGTCATTGTCGCAGAGATTTAAAGCTGGATCTGATTTATCCAGAGGACGACCGGAAAGAACAAGCATATCCATGCATCGTGTGGATTTGTGGCGGGGCATGGCTTCGTATGGACAAATCGGCACACCTTGCATATCTGAGCCGGTTGGCACAGAAGGGGTTCGTCGTTGCAAGTGTGGAGTACCGGACTTCCAATGAAGGAACATATCCGATGCAGTTGCTGGATGTGAAAGCGGCAATTCGTTACTTGCGGGCACATGCAAAAAGATATCGGATTGATACCGAACGATTTGGTGTGATGGGAGAATCTGCAGGAGGGTATTTGACCTGTATGGCAGCCCTTGACCAGGATCAATCACTTGATGTTGGGGAATATTTGGAATATTCCAGTGCTGTACAGGCGGCATGTCCGTGGTATCCGCCGACAGATGCGTCTGCATTTCCGTATGATGATGTGGAAAAAGCAGCAATGTCTCCGGAATCCCAGCTCATGGGATTTAATGTTATGACGCATCAGAAAGAAGCATGGGATCATTCACCGGTGTCCAAAGTGACAGCAGCAGCTCCACCATTTCTTATTATTCATGGCACTGAGGATCATACCGTGCCATACAGTCAAAGTGAAAAACTATATGACATTTTGGAAAAAGAGGGATGTGATGTGACATTGCTTTCCCTGGATGGTGCCGATCATGCGGATCTGATGTTTTTTCAGGATGAAGTATGGACGGAAATTATACAATTTTTTCAGGAAAAATTATTTCAGGAGGTCTGAGAAATCAGGCCTCCTATTTACTGCATAAGAAATTCTTTTGGAATTCTCCTATACAACAAAAGACCTTGAGTGTTTCAGGATAAACGCAATCTTCTGGATTTGTATAATGCAATCAACGGAACAAATCATCAGGACCCGGAGGAACTGGAGATCACAACGTTACATATGCTTTTAACAGAGTTTGATGAAAAAAAATTGCCAAGTCCATGTGAGAGGAAGGCCATGAATCCGGATACGCAGAGGGCGTGAGTCTGGATATGAAAATGTCCTAAAAATCATCGGTATTTTATCATTACACAAGTTATGATGAACCGAATAGTAGTGCATACAATTTTACCGGTTTTGATGTAAAAATAACAAAAACTAAGTAATTCAATGCTCGGTAGTGTAAAAGCTGCCGATCGTTTTTTACAAATCAACCTTTAATTGTGTCACAGCAATTAAAGGTTCTCGGCGAGAATTCGTCGTTAAGTAACCTTAGCATTCACTAGTGTAACAGCTAATGAATGCTTTTAAAGTCTGAAAGGAGTTGCATTTGTAAATGGATTATAAAGGAATACTGCTTTCATGAAACAAAAAGGGCACTTGATTTCTCAAGTACCCTAGTGTATAATCTACTTAGAAAGTGAATCGGATGTAATATCCGATTTGCCCTCAGTTGAATACTAAATATGAAATAGCATCTAACTTTGGTCGGTTGGGATGCTATTTCTTTTTATTATTATGATCGTCTATGTAAGAAAGAGCTGCAAAAATTACTAGCACTAAAGTTAAAACTTCAAGCGTGTTCATAGGGCATCACCATCCTTTGTAAACTAGAGGGCATCTAATAATCGGAAAATCACATCCTACTTTCGTTTCAATTACACAATAACAGTATAGCATAAAGGGAACAGATGTTCAAACAAAAAGAGGTAAATCTACTATATTGTATATAGAAGAAAGACCTCTTATTTTTATGCCTGCTGCCTCTGGTGAATATTATCAACAGCCTTTTCAAGTTCGATTGTCTGCCAGCGTTTGCGGATCACATCACTTTTCAGTTGTGCAAGTCGTTTGTTGGTGTATTTCTCAAACCAACGCATAAGGGATTTTGGAATGAATTTATCTGGTGTGTGTTTATGGATGAACTGATAAGGAATTTTTCAGATGGTTTAATGACAGCTTCGGGGATGTAGAATTTAAGAAGCTGTATAGGGAAAATATTCTGGAATACAAAAGTTATTTGAAGAACGTGAAAAATTGTAAAAGGACAGGACAGAATCTAAATGCAAAAGAAGTATCCGATTTATTTGGAATTGGACAGCATAGACTTAGAGAGATAGTTCGTGAAGATTATGGAAATAAATATCATTTGATGTCGGGGAGAACTATCAAGATTAAAAGAAAACAGTTTGGGGAATTTATAGATAATGTTGAACAGATTTAAGAAATGGACAATGTGCATTGAATGTGGTACAATTCAATGTAGTATACATTCGAGGCACTCTGATTTAAGGAGGCAGAAATTAACGCGTATTTCGAAAACAGCATTGATATTGATGGAGCAAAACTTACTCTGTTAGAGGTTGTAGATAGATACCTAAATTCTTTATACAACAGAAAGGAGTTGAACAGCTTACACAAATCAATGCAATAGCGAATCAACTTAATGCTAATTAGTATGAATTTTAGCATACTAAATATTTGCTAATTACAATGTGTAATGAGATGTAACGAAACATACAAAAATGTAATGAAATGACAGCAAGAATTGTTGGAAATGTACGCAAGCATTGGAGAAATGCTTGATTTGAAAGGATTTGATAGAATGATAGCAATTATTGACTACAATGCCGGGAATCTGAAGAGCGTAGAAAAAGCATTGCATTTTCTTGGAGAGGAATGTGTGATCACACGTGATTTTCATGAGATTAAAGCTGCTGACAAAGTAATTCTTCCCGGTGTAGGCGCATTTGGTGATGCGATGGAGCAGTTGAAAAAATACGAACTCGACAAAGTGATTCATGAAGTGGCTGCAGAAAATAAGCCGTTTTTGGGCATCTGTTTAGGCTTGCAGCTTCTTTTTGAAGGCAGCGATGAAAGCCAGGGAGTGGAAGGCCTGCATGTGCTTGATGGAGAAATCGTTCGTATTCCGGATCAGCCGGGACTTAAGATTCCGCATGTTGGATGGAATTCCCTGCATTTGCAGAACAATGGAAGGCTTTTTACCGGACTGGAAGAAAATCCATATGTATATTTCGTTCATTCCTATTATCTGAAAGCGAAAGACGAACAGATTGTAAAAGCAACGACACAGTACAGTACCACGATTCACGCATCGGTAGAACAGGGCAATGTATTCGCCTGTCAGTTTCATCCGGAGAAAAGCGGAACTGTGGGATTATCCATTTTAAAGAATTTTGCAGAACTTCAGGGAGGAAAGCGATAATGTTTACAAAGAGAATTATCCCTTGTCTGGATGTGAATAATGGACGTGTTGTTAAGGGAATCAATTTTATCAATTTAAGAGATGCAGGAGACCCGGTGGAAGTTGCGGCAGCATACGATAAAGCAGGCGCCGATGAAGTTGTGTTTTTGGATATTACCGCTTCTTCGGACAACCGTGGAACGGTTGTGGACATGGTTCGCAAAGTGGCGGAGAAAGTTTTTATCCCATTTACCGTTGGTGGAGGTATCCGCACGGTAGATGATTTCAAAGCGCTTTTGAGAGAGGGCGCAGATAAGATTTCCATCAATTCATCAGCAATCAATACTCCGGAACTGATTGGAAATGCAGCCGACAAATTCGGAAGCCAGTGTGTTGTGGTTGCGATTGATGCAAGAAGAAGAGAAGATGGAAGCGGATGGAATGTCTACAAGAACGGTGGAAGAATTGACACCGGTCTCGATGCTGTTGAGTGGGCGATGAAAGCAAATCAGCTTGGTGCCGGCGAGATTCTTCTTACAAGCATGGATTGTGATGGAACGAAAGCCGGATATGACATTGAACTGACCCGTATGATCGCAGATAATGTTTCCATTCCGGTGATTGCTTCGGGTGGTGCAGGAACAAAGGAACATTTTTACGATGCCCTGACAGAAGGACATGCAGATGCGGCACTTGCAGCGTCATTGTTCCATTACAAAGAGTTAGAGATTATGGATTTGAAAAATTATCTGGCAGACAAAGGTGTGTCAGTGAGACGATAAGGAGAAATCATTATGTCAATGATTACGAATGATTGGCTCGAAGCGGTGGATGCGGAATTTAAAAAGCCGTATTATCGTAATCTGTACCAATTTGTAAAAGAAGAGTACAGCCGGACGGTTGTGTATCCGCCGGCAGAAGATATTTTCAATGCTTTGCATTTTACACCGTTGCACGAGGTGAAGGTGCTTATTTTAGGACAGGATCCGTATCACAATGAGCATCAGGCACACGGATTGTCTTTTTCAGTTTTACCGGACCAGAAAGATATTCCGCCATCTTTACAGAATATTTATAAGGAACTGCATGACGATCTTGGTTGCAGGATTCCAAATAATGGATATCTGAAAAAATGGGCAGACCAGGGAGTGCTGCTTTTGAATACGGTGCTGACCGTGCGTGCCCATCAGGCAAATTCGCATCAGGGACACGGCTGGGAACAGTTTACCGATGCGATTATTCAGGCGGTAAACGCGCAGGACAGACCGATTGTTTATATGTTGTGGGGCAGACCGGCACAGAGCAAAATTCCGATGCTGACCAACCCGAAACATTTAATTTTAAAAGCGCCGCATCCAAGTCCACTTTCTGCGTACAGAGGCTTTTTTGGTTGCAGACATTTCAGCCAGGCAAATGCATTTCTGGAAAAGAATGGAATCGAACCGATTGACTGGCAGATCGAAGATGTATAGCAGGGGTTCATTTTTAAAATAAAACGCCGATATAAAATTTAGAGTATAGTTGTCGATTAAAAAGGAGTGATAATAATTATGAGAGGAATTTCTTCTTACGATTCGTCGTCAATCAGTATGTTGTTTTCGAGTCTTGGCTCATCTTCAAAGTCCACAAATTCTGGAACTCTTGGAATTAATTTGAGCGATTATGCAAGCATTCGGAGCGGATCTTACAGTAAGCTCATGAAATCTTATTACAAACTTGATTCGAACGATACAAAAACATCCGCAAAGGATAAAACAAATACGTCAACTTCTACATCAAAGGATTCTGCGAAGACACTTGCGAATATTGAAAGCGCAGCAGAAGAACTGACGGCTTCTGCCAAGGAACTGTATTCTACAAAGTCAAATTCCGTTTTCTCAAAGAAAGCAGATGGAAATTATGATACCGATAAAATTTATGAAAATGTCAGCAGTTTTGTGGAGGATTACAATTCATTACTGACTACAAGTGCAAAGTCTTCTGCAAGCCGTATTGAGAGCACGGTAAGTTCAATGAAAAATCTGACTTCCGGAAACGGCAAAGATCTTGCAGAGATTGGAATCAATGTGGATGCAAAGACCGGCATTTTGTCCATTGACAAGAATACATTCAAAAATGCGGATATGAGTAAAGTAAAGGATTTGTTCCATGGAACCGGTTCGTATGCGTATGGTGTTGCGACCCGTTCATCACTGGTTGATTCCTATGCACAGGCAGAGGCAACCCGGGCAAACACATATGGAAAGACCGGCAAGTACAATTATAATTACAATAGTGGTAACATCTTTTCGGATGTATTTTAACAGATGAATAACATATAATCATGCAAATAAAAACGGTTGGCAGATACGGAATATTCGTATCTGCCAGCCGTTTTTGCAGTTGCAACAAAAAGGATTAATCATCAGCCTCTTCATCAGTTGTTGTGTTGTATACCTGACGCTTTCTTGCCATAACATCACTTTCGAGATATTCATCGTAAGTAGATACCTTATCGATCATAGATCCATCCGGAAGGAATTCGATGATACGATTGGCAGTTGTCTGTACGACCTGATGGTCACGGCAGGCAAACAGAATCACACCAGGGAATTTGATCATTCCGTTGTTTAAAGCAGTAATGGATTCCATATCCAGGTGGTCCGTAGGTTCGTCAAACATCAGAACATTGCTTCCCATGATCATCATACGGGAGAGCAGTACACGCACTTTTTCACCACCGGAAAGTACACGCATCTTTTTGACACCGTCTTCCCCGGCAAACAGCATACGTCCAAGGAAACCACGTACATAAGTCGCATCTTTGATTTCAGAGAACTGTGTCAGCCAGTCTACGATCAGCTCGTCGGTGTCGAAAATCGTGGTATTGTCTTTCGGAAAGTAAGACTGACTGGTTGTCACACCCCATTTGTACGTACCTTCATCCGGTTCCATTTCGCCGGCAAGAATTTTAAATAAAGTAGTCTTTGCCAATTCGTTTCCGCCGACAAAGGCAATCTTATCATCATGTCCGACAATGAAGGAGATGTTGTCGAGTACCTTTACACCGTCAATAGTCTTGCTGATGCCATCAACGCTAAGTACTTCATTACCGATTTCACGGTTTGGACGGAAGTCGATATATGGGTACTTACGGCTGGATGGACGAATGTCATCCAACTGAATTTTCTCCAGAGCACGCTTACGGGAAGTTGCCTGCTTGGATTTGGAAGCATTTGCAGAGAAACGGGAAATGAATTCCTGTAATTCTTTGATTTTTTCTTCCTTCTTTTTGTTTGCTTCTTTCATCTGGCGAACGAGTAACTGGCTGGATTCATACCAGAAATCATAGTTACCGGCATAGAGCTGGATTTTTCCATAATCCATATCTGCAATGTTGGTGCAGACTTTATTGAGGAAGTAACGGTCATGGGATACGACAATGACTGTATTCTCAAAGTTGATCAGGAATTCTTCCAACCATGCGATCGCGTCGAGATCCAGGTGGTTGGTAGGCTCGTCGAGAAGAAGAATATCCGGATTGCCGAACAAAGCTTGTGCCAGCAATACTTTGACCTTGATGGCACCTGGCAGATCTGCCATCTGTGTGTAATGATTTTCAGTTGGAATGCCAAGACCATTTAATAAAGTAGCGGCATCGGATTCTGCGTTCCAGCCATCCATATCTGCAAACTCGGCTTCCAGTTCACTGGCACGGATTCCATCTTCGTCGGAGAAGTCTTCTTTCATATAAATAGCATCTTTTTCTTTCATGATGTCGTAAAGACGCTTATTACCCATAATAACAGTATCAAGTACGGTAAATTCATCGTATTTGAAGTGATCCTGTTGCAGGAAGGAAAGACGTTGACCAGGTGTAATTACGATATCACCGCTGGTTGGCTCAAGCTGTCCGGATAAAATTTTTAAAAAGGTCGATTTTCCGGCACCGTTTGCGCCAATCAGACCGTAACAGTTACCTTCTGTAAACTTTACGTTTACATCTTCAAAAAGGGCTTTTTTCCCTAATCTTAATGTAATATTATTTGCACTAATCATACGAAAACCTCATTATATTTAAAATATTCATTTAGCCACGAACTCTATTATAAACATGATGGGCAGTATATTTCAAGAAGAAAAACGCTTTCTGTGCAAGGAAAATAAGGATTTGCCGTGTTTTGATTGGAAAAAGTGCCGGAAGCTGTTATAATAAAAGTATTTAATGGAACGGAATTGGAGCGGGGATATGAACTATAAAGAATTAATGGCGGCAGATATTCCGATTGCCTCTGCAATCATCAGTTACGGCGAAGACTGGAAGATTGAAAGGGTAAATACGGAGTTTGTGAAATTAAGCGGGTATACAGAACGTGATCTTGGGGAAAGTGGAAGGGACCAGCTGATTACAGAAAAAGACAGTTATTTGTTTGAAGAGACACTGGCCCAGGCGATAGCAACGAAAATGCCTGCAGATCAGGTACTTCGTATTCGCAGAAAGGATCAGGAAATCCGATGGGTGGCATTTCGCAGCAGTGTATTTCATTATATTGATGCAGTGCCGTACCTTCTTGTTGTTTTCTGGGATATTGATCATCAGAAGCGAAAAGAGATCAGCCAGGAGATTTTTAAAAAAAAATATGAGATGATGGAACGTCTTTCACATGAGTATCCGTTTGATCTGGATGTGAAAAGCTGGACAATGATGCGTTCCCATCGGCTGATGGAACTTCGCGGAGTGTATGGGACGGAAGATGTGTATTATCCGGTGGATGAGGAAGTCCGTTCACTTTCTCCGGTGGACCATAAGCCTTTTCTTGATGCGATGCATGAAGCAGCAATGGTTGTGAAATCAGACAGTGTGGATGCACGTTTTAATATCAGTAAAGATGGAGAGGCACCGCGTTATCAGTGGTTTCGGACCTATTATAGAAGTGTGACCAATGCGGAAGGAGAAATTATTCGCATTATAGGCCGCAGCTTTAATATCGACATGGACAAGTCTTTGCAGGAAGAGGTGCGCAGGGATCCGCTGACACAGCTTTTGAATAAACTGGAGGTACAGAAGGAAGTTACACGTTATATCGAAGAAAATCCGAATAAGTGCAGCGTTCTGTTCCTTATTGATATTGATAATTTCAAAGGAATCAATGACAATTTCGGGCATACATTTGGTGATACAGTAATTATGGATATGGCAAAGCAGATTCAAAGCCAGTTCCGTATGAATGATATTGTTGGCCGGGTCGGCGGTGATGAATTTCTTGTGTTCATGAAGAATACGACTGTAGAGAAAGCAGAGGAAAAGGCGAAGCTTCTCTGTCATTCGTTAGAGAAGAAATATATGGGCCAAAAATTGCATTATCGTCTTTCGGCCAGTATTGGTATGGCGGTATATGCAAAGGATGGGGATAATTACCGCACATTGTTTGAAAAGGCAGACCATGCGATGTATCGGGCAAAGCAAGCGGGAAAAGATGGTTATCAGCTTGCTCAGGAAGAAGATTGCGGACCGGTAAAAAATACCAGGCATGTGATTGACCGGCAGGAACAGATCAGCCAGGATGACCGAAACTTTCTGGCATTTACAATCAGTCTCATGGCACATGCGCGTGATTTGGATGGCTCATTGAATTTGCTGCTGAAAAGAATTGCAGAGCGTTATCACCTTGATATGGTAGCTGTTATGGAAAATGCGGAAGACGATTCCGGGATGGTGATGACAAATTATTACAGTAATGTATTTTCTTTTTATGACAGAAGCTTTATTCCGGGTATGCACCCGATGCTTAAGAAATTAAAACCTGGAGAATATCTCATTTTTGATCCGCAGATTGATGGGATAGTGCTACCTCCGCAAGATTCACGGAGAGAGTCGAAAGTAGAGAATAATAACAATACGGCATTGATCACAAAATTCGAGTATGTGGGAGAGAAAATCGGTGAAGTGGTATATTTGTCCATGGATCTGAACAGGCAGTGGAAAACAGATGAAATCGAGATGATGCAGGAACTCTCACGTGCGCTTGCTATTTTTGTCTCCCTTCGTTTTCGGATGGATGAGAGCAAAGCACAGATTCGTCAGATTCAGAGAAGAGATCCTCTGACGAATCTATATAATCAGAGTGCATTTCGTGAAACGGCACATGAAATATTAAACCGCGCAGATGAAAAGCTTATTTATGCTATTGAATATCTGGATATCAATAATTTTGGGTATGTAAATGAAAACTATGGATACAAGGTAGGAGACAGCATTTTAAAGATGTTTGCGGCAGATTTGTCCAGTCAGCCGTATTATAATGCAGGATGCCGCCTGTATTCGGATTTCTTTCTGGTATTATTGTGTGATGAAAGCAAAGAAAAACTCGAGAAAAATTTAAACTTACGCAACCGCAGAATTACGAATATGCAGAATCATCAGTATCCAAACAGTGGAATGGGTGTTACGGCAGGGG
>ULRP01089675.1_pt1 | contig 12051 bp, 10 predicted proteins | sample 1955521 | NCBI WGS metagenome assembly ULRP01 (sample SAMEA4835685, study PRJEB28245) | human gut metagenome | biome: gut microbiome; material: fecal sample | place: Denmark | collected 2008
GCGCAAAAGTCCCCGGAAGATGCGAGAATGTGAAGCGGTCCGAAGATTATGTCATTCTGATTGACTATGCACACAATGAGATGAGCTTAAAAAATCTTCTGGAAATGCTGCGCGGGTTTAAGCCGCGGCGTCTTATTGTACTGTTCGGGTGCGGCGGCAACCGGTCGAAGCTCAGGCGGTCGAAGATGGGAGAGACGGCGGGACATCTGGCGGATCTTACGATACTGACTTCCGACAACCCGCGCTGGGAAGATCCGGAGGAGATTCTGGACGACATTGAGGACGGGATCCGGGGAACTGGCGGACAGTATGTGCGCATTGCGGACCGGAGGGAAGCCGTGCGGTATGCCATGGCGCAAGCCATGGAGAATGACATGCTTGTGCTTGCGGGAAAAGGGCACGAGGCATATCAGGAGATTCGCGGCGTGCGCTATCCGCTCAGTGAATACGAGCTGGTGGAGGACGCGAGACGAAGCCCTGACATGGGGGAGAATACAGACAGAAACGAGGTGGACAGATGGCGGAATATGCGAAGGTGATTGTGGATATTTCACAGGAAAAACTGGATAAGACATTTGAGTACCGCATTCCGCCGTATCTCACACAGCGGATCGCAGTCGGAATGCAGGTCTATATTCCGTTTGGCAGCCGCAGGATCACCGGCTATGTGGTCGAGCTTTCCGATGAGGCGGAGTATGACGAGGATAAGCTGAAAAATATTGCGGGGATCGTGACGGACAGTGTGCCGATCGAGTCCCATCTGATCGCGCTTGCGGGCTGGATGCGGGAACATTACGGCGGCACGATGAACCAGGCGCTAAAGATGGTTCTTCCGATCAAGGAGAAGAAAAAAGCCGTGGAACATAAAAGGGTGCGGCTTGCGCTTCATCCGGTGGAGGCGAAGAACCAGCTGGGAGCGTATGAGAGACGCCACAGCACCGCCCGCGCCAGGCTGCTTCGTGCGCTGCTGGAAGAGGAGGAGCTGGACTGGGATCTTGTCACACACAAGCTTGGGGTGTCGGGAAGTGTGATCCGGGCGATGGAGGAATCCGGCGTCGTCAAAGTAATTCGGGAAACGCAGTACCGCAATCCGGTGTCCCACCTGACCAGCAGGGGATATGGGCTCACTTTAAACGATGAGCAGCAGGAAGCGGTGGATGCGGTCTGGTCGGATTACGAGAAGGGAGTCCGGTCGACCTATCTGATAAAGGGTGTGACGGGCAGCGGCAAGACCGAAGTCTATATGGAACTGATCGCGAAGATGCAGAAGGCGGGGCGGCAGGCCATCGTCCTGATTCCGGAGATTGCGCTGACGTATCAGACGGTGCTGCGGTTCTATAACCGGTTTGGCGACCGGGTATCCATACTGAATTCCAGAATGTCACCGGGGGAGCGCTACGATCAGTTCCTTAGGGCAAAAAACGGGGAGATCGACGTGATGATCGGTCCGAGGTCAGCACTGTTTACACCGTTTGCCAATCTGGGGCTTATCATCATTGACGAGGAGCATGAGACTTCCTATAAGAGTGAGACGGTTCCACGCTATCATGCCAGGGAGACCGCCATTGCGCGGGCAGCCATGCTGAACGCGAGCGTTGTGCTGGGATCGGCAACGCCGTCGGTGGACAGCTATTACCGGGCGAAGCGCGGGGAATACCGGCTGCTTACGCTCACAAAGCGCGTGAAGGAAAGACCGCTTCCGGCATGCGGGGGGGTGGATCTGCGGCAGGAATTAAGAGAGGGCAACCGCTCCATCCTAAGCCGCAGGTTAGACGGGCTGATGGAGCAGCGCCTGCGGGCGGGAGAACAGACCATGCTCTTTATCAACCGCAGGGGCGTGGCGGGCTTTGTCTCTTGCAGAGCCTGCGGACATGTGATAAAATGTCCGCATTGCGATGTATCGCTGAGCCAGCATGCGAACGGGCGGATGGTCTGCCATTACTGCGGGTATACGGAGCCGGTGCCGGTACAATGTCCGGCGTGCGGATCGAAGTACATCAGCGGGTTTAAGGCTGGAACTGAGAAGATCGAGATGGTTGTCAGAAAACGATTTCCGGAAGCGCGCGTGCTGCGCATGGATATGGATACCACGCGGGGCAAGGAAGACTACGAGCAGATTTTATCGGCATTTGCCAATCACGAGGCGGATATCCTGATCGGTACGCAGATGATCGTAAAGGGGCATGATTTCCCGGATGTGACGCTGGTTGGCGTTCTTGCAGCAGATCTCTCGCTGCATGTCGGGGACTATCGCGCGGCGGAGCGGACATTCCAGCTTCTGACACAGGCGGCAGGAAGAGCCGGCCGCGGGAATAAGCCGGGCGAGGTCGTCATCCAGACTTATGACCCGGAGCATTACAGCATAGAGACGGCGAAGGCGCAGGACTACGATGCGTTTTACGAGCAGGAGTTTGCGTACCGCAAGATCATGCTTTACCCGCCGGTCTGGAACATGCTTGTGATCTTGTGCGCCTCTAAGAGCGAGGAGGCGGCGGATGCCATGGCGGCAGAGCTTGCGGCGGCAGCGGATGCGTATACAGGGAAGAATACGAAAGAGAAGGTCTATCTCGTGGGACCCGTCGACGCGGCGATCGCAAAAGTGAATGATATTTATAAAAAAATAATTTATCTCAAGGCAGAAAATTATGACACGCTGGTAAAGATAAAAAATAGGACAGAAGTGTATGCCAGAGAGAGCCGGTACTATAAGAATGTGACCGTGATGTTTGATTTCAATCCGGTGAACGGCTTTTAGGCAGAATGGAGGAAAGATGGCACTTAGGACAATCAGAATACAGGGAGATCCTGTATTGACCAAAAAATGCAGAGAGATTACAGAGATTACACCGAAGATCAGAGAACTGGCAGAGGATATGCTTGATACGATGTACGAGGCGAACGGCGTGGGACTTGCAGGTCCGCAGGTCGGCGTGTTAAAGCGCATCGTCGTCATCGACATCGGCGAAGGACCGGTTGTGATGATCAACCCGGTGATCTTAGAGACTTCCGGCGAGCAGACCGGCGACGAGGGCTGTCTGAGCCTTCCGGGCAAGGCAGGCACCGTGACCAGACCGAACTACGTGAAAGCGCGGGCGTTTGATCTGGATATGGAAGAGTATGAGATTGAGGGGACAGAGCTGATGGCGCGTGCCATCTGTCATGAGCTGGATCATCTGGACGGACACATGTACACTGAGAAGGTGGAAGGTCCGCTTCACGAAGTCACCTATGAGAGTGATGAGGAAGAATAAAGCATGGATGATCTGTGAAAATGGAGGTCAGTGATGAGAGTCATATTCATGGGAACACCGGATTTCGCGGTGGGAACGTTGGAAGAAATCATAAAAGCGGGACATGAGGTGGTGCTGGTTGTCTCCCAGCCGGATAAGGCAGTGGGAAGAAGCAAGGCGCTCCGCTATACACCGGTCAAGGCATGTGCGCTCGAGCACGGCATTGAAGTATATCAGCCGCAGAAAGTCAGAGACAGCGAGTGTATCGAGCGTCTGCGGACATATCATCCGGATATCATAATTGTGGAGGCTTTTGGGCAGATTATACCGAGAGCGATTCTGGATATGCCGCGCTACGGGTGTGTGAATGTGCACGCGTCGCTGCTTCCGAAGTACCGCGGTGCCGCACCGATTCAGTGGGCGGTCATAAACGGCGACGCCGTCACCGGAGTGACGACGATGCGCATGGACGAGGGACTTGATACTGGAGATATGATCTTAAAGGAAGAAGTGAAGATCCGTGCGGATGAGACGGGCGGCAGTCTGTTCGACCGGCTGTCCGAGGTCGGCGCGAAGCTGTGCGTGCGCACGATGGAGGCGATCGATGCGGGAACGGCAACCTACACGCCGCAGGATAACTCCCAGGCAACGCATACCGTCAAGATTTACAAAGAAATGGGAAGCATTGACTGGAAACAGGGCGCAAAAGAGATTGAGTGCCTGATCCGCGGACTGGATCCGTGGCCGAGTGCCTATACCAGACTGGGCGATAAGATGTTAAAGATCTGGAAGGCGCAGGTCGTTTCTGAGGAGTCCGGGGCGGAGCCGGGCTGCATTGTGAAAGTGGAAAAAGATCATATTCTGGTGCAGACCGGAAAGGGAATGCTTGCCATCAGTGAACTTCAGCTTGAGGGCAAGAAGCGTATGCCGGTGGAGGCATTTCTGAACGGATATGAGATCGAAGAGGGCACATATTTTAAGAAAGGGTGATTACTATGCCATATTCATACTATTACTGGGGATTTGATCCGACGTATATACTCGTGCTCATCGGAGCAGTCATCTGTCTGGTTGCATCTGCGAGGGTGAAGTCGACATACAACAAATATGCTTCCTACCGCAGCATGTCCGGCATGACCGGAGCACAGGCGGCGGAACGGATTCTGCACTCGGCAGGAATCTACGACGTGTCGGTGCAGCATGTATCGGGCAATCTGACCGATCACTACAATCCGTCGAACAAGACGCTGAATCTGTCGGATTCTGTGTATGGAAGCACGTCGGTGGCGGCTGTCGGTGTGGCGGCGCATGAGTGTGGACATGCCATTCAGCACCAGCAGGGATATGTGCCGCTTGCGCTGCGCTCGGCGATCGTGCCGGTGGCAAATCTCGGTTCTACGCTGGCGTGGCCTTTAATTTTAATCGGATTATTTTTTACTAGCAATACAGGGACATTTTTGATCGACCTTGGAATTCTTTGTTTTTCGTTCGCTGTTCTGTTTCAGCTTGTGACGCTTCCGGTGGAGTTCAATGCATCGCACCGCGCGCTGCGCATTTTAGGAGAGCAGGGAATCTTAAGCGACAGTGAGCTGCCTTATACGCGAAAAGTGTTGAAGGCGGCGGCACTTACTTACGTGGCGAGTGCGGCGGCATCGATTCTGCAGCTGCTTCGTCTGGTGTTATTATTTGGAGGAAGAAGACGTGACGACTGATTCCGTGAATACGCGGGAACTGATTCTTGAGATCCTTTTAGAAGTGACGGAGAGGGGACAGTACAGCCATCTGGTGATCCGTTCGGTGCTGGAGAAGTACCAGTATCTGGACAAAAGAGAGCGTGCCTTTTTAACGAGAGTGGCGGAGGGCACCATTCAGCGCCAGATCGAACTGGACTATATTCTGGATCAGTTCTCAAAAGTAAAGGTCAGAAAAATGAAACCGGTGATCCGCGCCATTCTTAGGATGGGCGTATACCAGCTGAAATATATGGACAGTGTACCGGCATCCGCCGCCTGCAACGAGGCGGTAAAGCTTGCGAAGAAAAAGGGCTTCGGACAGCTGTCCGGTTTCGTGAACGGGGTACTGCGCGGTGTTTCGCGCGGTCTGGATCAGCTTACATATCCAAAGGAGAGCGTCGATGCCGTAAAAGCCTGGTCGGTGTGCTACTCGATGCCGGAATGGATCGTTGCGCAGTGGATCGGCGATTACGGAAAGGAACGCACAAAAGAGATTCTTGCAGCGTCCCTTTTGGAAGCGCCGATCACCGTCCGCACGAATCTGGAACGGATCACGCCGGAGGTGCTCGCAGAGCGTTTTAAGGAGGAGGGCGTTACTGCGGTTCCTCTGGATACGGAAAAATATCCCGGACTTTCGTATGCATTTACGATCTTTGGGTTTGATCATTTAAACGGTCTTTCCAGTTTTCAGGAAGGACTGTTCTATGTGCAGGACATCAGCTCCATGATGGTGGCAGAATATGCGGCACCAAAGGAGGGCGACCACTGCATTGACGTCTGTGCGGCGCCGGGTGGCAAGAGCATTCATCTTGCAGAAAAGTTAAGAGGTACCGGTCATGTGGAGGCACGGGACGTCAGCGAACAGAAAGTGGCGCTGATCGATGAGAATATAAAAAGATGCCGGCTTACGAATATCACGGCGAAGTGTCAGGATGCGACTGTTTTGGACGAGGCATCGGTTCGCACGGCGGATGTGCTGATTGCGGATCTTCCCTGCTCGGGACTCGGGGTGCTGCGCAGAAAGACCGATATCAAGTACCGCATGAACCCGGAAGGGGAGGAATCGCTTGTGGCGCTACAGAGGCAGATACTGTCTGTGGTGTGTGAATATGTGAAGCCGGGCGGGACACTGATTTATTCCACCTGCACGATTCACACGGCGGAGAACGAGGGGAATGCCAGATGGTTTGAGCAGACGCACCCGGAGTTCGCCCTCGATACGATGCGGCAGATGTTCCCGGAAGAACATCTCGGGGACGGATTTTTTATAGCAAAATTTAAGCGAAAGCAGGACAACGGATAAGGAATGGAAAAGACAGACATTAAATCGTTGAATCTGGAAGAACTGACCGCATTTGTCGAGTCGCTCGGAGAAAAAAAGTTCCGGGCAAAACAGATTTACGAGTGGATTCACAGAAAGCATGTGGCATCCTTTTCGGAGATGACCAATATTTCTGCGGCTCTCATTGAAAAATTGAATCAGAACTGTACGCTGACCAGCTTAAAAAAGGCGGATGTGCAGATCTCGAAGATTGACGGTACCAGAAAGTACCTGTTTCTTCTGGACGACGGCAATGTCATCGAGAGTGTCTTAATGCGTTATAAGCACGGGAACTCCGTCTGTATTTCCTCACAGGTCGGCTGCCGGATGGGCTGCCGTTTCTGCGCCTCCACGCTGGATGGTCTGGTGCGCGGTCTGCGGCCGTCCGAGATGCTCGATCAGATCTATCAGATCGGAACGGACATCGGCGAGCGGATCTCCAATGTTGTGGTGATGGGAACCGGCGAGCCTCTGGATAATTATGACAACCTGTTAAAATTCATCGAACTGCTGAGCGATGAAAACGGACTCAATATCAGCCAGCGGAACCTGACGGTCTCCACCTGCGGGATCGTTCCGCGCATGCGGGAGCTTGCGGATAAAAAGCTACAGATCACGCTGGCGCTTTCGCTTCATGCATCCAACCAGGAAAAGCGCCTGCAGCTGATGCCTGTGGCGAACAAATATGACATTAAGGAAGCGGTCGATGCCTGCCGTTACTATTTTGAACAGACCGGCCGGCGCATCACGTTTGAGTACAGTCTGGTGGCGGGTGTAAATGACACGGCGGAGGATGCCGCAGAACTGGCAGAGCTTGTGCGCGGGATCAACTGCCATATCAATCTGATTCCGGTCAATCCGATCAAGGAACGCAGCTATAGACAGCCGGATGACGGTGCAGTGCATGCATTCCAGAAAAAGCTGGAGAGAAACGGGCTCACCGTGACCGTGCGCCGGGAGATGGGCAGGGATATTGACGGTGCATGCGGGCAGCTGAGACGCAAGCATATGCACAAAGAGCAGGAAATGGAGCATACCGGGCAGGAGACGGGGTGTGTCGGGCAGGAGCAGTAAGTCTTGCCCTTTTTCGCGTTGTATGCTAACATTGGTAATTGGATAAATGGCAGGCAGGTACTGCTATTCTAATAATGGAGGAATAGAATGAAGACGTTTTCCATGACGCATGTGGGACAGCGGCGTGAGACGAACCAGGATTATATGTACACATCAGAGACCTCCGTGGGCAGGCTTCCGGATTTATTTCTGGTAGCAGACGGTATGGGAGGCCATGCGGCTGGAGATTATGCTTCGCGCTTCACAGTTGAAAAGATTGTGGAATACGTAACAGAATCCGAGGAGAGCGAGCCGGTGACCGTGCTCGGTGAGGCAGTCAGATATGCAAATGAACATTTGCTTGCGGAGGCGAACGCGGATGCGAGCAAAGCGGGCATGGGCACGACGATTGTTGCGGCAGTCGTGGTTGGCGATAAGCTCTACACGGCGAATGTCGGCGACAGCCGGTTGTATGTGATCAACCAGGAACGTATCACACAGATTACAAGAGATCACTCTCTGGTAGAAGAGATGGTTCGGCTGGGAGAGATGGACAAAGAGGATGCAAAAGTGCACCCGGATAAAAATATTATTACGAGAGCGATCGGCGTGCTTCCGGAGGTGTCGGCGGATTTCTTCGAGACGGTGCTTGTGCCGGGAGATACGGTTCTGTTGTGTTCGGACGGTCTGACCAATATGGTCGATGATACGGATATCAAGCGGATCGTGCTGGGACAGCGTGATATTGTGGAGAAAACACAACGGCTGATCGACGCCGCGAACGAGAATGGCGGTAAGGATAATATAACGGTGGTTTTGATTGAGCCGTTTTCAGATGAGACTAGATAGAGAATGAAGTTCTTTGTAAATCAGGTTGGAGGTTTAATATGTTAACAGAGGGAATGTATATAGCGGACCGTTATGAAATCATAGGGAAAATTGGTGCCGGCGGAATGTCTGACGTATATAAGGCAAAAGATCTTACGCTCGGACGTTTTGTGGCAATCAAGGTTTTAAAGCCGGAGTTTTCGGAGGATCTGAATTTTGTGACAAAGTTCCGCACGGAGGCACAGTCTGCCGCGGGATTAGAGCATCCGAACATTGTAAATATCTACGATGTCGGAAGCGAAAAAGGAATGCATTATATCGTGATGGAGTATGTGGAAGGCATCACGTTAAAGACATATATTGAGAAAAAGGGTCAGCTTTCTTTTAAGGAGGCAGTCAGCATTGCCATTCAGGTGGGAAGAGGTATTGAGGCGGCGCATAGCAAGGGTATCATCCACCGGGACATTAAGCCGCAGAATATTATTATTTCCACAGAAGGAAAAGTAAAAGTAACAGATTTCGGTATCGCGCGCGCAGCAAGCAGCAACACGATCAGCTCCGATGTGATGGGCTCCGTGCACTATTCTTCCCCGGAGCAGGCGCGCAACGGATTTGTGGACGGCAAGAGTGATATTTATTCTCTCGGTATTGTGATGTATGAGATGGTGACGGGGCGTGTGCCGTTTGACGGGGATACGACCGTGGCGGTTGCTATCCAGCATCTGCAGGAGGAGATCGTTCCACCGAGTGCCTACGCGCCGAATCTTCCGATCAGTATGGAGAAGATCATCTTAAAATGTACGCAGAAGAATCCGGACCGCCGTTATGAGTCCATGACGGCACTTTTGACGGATCTGCGCAAGGCGCTTGTCAGCCCGAATGAGGATTTTGTCGTGATGGTTCCTGCAACCAACCAGGACAAGACACGCATTATCGGAGAGGATGACTTAAAGCAGATCAAGGAGGAGGCAGACAGCCTCTATCTTAAGGCGGATCAGGCGGTGCACGCGAGAGCGGAGGAGATGAACCGCTACGATGAGGATGAGGACGACGCAGAAGATGAGGACGATGATGAGCTGGAAGATGAGGATGACGGCGATCTGAATCCGAAGATGGAGAAAGCGATCACGATCATGGGAATTGTTGCAGCAGTCGTGATTGTGATTATCATCATTGTGATTGTGGTAAATCTGTTCGGCGGAATCAAGTCCAAGAAGCAGTCTGACACGGAGACGTCGCGCACAGAGACCACGCAGACCGAGAGCCAGAACGAGGATACGGTTACCGTTCCGGATTTCCGCGGCATGACATATGCGGATGCGCAGACCGAGGCGGAGAAGAAGGGATTAAAGCTGGAGAACAAGGGCGAAGTATCCTCTGACGACTATGATGAGGGAGAGATCGCCAATCAGGACCCGGAGAGCGGCAAGGAAGTCGAAGAGGGCACGACGATCGGCGTTGTGATCAGCAACGGAAAAGGCAGTGTGGCAGTGCCGAATGTGACCGGAGACTCTGAGGATGATGCAGTGTCTGCACTGGAAAAGGAAGGCTTTAAGCCGAACAAGACATACGCTTACGATGACAGTGTGGAGGAGGGAAAAGTCATTTCCCAGACACCGTCCGCAGGAGATAAGGCAAAAACAGGCGATACGATCACGATCGTCATCAGCCAGGGCGCAGAGGCAGTGACCGTTCCGGATGTGAAGACGACCTACAAGTCCGAGGATCAGGCCAAAGCGCTGCTTACCGATTTTAATGTAACGGTAAAGACGGCATACAGTGATACACTTCCGGAGGGCATTGTCATGGATCAGAGCATCGATCCGGGCAAGCAGGTGGAAAAAGGCAGCGACATCACGATCACGGTAAGCATGGGGCCGTCACCGTCCCAGAGTGTGACAGCGACGACCTACAGCTTCAAGGCGACGATCAATCTGCCGGCTGATACGTCCAACGTATCAGGCGCAACAATCACGCTGTATGATACTTCCGGCAATGTGCTGGGACAGTGGGATAAGGCGATCACAGATGATTTTTCCATCAGCAAGACGGGACTGCTTGCAAAAGAGGGCTATTTGGTAATCTCATGGCTGGATTTAAACGGCAACAAGATCAACGATCAGACCACGAGCACCTACCAGTTTACACCGGAATCATAATGGATAAGAATATGCAGGGAAAGATTGTAAAAGGAATTTCCGGATTCTACTACGTTCACGTAGCGGGATCCGGAATTTATGAATGTAAGGCAAAAGGAATTTTCCGCAACCAGAAGATCAAGCCGCTGGTGGGCGATAATGTGACGATTGCCGTCCTGGATGAGGAGCAGATGCTTGGAAATATCGAGGAGATTCTTCCGAGAGAAAATGCCCTGATCCGTCCGGCGGTTGCCAACATCGATCAGGCGCTTGTGATTTTTGCAGCGGCAAAGCCGAAGCCGAATTTTAATCTGCTGGACCGTTTTCTGATTATGATGGAATATCAGAAAGTGCCGGTTACGATCTGTTTTAACAAGTGTGATCTTCTGACCGGGGAGGAGCTGCACGCGTTTTCGGATGTCTACGAACAGTGTGGCTATCCGGTGGTGTATACCTCGGCGAGAGAGCAGCGGGGAATCGATGTGCTGCTTGAGCGGCTGGAAGGAAAGGTGACGTCGGTGGCAGGACCCTCGGGTGTGGGCAAGTCATCGCTCATTAACTGTCTGCAGCCGGAGCGCCAGATGGAGACCGGGGCAATCAGCAGAAAGATTGAGCGAGGCCGCCATACGACCCGCCACTCGGAAATTATTCCGATCAAAGAGCAGACTTACATTATGGATACACCGGGATTTTCCACGCTGGATATTCCGGGGCTGGAAAAGGAAGATCTGTGGTGGTATTATCCGGAATTTGAAGAGTATGAGCCAAACTGCCGTTTTAAGGGCTGCAGTCATATCGGAGAGCCGGACTGCGGGGTAAAAGAGGCGGTGGAAGCCGGGAAAATCAGCCGGCTCCGCTATGAGAATTACAGGCAGCTATATCAGGAATTAAAAGAACAGAAGAAATATTAAAAAGAAGGGTGTAAGAGAGATGAATTGTTTGTCGCCATCCATATTATCCGCAGATTTTTCAAGACTGGGAGAGCAGATCCGTGAACTGGACGAGGCAGGGGCACAGTATGTACATATTGATGTCATGGACGGAATGTTTGTGCCGAGTATTTCCTTCGGACTTCCGGTAATCCGTTCCATCCGTCCCTGTACGGACCGGATCTTTGACGTGCATCTGATGATCGAGGAGCCGGGGCGCTATATTGAGGATTTTGTCGGAGCCGGAGCCGATCTGATTACCGTGCATGCAGAGAGCTGCAAGCATCTGGACCGCACGATTGCTTCCATCAAAGAGCGGGGGATTCTTGCGGGGGTTGCGTTAAATCCTGCTACGCCGCTGCAGACGGTGGAGTATGTGCTTGAAAAGGTAGATATGGTGCTGATTATGACGGTGAACCCTGGATTCGGTGGGCAGAAGTTTATCCCGTATACCTTGCAGAAGGTTCGTGATCTTAAGAAAATGATTGACGCACGCGGACTGAAAACGGACATTGAGGTGGACGGCGGGGTCAATCTCTCCAACGTGGAGGAGATTATGAGTGCCGGCGCCAACATCATCGTGGCGGGAAGCGCTGTTTTTAACGGAGATGTCGCTGAAAACACCCAGATGTTTCTGGATATTTTAAATTCTTAAGGAATGGCAGGAGGAAAGCGGGAGAGTGTATGAGACATTTTGTAATAATTTCAGGCGGAACGATCGACGATTTTTTTGCGGACAGATGGTTTGAGGAAGAGAAGCCGGATGCCGTTATCGCTGCGGATGCCGGAATGGAATATCTGTACCGCAGCCACCGGGTG
>ULRP01078522.1_pt1 | contig 12029 bp, 9 predicted proteins | sample 1955521 | NCBI WGS metagenome assembly ULRP01 (sample SAMEA4835685, study PRJEB28245) | human gut metagenome | biome: gut microbiome; material: fecal sample | place: Denmark | collected 2008
TTACGGTGCTTCCTTCCTTAAGTCCTTCGGCCACTGCGCCGAGGTTGCGGTAGGTGGCTTCGCAATCGCCTTTCATGCTGATAACGAGACACATGCCCATCAGAGGATCTTCCTTGATCTCTTTCACGGTACCGTCGGCAACGGCGATCACCTTGGCGCCCGCGGCCGCGGCAATATCAATGCCGCTATGCGTACGGTAATCGTTTGTCGTCAGGTTATACGTGAGGTTTGTGTTGTCATGCTTTTTCGCAAGACTGCCGACCGTCGGCACAAGCATTTCGGGGATCTTCTTGTCGTCGACGTCCACGTCGGTCGTCGGTTCCGTATCGGTCTTTCTGTCGGATTCGTCGGACGGTTTTTCTTCGTTCTGCGACGTGTCGGGGAGATCGTCTTTCGGCGCACGGTGACGGTTCAGTGCGGAAGCAATGCCGATCGTGAGCGCGGCGAGGCAAAGTACGGCGATGACGGCAATGTAGAGGATGCGAGATGCCTTTTTCTCATCGGTGTTCTCTTCACCGAAGCGGAAAAAGCGGTTTTCCGGTTTTTTCTTGTCCATGTTGTTCCTTCCTTTTCGCTTTTCTGTCCGCCGGCAACCGAACCCGCAATATTTCCGTTCCCGGACGGCTATCCCTATTCTTGCCACATTCACCCGTTTTATGCAACGCCGATGTCTTTTTCCTCGTTTTCCTTAAAAAAACGACATATCCGCTCTTTTCGCAGAAAAAAATCACTATTTCTCTTTACTTATAAAGTAAAGAGTGGTATACTGTAAGAGTATACGTCCCGGCGACAGGACGGGGAAAGGAGAAACGCTCATGGATAAATTCCGCCTTCACAGCGATTTTCAGCCGACCGGCGATCAGCCGGAGGCCATCAGAACGTTGACCGACGGCGTTCTGGCGGGCGATCGCTGTCAGACGCTGCTCGGCGTGACCGGCTCCGGTAAGACCTTTACAATGGCCAATATCATCGCGGCAGTGAATAAGCCGACCCTGATTCTTGCGCACAATAAAACGCTGGCCGCCCAGTTATGCACGGAATTCCGCCGTTTCTTCCCCGAAAACGCCGTGGAATATTTTGTTTCCTATTACGACTATTATCAGCCCGAAGCGTATATTCCGGGTAAAGATATGTATATCGAAAAAGACGCGCTTATCAACGACGAAATAGACAAGCTTCGTCACAGCGCCACCTCTTCGCTTTTTGAACGTAAAGACGTCATTGTGGTCTCCAGCGTTTCCTGTATCTATTCGCTCGGCGATCCGTCGGAATACGAGGCGCTTTTGATCTCTCTCCGCCCCGGTATGGAAATGAGCCGCGATTACCTTTTGCGCCGCCTTGTCGCCATCAGTTACGAGCGGAACGACATGAATTTTGTCCGCGGCAAATTCCGCGTTCGCGGCGACGTTGTGGAGATATTCCCCGCTTCCTCCGGCGAAAAAGCCGTGCGCGTGGAATTCTTCGGCGATGAGATTGACCGGCTTTCCGAAGTCAATGTCGTGACGGGAGAGGTACTGCGCGACCTGTCCTATATGGCGATCTTCCCCGCGTCCCACTATGCCGTAACCGACGAAAAACGGGAAGCCGCCCTGAAAAAGATCGAAGAGGAAATGGTGGAACGCGTAGCGTTTTTCCGTGCGCAGAACAAACTGATCGAAGCGCAAAGAATCGAAGAACGCACAAAATACGATATAGAAATGCTCCGGGAAGTCGGCTTCTGCTCCGGCGTGGAGAACTATTCCGGGATCCTTTCCGGCCGTCCCGCGGGCGCAACGCCGTTCACCCTGCTCGACTTTTTCCCCGAAGACTATCTCATGTTTATCGACGAATCTCACGTTACGTTGCCGCAGGTACGCGGCATGAGCGGCGGCAATACGGCGCGCAAACGGAATCTTGTCGATTACGGATTCCGTCTCCCCTCAGCTTATGATAACCGGCCTCTTGAATTTGATGAATTTGAAAAGAAAATACACCAGGTCATTTTTGTCAGCGCGACGCCCGGCGATTATGAAAAAAGCCATTCGGCGCGGATTGCGGAACAACTGATCCGTCCGACGGGACTGATCGACCCGGAAATTTCGGTGCGCCCCATTGCGGGACAGGTAGACGACCTGATTTCGGAGGTTCATCTGGCGGTCGACCGCAAAAGCAAAGTGCTTGTCACCACCCTGACAAAGAAAATGGCCGAAGACCTTACCGACTATCTTTCCCAACACGGTATCAAAGTCAAGTATATCCATCACGCCGTGGAGACAATGGAGCGTATGGAGATTATACGGGATCTCCGCCTCGATAAGTTCGACGTTCTCGTCGGTATCAACCTTCTGCGCGAAGGTCTCGACATTCCCGAAGTCTCCCTCGTGGCGATCCTTGACGCAGACAAAGAAGGTTTTCTCCGCAGTACCACATCGCTTGTGCAGACAATCGGCCGCGCCGCCCGTAACGCGGACGGCCACGTCGTTATGTACGCCGACCGCATTACCGACTCGATGCGGGAAGCCATTGACGAAACCAACCGCCGCCGCGCCGTGCAAACGGCTTATAACGAAGCCCACGGCATTACGCCGACTACCGTCCGGAAAGCGGTCGGCGACCTTATCGAACTGGGACGCAAATCCGAAGCCGAAAAGGCATTGTCCCCGAAAGCAAAGAAAAACATGTCCTACGCCGAACGCGAGAAGCTGATCGAAACGCTGACGCACGAAATGCGTTCCGCCTCGGCGCATCTGGAATTTGAACGCGCGGCTTATCTGCGCGACCGGATCAAAGAATTGAGGGTAACCAAAGCATGATCAAAAATCTGACCGTTATGGGCGCGCGCGTCCATAATCTGAAAAATGTCAATGTGACGATTCCGCGTGACAAACTCGTGGTCTTCACGGGACTTTCCGGCTCCGGAAAATCCAGTCTTGCATTCGATACCATATACGCGGAGGGACACCGCCGTTTCGTCGAATCGCTCTCCTCCTATGCCCGCATGTTTCTCGGGCAGATGGATAAACCGGACGTTGACTCCATCGAAGGACTTTCCCCCGCAATCTCCATCGACCAGAAAACCACCTCGAAGAATCCGCGTTCCACCGTGGGTACGGTAACCGAAATCTACGACTATCTGCGACTTCTTTACGCGCGCGTCGGCGTGCCGCACTGTCCGGTATGCGGAAAAGAAATTTCGCAACAGACCACGGAACAGATTCTGTCGCGTATCCTCAAACTGCCTGAGGGAACGCGCTTCATGGTGCTGTCTCCCGTCGTCCGTTCCGAAAAAGGTATGCATGAAAAGGTTTTTTCCGACGCACGCCGCGCAGGATATGTCCGCGTACGCGTCGACGGTATCCTGTACGACCTTTCCGAAGAACCGAAACTCGAAAAGAATATAAAACACTCGATCGACGTGGTGCTGGATCGTCTTGTCATGCGCGACGGCATCCGCACACGTCTTGCCGATTCGGTGGAAAGCGCGCTCCGCCTTTCCGACGGTTATGTCCGGATCGCGGTCATCGACCGTGAGGGCAACGAAAGCGAAATGCTTGAGTTTTCACAAAAATACGCCTGTGAAGAACATAAAATTTCATTCGGCAAACTGGAACCGCGCATGTTTTCTTTCAACAATCCTATGGGCGCCTGCCCCGTATGCGCAGGACTCGGCGAACAGCAGGTCATCTCGGAAGACAAACTCGTGCCGCACCCCGAACTTTCGCTGTCCGAAGGGGCCGTCGTCTGCAACGGCTTTAAATCGCTGGAGGAAGAAAGCTGGTTCGGCCCGGTCATCGCCGCCGTCGGCAAAGACCTCGGCTTCACGCTGAAAACACCGGTATCCGCATTTTCTCTGGAGGCGCGGAAAGCGCTGTTCTACGGCTTTCCCGACAAAGAATACAGCGTGCGCCGTTATTTCGGCAAAGATCACCGGGATCAGACGCTTTCATGGGACGGCATTATCCCGATCATCCGCCGGCGTATGGCGCAAATGGGCGGCGACTATTATCAGGAATTTGTCGAGGACGCGCCCTGCCCTGCCTGCCACGGTCGCCGTCTTTCCGACGCCGTGCTTGCCGTAACGGTCGGCGGGCTGAATATCGACGAAATCTGCCGGTTGTCCATTGATAAGATGCTGACGTTTGTCGAAAATCTCCGTCTGAACCGTGAACAAACCGAAATCGCGCGGGAAATTCTGAAAGAGATCCGTGCGCGCCTCGGATTTCTCCGAAGCGTCGGCCTTGACTACCTGAACCTTGCCCGGAAAGCGGGAACGCTCTCCGGCGGCGAAGCGCAACGTATCCGCCTTGCCACGCAGATCGGCTCCGCACTGACCGGCGTTCTCTATATTCTCGACGAACCGAGCATCGGTCTCCATCAGCGCGATAACGGCAAACTGATCCGCACGCTGAAAGAACTGCGGGACATCGGCAACACCGTCATTGTGGTGGAACATGATGAAGAAACGATGGAAAACGCCGACTATATCGTCGACGTCGGCCCCGGCGCCGGTATCCACGGCGGAAAAATCGTTGCCGTCGGCACGCCGGAAGAGGTTGCGGCCAATCCGCAATCTGTTACGGGCGACTATCTTTCGGGGAGAAAAAGTATTCCCGTTCCCGAAAAGCGGCGCCCGGGCAACGGCCGTTTCCTGACGGTGGTCAACGCGTCGGAAAATAATCTGAAGCACATCACGGTCGACATTCCTCTCGGCATGTTCGTCTGCGTGACCGGCGTATCGGGGTCGGGAAAATCATCGCTTGTCAACAGCGTGCTTTACCGCACGCTGGCGCGCGAACTGAACCATGCGACCGTTTATCCCGGCAAAGCCGAAGCCGTACGCGGAATTGACGCACTGGATAAAGTGATTGCCATTGATCAAAGTCCGATCGGGCGCACGCCGCGTTCAAACCCCGCGACCTATACGGGGTTGTTCAACGATATACGCGACCTCTTTGCCAAAGTCCCCGAATCAAAGGCCCGCAATTACGGTCCCGGCCGCTTTTCCTTTAACGTTAAAGGCGGGCGTTGCGAAGCCTGCGAAGGCGACGGCGTCAAATGCATTGAGATGCACTTTCTTCCCGACGTATACGTGAAATGCGACGTATGTAACGGTATGCGTTATAACCGCGAAACGCTGGAGATCAAATACAAAGGCAAAAACATTTACGAAGTACTGGAAATGTCGGTCGAAGAAGGTCTCGGTTTCTTCGACGGTATTCCGCAGATACAGAAAAAATTGCAAACGCTTTACGATGTCGGCCTCGGATATGTCAAGATCGGTCAGTCTTCCACCACGCTTTCGGGGGGAGAGGCCCAACGCGTGAAACTGGCGACCGAACTTTCCCGACGCGGGACGGGCAAAACGATCTATGTACTGGACGAACCGACGACGGGTCTGCATACTGCGGATGTCGCGGCACTGATCACCGTGTTGCAAAGACTGGTAGACGCGGGAAATACCGTTCTTGTCATCGAACACAATCTCGATCTTATCAAAACGGCGGACTACCTGATCGACCTCGGCCCGGAGGGCGGCGAGGGCGGCGGAACCGTCGTCGCCGCGGGAACGCCGGAAGAAGTTGCCCGCGTCAGGGAATCGTATACCGGACAATATCTGATACCGAAGCTCTCCCGGAAAACCGTTCTTTCTCCGACCGATAAAGCCGATGAAAAGAAATCCGAAAAAGAGCTGGTATCGGCAAAAATGTAAACTTTCATTGTCAATACACCATAAAACGAGGTTCTAACCGTGATAGCTTTGTATATTGTCTGCGCCTGTATTCTGTTTCTTTCTCTCCTGGTTCTCATATCGGAGTGGCGCCTTTTGTTCCTGCGCAAAAAAAGGCGGAAGCGCACGGCCGTTTTTGTCGCGCGCGACTATGCGCATCGCGGATTGCACGGAAACGGCGTCCCGGAAAATTCACTCGCCGCTTTCCGCCTCGCCGCCGAAAACAATTATGCGATAGAACTGGACGTTCAATTGACGCGTGACGGTATCCCCGTCGTTTTTCACGACGGCACGCTCACGCGCGTATGCGGCGTTCCGGGCGGGATCGCCGATTACACCTATGCGGAACTCCTGACATTCCGACTTCTCGGCAGCGAGGAAACCATTCCCGCATTTTCCGATGTTCTTTCGCTGATCGACGGCCGCGTTCCGCTCCTCATCGAACTGAAAAATGACGGCGACGGCAAAAAAACGACGCTTGCCGCGGCAAAACTTCTGAAAGAATACCGCGGACTTTATTGCGTGGAATCTTTCAACCCGTTGTTGCTGCGCACTTTCCGCCGCGAAATACCGGGCGCAGTCTGCGGCGTTCTTTCGTGCAATTTTTCCCGTCAGCAGGCTCCGCGTAACCTGCTCTATTTCCTTCTCCGGCATCTGTTCTTCGATTTTCTGGCGACCCCGGACTTCATCGCCTACGATTTTCATGACGGTCATGCTTTCGCACTACGCGCGGCGCGTCTCTTCGGCGCGGCCACTTTCGCATGGACGATACGCAATGAAGAGGAAAGGAAAATGGCGGCCGGGTTCGGCTTTGACAGCCTCATTTTTGAAAATATCCGTCCGAAAAGAGAGAATCTATGAAACTGACGTTGGTTGCCACCTGCCTGTTCGGCCTTGAGCGATTGCTCGGCCGCGAAATCGAGGAACTCGGATACGAACGTGTAAGCACGATCGACGGCCGTGTGACCTTTCTCGGAGACTGCGAAGCGGTCGCCCTCTCCAACGTGTTCCTGCGTTATGCCGAACGCGTGTACATCAAAGTCGGCTCCTTTCACGCCGAAACTTTCGACGAACTTTTTGAGGGAACGCGCGCGCTCCCCTTTGAAGACTTCATCGGGCGGGATGACATGTTCCCCGTAAAAGGACACGCGATCAAAAGCCGTCTTTTCTCTGTTCCCGATTGCCAGAGCATTATCAAAAAAGCGATCGTCACACGCCTTTCCGGGCGCTACGGCCTCTCGGTGTTCCCCGAAACCGGAACGAAATATCAGATCGAATTTTTCATATTGAAAGATGAAGCAACCCTGATGATCGACACATCGGGAACGCCGCTCCACAAACGCGGCTACCGCACGGAAGCCAATCTCGCACCGATCCGCGAAACGCTCGCCGCCGCCATTGCCGCGCAGTCGAGGCCGCGGGAAGAGGTACTTTTCTGGGATCCGTTCTGCGGTTCCGGAACCATCGGTATAGAGGCCGCCATGCAAATGAGGCATATCGCGCCGGGGAAAAACCGCCGCTTCGCCGCGGAAAACTTTGCTTTCATGCCGAAAAACGCTTTTCCCGACGCACGGGAAGAAGCGGTCGCCGGCGAAACGCCGTCCGACTTTACGGTTTTCCTTTCGGATATTGACCGCCCGTCTCTTGAGATTGCCAAAGCCAACGCGGCGCGTGCCGGCGTGGCCGACGCGCTGAAAATTTTCTATGCGGACGCACGGAATATCCATGCCGAGGGGCGACGCGCCACCATCGTGACCAATCCGCCTTACGGCGAACGCATGGGACAAACGGACGAGATTGAACGGCTTTACCGCGACATCGGCGTACATTTCCGCTCGCTTTCGCCATGGCAGGTATATATCATCACTTCCTGCGCGCATTTTGAATCCCTTTACGGGCGGCGCGCGGACGGCGTTCTCAAGTTATACAACGGTATGCTGCCCTGCTATCTCTACGAATATTTCAAAAACCCACTGAAAACCCCTTTCCCGGCCGATAAACAGAAAAAGAAGGACTTCACACGATGAACGCCGAAGAAAAAAGCAGAAGACGCGCGTCAATGGCTCTTGTGGCACTTTGTTCGCTGCTCTATTTTACAAGTTATCTTACACGCAAAAGTTTCAGCGCCGTGAAACTCGGTATTCCCGGCGATATACTGACCAGTATCCAGATGGGCAATATCGGCAGCGCGCTCTTCTTTGCATACGGCGCGGGACAGATCGTATCGGGAATTCTGACCGACAAACGCAAGCCCGAACATCTGATTTATTGCGGCCTTATACTGACCATGCTCTGCAATGTTCTCTTTCCCATTCTGCGGATTCCCGTCGTACAAACCGTATTGTGGGCGCTGAACGGCTTTGCACAGGCATTGTTCTGGCCGCCGATTCTGAAACTCATCAACACGCGATGCGAACGCAGTCTGTACGAAAGCGCCTGCGTCACGGTTTCCGTATGCTCCCATATCGCAACGCTTGTGATTTACTTTCTTGCGTCGCGCATTATCGCCGCCGGCTCATGGCAACAGATGTTTTACATAGCGGCCGGATTTGCATTCATTGTATTTATCGCGCTTGTACTCCTGTTCCCGCGCGTCGGCATACGCGACGAAGAATCGCCGGCCGACACCGCACCCGCGAAAAAAGAAAACGCGGTCGCACCGCAACAGTCGTTTATGCGTTTCTTTATTTTCTCCGGCTTTATTCTCGTCTGTCTCTCCATGGTTATGGGCGGCTTTCTCCGGGACGGTATTGACGAATGGCTTCCGAAATTTCTTACCGACGTTTTCGGAATCGGCGGCGATATCGCCACCCTCAGCGCCGTGGTTCTGCCGATTTTCGGCATTGTCATGACAAAACTCAGCCAGTTGCTGTACAGTACGCTGTTCCGCAGGAACGAACTGGCCGCAGCGGTGTTTTTCTATCTTCTTGCCGCCGGCGCCTCGCTTCTGCTGTATTTTCTCTACGACATCGCGGCGCTTCCGTCGCTTATCCTTTTCATGCTGATCTCCGGCTGTATGTACGGCGCGAACCTTTGTCTCACCTGTTTCACGCCGACGCGCTACGCCCGTACGGGACGTATGTCCACGGCCGCCGGCATCGTCAATGCCGCGGTATATGTGGGCAGTACCATTGCCACGACGCTTCTTCCCGTTCTTTTCTCTTCGATCGGTTGGGGAAAAACCATGCTGGCTTTCGCATTGGTCGCGGTGCTCGGCGCTCTTTTCTGCGTCGTTCTGATCCGTCCGTACGGCAAGGGAAACAGCATTTCGGAACCTTAATCGCTATTCGCGCCGTAACGGCAGGCATTGCGGTGTGAAAAATAAAAGGGGGTCTGCGCCCACGTCATGATAACCAAGGTTTAATCCATAGTGAGTTCGAAACCTTCCTCACTGAAAACAAAACTAAAGGAGCTTTCTCATGCATAACAGTAAAGCACAATTTCTCGCGCGCGGTGCCGCCGTTGCCGCGCTCTATGTCGGTCTTACCATGCTGTCGACGGCCGTCCGCCTTTCAAGCGGCGTCATTCAACTCCGCCTCGGCGAAATTCTGATGGTACTTCCCGCCTTTATGCCGACAGCGATACCCGGTCTTTTCATCGGTTGTATTCTGGCAAATGTTCTGTCGGGCTGTCTTATGCTCGATGTTCTGTTCGGCAGTATCGCCACGCTTATAGGCGCTGTCGGCGCGTGGCTGGTCCGCCGTGCGCCGCGCGTGCTTCTGCCGTTGCCCGCCATTCTTGCCAATACCGCCATCGTGCCGTTTATCCAGTATTTCGTGTACCGGGCGGACGGCTCGCTGCCGTTTTTCTTTCTCACCGTTTTCCTCGGCGAACTGCTTTCCGCGGGCGTCGGCGGTTATCTTCTGGCCACTGCTTTACGGAAATATCCGCAATTGACAAAATACATGTAAAAATAACCGCGTCGCCTGCCTGCCGCGACGCGGTTTTCTTTGCCTGCAAAACGGCGGATATAAATCCGCCCGAAACATCTTCCGCGCAACAAATAAAAACGGCTCGATTGAGCCGTTTTTATTTTTATAAACACGAAATATGAACTTAACGCGGTAAAAGGAAATCAGAATTCTTCTTTTTCTTCCTTTTCGACAACCTTGGTCACAACATGTTCTTCGCCTTCCGCGGAACGGTCAAACACCGTCAGGTGAATACAGATGACCGCGATAACGTAGAAAATGTATTCCGCCGCGTCGGTAACATAAACGAAGCCGCATTCCGTCATTTCGCTCTGTCCTTTGAGGAGCGCCATCTCGGTACCGTAAAAGGGCGGGAAATGCAAAGCAACCGACAGAATGGCAAATACGAGGAAAAGAACGGAGCAACCGAGCAGGATATACCGACCGAGTTTAACGGAAATTTTCCGGAAGAAGGTCAGCACATACACGGCGGCAATGGCGGCAAAGGTTACAAGAAAGATCCACTTTGTCGACATATATGTAACGAACCGGCCGGTAAACAGCATGAAGAAAATACGGACGATCTCACCGACAACGGGGAGCGTCATACCGGTACAAATGAAGATGAGACCGGCATTTGTGGTCGTCAGCGTTCCCATAATCAAAAGAATCAACGAAAGGAACGTGAAAAATTGGCCGACATCGCTGATGAAACTGCCGCCGATGGAAAGGCGCCCGCTCACAAGGTTGATGCTCATATAGAAAATACCGAAAACAATAGACAGAATTGCGCACCAGATGCCGATGCCGGAGGTATTCTTGAAATCGCGCAGTTCGTATACTTCTTCAAACCGCACCGATTTATCCTCAAGAAAGTTCCAGCCTTTCTTCCAACCGTTTTTAACGGCGGAAGCGGCCGTCTTCACGCCGCCTGCTACCTTTTTCCAAACCGATTTCATGCTATCGGTAAATGCCATAACCGTAACCTCTTTTTCCGGATTTTTCGTTCCGCGAAGGAACCCTGCGCCGATATGCATTGACAGTATACCGACAAAATATATCTGCAGAAACAGGCGCGTTCGTCAATAAACGGTCGTCACAGTGGCGGCGGATATCGGCGTAAAGGCCTGCACAGCAGGACATTCTGCATTTATTATATCATCTGGCAAAAATATTGTCAATAGATATGCGAAAAAAGAAGCGGCGTTATTTGTACAAAAAGAACAAAATACGGGAAATCATTGCGGCAAATTTTCTTTTTTGAAGCCGTGAACAAATCCCGAGGGATCGGCAGAACATATATCGCCGCCGATCACGCGGCCGCGGTAAATGATAAGATTGGCATAAACGCGCCCGTCTGCCCCTTCGTAATTGGCCACCTCATATGTGTAGCGCGTCACGCTCTTTTTGCGGTAACGCGAAAGGTCAAGCCCCTGCGCACGCTGAATTTCGTTATAGCCGAGCATCACGCGGTCAAATTCTTCGGGAAGCGTGAAGGAAACGTTTTCGATCGGTTCGCCGACCTCCCAACCGAATTGTGCGAGGAACTTTTTCCGTCCTTCTTCGGTGCCCGCTCCCGTATACGTATAGGATTCCCGTCCGCCTGCGGAAGCCGCGGTGACGGCAGGAACAGCCGTCAGAAGCAAAGCGGAAAGCAGAGCCGCCGCGAGAAGCAGAATTCCTGTGAATTTCAGCGTTCCCGCCTTGACAGAACAAACAAACATAGTTTTATCCTCCGTGTTTCTTTGTCCCAATATATGCGGGAGCGGCGCGGAATATGAAACGACGCGATTTTATGTTTCCGCATTTTCCGTTCCTTTTGCCGCGTTTTTTATCAAACGACGGTATCTTTTGAATTCACGGATAGAAACGGATATAAAATAATGTTAAAAATCCCGCTCGTATAACAACGAACGGGATTTTTTCACCGGAATCCGCACTCTTACGGGAAATAAAAGTTCCATGGAGCCGGATTTTTATTTGGTGGACCTGGTGGGGCTCGAACCCATGACCTCCGCGTTGCGAACGCGGCGCTCTCCCAGCTGAGCTACAAGCCCATCCGAAATATACAATTAAAAATAGATTACGGTCGCGGAATACTATTGTATTACAAAAACAGGAATAGCGACGTCGGTATGTCTTCACCAATCTGCTTGTATTACCCGACAAGCGGAAATACTTGCTCGCAAGGGTATTTTTGCGCCGGACATCAAGGAAAGCGGGCGGCGTACAGCGCCGCATGAGACGCGCATCGCGCGGCTCCGATTGCGCTTCTGCGCAATCATCTGCTTGTATTACCCAACAAGCGGAAATACTTGCTCGCAAGGGTATTTTCGCGCCGGACATCAAGGAAAGCGGGCGGCGTTACAACGCCGCATGAGACGCGCATCGCGCGGCTCCGATTGCGCTTC
>ULRP01025412.1_pt1 | contig 12012 bp, 7 predicted proteins | sample 1955521 | NCBI WGS metagenome assembly ULRP01 (sample SAMEA4835685, study PRJEB28245) | human gut metagenome | biome: gut microbiome; material: fecal sample | place: Denmark | collected 2008
AATGCAGGGCAAATAATTTCAATAGGATATTTAGAAAAAATCATATTAAGATCATCAGATCCATATTTTTCTGTGACTCCAATAGCATACGATTCTCCTAATTTTTTATTTGCATTCTTATATTCAACCGCATGAATATATACTCCAGGAAGAGTAAAATTAATTTTAGGAATCCTGATGGTTGCTTGATATTTATGAGTCAGTCTAGTATCGGTTTTAGCTTTTGTTATCATTATTATTACTTTTATTGACTCTGAAGTGATTTTGATAGTTTTGTATTCATCGCCCATTCCCCATAATTTAGATACTATTGTGCAATTTTTATTATTTTTAGGATCAATAAGTAAATTAGGTGGAAATACTGACCAACTTTTATTTTCGTAATAGTTGAATGAATAAGCTCCTGAAAAATCTATTATGGAATGAACTGCGAATTGGGAATATCCTAAATTAAGAAGAGATGCAGTAAATGCAATGAGTGAGATGATTATTTTTTTCATATTGCTTTTGAGGTATTGTTGATATAATAAATTCTTGGATTATTTCTTTTGGCGTTGACGGGATCAATCGCTTTGAGCCTTCCTTTTCAATCATTACGGAACAGCCAATCCTTGATGGATGCCGTTTCAATACCGTTGTTGACGAATAAAGACGGCGTCATCAATGATTTTAGTAAGCAATGGCGAAAAAGATGCTGGAAGTGATTAAAATGTGGTTTCCACTGGAATCCGCAGGCAGGAGTTTCGGATGTAAGAGAACTAGTCTGATTGAAGCAGCTCGTCGGCGCTTTTTAGAAAATCATCAAGGCTGTGGAATTGCGGGGAAGAGGGATTTTTCCAGGAAATGGGAGTGATGCAGTTTTTTTGAATATATTCGTCAAGATGGCGCCCGGTGCATCTTTTCCCTCTTGTGATCAGGTTGTCCAATTCGGAATTGATGGCATCCGACATCATTATGAAATATCGGATATGGCTGCGTTCTTTTACCAGCTTCTCATATTTCCCGGAGAGAGTATGCTGCCGCCTGGGGGCGTGTTGTTTGGTTGTGGTTAAGGCAATCCCCAGGGACAGGAAAAACAGGCCCCAGAAGATCCATTTGATATGTTTGGCTGTTTTCATTTTCGGCATGTTAAAAAGCGGAAATATTCGTGTTTGACGCAGGCTGCAGGGAGGGAGAAGTCAGAAGATATTCTTTTTTCCGGATGATTGCTTTTTGCATTTTTTCCAGTTTTTGAAAGTCGTTCCGTATTCCTTCTTCTAAATTGGTTTGTTTGTTTTGCAGGACACTTATCTGTTGAGGGGAGCCGGGGGATTGATGGCTGAACATGAAGACGAGGGGAAGAGAGATGATGAGGGCCAGGCTGCCGAAGATGTACCCTCCGCGCAATTCGAGATGTTCGGCGGGAGGTTGAACCGGAAATGGAGCAGGAGCGTTTTTTTCCCCGCGGGCATGTTCGTTCAGGTTATCCAGAGTGACTTGTCCGGGTTTTGGAGTAAATGGAAAGGCCGGATTTTTGACGAGCGAGAGGGTGAGCTTGTAAACGATCAGCTGCAGCAATCCCAGAAAGATCATGGATAGAATAAAGATTGCTGCTCCATCATCTGATTGCCGGATGACGAGGAGGAACGGAATATAAGCCCACAGGAGGAGGTTGGCCGTACGCAAACTGTACTCCTCCTTCAGGGAATCATTGAATTGATTCCATTTTTTCAGAGGGGAGCGGGAAAGCTGTTTGATTATCTTTTCAGATTTATCCTTTTGTTCGGCGTAGTAGTTGGCTTCTTTGCCGTCTCGATTTCGTTCGTCGTATTGACCGTCCTGACGGACAAGCAGCGGATAGCTGGAAAATTCTTTAATCTTTTTATCGGCCAGATCGCATTGGGCCGTGTGAAAAAGGAATTGTTGTTTTTCCTGTTCGGTTAACCAGAAGTCTCCCAGGTTATGGTGAAGGTTTTGGATGATTGTTTTATTTCCTTTTTGGATTTTCCAGGATTTGAACAGATAACAAATAGGCCGGAAAATGAGGTAAACTGCAATAGCAAAAATAATGGCGCTGATAATTCTGGCTATCCAGTCTGTTTCTTGTTTGTTTGCCATAGTTGCGGTGGTGATGGTGTTGTTTATTTGTTTTTGAGTGACGTGATCAATTTCTGGACGGCGTCATAGGAGATGAAATGCCCGATGCCCAGTCCCGTTCCGGGCCAACCCAGATGAAGTCTGATTCCATGTTTGTTTGCGGTTATTTTGCGTCCGGTTGTTCCTGTGGTCAGAGAGAATCCTCCCTTGGAAATGTTGAGCCAGAGGATTCCGGGAATAAGGGGAATACGCCGGTAAAATCTAATGAACATTGGGAAACGTAAAAGTTGATATGGAGGTTATATAGTTTTGCAATTCTTCCGCGTCAAGATTAAAATCCCCTATTTTGGGGGATGCGAGCTTGCCGGCATATTGGGCTCTGTTATTTTGAACGATATTCTTCTATGGGCAAATCCCGTGCCAGCTTTTCCGGAAAGCGCGGAAGTATTGGAAATGAAGGGAGCCCGGACGCTGAAAGGCAAAAGATATGTTTCCGAAATGGATAAAAAATGCCCGCCCCGGCAAATTATTGATCGGAGCGGGCAGAGGCACTGTGACTCTTAATGAATTGCTTTTCAGAAAGAATTATTAATGTCCTGTTCCTGTGGAGAATATATAGGCTGCCATTTTGTCGGTGAGTTCTCTTCTCCTGTTTTCAGCAGCTTCTTTATTCCAGGAGGAAACGCAATGCGCTAGTGCCTGTACAGTTTTGTAGACACTTTGTCTATAGCATTCCTCTTTTTTATTATGCTTGTTATTGATGGACCTATTCAGATTGGATTCCAGCAGAACCAGATTGCCGAGCCTGTTTAGCTCTTCTTTCCATTCATTTTTAATTTTTTCTGGGTCTTCTTGATCTGTAAAACATTGAATATGTTCGATATCTGTTCCTTGATTGAAAAGTTGTGCAGAGGAGATTTCCGGATTCTGGAGATATTCACACAGGAGGCAAACTAAACGCTTCCATGTATTGTAGCCAGCGATTTCTTGATCGCAGGCCTTTTCGAATAAATCTCGGTATTTTTTTGTATATTCGTTCAGAACGAAAAATATATCAGCTCCGGAAGGAGAAGAGATTCGCAATAATATATCGTACAAATCTTTAATAACCATGTTAACTTGTTTTGCCCAGAACAGACTTGGCGGTATGAGCATTTTGAATAGTGTTTCTGTGAAATTTTGTAGTTGTTGAGGAGTTATTCGTTCAAAGAAAAGAGCGATAATAGCATAATCATGAACAAACTTTCCATAGCGAGTTTTCCAGATAAAATGATTAAGTATTTTATACGTTTCATTTTCCTCAATTAAATTACATGAAATTGTATAACAGGCATTCAGTTTTCTGAGATCATCCAATGTGAGCAAATTTTTGTTCAGGGAAAATTTATACTTGTTAAATTCTTTATATGGATTTGTCTGAAGGGTCGTACCAAAGAGTCGTTCAAAGAAAATCTGATGTCCCATACGATATGCTTCACTATCAAGGCCGTTTTTTGCGATGAGTACACGCTGATAAGTCGATAAAAGATCATCCATACTAAATGAAGGCTTCTCCGGATGATCCCTTTTTCGATTGTCTATGGATTGATAAATTTCTGAGATTCTATTGAAAATATCATCATCATCTCCGCAGATATGTGTCCGGTAATCGTAAAAACGGATTTTGAACAAGTCAGAAGTTCCAAGATCAAGCCCTGTTGTGTTGATTGTATCAAAAATTTTTAACGTTTTTGAAAGATTCGCGTGTGTTTCGATGACGATGAATTGAATATTTTTCGTGATGAAATTTGATAATTTATTTAATGTATCTTTGGGAATGGAATCATATTCGTCTTTGTTTGAGAAGAATTCCTCAATAAGGCGGTAGAGTTCTTTTGCGTTTTGTGAATATTTATTGTGAGTTTTTTCACCCAATCTTTCTACATCTTTTACACTTTTTAAATCAGAAAAGAATTCATCCAGATCCTCTTGAGCGGAACCTCTGTTAACATGAGTATATAGGATAGTTTTGAATTTTTTATTGAAATCGTTTCCTGTCAAAACGTCCAGAACACATTGGAGAATAAGAAACGTGGTCAGACGTTGTTGTCCGTCGATGATGTCATAAGAACGTTTCTTGCCATCGGGATCTAAAAGAACAGGCGCCGAAAACTGGATCGTACCCATGAATACGGGTTCCTGTTTCTTAAAGGCATCGGATAGATTTTCTATCAGGGATCTTAATTCGCCATTTCCCCATGAATAGGGGCGTTGGTAAATGGGGACATGATAGCGGACTTCTCCGGAAAATAATTTGGAAAGGTCTTCTGTTTTACAATCCAGCTTAAAGCTGTTTTTGGAGCTTTCATTTTTTAATTCCATCCAGGATTCGATCACTGGTGCAGCGTTAGCGTGTCTACAAAAATGTTCTTGTGTATCATTTCCATATTTAGCCAGAAATCGATTCTTTTCGGGCAACAAAAAGAGGTTGGCTTTGCAGATAACTACATCGTTCTCATTAATATATTTCCGATCATTCGAACAAAAATGAATTTTGCTTTCTTCGTAAGAGGAAAACGAACTCAGACATTCTCCTATGGCTATTGAGGTCTCTCCTTCTGTAATGATCAGAAGATCCCCCTTTTTTACTTTACGCCAATCTCCTTTTTTCGCATTGTCTGATGCTCCTCCAAAAAAGACGCAACCGTAATTTAAGAACAAATGAAGAATGGATTCTCCGTTGTTTCCCCAGTTAGAACCAACTTTCCATACATTTTTTTCTGAACACATTGTTTTGATCTAATGGTTTTAGTTTTTTTATGATAAATTTTCTCCAATGAAAGTCAAGTCTGCGTTCTCCCGAAACAGGGGATTTTGTTGGAATTTAATTGTGTTTTACTTTTTTATTTTTGATATTATGTTGCGGATAGGTCCTTACCTCCAGCGGGGGCTTCACCGTCATGCTTATTTCTTTCCAAAGATGCATTTTCCTTTCCATTGTTTCCGGGAACAGGAGTTTGCCTCCCGCATGGCGATAGGAGGAGAGGATGGAGGCCATTCGCTCGCCGCGTTCCCGGAGGCCGGCCTCGTCCTTGAGAAGTGAATATTTTCTAAGAGTTGCATACATAACGTGCTGCCGGAGAATTAAAGAACTGAAGTCCTGCTGCAATTCCGGTTTTTCCATGGGGAAGCCCGCCTCCAACCATAGATAGGTGAGGGTGCGGAAGGGGAAGTTTTCCAGCGTATGTCTTTCCGCGGCCGCCAGGATATGGGCGATGGTCTTTTCCGGGTGGCGCGCCGGGATGGAGTGTGCGTGAAGGAGCCGGGCCAGTTCATACAAGCCGTCATCATCCTGGGGGACTTCTTCCGGTTCCCGCAGCCCATATTCCTGCGGAAGATCCGAAAAACGAGAGGAGCACAGCTTTTTTCTTTTTTGTTGTTTGATCCCGGCCAACGCTTCCGCCAGCACATCCCAGGCATTGAGGCCAGCCCGGTTGCAGGCAAGCGGATCCGCTCCCAGCCTGAGAAGCCTTTCCGCGGCATAAAAGTTTCCATAGCGGCAGGCTTCCAGAAAAGGGGTATTTCCCCTTTCGTCCATGACCTCCGGTTGAAAGAAGTTCATCAGGAATTGTTCGCTATCAAGGGAAATCAAGATCCAGGGGGAGGAGCATCTCGCCAGTTCGTGAAGCAGCGTTCTTCCATGATAGCGCGCCTGCATATCCAGGCGCAGGCCCGCTGCGGCGAGGATGCCCAGACAATCCCATCCGGCGTGCATGGCGGCGAACAAGGTGATGAGTTGCTGCTCCTCCGGGATAACGGGATAGCGGGATAACATGGCGAAGAGTCCCGAGTAAGGATGTGGAGCGTCAACCAGTTCATGAACAATGGCGGAGCGGCCCAGTTTGTCACGCTGCCAGGGATTCGCGCCCGCTTGGGTCAGGGAGGCATGGAATGTGGCCGGTTCCCCGCAACAGCACATTAACGGAGTTTGCCCATTTTTGTCCGGAAGGTTAACGTCGGCCCCATGTCTGATAAGTTCCCGGGCTATGACTAAATTCCCGGATTGACAGGCTTCCATCAGCGGAGAAGCTCCCGTATCGGGATGTTGAACGTCCAGGTTGGTATCCGGGTGTTTGCTCATCAGCATTCCCATGAATTCCCGGGCCAGTCTGCCCGGGCAGTCGCCCTCAGCCAGGATGTGCAGGAATGAGGCCCTGTACATGGATAACGCGTCGCCCTTATCAAAAGGGGCGCCGGGGATATCCCCCCTGACGCCGGCCCGGAGCATGTAACGGACGGCTCCCCATTTTTTGGACATGGCGGCGAAGGCTAAGAGAGTCAGGCCATGATGGTATCTGCCGTGCAAGTTGGCTCCGCACCGTTCCAGGGCGGATAAATACCGAATGGATGAGTTTTCCCTGCTGTGGTCAAAGATAAAGAACTCTACGGCAATTTCTCCATAGTCCATGAATTGATGTTCCCCGCCTTTTCCTGTCGTGAGAAAGATGTTCCGGGAGGATAGTTCTTCCCCGGAGGCGGTGAAAAGTTCACGAAAGATTTTTTTACGAAGCGGACTGACTTTTTTGCAGGGGAAAAACAGCTTGTGCCAATCGACAATATAGCGCCGGTTACGTTTGATTCCCGTTTTTTCCGGTTTATCCAGCGTGCAGACTTGATCAAAATGTTCTTCTATCCCCGGTTCCGGCGTTTCCCGGAAGGGGAGAAGAACAAGGCGTTTGTTTGCATCAATGGCAATCGTTCCCGGGTGGTTTTCCGCGTCCAGTTCCGCGGATAAAGCCTTGGCCGAGGCAATGATGGAATTTTTCAGATGCTCGGAAAGGGACTCCCAGGCTTGTTCCTCCGGGAGGCGTTTCCTCCTCCCGGAGTTTTTCCGAAGGGGGTGCTGCGAGTTATTGTTTTTCATCAATCGGCGTGTTTTGAGCGGCATGTTGAATTATTCCCCTAATTTGGGGGATTTTATGAAAATCAGCTAGAATGTTATCATGCAAAGAGATCGCAACAGCGTTCAGGAAGAATCTCTGAGAGCGTTTTTGAGAAAAAAGCGCCTTGAGAAGGGATATTCCCAGCTCCAGCTGTCTCTGATGCTGGACAATACCAGGACGTTTGTTTCCAAATATGAGGCCGGGGAACGCTATCTTACTTTTACGGAGGTGGTGTTGATTTGCCATTTGCTGGATGCTGATCCCTGTGAAATCGCTCGCAGGCTCCATCCTTTGCTGGACAGGAACGGAGGATGGAAAGGAACGAGGCGATGAGAGCCGTTTTATTGGGCAGGGAAAGCGCATCGTTTTCTTTTTAGCAAAAAGTGTGCCAGCCCAAAGAAGGCTGCCGTTATATTCCGGGAAGGGGGGCTGGCTTAAAAGGGAAGGATTATTTTTGACCAGACGGTGGTTTTATATTGACCGGCGTGTCCCGTTTTTGTTCCTTTATTGGTGCGGAAACGGAACCGTTTTCATATGGCACGTTATTTGCTGAAGATCTGAAAATGGGAATAAAGATGAAGATAGCCGCTTTTGATATGGAAACGTGCTGTTGTGCCGCGGCGTTCTCTATCCTCTGGAATTGCCGTTTTTTACGGGGAGAGGGACAGGAAAAGGGCTTTATCTTTCCGGGGTGTCCGTATGAAGTTGTTTGCAGGAAGCTCCGGGTGTCTGAGAAAGCGGCCGGCATGCACCGGGATGCGGATTCAGACAGGAACGGTTTTAGGAAGAAGATGTCATGAGCAGGGAACAATCATTGATTATTGTTGGATACGGATATGCGGATTGCCTGCTTGGAGGCGCGATTGTGGCGCTGAAAGAGAAGGAGGAAGGAAGGGGGACGGAGTTGAGGTTTTCTTCCATGAACGGGCTGGCGGGAGTGTTGGCGGGAGTTCTGCTTCAGGAGAAGCGGCCCGGAGTCATTTATCTGGTAGGAATTGGCCTGGGCAGGAACAGCCGATTGCTGGCGGAAAAAATCGAGTCGCTGGGAAGGTCGGGAGTGCGTGTGGTATGGTTGAGCAACCAGGAAATGGGGGAACAGGAAAAGGCCTGTTTGTCCGGATTGCTGGAAGAAAGAATAGGCGACTGCGACCTTTACTTTACGGAGATGGTGTATCGCTTGTGCGCCCCTTGGGGAAAACAGGGGGAGTTGGCGAAATACCTGGCGAAAGTCGGGCGTCAGGAAGATCCGGATTATGGCCGGATGTTGGAATTGGCCCAAACAGCCGGATTTGTCAACCGGGTAATGCGGTCGGGCGATGATCATGGCAGGAAAGTTCTGGCCCTGTATTTAAACGATTTGCTGAGCCGGAGAACGGGAGGCGAGTCTGCCGCCATGCGCCGTTATATGGATTTGTTCCGGTTGTATGGGCACCGGGAGATCAAGGGAAGGAGCGGAGCTGTTCAACGATTAAAAGAGATGATTATCAAGGCCGCTCCCGTGGATGACGTACGCGTCATGATTCTTGGCGAATCCGGGACGGGCAAGGAGAGTGTGGCTGTGCACCTGCATCTCAATTCGCCCCGTTGGAATCAGACTTTCCTTTCTTTTAATTGCGCTTCGTCCAATCCCGGGTTGCTGGAGGCGACTTTTCTGGGGTATCGCAAGGGTGCTTTTACGGGAGCTTCCGGAGATAAGAAGGGGGTTTTTGAGCTGGCCTGCGGCGGCACCCTGTTTCTTGATGAAATCGGGGATTTGCCTTTGGAGTCTCAAGGTGTTCTTCTGCGCATTCTTGAAGAGAAGCGCCTGCTGCCTCTGGGCGGAACCAGCGAGGTAGAGGTAAATGTGCGCTTGATTACTGCCACCAATAAGAATCTCTGGAAAATGGCGAAGGAAGGGACATTCCGTGAAGATTTGCTGTTTCGCCTTCAGGAATTTACGATTACGACCGTTCCTCTCAGGGAGATGATGGAGGATGTTGCGGAAATAGCGGATGCTTTGTGGAGAGGGAGAAAGGGCGTCCCTTTGCCTGATGGCGCGGATGAAGTGTTAATGACTTATTCCTGGCCGGGAAACGTGAGGGAGTTGTCCAATTTTTTGAAATATGCCGACGTCATGGGGCATGGAAACTGGCGGGATGTGCTGAGCCGGTATTTGGAGAATCGCGGAACAGAAGAAAAAACGGGGAGTGAGGATATTCCCGGAGTGATGCCTGTCCGGCTGGATGAGGTGGCGGCCTGGCATTGCGAGAGAGTTTATCAGCAATGCGGCAGCATCAGCCGCGCCGCTGAACTGCTGGGGATTCAGAGGGCGACGCTTCGCAGGCATTTGCTGAAGAGGGGCAGTAAGGCGGAGTAGCCGGGGAGGGAACTAATCCTGTTTCAAGAAACAGGTGTTTGCAGGATATTCTCATCCTGTCCTGACCGGATTCCAACCTTGCTTTGGAGCCTTAATCGGATTACTCTTTCAACGTTATTTATGAGTAGTTCCGGACCTGCCTCAACCCCGATGATGGATCAGTACCTTCGCATGAAGAAGGGCTTGCCGGAAGACGTGCTGCTGTTTTTCCGGCTGGGGGATTTTTACGAAATGTTTTTTGAGGACGCCAAGGAGGCCTCCGCCATTTTGGGCCTGACGCTGACCAAGCGCCACGGCATTCCGATGTGCGGGGTGCCCCACCACAGCGCGGAGGGGTATATCGGACGGTTGGTGAAGGGAGGTAAGCGGGTGGCTATTGCGGAGCAGACCACCATTCCGCAGCCTGGCAAACTGGTGGAGCGGGAACTGACCCGCGTGATTTCCGCCGGAACCCTGGCGGACATGAATTTGCTGGATTCCTCCCGCCATAATTACATTGTGGCGTTGTACAGGGACAAGAAGCGCTTCGGCCTGGCATGCGTGGACCATACCACGGGGGAATTTTCCGTGGCCCAGTTCGAACACATGGATTTGCTTCTGGACGAGCTGTCCCGCATCAATCCCTCCGAACTCCTGGTCAGCGACGAGCAGACGGACTGCTTCCCCGGAACCCACCCCACGCTTTATTACGACGGATATACTTTTCTGCCTTCCACGGCCATTCCCAATTTGCTGAACCATTTCCGGGTGCATTCCCTGGACGGTTTCGGCTGCGGGGAGATGACCGCCGCCCTGGGGGCGTCCGGCGCGGTGCTCCATTATCTGGGCTACCAGCTCCGCCGCCCCACGGACCACTTGCGCCGCATTTCCGTGCGCGCCACGGAGAACGCCGTGCTGATTGACCAGGCCAGCCAGAGGAATCTGGACCTGGTGGATTCCCGCGGCGGCGTGAAGCTTTCCCTGCTGGGGACCCTGGACAGGACGAGCACACCCATGGGCGCGCGCAAACTCCGGGACTGGCTGCTCCACCCTCTGTGCGATCTGGAAAAGCTCCTGGCGAGGCAGGAGGTGATCGCCGTTCTGCTTCAGGAACCCTACCTGATGAGCAAGCTGAGGGAGAGCCTGAAGAATGTGCGGGACATGGAGCGGCTGACGGGGCGCATTTCCCAGGGCGCCGGGAATGCCCGCGACCTCCAGGCGCTGGCTTCCTCCCTGGCGCGCATTCCCGCGCTCAGGGATGATCTGGAATCCCTGCCCGGCGGCGGGGACATGCTGGAGAGCATCCGTTCCCGCATGGGCTGCTTTGATGAGCTGGTGGATTTGCTCCAGCGCGCTCTGGTGGATGAACCTCCCGTGACCATCAAGGAGGGAGGCATCATCAGGGAAGGGTACCATGCCGGTCTGGATGAATTGCGTCTGGCTTCCCGCGACGGGAAGGAGTGGCTGGCACGGCTGCAGGAGAAGGAGCGCAAGCGCACGGGAATTGATTCCCTGAAAATCCGCTTCAATAACGTCTTCGGCTATTACATTGAAGTAACGAAGAGCCATTACGATAAAGTGCCCCCGGATTACCAGCGCAAGCAGACGCTGGTGAATGCGGAGCGCTTTATTACCCCGGAACTCAAGCAGATGGAGAATACCATCTTGGGGGCGGACGAGCGTTCCCGCCAGGTGGAGTATGAGCAGTTCCTCCTGTTGCGCGAGGAAGTGGGGCGCCACATTGACGATATCCAGATTACGGCGGATGCCATGGCGGACCTGGACGTGCTGCTGGGGCTGGCGGAGGGGGCCCAGCAGTACCGGTATTGCCGCCCCGTTCTGGACAATTCCATGACCCTGCGTATTGTCAATGGCCGTCATCCCGTTATTGAGCAGAATGTTTCCGGCGATGTGTTCGTTCCCAATGACGCTTTTCTGGAACCGGAGGAAAACCGCCTTATTCTGCTGACCGGGCCCAATATGGCGGGCAAGAGCACCTATATCCGCCAGGTGGCCCTGATTACGCTGATGGCCCAGATTGGAGCGTATGTGCCGGCGGAGTCCGCCCATATCGGTTTGGTGGACCGCATTTTCTGCCGCGTGGGAGCCAGCGACGACCTGGCGCGCGGCCAGTCCACCTTTATGGTGGAGATGAGCGAAACCTCCCTGATTCTGAATAATGCCACGGAGCACTCCCTGATTATTCTGGATGAAATCGGGCGAGGCACGGCCACTTTTGACGGGCTTTCCATTGCCTGGGCCGTGGCGGAGTACCTGCATGACGAGTTGAAGTCCCGCACCCTGTTCGCCACGCATTATCATGAGCTGACGGATTTGGCCAATTCCAGGCAGGGCGTGCAGAATTACAATGTGGCCGTGCGCGAGTGGAAGGAGGAAATCGTGTTTCTGCGCAAGATCGTGCCGGGGGCGGCGGATAAGTCCTACGGCATCCAGGTGGCCCGACTGGCCGGCATGCCTGCCGTCATTGTGGACCGCGCCAAGGCCATCCTGTCCCATCTGGAGATGAATTCCACGCGCCCCAGGAAAAAGGGGCGCTCCCGGCTGGCGGAACCGAGAGCCAAGAATACGGACATGGACGACGATATGCCTGTCGGGGAATACGCTCAGCTGGAGTTGTTCTGATATGCCTCCGCTTTCGGATACAATCGGCGGCCTGCG
>ULRP01042251.1_pt1 | contig 11979 bp, 10 predicted proteins | sample 1955521 | NCBI WGS metagenome assembly ULRP01 (sample SAMEA4835685, study PRJEB28245) | human gut metagenome | biome: gut microbiome; material: fecal sample | place: Denmark | collected 2008
CGGTGGCAAGACCGATACCGGCGGAACTGAAGGCGGTGGATCCATGGGCTTATAGCCTGAAAAGCGAAAGTAAGCGAAGTAGGCTTACAAACAAAAAGAAGGGCGTCGTGCCCGAGGCATACCTTTTGCAGTATACCTTGGCCATGTACGCCCTTTAGTATCCTTGAATCTTTCTTCCTGCCTAAATTGAACTAATCCACTAATACACTAATCTATAAAATAATTCCACCCGCACATCACTGCGCAGTATGAAGTAAAAACACACTTAAAAAAAAGTGCTTAAACCTAATAACTCGCTATTCGCTTCAGCGCATCCCTGCGCCAGAACTACGAATGACAAAGGAAAACTTCATAATTGCACACCGCTGTGTGCTGAAGCTTCCATGCACACCGCAATGATTGTCCCCCAATCATTGCCGAGTTTAATAATCATATGTAAATTCATTATTTCCCTATAATAATGTCACGAAATCAGCGGCGATATCCACCAGCTTCTTGCGACGAGCCACACCGATGATATAGTGTGCCTCCTTGGCTGAGCAATGGAAATATTTCTTGATGCCCTTCACCAAATCCTGCTTGGTGATGGAATCCACACCCTTAGGGAATGACCCCTTAACCGCCTTTTCTATATCACTCATCTTATACTCCAGGTGTCGCTTATGGAAGTAAGATGACACTGTGACTGTGAAGACAATCACGAGTATGATGATAGTAAACAATACTGTCTGATTCATGATCTTAAATTCTATACGTTTTATCTTGGTTGTTACACTCTCTACTGCGTCTGGCATCATCCCACCCTAATGGGGACAATCCACCCCATGCAATAGGCGCTCGCGATTGCTATTATCGTAAATCACGCTGCAAATATAACAAAAATATTCCAATGTTGTTCAAAAAATCTCGTTTTTTTTACTCTTTACGCATAAAAAAGTGCTTTTTCCATCGTTTTTCCCGATAAAACATGTTTTTTTTCAAAAATTATATGTATTTTTGCAGTGTGTTGGAGTGCCGCCCCAAGGTGGCGCTCCTATAATCTGAAAGCCCCTTTATATATATAATAATGTATTGGGACCGGAAGAAAAGAAAAACTTTCAATTTAAAAGCAAAACTAACATAGAAACATAATAACAAAAAAACATAGAGAAATGCAAGAAACGGTAAAAAAGGTACTGACCGGCGATTTTAATCGCAAGAAGGCACTGCTCTTCCTACTGACGGCACTCGTCACGGTCTTCGTTTGGAACTTGCCCATCGACAGCTTCGGCATCGAAGGACTTACAGTAGTTCAACAGCGCATCATCGCCATCTTCGTGATGGCAGTAATGCTGTGGCTCACCGAAGCTATTCCGGCATGGGCCACGAGTGTGGTAATCATCTTCGTGCTGCTCTTCTTTGCCAGCGACTCGGCATTCAAGATCATGCAGGGTTCTGAGGCCGAGATGGGACAGCTGCTCGACTATCAGGGTGTGATGGCATGCTTTGCCGACCCAACCATCATCCTCTTCCTGGGTGGATTCGTGCTGGCGATAGCAGCCACGAAGAGCGGACTGGATGCCAAGATGGCCAGGCTGCTGATAGCCCCGTTCGGCAAGCGTTCGGAGAATGTGCTGCTGGGCTTCATGCTCATCACTGGCATCTTCTCGATGTTTATCTCCAACACCGCCACCGCAGCCATGATGCTCACCTTCCTCACCCCAGTGTTCAAGGCTTTGCCTCCGGGCGGCAAGGGCCGCGTGGCGCTCACCATGGCCATTCCTATCGGAGCCAACCTGGGCGGTATGGGCACACCTATCGGAACCCCTCCTAACGCCTTCGCCTACAAGGTACTCAACGACCCTCAGGGTCTGAACATGGGCATCGGATTCGGCGACTGGATGCTGATCATGGCGCCGATGGTCATCCTGATGCTCATCGTGGCATGGTTCATCCTGCTCAAGATGTTCCCATTCTCACAGAAAACCATCGAAATCAAGATAGAGAGCCATGTGAAGAGCAACTGGCGTACTGCCGTAGTGGCTGCCACCTTCATCCTCACCATCATCCTCTGGGTATTCGGTAAGCAGCTGGGCGTCAATGCCAATACCGTGGCGATGATGCCTATCGCCGTGTTCGCCTTCACGGGCGTCATCACCGCCAACGACCTGAAGGACATCGACTGGTCGGTTATCTGGATGGTAGCCGGAGGTTTTGCCCTGGGTCTTGCCATGAACGGTACCGGACTTGCCGAGGCTGCCGTGAAGAGTATTCCGTTTGGCGAGTTCAACCCGCTGATCATCATGGTGATCTCCGGTCTGGTATGCTTTGCGCTGAGTAACTTCATCTCCAACACCGCCACCGCTGCCCTCCTGATTCCTATCCTGAGCGTGGTATGTGCCGGAATGGGCGACAAGCTTGCCGAAATCGGCGGTACATCCACCATCCTCATCGGCGTGGCAGTAGCAGCCAGCTGTGCGATGTCTCTGCCTATCTCAACCCCTCCAAACGCCATCGCCTACTCTACCGGTCTCATCCAGCAGACGGATATGGTGAAGGCAGGAGCCACCATCGGCGTCATCAGCATCCTGATAGGCTACTCGGTGCTGGTAATCTTCTGCCGCATGGGAATACTGTAAGGAAAATAAAATAAACTAGAATAATTAATAAGGACACTGCAAAATAAATGAGGTTTTATTTTGCAGTGTCTTTTTTTTGGCGTAACTTTGCACCCGCAAAAACAAAATACAGAAAAATATTGAGATGAAGAAGATAGTAATCGGAATAGACGTAGGCATTTCTACGACCAAGATAGTAGGTATCGACGCCAGCGGCATGGTTATCAGCCCTATCCGCATCAAGGCTACCGACCCCATCACATCGCTCTACGGAGCCTTCGGAAAATACCTGCACGACAACAGGATTTCCCTCGACGAGGTGGAACACGTGATGCTGACCGGTGTGGGAGCAGCCTATATCGACGAGCGCATCTACGGTCTGCCCACATCGAAGAGTGAGGAGTTCGTTGCCGACGGTCTGGGAGCCCGATACGAGAGCAAGCTCGACCGCATGATCGTGGTGAGCATGGGCACGGGCACATCGCTCGTAAAATGCGACGGCGAGGACATCAAGCACATCGGAGGAATAGGCATCGGAGGCGGCACCCTGGCGGGTCTGAGCCGCATCATGCTGAAGACCGACGACATCAAGCAGATAGTGAACCTGGCTAAGGACGGCGACATCTCGAAGATCAATCTCCTGATAGGCGACATCAGCGCCAAGCCTCTGCCGGGTCTTCCGATGACCGCTACGGCTTCGCTCTTCAGCAATGCCAAGGCGAATGCATCGCGCGAGGACATCGCCATGGGACTCATCGGCATGGTATTGCAGAGCATCGGTTCTGCCACCATCCTCTCGTCATTGGAATCGGGCATCAAGGACTTCGTGATGATAGGCAATCTCACCCTCCTGCCCCAGTGCCGCGAGGTGTTCCCAGCCATGGAGAAGCTATACGGCGTAAGATTCAGAATACCGAAATATTCGGAGTTCTGTACCGCCATCGGTGCTGCCCTCGACTACAAGAGGGGGCAGAAGGAGTAACAGTCTGCCCCTCCCGCAACGCACAAGAAACAAGAAAAAAGCAGCCACAGAAAGCACAGCGCCGCAACGGCCTGATATTGAACACGTTAAACGTTTTGGAAAACAAAAATTTGTCAAAGTTTTCCAAAACGTTTTATTATTTATCTGATTATCAGCGACTTAATATTTTTTAACGATAAAAAAGTTATCCAAAAGATACACTTTTCGAGAATTATTCGTATCTTTGCAGTGTTGAAAATGGTCACCTAGTAACCACTTCGCAACATAAGAACTTAATTTTAAGCAATTTAATCATTAATCGTAAAAGTAATAATACAATGATTCAAACAGTAGTAAAGCGTGACGGACGCATCGTTGGATTCAACGAGCAAAAGATAATGGCTGCCATTCGCAAAGCCATGTTGCATACCGATAAGGGCGAAGACGCCTCACTTATCGAGCAGATTACCGACCACATCTCTTATCGTGGCAAGAGCCAGATGAGCGTGGAGGCCATCCAGGACGCCATCGAGATGGAACTCATGAAGAGCGCCCGCAAGGATGTTGCCCAGAAGTATATCGCATACCGCAACCAGCGCAACATCGCCCGCAAGGCGAAGACACGCGACGTGTTCATGAGCATCGTCAACGCCAAGAACAACGATATCACACGCGAGAACGCCAACATGAATGCTGACACTCCGGCAGGAATGATGATGAAGTTCGCATCGGAGACAACCAAGCCTTTCGTTGACGACTATCTGCTCTCAGAAGAATCGCGCGACGCTGTCATGCACAACTATCTCCACATCCACGACAAGGATTACTATCCGACAAAGAGCCTCACCTGCGTGCAGCATCCACTGGACATCATCCTGCAGCACGGCTTCACGGCAGGCCACGGTTCAAGCCGTCCTGCCAAGCGCATAGAGACCGCTGCCGTACTGGCTTGCATCTCGCTGGAAACCTGCCAGAACGAAATGCACGGCGGACAGGCTATCCCAGCCTTCGACTTCTACCTGGCTCCTTACGTACGCATGTCGTATCAGGAAGAGGTGAAGAACCTGGAGAAGCTGACAGGCGAAGACCTGAAGGACCTCTACGATGCTCCTATCGACGACTACGAGGAGAAGCCGCTGGAAGGCCTGGAGGGCAAGGCACGCCTGGAGCAGCACGCCATCAACAAGACCGTGAACCGCGTGCATCAGGCGATGGAAGCCTTCATCCACAACATGAACACCATCCACTCACGTGGCGGTAACCAGGTGGTATTCTCAAGCATCAACTATGGTACAGATACCAGTGCCGAGGGTCGCTGCATCATGCGCGAAATACTGCTCAGCACCTACAACGGCGTGGGCAATGGCGAGACAGCCATCTTCCCTATCCAGATATGGAAGAAGAAGAGAGGCGTAAACTATCTGCCTGAGGACAGAAACTACGACCTCTACCAGCTTGCATGCAAGGTGACAGCCCGCCGTTTCTTCCCTAACTTCCTGAACCTGGATGCTACATTCAACCAGAACGAGAAGTGGAGAGCTGACGACCCTGAGCGCTACAAATGGGAGATTGCTACCATGGGTTGCCGTACCCGCGTATTCGAAGACCGCTGGGGCGAGAAGACCAGCATCGCACGTGGCAACCTGAGCTTCTCTACCATCAACATCGTGAAGCTCGCCATCGAGTGCATGGGCATCGAGAACAAGCAGCAGCGCATCGACATGTTCTTTGCCAAGCTCGACAACCTGCTGGATATCACTGCCAAGCAGCTGGACGAGCGCTTCCAGTTCCAGAAGACTGCCATGGCAAAGCAGTTCCCATTGCTGATGAAATATCTCTGGGTGGGCGCTGACAAGCTGAACCCTACCGACACCATAGAGAGCGTTATCAACCACGGAACTCTGGGTATCGGATTCATCGGACTGGCTGAGTGCCTCAAGGCGCTCATCGGCAAGCACCACGGCGAGAGCGAGGAAGCTCAGAAGCTGGGTCTGAAGATCGTGACCTACATGCGCGACCGTGCCAACGAATTCAGCGAGCAGTATCACCACAACTATTCCGTGCTGGCTACTCCAGCCGAGGGCTTGAGCGGCAAGTTTACCAAGAAGGACCGCAAGGAGTTTGGCATCATCCCTGGCGTTACCGACCGTGATTACTATACCAACTCCAACCACGTGCCTGTATACTACAAGTGCACTGCGCTGAAGAAGGCACAGGTTGAGGCTCCTTACCATGACCTGACCCGTGGCGGCCACATCTTCTATGTAGAAATAGACGGCGATGCTACCCACAACCCTTCTGTCATCGCAAGCGTGGTAGACATGATGGACAAGTACAACATGGGCTACGGTTCGGTGAACCACAACCGCAACCGCTGTCTGGACTGCGGCTACGAGAATGCTGATGCCAACCTGGAGGTTTGTCCAAAGTGCGGCAGCCACCACATCGACAAGCTGCAGCGCATCACCGGTTACCTGGTAGGTACCACCGACCGCTGGAACAGCGGCAAGCTGGCTGAGCTCCACGACCGTGTGACACATATTGGAGGTTCAAAGTAAACTATGATCAGCGTATTAAGCGTAGTACATGATACGATGGTAGATGGTCCGGGCTTCCGCACATCAATATATTGTGCCGGATGTCCGAACCACTGTCCGGAGTGCCATAATCCCCAGTCATGGGATATCAATCATGGCACGATGACATCTACCGAGGAACTGATGAAGGAGATCATGGACGATCCCTTCGCCAACGTTACCTTCTCGGGGGGTGACCCCATGTTTCAGGCAGAAGGCTTTGCCGAGCTGGCGCGTGCCATCCGCCAGCAGAGCAACAAGACCATCTGGTGCTTCACGGGTTACCTTTTTGAGAACCTGGTAAAGAATCCGGCTCAGCTGGAACTCCTGAAGCTGATAGACGTGCTGGTAGACGGTCCGTTCATGAAGGACAAGCGCGATGCCGACCTCTTCTTCCGGGGCAGCAGCAACCAGCGCCTCATCCATGTGCAGAAGTCATTACAGGAAGGCAAAGTAGTAGAATTACATCTCACAAAAGAAAATCCGAATCCCGTACTCTGACAACTCAGTACGGGATTCGGATTTTTTTTGGTGAGCCTATTTTCAAAGGCTTCATTTTCAGGGCTTCAGGACAATCTTATCAGCCAGCATGGCCCGATCTTCATCCGTAAAGAAAGCTTCCATCTGCCGGACCAGTTTCAGGATATAATCCCGCTCCCAATCCTTTTCATGACAGAAATGATCATCATAGAAAAGCAGGTCGGCATCCAGCGGAATCACCCCTAACCTGCCAGATGGCCGAATGCGTCCACACCTCCGCTCTATATCCTTCAAAGCATGCTGCACTCCTTCTTCACCCACACGGCAATACCCTACTCCAACCACATTCAGGAACTTGGCAGAATTAGGCATACCGATAGGGTCAGTCCACATAAAATCGCTAAAATCTATATCCTTAAAAGCCGATTTCAGATAACGCTGAGCCTTCAAGATGTGGTTCTCCTGATCTTGATTCGACCCCAATCCTATAATTATTCTTCTTGATCTTCTATAACCTACCATTTTTATTTTGTTTTTATTGCCGAATGCAGCTTATCTTATGCAAAGATAGTAAAAATACTTAAATAAATGATGGTTTTATTCCTTTTTTTATTATTTTTGCAGTATGAATCGAATAAAGACATATTTTCTGGCCTTTTTGCTATCAACCTGCGCACTCTCTTCGGGGGCGCAGATGAGATGGAATCAGACCTATCAGACATACATCAACCAGTATAAGGACCTAGCCATCGAACAGATGCTACGTTACCGCATACCTGCCAGCATCACCCTTGCACAGGGACTCTTTGAGAGCGCAGCCGGCAGAAGCGACCTCGTACGCCAGGGAAACAACCACTTCGGCATCAAATGCCATGACTGGATCGGTCCTACACAATATCATGACGACGATGCCCGGGGCGAATGCTTCAGAGTATATCGTGACGCAAGAGACAGCTATGAAGACCATAGCAAGTTTCTTGCAAGACAGCCACGCTATTCCCGACTGTTCCAGCTCTCGCAGACCGACTACAAGGGTTGGGCAAAAGGACTGAAGGCCTGCGGCTATGCCACCAATCCGCAGTATGCCAACAAGCTGATACAGATTATCGAGCTCTACAAGCTCTTCGATTACGACAAGGCAAAACGCTACGACCGCTTCATGGCAAGCCACAGCGGCACCGACCAGCCTATCAACGGTCAGGGACTGCTGCACCCTATCTACCTGTTCAACGACAACTACTATCTCTATGCCCGCGAGGGAGATACCTTCAAGGCATTGGGCAAGGAAGTGGGCATCAGCTGGAGAAAACTGGCAAGATACAACGAGCGCGACAAGCACGACGTGCTGAAGAAGGGCGACATCATCTATCTGAAGAAGAAGCGCAAGAAGGCGCCTAAGCAGTACAAGCGCCGTCCACACGTGGTTCAGCCGGGAGAAAGCATGTACACCATCTCGCAGAAGTATGGCATGCGCATGAAGTATCTCTACAAGAAGAACCATCTCCCTGCCGACTACAAGCTCAGAATAGGCGACAGGCTGAGAGTGAGATAATTGATAATTAATAATTGATAATTGGTGATTCGGTGATTTCATGGCACCTGCCGGAAATGTGAACGAAATGTGAACGAAATGTGAATGTGAATGTGAATTTCAAATGAAAAGACAATGAAGAAAATGATATTATCCCTCGCCACCATGGCGATGCTGCTGGCGCCCAGCACAATCCAGGCGCAGAACTTTGACGATTATTTCGTAGACAAGACTCTGCGAGTAGATTACACCTTTGCCGGCAACAAGCAGACGCAGATGATTGCCGTGGACCAGCTGAACGTGATGCCACGATGGTACGGAAAGCACCAGCGACTGGCTGAACTGCCAGTTGAGGGCAACGGACAGATTACCGTCCGCGACCATCGCACGGGCAAGGTCATCTATCGCAACTCCTTCTCCACCCTCTTCCAGGAATGGCTCTCCTATCCGGAATCAGAGAAGAATACACAGAGTTTCGAAAACGTATTCCTCGTACCAATGCCAAAGGATACAGTAGACATCACCGTTGACCTGCGCAACAACCGACGCGAAGTGATGACATCGCTCACCCATCAGGTGGCTCCAAAGGACATCCTCATCCATCAGATGGGCAATCAGCCTACCCCTTACGAAACCCTGCAGCAGGCTGCCGATACCACCAAGTGTATCCACATCGCCTACGTGGCAGAAGGCTATACCGAGGCAGAAATGCCTGTCTTCCTGAAGGATGCCAAGGAGGCTACGGAAGCCATCTTCGCCCATGAACCATTCAAGAGCATGAGAGACCGCTTCAACATCGTTGCCGTGAAGTCGCCATCGCAGGAAAGCGGACCTAGTATCCCATCCAAGGGCATCTGGCACAAGACTGCACTCAGCTCGCATTTCGACACCTTCTACAGCGACCGATACCTGACCACCCTGCACCTGAAGGACCTGCACAACTGGCTGGCTGGTACGCCATACGAGCACATCATCGTCCTCGTAAATTCAGACAAATACGGTGGCGGCGGCATCCTCAATTCATACAACCTCACCACCTGCCACCAGCAGTGGTTCAAGCCGGTAGTGGTTCATGAGTTCGGCCATTCGTTTGCCGGTCTTGCCGATGAGTATGCCTACGAGTCAGAGCAGATTCCGATGTATCCACACGATGTGGAGCCATGGGAGAAGAACATCACCACCCTTGCCGACTTCCACGGAAAATGGGAGAACATGATCAAGAAGGGCACCAAGGTTCCTACTCCATTGTCAAAGAACGAGAAGGTGGCAAAGACCAAGGTGGGCGTCTTCGAGGGTGCCGGATACAGTCCTAAGGGCGTATACCGTGGCGTTCAGGACTGCCGCATGCGCATCAACGAGACTCCGGAGTTCTGCGCCGTTTGCCAGGAGGCATTGAAGCAGATCATCGATTTCTATACGAAGTAGTATGAGCAGTTTCTGCATGAAGCAGATGAGCGAATTCTGCATGAAGTAGATGAGCAGATTCTGCATGAAGCAGATGAACGGATTCTGCCTTGTATAGAAAGAGAGTCGGAATAAAAACCTATAAAAGAGAAACTTATGAAAGAGAAAGAATTAAAGATCCAATACCAGATAGCTGAGCTCTCGGAGTTGAGCGAAACAGAGCAGGAGTTGGTGAAGAAGGCGATGGACGCTACGAATCACGCTTATGCCAACTACAGCCATTTCTACGTAGGTGCAGCCTGTCTTCTTGCCGATGGCAAAATGGTGATAGGCGCCAATCAGGAGAATGCGGCATTCCCATCGGGACTATGTGCCGAGCGCAGTGCCATCTTTGGTGCGCAGAGTTATTATCCGGAGTTGGCGATTACCACCTTGGCGATAGCTGCCCGCAATGAGAATGGTTTCCTCAAGTCGCCTATTTCGCCATGTGGTGCCTGCCGTCAGGTGATATTGGAGATGGAAGACCGTTATCAGCAGCCCGTCCGCATCCTGCTTTATGGCGAGAATGGCATCTTCTGTTTCCACAGCATCAAGGACCTCCTCCCCTTCTCTTTCGTGGATGCAAATATGAAGGAATAAAGGGAATTCATCATCAACAAAACTCCCGCTAGGCAATCGGAAAAGCCTAGCGGGAGTTTCTGTCTTATTTCAATCCTCCTATCATGTGGCGAATCTGGGCGATTCTTGCCTGTTCATTGGGAGTATTCCTATACTTCAAATACCCTTCCAGGGAAAGCTCGAAACATTCCTTCGCCTTCTTCCTTTCTACATTGGAAGCCTCCGAACTTTCCGAAGAACCCGAAGCCTTTTCTGAAGAAGAAGCCTCCGAACTTTCTGCCGCAAAGAGATGGCAGAAGCCCAAGCGATAATAGGCATCAGGCTTCTCATTATCCCTGCAGAGCGGCAGCATCTTCCCGTAGAGCGGCAAGGCACGGTCATATTGCTGGAGCGCAAAATAACTCTCGGCATCCATCCAGTAATAGAGAGAAAGCTCATGGGGAGCCACACCCTGCAACAACGGAATCACCTCATCAAAAAGCTTCACAGCTTCATCATACTCCCATTCGTAATACAGACATACCGCCAGATAAGCCCGGTAGCGGGGATTCAGCTTATAACGCCTGTTGAGCGGCTGGAGCAGAACCAGGCACTCATGAAACTTCTCGGAAGAGAAGTAGTCCAATGCCCTAGCCAGCTGCTCGGCATCCGCCTTCCTATCCCCCTTCTTCTCTTGAAAAGAGGGGCTTTCTTCTATCTTTTTCGAGTGCTCCAAAGATGGACTGAAAGCACAAGAACTCCTAGACCCAGAAAGGGCTAAAGTTCCCAACCCCGGCATTGAACAATCAGACATTGAACAATCCGGCTTTGAACAATCAGACATTGCCCAACCCGTCATTGAACACCCCGGCAAACTCCCCCAAATAAGCAGGCTGCAAACCAATACCCTAAACTTCATTTACTCCTCCTCCCTATTCTCAAACTCCGACTCATAGCAGCCGGCATCAGGCGTCTCCTTTCTTCTCAACCCGTTCCTATCAACAGGCAATGAGGTGGCTGCATCAGCCTTTCCTATCGCTGCCGACTCCTTGCGGAGACGGAAATCATACTTCAGATTATCGGTATCGAACAGCACGAAATGCTTCTCGCCATACATCGTGGTATCCTTCACATCCTCATAGACGACATGAGTAAACTTCAGACTGTCGTCCCCCTGCATCTTCTCCGTACGAAGCACGCAATGGTCGAAGAGGAAATTGAAAGGAATCTCCGCAGAAGAACCACCGGAAGACGAACCATCACCGGAAGTGGAACCATCCCCGGAAGCACTTTCGGAAGAAGAAGACGGTGGCGTCCAAACCACCTCATCATCATGATAGCCCGTAATCAGAGAATTGCGTACCGTGAGCTGAGGAAGAGGATACTGGAAACCGAGAGCCGTAGACCTTCTGCCATCAAAAGGATAAAACTGAGCAATGGTACAACCGTTAACCTCCACATCACCGCCATGCACGAAGAGCGGAGAGAGCAAGGCATTGCTCAGCTGGCAATTATTGATCTGCACCTTGGCAGAATCAATCAGAACGCCCCAACCCTGGTTGTTATGAACCGAAGAATTCTGCAGGAGCAGCTTCTGCCGGCTAACATCACCCGAATCCACCTTCAGCGCAGAATAGGCACTATGAATATCGGCATAGGAAATCTCGTTGTCATAGGAAGAAGACATCAACTCGATGCCCTGCCACTGACCCGGAGTGCGGTCGTAAGGCAGATAAGGGAACATGCGGTCCAACCGGTCGCCCCTCATCACTACTTCCTTGCCCGCCTCGCCCTTCACCTTGAGCGTGCCGTAGACCTGCATGCCGGCATCTT
>ULRP01075590.1_pt1 | contig 11977 bp, 9 predicted proteins | sample 1955521 | NCBI WGS metagenome assembly ULRP01 (sample SAMEA4835685, study PRJEB28245) | human gut metagenome | biome: gut microbiome; material: fecal sample | place: Denmark | collected 2008
GAAGAAATGAAAAAGATTATTATTGTTATTTTATCACTTGTGTTATTAACTGGATGCGGAACAACTGATGAAGAAAAAACTACAATGTTTTATGACTCATTAGAAAAAGCTTATGCGTCAATTTATATTACTGAAGGAGTAGGGTTACCTGTTTATGAAGACTCAAAAGTCACATTAAAAGATGTTAATTGGTATAAAACAGCTAATAGTACATATAACAGTTATGAAAAAATAGAGGATACTATAAATTCAGTATTTACTGGAAAATTAAATGAAGAGTTAAACAAAGTTTTAGCTAGAAAATATAGAGAAATAGATGCAGAACTTTATACTACAGGAACAGGTGGATGTATATTAGATTATCAAATAGATGATACATTAATGGATAATCTAAAAAAAGACGTTACAATTAGTAAGATTAAAGGAAAGAAAATAACTTTTAAGTATAAAGATAAAGAATACACTGCTAAAAAAAGTGATAATGTATATGTGTTTGGTGATAAAGTGTTTGAATGTAACTAATTCAAATGCTTTTTTTATGACATAAAAAAATGCGATTTTGTTTAATCACATTTTAAGGTCTTAATGAAGTTATAGGTAATATATAAATTCCACTAACAGGGTCCTTAACTACATTTCCCCATAAACCACATATGATACACATAAACTTGGGTTTCTTATCAACTTTTTCATAAAATTTTAAAAGGTTTTCCTTAGCTTCCTCAATTTGGTTAGCACCTAACTTAATTTCAACAGCACCATATTCTCCATCTTCGTTAATTACAATAGCGTCAACTTCTAAACCACTAACATTATTTCTAAAGTGTCTTAATTCCCCGTCATTATACTCTGAATAAATCCTTAAGTCTCTTTCAACTAGAGCTTCAAACAAGAAACCAAAAGTATTTAAATCGTTAATTAATTTATTATAGTTTAAGCCAAGTAAAGCACAAGCTAAAGAAGGGTCAGTCAAGTGTCTCTTTGCAGTTTTTCCTACATTATCTCTTGAACGGACGTTTGGATTAAAAGCTTGTTGGTTTTCAATTAAAAATAATTTATCTAAAACATTTAAATATTCTCCAACAGTTTCTTTATTTATTGAGTCATATTCATTCTCTATAATATCTTTTATTAAAGTTTCGTTAGAAGCTAATGTTGACTCATTTCTAGCAAGAGACTTTAACAACATTTCCATCTTATTTCTATCTCTTTGAACGCCATCTATTTCGTTAATATCTTTATCTAAAATATCTTCAATATAACTTTTAGCTATCAATTGTGAGTCCTTCGCTGATTTATCAGTATTTTCAGGCCAACCACCTTTTAATATTAAATCTGATATTTCTAGAAGTGTTAATTCCCTAGTAGGTTGATTTTTAATTTCAGCATTTTTAAACAAATCATTTAAAGAAACAGAACCATCTGAGTCACCAGATTCATAAAGAGACATTGTTTTCATATTTAACTTGCATATTCTTCCAGCACCTGAGTGGTCTACTGTATTTTCTTTTTCTACAGCTGAGCCAGTTAAAATGAATTTTCCTTTAATTTTATTTTCATCACATTTTCTTCTAACACTATCCCATATCTGTGGAATTAATTGCCATTCATCTATTAGTATTGGATAATCACCTACAAGTATTTGATTAACATCCATTTGAGCTAGATTAAATAATTTTTTATCGTTTGTATTAATATACTTAACTGTTTTAGCGTGATTTAAACTAGTCCAAGTTTTCCCACACCATTTAGGTCCATTTATAGAAACAGCCCCAAAAACTTTCAAACACTCATTAATTTTTTTATCAATTAATCTATCTTTATATCCTTCTTTTGTTAAAGTCATATATCTCATCTCCTGTATTAATTTTACCATAAAATAAGCATATTTTCAATAATAACCGTACACTTTTAAGAATTCTAACCGTAAGATTTTAAGATTTTCAACCGTAAGATTTTAAGACTTTTAACCGTAAGATTTTAAGGAATCAAAAAGAGACTATCCTCTCTAAAGTTATAAATTTATAAAAGCAACATATACTTAAGCGGTGAATTATATGTTTCAAAATACGCAAAATAGTAGAATTAAATTAGTTTTTCTAATAGTAATAGCGGTATTTTTAATAGTCATTATTAAAGTTTTTTACATACAAGTTATAGAATACAGAAAATTAAATACACTTGCTAATAGTTTATGGAGTAGAAACTTACCTGTTGGAGCTGACCGTGGTAGAATACTTGATAGAAACGGGAAAGTGATAGCAGGAAACGTAACAACTTCTAGCCTTATATTAATTCCAGCACAGATTAAAGATAAAGAAACTGTTGCAAAAAATATTAGTGAAATTCTTGGAGTAAGCTATGAAGATATGTATAAACACGTTTCTAAAAAAACATCAATAGAAAGAGTACACCCAGAAGGAAGAGATTTAAGTTACGAAATCGCATCAAAAATTAATGAACTAAACTATGACGGAGTATATTTACTTAAAGAAACTAAAAGAAACTATCCATACGGCAAAACACTTAGCCATGTAATCGGTTATGTTGGAATAGATAATCAAGGTTTAAGTGGGCTAGAGTTAATGTATGACAAATACTTGACAGGTACAGATGGAAGTATTAAATATTATAGTGATGGCAAAGGTAAAAAACTTTCAGTGCCTGAAGTATACGCAAGTCCAGTATCAGGTTTAGATATAAATTTAACAATTGATTTAGATTTACAACTAATGTTAGAAAGTGAACTTGATAATGCAGAGGTTAAGTACAACATGGAAGGCGCAATTGGAATAGTTATGAAACCTAAAACTGGAGAAATACTTGCAATGGCTAGTCGTCCTAGTTTTGAACCAGAGAAATACCAGAGTTATAGTGTAGAAGTAATAAATAGAAACTTAGCTATTTGGAGTAGCTTTGAGCCCGGTTCAACATTCAAAATTTTAACACTAGCCGCATCCATAAATGAGGGGAAGGTTAATTTATTTGAAGATAAGTACTATGACACAGGCAAAATAAAAGTAGCAGGTAGTACTTTACATTGTTGGAAAGCAGGAGGTCACGGTGAAGAAACATTTTTAGAAGTAGTAGAAAATTCTTGTAACCCCGGTTTTGTAGTTCTTGGTAATAAACTTGGGAAAGATGTGCTTTTTAACTACATAGATAAATTTGGTTTTGGTAAGAAAACTGGAATAGACTTAAATGGCGAAAGCAAAGGAATTATATTTCCTTTAGACAAAGTAGGGCCACTAGAACTTGCGACAACTAGTTTTGGTCAAGGTGTCTCAGTAACGGCAATGCAGCAAGTTTTAGCCGTAAGTAGTATAATAAATGACGGAAATATGTATACACCATATGTAATGAAAAGCATTAGTGAAAGAGAAACTGGACTAATCATAAAAGAAACATATCCTAGATTAAAAAAAGAAAACTTAATTACAAAAGAAACAAGCAACTTAGTCAAATACGCACTAGAAAGCGTTGTTGCAAATGGAAGTGGACATAATGCATACATTGAAGGATATAGAATAGGCGGAAAAACTGGAACAGCACAAAAAGTTGGAAGTGATGGAAGATACATGATTGGAAATTACATTTTGTCATTTATAGGCTTTATGCCAGCTAACGATCCAGAATATATTGTTTATATCGGAGTAGATGGAGCAAAAGGCGCAACACAATATGGTGGTTCTACTTCAGCACCGATTGCAAGAAACGTATTTAACGGAATAATTAACCTACACAACTTAGAATCAACAACTGAAGGTATGCCAAGAGAATACTTTTGGTATGAGACAAAGTATACCACAGTACCAGATGTAAGGGGAAAAACTATAAAAGAAGCAAAACAACTATTAAATGGTTTTAAACTAGAATATTCTGGAAGTGGTGAAACTGTAATAATGACTAATCCTGAAAGTGGGAAACGTGTAAAAGAAGGGTCGGTTGTAAAATTAATGTTAAATTAATGATTAGTTATACTAAAACATTTGAAATAATAGTGATTAGTAGTGTATAATTAGAAGTAAGGAGGAAGACACAATGTTAATACTAGCAAAATCAATTTTGGGGTTAATGCTTGGTTTCTTTTTATCAGTATTCGCAGGCTTAATTCTTTTACCATTATTGAAAAAATTAAATTTTAGACAAACTATCTGTACAATGATTACAGAAAGACACTTACAAAAGGAAGGAACTCCAACTATAGGGGGACTTATATTTATAATTCCTACTATAATTGCAATGTTACTTCTTTATATAAGAGGATCACTTGAAATATCGTCTTCACTTATAATTATACTATTTGTATTTATTAGTTATAGTCTACTTGGACTAGCAGATGATTTAAAGAAGATTAAAAGGCATCATAATGATGGATTAACTGTTGTACAAAAGTTAATTGTACAAATATTAATAGCAATAGTTTTCTTTTATATTTATATGAAAGATGGTGGAAGTACTCATTTAATAGTAACAAGTTTAAACTTAGATATTGACCTTAAATGGGCATATGGCTTCTTTATATTATTCCTTTTAGTAGGCTCATCAAATGCGGTTAATATAACTGATGGAGAAGACGGACTTGCTGGAGGACTAGCTGCAATTGCATTTTTAAGTTTTGGTATAATTTCATGGGGTAGTCACTGGATACAAGGTTATCAAGAAATTGCAATATTCTGTTTTATATTAGTAGGAAGTTTATTAGGATTCTTAGTATATAACACACACCCAGCTAAGGTATTTATGGGAGACACTGGTTCCTTAGGTTTAGGTGCAACTCTAGCTGCAGTAGCAATTTTAACAAAACATGAACTATCTCTAGCAGTAATAGGTGGAGTATTCATAGCTGAAACATTATCAAGTTTCATTCAAATAATAGCAATAAGAAAGTTTGGAAAAAAAGTTTTCCTAATGGCACCACTTCATCATCATTTTGAACAACTTGGTTGGGAAGAAACAGATATAGTAAAATTATTTTGGATAGTTGGTTTCATGCTAGGAATGGGAGCAATATATTATGGTGTTTGGTTATAAACACCATTTTAAAAAGGAGAATTATGAAAGAAGAAGGAAGCATAAAAGTATTATCTGCAGTATTTCTAGTTTTAACTGGAATACTTCTAGGACTAAGTATAGGAAAAATATTTACTAAGGAATGTCCAGAATGCAAGAAATGTGAAAATGTTAAAGAACCTACAAATGTTGAAGTGAAAAACAAATTAATAACTTACTACAAAAGTGATGATAGAACAATATACCTATATGGATTAGAAGACTTTAAATTTAATGATAAATCTTTAAAAGAATATGACTCACCATTTAACGAAATAACTAATATAATAAAAGGATATACATTTGTTAATAGTTATGACAATAACGAAGTTACTCTTTATTCAAACGATACATACAATGTACTAATTTGTAATAAAACTAACAAAACTAAAGATATCTATATTGGTAGCACTAGCCTTAAATATCAAACAGATTACTGTAATAACGAAACAAATATCAAAACAATAAGTTATCAAGTTATAAATATTGAAAAATTAGGTGAATACAATTACCTTACTCTAAAATCAAGTAGTGAAATAATAACAATAAAATCAAAAGAAACATACACAAATAATTTACTTGTAAACAATGTGTATAAGTTTACATTTATTAACAATGAACTTACAAATGTAGAATAAACCATCAAAAAGTACTTGAAAAATAGTACTTTTTTTGATAAGATTATCTTGTAATAAAGATAGGAAGTGAAGTACATGAAAATTAACTCTTTAGTACAAAACAAAGTACAAATGGGGGGGGGTTATTTAAATAGTATAAATAACTATAGTTTTTCATGTGCAATTAAATGGATAGAATAACTCTACCCATTTTTTCACGTTATAGAAAGAAGGAGAATATGAAGAAATTTGATTTAGGAATAATTGTTACTACTTTAATAATAATAGTTTTTAGTAGTAGTTTAGCTTTTTTTGCAGCTAAGGTAGTAGGAACACCTAAGGATATTAATTTGATTGCTAAAAACGTAAGTATTAAGCTTACAAATGGTGGTTTAATTGGAGATGCAGTTATAAGTCCTGGGTGGAATAAAATTAATAGTTTTACTGTAACAAATAATAGTAAAGAAAGTTTTAGATATAACATTATAATAAAAGATTATATCAATACATTTGAAACAGTTGGTAACTTACAATATAAAATAACTAGTACAAATGGATATAACATGAGTGACTTTGAAGAGTTACCAAAAAGCACTGAAAATAGAGATTTAGTTCTTGCTTATAATATAAGTATTGATAAAGATACAACTCAAAATTATACAGTTGAAATTAAGTACATTAATTCTGAAGAAGATCAAAGTGCTGATATGGGTAAAACACTTGGTGGAACTTTATATATAACAGAAAATACAAATAAAATAGTAACATATAATAATGGATCTATTGGTAGTAAGTTACTCAGTGATAACACTACAAAACTTACAAGAGCAAGTTTTGATTCTGTGTACACTAAAACTAATACAAATACACTTTTCACTTCTACTGAAGACAATACACTAGTTTATTACTTTGCAGGAGATGCTAAGAATAACTGGGTAAAGTTCGGAACATGGAATGAAGATAAGACCGTTGTTATAGGAAGACTTTCGTGGGATACTACTAAATTAACGGGTAAATCTTATTCAACTATGAGTGAGTGTACTAGTGCAAGTGATTATAATCTAAATTGCACTACTGTAGAACTTGCTAAGAAAGGGGATCCGATGTACTGGAGAATAGTTAGAACAAACTCTGATGGTAGTATAAAACTTCTTTATTCAGGAACAAATCCTAATTCTGAAACTGCATATATTGCAATGAATGAATTTACGGCAAAAAGTAAAGATACTATGTATGTAGGATATATGTATGGAATAATTGGATCTTTAGAAAATAATAGATTAAACACAAATGATAGTGATATAAAAAAAATAATAGATTCATGGTATAAAATAAATCTTAAATCTTATGAAGATTATATAAGTGATTCTGCAATATACTGTAATGATAGAGAAGTAGGCGAAGGTACATATCAAGCAAATGGAGAATTTTTCTATGGCGCATATACTAGATTAAAAACTAATAAAACACCAACATATAATTGTTCTAACAAATCAGATAAATTCACTGTAAATAGTAATGCTGGAAATGGGAAACTAATTTATCCAGTAGCACTTTTAACAGGTGATGAAATTTCTTATGCAGGCGGAGTAAAAGATTTTGGACTAAACGAACCATACTCATATTATTATTCTAATAGTTTAGGTAATAGTTCTGTTGGTGCAAATTTCTGGTGGTTAATGAGTCCATATTTAACTGCTAGTAATGGTACTGGAGGAATAAATGGAGTTCATGGTTTAGATGAATTTAATGGTTATCTTGGGTATAATTCGAGTGATTATTCAAGTGCAATTAGACCTGTAATATCAATAAATGCTAATAACATATATAAGTCAGGAAACGGAAGTAGTGCAAGTCCTTATGAGATAGAGACAACAGCTTCTTATGAAGTTACTTTGACTGTAAATAATGGAACTGGAAGTGGAAAAGTAAATGTTAAAGAAGGAAATAATGCAACTTTTACAGTAACACCAAGTAGTGGATATTTAGCAGAACTTGAAACAAATGCATGTGGTGGAACATTAAGTGGTAGTACATATACGATAAGCAATGTTACAAGTTCTAAAACATGTAGTATATCATTTAAGAAGGAAATACCTACTTTGTATACAAAATTAATCACTGACAAATCAACAGTATTAACAAGAACAGACTTTAGTACAGCATTTATTACAAGAAATACTAAAACATTATATACAGCAAGAGAAGATGGAACAACAGTATACTATTTTGCAGGGAATGCAACAGATAACTGGGTAAAGTTTGGAAAAAATGAAAGTAATCAAGACTTGTTTTGGAGAATAATAAGAACAAACTCAGAAGGAAGTGTAAGACTTTTATACCATGGAACAAGTACAACAGCAACAGACGCATATATAGGAACATCAAAATTTAATAGTTATGCTTATAATATAGGATATGTAAGTTATATGTATGGTAGCTCAGGAAGTATAGCAAATGCTAGAGCTAACCAAAAAAACTCTAGTACAATAAAAACAACAATAGATAATTGGTATACAAGCAACTTAGAAGCAAAAGGTTATACAAAATACTTAAGTACAACAGCAGTATATTGTAACGATAGAAGTACACCAGATAATTATGACTTTGAAGCATTCACAAGACTAAAAACAAATAAAACACCAACATATGACTGTGCAACAACAGAAGACAAATTCACAGTAGACACAAGTACCGGAAACGGAAAACTAACATATCCAATAGCATTAATGACAGCAGACGAAGTATCATTTGCAGGTGGATTATATTCTACAAATGCACCAACATGGTATTATTATAATAGTGCAAACGGTAGTTCAACAGGCTCAACCTGGTGGTGGTTGTTGTCTCCTAGCAATTGGAATGGTAGCTATGCTCGCGTGTTCAGCGTGCGCGGTTCGTCCTACCCTGGCGACTTGGGCAACTACTACTACGTCGACGGCGCCGGCGGTGTTCGTCCGGCCATTTCTCTTAAATCTTGTGTTAAGTGGAAAAGTGGAGATGGTACTGCAAGTGACCCATACACAATAAAAGAAACTACAAGTGGATGCTAAGAGATCCCATTAATTTAACTGTGTCTAACGATTAATTTACTAATATAATTACTATAAAGCAATCTAAGGATTAAATGATAGTTTGTATAATATGATTAACTAGTAAAAACTGGCTTAACAGTCAGTTTTTTTCATATTTTAGAAAAAAGACCATAAACTTTGTTAGGTGGCTATATGAAAAATAAAGTTCTTTTTATAACTACAATTATTCTTTCTGTTTTTGGACTTATAATGATATATTCTAGTAGTTATGTATGGGCTAGTTATAAATTTAATAATGCTTTTAAGTATGCTATAAATCAAGGAATATTTTTAATTTTAGGTATCGTGTTAATGTTAGTCGTAAGCAAAATAGACCATCAAATATATAAAAAATATTCTAATCAAATACTTGCAATTACTTTAATACTTTTAATCTTAGTTTTAATTCCAGGCATAGGTGTTGTAAGAAACGGTAGTAGAAGTTGGTTTGGAATAGGTTCATTTGGTTTTCAACCAAGTGAAGTATGTAAATTATCTTTAGTAATTTTTGTATCAAAGTATTTATCTAGAAATGATAAAGACAAAAGAATTACTAAAAATTTTGTATTTCCAATACTTCTAGTAATACTTTTATTCTTTGGTCTTATCATGCTAGAACCGGATTTTGGTAGTGGTATGATTATGGTATGTGCTTTAATTATGCTTATCTTTGTAACTGGAACAGATTTATCTATCTTTGTAAAGTTAGGAATACTAGGCATATTTGGCATAATATTTTTAGTTGTAGTTGCCCCTTATAGATTAAAAAGAATTGTATCATTTATTAATCCATGGAGTGACCCATTAGGTAGTGGCTTTCAAATTATACAAAGTTTATACGCGATCGGGCCTGGTGGCTTACTCGGACAAGGTTTCTTAAATTCAAGACAAAAACACTTTTATTTACCTGAACCCCAAACAGACTTTATTTTTTCTATTATAAGTGAAGAGTTTGGCTTTTTAGGAGTTATTATAGTAAGCGTGTTATTTATTATAATATTCTATAACGGTATTAAAATATCTCTAGAAACAGAAGACTTATTTTCAAAATATTTATCTTTTGGACTTACTTTTATGTTAATATTTCAAACACTACTTAATCTTGCTGTAGTTGTAGGCTTAATTCCAGTAACTGGAGTAACACTTCCGTTTATCAGTTACGGCGGTAGTAGTTTACTCACAAGCTTTATAATGGTTGGTATTATTCTTAATGTTGGAAGGAAAAATAAATAAATAAATAGTATTGATTTATTAGTATAAGAATGTTATAATTATACTGCCATCAAATGATGGCGAAAAGTGTGTTGATTATGAATGTTATTACTGATAAATTAAGGGGAAAGTATCTTCTTAGAATAAAAACACTTGTTAGTTCTGATATTAATGGTGAACATTTTACTATTGTTAGAACAAAGAAAAATATTGACTTCATGTATGAATATGGTTTGTCTATAGAAGATGTTAAAAATATTATATTAAATTTGAGTACAGAAGACTGTTTTTCTGGTCCTGAAAATGATAGAGATTTAAGCTATGAGGGTTGGATATTTAAATTTAGTCCCATGTTTGAAAATGTAAAGTTATACATTAAAATTAGAGTGGAAAGTAGTGAAAAATCAGTTTGTTTGTCTGTACATGAATTTGGAAAGTATGATGAGGTGAAGTAATTATGAAAGCTTATTGTCCATATTGTAGAAAAGAAGTAGATTATAATATAGAAAAAAGGAGTGTTTCAACATTTAAAGGAGTAAAAGTAGATACTTTTATGAATGTTGCTGTGTGTAAAAGTTGTAATAATGATTTATACGTTAATGATTTAGAAAAAGAAAATATGAAAAGAGTATATGTGTGTTATTCATTAAATACTGATATTATTAAACCAAGTGATATCATAGATTTTAGAAATAAATATGGTTTATCACAAAGAGAATTAACATCAATTTTATCTTTTGGAAAAATGACTATTAATAGATATGAAAATGGATATATTCCTACAAAAACACAAAGTGATTACATTAAAATGTTAATTAATAATGAAGAAGAATTTATAAAAAAAGTGAGCATTGCTTATAGAGATAATTTAATAAGTGAAAAAACATATAAGAAAGTTATATCTACTGATATTTTAGCAAAAATAACTAAAAAAGATGTACAAGACGACATTAGAAAATACTTAGAAGTTGTAATGATAAGAAAGCCTGATATTTATAATGGGTATAAAGAATTTAATATGGATAAACTAGAAAATATTATTTCATACATTGCAAGTAAAGTAGATAATTTAACAATAACAAGTTTAAATAAGTATTTGTGGTTTATAGATATGTTATCATTTAATAATCGAGCAATTTCAATTACTGGTCTTACTTATCAAAAACAACAATATGGTCCTACTATAATGGATGGACTATATGAAGAAATTTCTTTGTTAGACGATTTATACGAAAGAAAAAATATAGAAACTACTAATGGAAATATAACTAATATTCTTAGTAAAGGTAATTTTAATTTAAGTTTAATAAATGAAAAAGAAAAAGAAATAATTGATACTATTATAGAAACTTTAAAAAATAAAAAAGTTAATGAAATATCTACACTTTCTCATAAAGAAGAAGGGTGGAAGAAAACAAAAAATTTAGATAGAATTTCTTTTGAATATAAGTTTAATTTATTAAATAATTTAGAACTCAACAAATAATTTCTGATGTTTCCTAAAAAGTACCAGAATTGTACCGATATATGGTACAAAAACAAAAAGTGGGTGCAAAAAGGTGCAAGTTGGAGCAAAAAGTGGGTGCAAAAAGGTGCAAAGTTAATGAAAATAAATTTATCTTTACATGAAAGCATAGATAAGATTATTCACTCTCTTTAGTATTTTAAATTATTATAGCTAGCACTCTGTATTGACGAGTGCTAATTTTTGTGGTATAATATATAACGTAAAAAGGAGGAATGAAATATGTTTGATATGAATAATAAAGAAGAAGAAAACGTTCTAGAAAAATATGGACGTAATATAAATGAAGATGTGAAGTCTCGTAAGATAGACCCAATTATTGGGCGTGATGAAGAGATACGTAGCATTACTAGAATTTTGTCTAGAAAAACTAAAAACAACCCTGTTCTAATTGGTGAACCAGGTGTTGGTAAAACTGCTATAGTTGAAGGACTTGCACAGAGGATTGTCAAAGGTGACGTTCCAGAAAGTTTGAAAAACAAAACTGTTTGGGAGTT
>ULRP01013667.1_pt1 | contig 11955 bp, 24 predicted proteins | sample 1955521 | NCBI WGS metagenome assembly ULRP01 (sample SAMEA4835685, study PRJEB28245) | human gut metagenome | biome: gut microbiome; material: fecal sample | place: Denmark | collected 2008
TATTTTTCTTCTTGGGATTAATTATTTTTTTTGCGTTACCGTCAACAAGAAAGCAATAGTTGCCGGTATGTGCATAAATTAAATATTCGTTTTCGGCATCTCTTCCATAAGTTGAAATGCACAAATTTCCTATTAAATTATCCATAATTCCCTATAAACTTAAAATTTTAATTCCTTCTTTAGTGAAAGCAATTGTATTTTCATAATGAGCGCTAGGACTTCCATCTTCGGTTCGGCAAGTCCAACCATCATAATCAATATATATTTCTTTTTTCCCCATATTAATCATTGGTTCAATAGCAATCGTAAGCCCTTGTTCAATGATAATCCCCGTTCCTTTACGTCCGTAATTTGGAACTTCAGGATCTTCATGCATTTCTCTTCCGATGCCATGACCCACCATTTCACGAACAACAGAAAATCCGTTGCTTTCTGCATGTTTTTGAATTGCGTAGCCAATATCACCAAGTCTATCACCAATTTTTATGTTTTCTATACCTTTAAAAAAGCATTCTCGAGTTACGTCTATAAGTTTTTGTTTTTCTTTTGAAATCTTACCAACAGCGAATGTTCTTGCGGCATCACCATTATATCCACTTTTTATAACACCACAATCAATAGAAACTATATCCCCTTCTTTCAAGATAATATCGCGTCTTGGAATTCCGTGAACAACAACGTCGTTCACGCTTGCACAAATTGATGCAGGATAGCCTTCATAGTTTTTGAAACTTGGAATTGCATTTTGACTTCTTATATATTCTTCTGCAATCTCATCTAAAAATTTCGTGTTTATGCCTGGTTTTATATTTTTTTCAATCAATTCTAATGTCTGCTTTACAATTTGATTTGCAACAAACATCTTTTGAATCTGCTCTTCATTTTTAGTAATAATCATTATATTTTACCTAACAATTCTTTAAAAACTTCTTCTATATTGCCCTCGTTAGAAATTGTAATCAATTTGTTTTGTTTAAGATATTTATCTAAGATTGGAAAAGAGGTTTCATTATAAAGTTTTATTCGTTTTAGTAAGGTTTCTTCATTGTCATCTTCACGTTTTATTAAATGTTGTTTGCATTTTTCACAATAATTTTTGTCATATGTTTCAGTATTATAAGATTTATAACAAACTGGGCAAACAAATCTTGAAGCCAATCTTTGCATAACAGTAACTTCACTTACTGTAACATAAATAACATGGTCAACATGTGTTATACTGTCAAGTTTATCCGCTTGCTCAACATTGCGTGGATAACCATCCAAAACATAACCGTTTTTGCAATCATCTTTACTTAAGCGGTCTTCCAAAACAACTTTTACCAAATCATCATTGATAAGTTTGCCTTCTTCAATGTGTTTTGCAATATACTTAGAGTATTTATTATCACCTTTTGAACTATTACGCAATAAATCCCCCATAGAAATATGGGGAATTTGAAAATGCGTGCTTAATAATGAACCAATAGTTCCTTTGCCGCTTAAAGGGGCACCAATTAAAACAAAATTCATTATTTTAAAAATCCTTTATAATTTTTCATTAAAACTTGAGCTTCAAGTTGCTTATTAAATTCTAATGCTACACTAACAACGATTAACATTCCAGTTGCACTAAATGCACTAACCAAACCTGAATTTCCAGCAACAAATGTGAAAATTAAAGTTGGAACAATTGCAATAAATGCTAAGAAAATTGCGCCAAATAGTGTTATTCTGTTGTTAATTCTCTTTAGATAATCAGCAGTTGGTTTTCCTGGACGAATTCCAATGATAAAACCACCATTGCCTTGAATTTGTTTTGCAACATCTTCAGGGTTGAACATCATTTGAGAAGTGAAATATGCAAAGAATAAGATTAATAAGCCCATAACAAGTGTGTATGGCCAAGTTCCAGCGCCCATGTGAAGAGCATACCAAGTTGCTGCATCACTTGTTGGCCAGAAAATTGACATAATTAATTGTGGGAAACTTAAAAAACTCATTGCAAAAATGATTGGCAAAACACCAGTTCCAAGCAATCTTATTGGAATAAAATTGCTTTGTCCACCATACATTTTTCTTCCTTTAATTTGTTTTGCATATTGAACTTGAATTTTTCTTTCAGCTAAATCCATGAAAACAATTAAGCCAAAAATCAAAATTACAGCAACAAAGAATAAAATAATATTCCATAAACTTTCAATTTGACCTGCAAAAACATCTTGGAATGCAGACAAAATTGCAGTTCCTGCAGTTGACAAAATACCAACAAAAATTAATAGGGATAATCCGTTTGCCACACCAATTTCAGTTATTTTTTCACCCATCCAATAAGTTAGCATTGCCCCTGCGACCAAACAAATTGAAACAAACACACATGCAAGCCATGTTGGAAGTTCTGCACCAAACATTGAAAGTTTAATTGAACTTGAAAATCCTGCACAAATTCCGGATGCTTGAGCAATTGCTAATATTAATGCGCAATATTTTGTGTATTTTGCAATCTTTTTTCTTCCTTCTTCCCCCATTTGAGAAAGTCTTTGAAGTTTTGGAATTGCAAAAGTTAGCAATTGTAATATTATCGATGCATTAATATATGGCGTTACGCCAAGTGCGAAAAAAGTACCATTAGCAAGTGCACCACCACCAATACCACTTAACAAACTTAAAAAGCTTTGATTGTTAATACTGTCAGTGAAAGTTGACGTGTCTATTCCTGGAATAGGAAGCCAACAGCCAAGCCTGAATAATGCAAGAATGCCTAATGTAATGAAAATTTTTCTTCTAATTTCTTTAACTTTAAAAGCATTTTTTAATGTTGTAAACATTATAACACCTCAATACTTCCGCCCGCTTTTTCAATTTTTTCAATTGCAGACTTAGAAAATTTTGCAGCCTTAACTTGTAAAGCCTTATTTAATTCACCATTTCCTAAAACTTTCAAGCCATAACTTGATTTTTTAGAAAGGATGCCTTTTTCTTTTAAAACTTCTTCTGTAACAACTGTATTATCTTCTAATGCATTTAAATCTTTAACGTTAACTACTGAGAATTCTTTTCTGAAAAGGTTGTTAAAACCTCTTTGAGGAAGACGACGAGTTAAAGGCATTTGACCGCCTTCAAATCCTGGGCGAACACCACCACCACTTCTGGCGTTTTGTCCTTTATGCCCTTTTCCACTTGTTTTGCCAATGCCAGAACCAATACCACGGCCTAGTCTTTTAGCTGATTTTTTTGAATTTTCAGCAGGAGATAATTCATTAATTCTCATATTTTTGTTCTCCTTAAACTTTTTCTACTTTAACTAAATGTTTAACTTTAAAAATCATACCATTAACTGCAGGGTTATCAGGTAAAATATTTTCGTCATTTAGTTTTTTTAAACCTAAACTTTCTAAAACTTTTGCTTGATTTTTGTTAAAACCAATACAACTTCTTATATAGGTAACTTTTAATTTTCCTTCCATAACTCCTCCAATTATATTTCTTCTGGTTTTTTACCACGAAGAGCAGCAATTTGTTCTCTCGTTCTTAGTTGTAATAAACCATTCAAAGTAGCTTTAACAGTATTAATTTTGTTTCTTCCGCCATAAGATTTTGAAACAATATCTTGAATTCCAGCAAGATCAACAACGGCACGAACAGCACCTGATGCAATAACTCCAGTACCTTCTTTTGCAGGTTGAAGTAGAACTTCACTTGTTCCAAACTTACCTTTAACTTCATGAGGGATTGTAAAGCCAACAACGTTAACAAATTTCATATTCTTTTTTGCTGATTGAAATGCTTTTTCAACAGCAACAGAAGTTTCACTAGCTTTTCCTGAACCAATTCCAACGTGTCCTTTTTTGTCGCCAACAACCATAGTAGCACTAAAATTTAGCGTTCTTCCGCCTTTAACAACTTTAACAACACGACGAATGCTTATCATTCTTCTGTCTAGTTCATCTTCTTTTTTCACTCTATTAAATTCTTCTCTTTTAGCCATTTGTCAATCCTCCTAAAACTCTAACCCAGCATTTCTTGCACCATCAGCTAGTGCTTTAACTCTGCCAATATAAAGATATCCACCACGGTCAAATACTACATTTTTAATATTTGCTTCAATTGCTCTTTTTGCAATAGTTTCGCCAATAAATGTTGCAATTTCAGTTTTGCTTTTACCTTTAATTTCAGATGTTAATGCTTTTTCTAAACTTGATGCAGAAACAAGTGTTACGCCTTTAGTATCGTCTATAATTTGAGCATAAATGTTTGATGTGCTTCTATAAACGCATAGTCTTGGACGCTCAGTTGTTCCAGCCAAGTTTTGTCTGATTTTTTTATGACGACTAACTCTTATGCTATTTTTATCAATTTTACTAATCATAATTTATGCTCCTTATTTTTTGCCAGCCTTCTTACCTTCTTTACGAACTACATATTCATCTTCATATCTAATTCCGTAAGCATGATAAGGTTCAACTGGTTTTAAATCTCTTATTTTAGAAGCCATTTGGCCAACTAATTCTTTATTTATACCACTAACTTCAATTTTGTTGTTATCAACAACATTTAATTTAATGCCGTCAATTTCTTCAACTTCAGTTGGGTTTGAGAAACCGATGTTTAAAACAAGTTTGTTGCCTTGTTTAGCTGCTCTGTAACCAACACCGTTAATAACCAAAGATTTTTTAAATCCTTCTTTAACACCAACAACCATGTTGTGTATTAGAGCCCTATATAGCCCATGTTTTGCTTTAATTTCGTTTTCATCACTATTTCTTGTTAAGATTACTTCATTATTTTCTACTTTAACAGTAATGTTTTTATCAACAATTTGAGATAGGCTACCAAGTGGACCGCTTACTGTAACAACATTGTTACCATCAACATCAACTTTAACACCTTCTAAAATTTTAACAGGCATTTTTCCAATTCTTGACATACTTTTCTCCTTTTAATTACCACACATAAGCAAGAACTTCGCCACCAATATTTAGGCCACGAGCTTGTTTATCTGTCATAACTCCTTTGTTTGTTGATATAATCGCAATACCTAAGCCATTAATAACTTTTGGTAAATCTTCTGCGTTAGAAAATATTCTTAGCCCTGGTTTAGAAATTCTTTTAATACCAGAAATAACTTTTTCACCATTAGGACCATATTTTAAAGTAACTTTAATATCTTTTTTAATTCCGTTTTCAATTACATCTACTGCGCTAACATAACCTTCGCTAAGTAAAATGTTCGCGATAGACATTTTTGTTTTAGATGCAGGAATAATTACATCTGTTTTTTTAGCAGTAATTGCGTTACGAATTCTTGTAAGCATATCTGCGATTGGGTCAAATTTCATATCTTTCTCTCCTTTTTACCAGCTTGATTTTGAAACGCCTGGGATTTCTCCTTCGTTTGCCATTTTTCTAAAACATACCCTGCAAATTCCATATTTTTTCAAAACTGCATGAGGTCTGCCACAAATTGTGCAACGAGTATATTCGCGCGTTGAAAATTTTTGTTTTCTTGCTTGTTTAACTTTTAAACTTGTCTTTGCCATAATTTACTCCTTACGCCTTAAATGGGAAGCCAACTTTGCTTAGCAATGCTTTAGCTTCGTCATTAGATTTTGCTGTAGTAACAACTACAATGTCGAAACCTCTAACTTTCTCGATTTTATCATATTGAATTTCAGGGAAAATTAATTGTTCTTTAATTCCTAAACTATAGTTTCCTCTTCCGTCAAAAGCTTTGTCACTTATGCCTTTAAAATCACGAACACGTGGAAGAGCAATAGACAATAATTTATCTAAAAACTCATACATTTTTTCACCACGAAGTGTAACTTTTGCACCAAGTTTCATACCTTCACGAAGTTTAAAGTTTGCAATTGATTTTTTTGCTTTAACAACAACAGGTTTTTGACCAGTAATTGCTTCAATTTCATCAACGGCCATATTGAAACTTTTTGAGTTATCTTTAACATCTCCAAGACATGTATTTACAACAACTTTTTCAATTTTAGGAACTTCATTAATATTTTTGTAACCTAATTCTTTAATCAAAGCAGGAACAACTTCTTTTTTATAATACTCTTGTAGTCTGTTCATAAATTATTCCCCCTTTTTGCTAGAAGCTTTTTTTGTTGTTTTAGGTTTTGCTTCTACCTTTTCTTCTTTTTCTGTTTTAGCAGTTTTTGCTGCTTTTTTAACAGCTTTCTTTTGCTCTATGTCTAAACTAGCACCACATTTTTTGCAAACTCTAACAAGTTTTCCGTTAACTTCTTTTTTTGCAATTCTTGTTGCTTTGTTACAAGCGGCACAAACCACCATAACATTTGATGCATAAACAGGTGCTTCTTTAGATATAATTTGACTTTTTTCTTGAGCGTTTCTTGCTTTTTTGTGTTTTTTAACAATGTTAACATTTTGAACAATAACTCGGTTTGTTTTAGGAGAAACTGCCATAACGCTTCCAGTTTTGCCTTTATCTTTTCCGGCTAAAACAACAACATTGTCGCCTTTTTTAATGCTTAAACTATTCATTTCTTCCTCCTATAAAACCTCTGGTGCCAAAGAAACAATTTTCATAAAATTTTTTTCTCTTAATTCTCTAGCAACAGGCCCAAAAATACGTGTACCTTTTGGTTCTTTTTGGTTATCAATAATAACCGCAGCATTGTCATCAAATTTAATATGAGAACCATCTGCTCTTCTTAAACCTTTAGCACTTCTAACGATAACGGCTTTAACAACGTCACCTTTTTTAACTACACCACCAGGTATAGCACTTTTTACAGAAGCTACGATAACATCACCGATGTTACCACTTCTTCTAAATGAGCCACCAAGAACACGAATACACATAATTTCTTTTGCACCTGTGTTGTCAGCAACTTTCAATCTTGTTTGTGGTTGTATCATAACTCCTCCTATTTAGCCCTTTCAATTATTCTTGTTAATCTGTGATATTTATCTTTGCTTAATGGTCTTGTTTCCATAATTTCAACAGTATCACCGATATTGCAAGAATTTTCTTCATCGTGAGCTTTATATCTTTTAGATTTTTTTACAAATTTTTTGTAAAGTGGATGTTTTTCTTGACTGTTAACTTCAACAACAATAGTTTTATCCATTTTGTTTGAAACAACAATGCCAATTCTTTTTCTACGGTCATTTCTTTCTACTTGTTCCATAATCTACTCCTTAATTAGAACCCTTAACAGTTTTGTTAAGTTCTCTTTCCTTTAAAATAGTTTTAACTTTTGCAATATCTTTTTTGATAGTGTTTAAGCTCATAGGATTTGCTAATTGACCAGTAGCATGTGAAAAACGCAAATTAAATAGTTCAACTTTTAAGTCTTTAAGTTTAGCGTTTAGTTCTTCAGTTGTCATTTCTCTAAAATTTTTTGCTTTCATTATTCTTCACCACCTTCGTTAGCGTTAGCAGGTTCTTCCTTTTTTGCAATTTTAACTTTGCAAGGCAATTTGTAAGAAGCAAGTCTTAAAGCTTCTCTTGCCATATTTTCAGGAATACCACCCATTTCAAACAATACTCTACCAGGTTTAACAACTGCCACCCAAAATTCTACGCTACCTTTACCTGAACCCATACGAGTTGCAGCAGGTTTTTTTGTAACTGGTTTGTGAGGGAAAATTTTAATCCAAACTTTACCACCACGTTTTGTAAATCTCGTCATAGCAACACGGGCTGCTTCAATTTGATTTGAAGTAATCCAGCATGGTTCCAAGGCAACTAAACCAAATTCACCATAAGAAATAGTGTTACCTCTTGTTGCCTTACCAGTCATTCTACCTCTGTGTTGTAATCTTCTTTTAACTCTTTTAGGCATCAACATATTAGTTTTCCTCCTTAACATTAACATTAGAAGGTTGAACATTACCTAATATTTCGCCTTTATAAATCCAAACTTTAACACCGATTGCTCCAAAAGTTGTGTTTGCAGTGCAAACACCATAGTCGATGTCGGCTCTGATTGTGTGAAGTGGAAGTTTTCCAACTTGAGAAAATTCACTTCTTGCAATTTCAGCACCATCAAGTCTGCCACCAACCATAATTTTAACACCTTCAGCTCCTGCTTTTTGTGCTTTTTGGATTGCTTGTTTCATTGCTCTTCTCCATGAAACACGTTTTTCAAGTTGTTTTGCAACAGAGTCTGCAACGATCATAGCATCTAAATCTGGTTTTTTAACTTCTCTAATGTTAACAATGATATTTTTACTATTTGATAGTTTTGCGATTTCTTTTTTAATAGTTTCAACACCAGCACCTTTAACGCCAATTAGCATTCCAGGTCTTCCTGTTAAAATAGTAACAATTAATCTTGCTTGAGAACGTTCTATTAAAACTTTAGAAATACTGCATTGATTATATTTTTTCATTAAGGTTTCTCTAATTTTATGGTCTTCAAGAATATTTTTTGCAATATCTTTTTTGTTTCCAAACCATTGAGAATCCCAAGTTTTGTTAACTTTTAATCTTAATCCAATTGGATTAACTTTTTGTCCCATACAATTCTCCTTTTATTATTTAACCGTTCCTAAAATAACAGTTATGTGAGTTGTTCTTTTTAAAATTCTATTTCCTCTGCCTTTGGCTCTTGGCATCATTCTTTTCATGATTGGACCAGGATTTACCATAGCGGTTTCAACGAATAAGTCGTCTTTGTTCAAATTCATGTTGTGTTCTGCGTTACTTGCAGCACTGTTTAATACTTTTAAAATACTAATAGATGCAGTATTAGGAAGTGCTTCTAAAATAGCAACAGCTTCAACATATTTTTTACCTCTGATTGTGGCTAAAATTCTATTAACTTTGCTAGGACTAATTCTAACATATTTACTTGTTGCTTTAGCCATTGTTTCGTTATTTGCCATTTAATTTATCCTCCTAATTTTTTCCTGTAACAGCATTTTTGCCTGAACTTGTTTTCTTTTCAGTTGAATGACCTTTAAAAGTTCTTGTTGGAGCAAATTCACCAAGTTTATGACCAACCATATCAACAGTACAATAAACTGGAATATGTTTTCTTCCGTTATGAACCGCAATTGTGTGACCAACAAATTCTGGGTAAATTGTTGAACTTCTGCTCCAAGTTTTAACAACTTGTTTTTGGTTTGCTTCATTCAATTTTTTAATTCTATTCAATAGCCTTTCTTCAACAAAAGGGCCTTTTTTCAATGATCTACTCATATTTTCTACTCCTAATTAACACGCTTAACCATAAGTCTGTTAGAATATTTTTTATGTTTTCTAGTCTTGTTACCCATTGCTGGTTTACCCCAAGGAGTTCTAGGACTGTCATGACCAACTGGGTTTTTACCTTCACCACCACCATGTGGGTGATCAACTGGGTTCATAACCGCACCACGAACTGTAGGTTTAACACCTAAGTGTCTTGTCTTTCCGGCTTTACCTAAATTTACTAATTCATAATCAAGATTGCCAACTTGACCAATTGTTGCACGGCATTTTAGTGGAACTTTTCTCATTTCACCACTTGGCATCTTGATTGTTGCATAAGCACCTTCTTTTGCCATAATACGTGCTTCAATACCTGCTGAACGAGCAATAGCGCCACCTTTTTTTGGTTGAAGTTCAATGTTGTGAACAACAATACCAACTGGAATGCTTTCTAGTGGCAAGCAGTTACCAACTTTTATTTCAACATTTTCACCACTCATAACAACATCGCCAACATTTAGACCATTTGGAGCCAAAATGTATCTTTTTTCACCGTCAACATAGTGAAGAAGCGCAATGTAAGCTGAACGGTTTGGGTCATATTCAATGCTTGCAACTTTTGCAGGAATATCATCTTTATTTCTTTTAAAATCAATAACTCTGTATTTAATTTTGTTTCCGCCACCAATATGACGAACTGTTATTCTTCCGTAAGAGTTTCTTCCACCAGTTTTCTTCTTTTTTGCAAGCAAGCTTTTTTCAGGGGCTTTTTTGCTTAGTTCAGAATAATCTGATGTTGTCATTTCTCTTAATGAAGGAGTTATTGGATTATATTGTTTAATAGCCATAATTAATTTCTCCCCCTATTAACTCAAACTGTCAAAGAATTCAATTGTTTTGCTATCTTGTGAAAGTGTTACATACGCTTTTTTGAATTTTGAAGTATAGCCTTGACTTCTTCCTTGAACTTTGAATTTTCCATCATAATTTAATGTGTTAACTTTTTCTACTTTAACACCAAAAATGCTTTCTACTGCTTTTTTGATTTCTGCTTTGTTGGCATCTTTTTTAACAATAAAAGCATATTTTTTGTTTGCTACATCACTATAACTTTTTTCAGTTAAAAGTGGCTTAATAATAACATCGTATTGTTTCATTATTTACAAGCCTCCTGAATTTTTTTAATAGCATCTTTAGTAATTAACAAATTTTGATTTGCAACAACTTCATAAGTGTTAAGCAAGTTTGCATTAACAACGCTTAGTTTTTTAATGTTGTTTGATGCTCTCATAATATTTTCATCAGCACCATCAATTACTAATACTGTGCTTTTGTTGAATTTAAAGTTATCAAGAACTTTTTGCATTTCTTTTGTTTTTGCATCAATTTTAATTTCATCAATAACTGTAATTTCGTTTTGTTCTAATTTTTTTGAAAGAGCACTAATAAAGGCAATCTTTTTTGCTTTAGCGTTAACTTTCTTTGAAAAATCTCTTGGTTTTGGTGCAAACACAACACCACCGCCTGTCCATTGTGGACCTTTGGTTGAGCCTTGTCTTGCATTACCAGTGTGTTTTTGAGCCCAAGGTTTTTTTGCATGACCTCTAACTTCTGTTCTTGTTAGTGTGCTTTTTGAACCTTGACGTTGATTTGCAAGATATGCAACAATAACTTCATGAATTAAAGCTTCGTTATAAGGTGCTTTAAAAACTTCATCACTTAAAGTTACACTGCCACATTCTTCTGCATTTATATTATAAACTTTAACTTTTGGCATACTCTACTCCTTATTTCCCTTTTACAGCTGTTTTAATTGAAAGTATTGCACCCTTAGGACCTGGAACTGCACCTTTTATTAAAAGCACATTACGGTCTGTGTCAACTTTAACAACTTCTAGATTTTGAATTGTAACTTTTTCGTTACCATATTGACCAGCAAGTTTTTTACCTTTAAAAACCCTGCTTGGTAAACTGTTTGCACTCATAGAACCACTTGCTCTGTGAACGATTGAAACACCGTGAGTCATTCTGTGACGTTGATTATTCCATCTTTGAATAACACCTGTAAAACCACGACCACGAGTGAAACCTGTAACATCAACTTTTTCACCTTCTGCGAAAATTCCACAATTAATTTCATCGCCAACATTCAAGTTGTCATAGTTAGCATTTTCAATTTCTCTAACATATTTTTTGAAACCTACGTTAGCTTTTTTGAATTCGCCTTTTTCAGCTTTGTTCAACAATTTTTCTCTTGAATCTTTAAAAGCCACTTTTAAAGCTTTATATCCATCGTTTTCTTCAGTTTTCTTTTGAAGCACACTAACTGGACCAGCTTCTATAACTGTTACAGGCACAACCAATCCGTTACTTGCGAAAATTTGTGTCATTCCAAGTTTTTTGCCTAAAATTTCATTTCTCATAACGCTTGCCTCCTATAATTTGATATTGATATCTACGCCTGCTGGTAAATCCAATTTCATGAAAGCATTGATTGCTTTTGAAGATGGACTTAAAATATCAATTACCCTTTTATGTGTTCTTGTTTCAAATTGTTCACGTGAATCTTTATGTTTGTGTGGTGAACGAATAACAGTGATAACTTCTCTGTCTGTTGGTAGTGGAATTGGTCCACTGATTTTACAACCATTTTTGTTTGCAACATCTACAATTCTTAATGCAACTTGGTCGATTAAGGCATGGTCATAAGATTTTAATTTAATTCTAATTTTTTGTGTTGCCATTTTTGTTTTTTCAACTCCTTTTCAAATTTATTCTAAGCATTTACATTG
>ULRP01007328.1_pt1 | contig 11941 bp, 11 predicted proteins | sample 1955521 | NCBI WGS metagenome assembly ULRP01 (sample SAMEA4835685, study PRJEB28245) | human gut metagenome | biome: gut microbiome; material: fecal sample | place: Denmark | collected 2008
TTATAATAGACGGCCGCCGCCGTGCAGGTAGCGGGCGTTTTCAGGTTCCGTCCGTCGGAAAGAACCGTTTCTTCCGTATAACTGTGCGCGAGTTTTTCGGTTTCCCGTACTTCCTCCGCGCCGCATTTTGTGCAACGGCGCACATCGTAACCGATGGCTGTGCAGGTCGGAGCGTCTTTCACCGTCCACTCTCCGTATGTATGGTCACATTCGCCGCATGAAGCAAGAAACAGAACGCCTATTGCCAGAAGGAGCATCGGCAAAAGAACCCGAAGTGTATTCCGCAATGTTTTCATAGGCATCTCCTTTTCTGTCGCACGGCGTTCCGGCATTGACTGCCGGAGCACCCTGTTCTATCCGTTTATTTTTTACCGAGAACCTGATCCACCGTCTCTTGCGACACAAACCGCACCTGTTTCATAGCCACCGGCGTTTTCGGTTTGTCCCGTGAATCGGTTTCCACCTTTTCGATAGCCATCACCGTTTCCATGCCGTATATCACGCGGCCGAACGCCGCGTACTGGCCGTCCAGGTGGGAGGCGGTCGCCGTGCAGATGAAAAACTGTGACGACGCGGAATTATAATTGTTCGACCGCGCCATGGAGATCACGCCTTTTTCGTGACGGATCGGGTTATTATACCCGTTGGCCGAGAACTCCCCTTTGATGGTGTTCTGCGAACCGCCGGTTCCGTTGCCGAGCGGGTCGCCGCCCTGTATCATAAATCCCTCGATCACGCGGTGAAAGGTGAGTCCGTCGTAAAAATGATCGGCCACCAGACGCTTGAAATTTGCCACCGTGATCGGCGCCGCTTCGGGATCGAGCTCCACGATAAAACGGCGACCGTCGTTCATCATAAACTCCGCATAATTGCTGTCATCCACATAGATGCTCTCATACGTTTTGTCCTTGCAGGAGATAAGGGAAACGGAGAAAAACGAGAAAAGCAAAATACAAAGAAGCAATCGGGACATAACCCGGACAATTGTTCGGTTTTGGCGCATAATAGTACCTCTCGCGGCTGAAAAGTGAAGAATTCCACCGTGTATACACCGTTAAAAGTTGTCGGTATACGCGGCAATTTTGCTACCTCTTTATTTTAACACAGTGTAACAAAAAAATCAAGCGGATTTCACACCGTTTTGCATATTATTAACAAAGAGCCGGGGAACTTCCGGTTTTTCCCAAATATTTTCCCTTTGCTAAGGAAAAAATCCGCATTTTTTATGAAAAAAGCCGTGTTTGTCAATAAAAATTTACAAAACAACCTTTTATTTCCATCGCTTCCGGCGTTGCATATCCCGCGTCGCGACCGACCGTACCGATACGGCGTTTTTGCGCCGCTCCCGCCGTACCGACGCATTTCCCGTAACGCAAAAAATACGGAGAACGCGTCCGCCTCCGAATGAAAGTATAAAAAATCCGCCCGCTGTGCGAACAGGTGCGCACCGCGGACGGACATGATACAGAGTAAAATTACTTAATTTCGACTTCTGCGCCGGCAGCTTTGAGAGCTTCGGCAACCTTATCGGCTTCTTCCTTGGAAACGCCGTTCTTGATCGGCTGGGGAAGAGATTCAACAAGGTCTTTTGCTTCTTTCAGGCCGAGGTTGGGGTTGATTTCGCGGACAGCCTTGATAACAGCGAGTTTCTTGTCGCCGGCAGCCTTGATGATAACGTCAAATTCGGTCTTTTCTTCAGCAGCGGGAGCAGCGCCTGCAACAGCAGCGCCTGCAACGGCTACGGGAGCGGCGGAAACGCCGAATTCTTCTTCGAGAGCCTTAACGAGATCGTTGAGTTCGAGAATGGTGAGACCCTTAACAAGGTCCAGAATCTGAGTGGTCTTTTCGTTCATGGTAAAATACCTCCAAATTTTTTATACGGTTATTTTATATTTCTGTAATGGGAACCGACGCTTATTCGGCGCTTTCGGCGCTGTCTTTGTCGATCTTCGCCTGAAGTACGCGGGCAAAGCTGTAAAGGCCGGACATAAGGCTTCCGAGCATTCTGCCGACAAGCACTTCGCGGGAAGGAATGCTGGCAAGTTCGTTCACCTTTGCCGCGTCGATAACACCGCCGTCAATAAAGCCGGCCTTGATTTCAAAGGAGTCGATCTTCTCGGCATATTCCTTCATAATCTTGGCGGGAGCAACGGGATCGGTAGCGCTGATGGCGATAGCGGTCATGCCTTCGAGATACTGCTTCATTTCACCGAAGCCTGCGATGTCGCATGCTCTGCCGGTGAGCGTGTTCTTCATAACGGTGTATTCCACACCCGCTTTGCGAAGAGTCGCGCGAAGCTTTGTATCGTCTTCGACCTTGATGCCTTCGTACTTAACCAGTACGCCGGACTGCGCGTTTTTCAGTTTCTCGGCGAGTTCAGCAACAACGTTCTGCTTTGCCGCCAGAATCTTACTGCTTGGCATATTCTATACCTCCGTATCAATTTTTGCAAATAAAAAATCCTTTGCCGCTTTCGGAAACAAAAGCCGGGCAAAGGATAAATAGGCGCCATGACACGTCATGCTTATCTACTATCGTTCACCTCGGCAGGGTGGCGTTTCCGCTTTTACGGTAACCTGCTGTCTTAGGATAACATAGGTATTATATCGCACATAAACATATTTGTCAATAGGTTTTTCGCAATTTTCCGCTTTCGTACGAAAAATATTTTCCTGTCCCGGAAATATCCGCCTCTTACGGTTTATTTCCGGTTCATTTATCGTACGGTCGTTTTTCTTTCAGCGCGTCATAGATCGCGCGGTAACTTAAAAAGCGGCTTTCGGGAATATCCCCCGCGGCGACCGCACGGCGCACTGCACATTCTTCCTCTTTCGTATGCGTGCAATCGGCATAACGGCAGCGGCCGAGATAGGGGGAGAATTCGGGGAATGTATGCGGTAAATCCGCCAATGAAAAAAAGTCGAACCGGGTGAAGTCCAAAAGGCTGAAACCGGGCGTATCGGCAAGATAGCCGCCGAAAAGCGGGAACAGTTCCACCGCGCGGGTCGTATGTCTGCCGCGTTCAATCCGGGCGCTGATGTCGCCCGTTTCAAGGGCAAGCGACGGAAAAAGCGCGTTGAGCAACGTGGATTTCCCCACGCCGGACGCCCCGGCAAACGCGGCGGAACGGCCACCGGCGAGGACGTTTTCCACATATGAGGAAAGCGGGCGGAGTCCGTCGCCCTGCATGGCGCTGACCGTGAAAGTGGGAATTCCCACCTTATTATATATAGAAGAAAGGCGCGCGGTTTCACGGTCGGAAAGTTCCGATTTTGTAAAAACCATTACCGGGGAAATACCGGCGTGCGTGAGAATCGCCGTCATTTTATCAAGCGTCGACAGTATCGGCGCCGGGTGCGTCACCGCCGCCACAACAAAAAGAGTATCGAGATTGCTGACGGGCGGCCGGATCAGCATGTTTTTCCGCGGTTTCAGTTCGCGTATTACCACGTCGTCCGGCAAATCGCCGACGGCGAGCGAGACCGCGTCCCCCACAAGCGCGCGGTTCTCATCGCGCCGCAAAGCGCCTTTGGCGCGCGTACGGTAAACCTGTCCGTCTTCGGCAAGCACGCGGTAAAGGCCACCGAGACCGCCGAGTATTTTTCCGTCAAGGATACGCGTCATCCGATACCCCCTCCGACGGTAAGCGTCAGCGCGTCGGAAACGCGTACCGCTACGTCTTCGCCCGCCGATACCGACTGCGAAAGAACGCGGCCGCGCTCTCCGGCAACCACCGTTACACGATAATAGATTCCGTTTTCATTCAGCCATTGTACAGCCTCGGCTTCGGTTTTCCCGATGAGGTCCGTCATCGGGAGTGTGCGGCGCGGTCCCGTCGATACGGTAAGCGTGACAAGACTGCCGGCGACCGGCGTTCCGTCCGGCGACACGATCTGCATAACGGTTCCTTCCGCCGCACTGTCGCTTGACACATAGACGACGGAAACGATAAGACCCGCGCTTTCGAGAGCCGCGCGCGCCTCCGTTTCGGTGGAAGGAAGATCGGCAAGCGATACGGGCATACGACCGAGGCTGACCGTCAGCGTTACGCGTATCGTATCCGCATAACTTCCGCCCGGAGCCGGCGTCTGCGCCGCCACGCACCCTGCCGGAACACTGTCGCTGTATGTATATTCCACGTTTTCTATCGCGATATGTGAACCATAGTTTACATTTTCGTCGTAATATTCCCCGATAAGCGACGGCATGAGTTGCGGTTCGCGGGACTTCTCATAGCGGGATATCAGAATGATTGTGAGTATCAGCAGAACGGCTGCCACGCCGGAAACAACGCCGATTGCGGCGGGGAGAACGGAAGAATTGCGCGCCGCGGTGCGGCGGATACCCGTCTGCGTGGAAGGATGAAGACTGAAATCCCCGAACACATACGACGGTTTCTTTGCCAGTTTTTCCACGGCGCGGAGCATCTCGTCCGCGTTGCGGAAACGGCGGTCGGGATTCTTCTGCATGGCCGTCAGTATAATCTGTTCAAGACCGACGGGAATCGTCGGATCGAGAGCGCGCGGCGGCGCCGGCGTATCGGTAACCTGCCGCATAGCGATCTCGGAGGGCGTACTGCCGGTGAAAGGCAGAACGCCCGTTGCCATTTCGTAAAGCAAAATACCGAAAGAATAGATGTCGCTCCGGGCGTCGACGGGATTTCCCGCGGCCTGTTCCGGGCTTATGTAATGGGCGGTGCCGACGGCGTGCCGGTCTCCGTCAAACGCGTCGCCGCCCGGCAGTTTGGCGATGCCGAAATCCATCACTTTCAGTTTTCCGGTCTTTGTCAGAATGATGTTCTGCGGCTTCACGTCACGATGAACGATCTGCTTCTTATGCGCGGCCGACAGCGCCTGCAGAACCTGCCGCGCACAACTGATGATCTCCCCGGTGGGTATTTTCATCATGCGCGCGTGGCGGTTGTCCATATATTCGCGTAAAGTCGTCCCGTCGATATACTCCATTACAAGATAGCGGTCGTTTCCTTCCGCCCCCGCGCGGTAAAGCCGGACGATATTTTCGTGCGACAGGGCGGAAACCGCTTCCGCTTCCGTCAGGAAACTGAGGTGATTCTGTTCGCCGTCATCTCCGCCGTCAAACAGTTTCACGCTTACCTGTATGCCGGTCTCGGTATCATAAGCGCGGAACACCGCCCCGGAAGCGCCGCTGCCGAGCAGATCAAGAAGTTTATATCGGCCGTCCAGAAGCCGTCCGATGTCCAACCGAAAGTCCCTCATTCGTTGTTCCTTTCCCGTATATCCGTATAAATTCTTATCCGATTATCCGATTTTTCCATAGTCGTCGTAAAAGTATGCCCATATGCCGTACCCGCCGTTTACGGTACGTCATGAAACAAAACGACCGCCGTCATATTATCGTTTCCCGCGCATGACGCGGCGTCTCCGACCAGCATCTCCGCGGCCTCCGACGGCGCATACGCACGGCGTAAGCAGGACGAAAGCGCCGCTGTGTCCAGCGCATTATGCAGACCGTCTGTGGTAAGGAGAAAACGGTCGCCCCGGCGGAGCGAGACCGTCGTCACGTCCGGCACGGCCTCCGCAAGAACGCCGACAGCCCGCGTCAGAACCGTGCTTCTGTTTTCCCCGGCGGCCGTATGATCCGCCGTCAGAAGGCGGAGTTTTTCTCCCCGCAAAAGCCAGACGCGGCTGTCGCCCACATGCAGAATATACGCATATTTTCCGTAGAGGAACAGGGCGGCAAGCGTTGTCCCCATTCCCGAAAGCGCGACGTCTGTTTCCGCCTCGTCGTAAACGGCGCGGTTTGCCGCATTCAAAGCCTCGGTCAATGCGGCCTTGACGGTTTCCGTTGCCGTTTTCTTCGGAAAAAAGCGCGTTCTTTCTTTTAACGTATAAGAAAAAATATCCGCCGCAAGCGTCGCGGCGCGCAGTCCGCCGGCGCGGCCGCCCATGCCGTCGCATATAAGGCAAAGCACGCCGTCATTTACGGCGCAGATGCGGGAAACGTCCTGATTTTCTTTGCGGATATGACCGCATGCTGTTGCGCTTGCTGTCAGATTCAATACTTATTACCCCTTGATTTGTAAATATATGATTACATTTTGGCAGATAATCTGCCGTATATGAATTACACCGTCGCATCGTTGCCCGACGGTACCGTGCCATCGGGAACGCTTTCTGTCGCGTCTTTCTGTTTCTCGGAAAGGCGGCGTAACTGTCCGCAGGCGGCATTCACGTCGGCGCCGAGACGGCGGCGAACCGTGGCCGTAATCCCCAATTTTCCGAGCGTGGCCGCAAAACGATCGGCCTCCCCCTTGGTTCCGCGCACAAACGCGCGTTCCTTGACTTCATTCACGCGGATAAGGTTTACATGGATCGGCGCGTCGGTGCCGCGAAAAGCGTTTTTCAGCAAGGCGGCCAAAGTACGCGCGTCGGCGTCGCGGTCGTTCTTTCCGGAAAGCAACGTATATTCAAAGGAGATGCGGCGCCCGGTTCTTGTATAATAATAACGGCAGGCGTCAAGCAGCGAAGAAAGCGGATACCGACGGTTAACGGGCATAATGGACGAACGCTGTTCGTCGGTCGGCGCATGGAGCGAAATCGAAAGCGTGATCGGCAGTTCCTCTTCGGCAAGCCGCCGTATCCCCGGCACAACGCCGCAGGTGGAAAGCGATATATGACGGTATCCGATGCACAGGCCGTCCTTATGGTTGACAAGGCGAAGAAAGCGGATGACATTATCGTAATTGTCGAGCGGTTCGCCGATCCCCATCATCACAATGTTGTCAATGCGAAGCCCGCTGTCCCGCGTCGCGGCAACGACCTGACCGAGAAGTTCGGACGCACGGAGATCGCGGACTTTACCGCCGATCGTGGAGGCGCAGAACGCGCACCCCATACGGCAACCGACCTGACTGGAGATACACAGCGTATTTCCGTGGTGATAACGCATCAGAACACTTTCGACACATTCTCCGTCATAAAGACGGAACAGATACTTCACCGTCCCGTCGATGGCGCTTGTCAGTTTTCTCTCCACAGTCGGACAGAGAAAAAGCGCATTTGTTTTCAGTTTTTCCCGAAGCGTACGCGGCAGATTCAGCATTTCATCGGGAGACGCGCCCCGCGTAAGCCAGTAAAATATCTGTGCGGCGCGATATTTCGGTTCTCCGAACGTCCGTAACCAAGCCTCCAGTTCTTCCGGCATAAGAGACATAATATCGGTTTTTTCGTTCCCGGAAGACGGCTCCGTTATGGTACAGGCTTCTTTTTCGGATAACGGTGTGTCGGTCATATTCAGTCCTTTCTCCGCATACGGGCAATGAAAAAGCCGTCCGTGCGGTGGATATGCGGAAACAGCGTCACCATCCCCGTTTCGGCGGTAAGTGCGCCGACCGAGAACGGTTCGGGGATAAAATCCCGGTGATCGTCAAGGAACGCGCGGACGCGCTCCTCATTTTCTTCGGGTAAAAGCGTACATGTGGAATAAAGGAGAACGCCGCCCGGCCGCACATATGCGGCCGCCCGGTCAAGTATAGCCGCCTGAAGCGGCGGAAGAATGGAAAAACGCGCGGGGTCCGCATAACGGAGATCCGGCTTTTTTCCCAATACGCCGAGTCCCGAACAGGGAACGTCGGCAATCACACAGTCATAGATGCCGTCGGCGCCGGCAAGCGGTTCTGTCGCGTCATGTTCCATGGTATGTATCGCCGTAAGGCCGAGCCTGTCCGCACCGGTTTTCACCAGCGGAAGTTTGGACGCGTGGAGATCGCAGGCAAGAATTTCGCCCGTATCGCGCATATACATCGCGGCGGAAAAACTCTTTCCGCCGGGGCAGGCGCAAAGATCAAGGACTTTCGCGCCCTCTTCGGGCGCCAGCGCGGCGCCCGCGATTTGCGACGCCTCGTCCTGCACAAAAAACACCCCGTCGGCAAAACCGGGAAGTCCCGTCGGATCGCAGGACTCCGCAAGGCGTACGCCGAACGGCGCATATGTCACTTCTTCGGCGGCAATGCCGTTTTCCGCAAGAAGACGAAGATACGCGGCGCGCGTTGTCTTCATCGTATTTATGCGTAGTGTGATGCGCGGAGCCTCATTATAGCAACGCAGAATGTCCTCGGTCGCCTTTTCGCCGAAAAGAGCGATGAACCGTTTCACCGTCGCAAGCGGAAAAGACATGGCGACGGAAAGATAGCGCGCGGGATTTTTCTCCCGCGGAGGGAGCGGCGGACGGCCGTCGCGCACCGCATGGCGAAGAACACCGTTAAGGAGCGAAGCCTCCCCTTTATGCGCCGCAAGCGCCACCGTTTCATGGACGGCGGCGAACGCCGGGACACGGTCAAGATAAAAAACCTGATATAGTCCCATCCGGAGCAAAGCGCGCGTATGCGCGGTAAGTTTATCGGCCGGATTCTCCGTGTAACACGCAATGGCGTAATCGAGCGTCAGTTTATGTTCAACAGTTCCGTAAAGAAGCGTTGTGAGAAACGCGCGGTCGCGCGCGTCGCCTTCTCCCGCCGACTTTTCGGACAGGAGAAGATTCGGATAGGCGCCGTCTTCTTCATAACGCAGAAGAAGGCGGAGCGCGGTCATACGGGGATTCATCTGTTACGGCGACGCGCCAGGGCAATATAACGGAGCAGGTAGACAAGCGAAACGGCAAGCGCCGCCACGTAAGTCATGGCCGCCGCAGTGAGCACACGGCGTGCCGACCGATGTTCGTCATCGGAAAAACTGCCGGATTCTTCAATGGCGACAAGCGCGCGGCGGCTGGCGTTGAATTCGCAGGGAAGCGTTATCAGCTGAAAAAGCACCGAGAACGAATATGCGAAAATACCGAGCCAGATAAAGCCGGCAATTTCAAAAAAGAATCCGATGAAAAGCAAGGGAACCGCAAGGCGCGACGCAATGTTCGTCGCGGGAATCACGGCGCTGCGCACACGGATCGGGAAGTATCCCGTCGCATACTGAACGGCGTGTCCCGCTTCGTGCGCGGCAACGCCGGCCGCCGCAACAGACGCGGAATCATAAACATTCTCGGAAAGGCGGATCGTATTGGTGCGGGGGTCAAAATGGTCGGTAAGGTTTCCCGAAACGCGTTCGATACGCACGTCGTTCACACCGTTTGACGCCAGTACCAGACGCGCGACATCCGCGCCCGTTTTGCCGTTCTGGCTCATGACATTGCTGTAGCGACGGAAAGTCGTCTGCACGCGGATCTGCGCGATCACCGTAAAAATAACGGCAAGAATCAGAATCGCGTAACCGAAATAATAGAACACATCAAAGAATCTGTCAACACTGATAAAAAGCATAAAATGTCAACCTAACCTTTCATTTAAATTGATTTTTCTTCCGCGCACAAGATCGCCGGCCGTCATGCGACCTTTGCCCTCCGGCACGGCCGTCAGTACGGAAAGCGCCCCCTCGCCGCAGGCAATAACGATTTCCCCGTCTCCCTTATCCGACACGCGGATAACCGTGCCCGGAACGCCCGATCCCGCAGTCGGTACGGCGCGCACGATTTTCAGAAGTTTGCCGTCCGCCGTATGCGTCACGGAAAGCGGGAACGGATATAGGCCGCGGATCTGTGCGTCAAGCGCGGTTGCCGGGCGCGTGAAGTCAAGAACGCAGTCTTCCTTTTCTATTTTATCGGCATAACTCGCGCCGGCCTCCGGTTGTTTTTTCGGAACGGCGGTGCCATGAAACAGCGCGTCGATCGTTTTTGAAAGAAGCGCGCCGCCGATCGCGGCGCTTTTGTCATGAACCGTTTCAAACGTATCCCTGTCCGTAAGCGGAAACGCCTCCTGATACAGAATGTCTCCCGTATCCAGCCCCTCGTCCATCAGCATAGTGGTGACTCCCGTTTCCTTTTCCCCGTTCATAACCGCGCGCTGCATCGGCGCGGCGCCGCGATACGCGGGAAGCAGGGAAACATGCAGATTGACGCAACCGTACCGCGGATAAGCCAGCACCGACGACGGCAATATCTTTCCGTATGCCACAACCGCGATAAGATCGGGATCTATCTCACGAAGGCAGGCCGAAAAAGCCTCGTCACGCAGGGTTTTCGGCTGATATACGGGAATACCGTTTTCGGTTGCATAAACCTTGACGGGAGACGGCGTAAGGATGCCTCCGCGCCCCTTCGGTTTGTCTTCGCGCGTCACAACGGCAACAATGTTTTTGCCGTCGTTCCGGAGCGCCGCAAGACAGGTCGCGGCGATTTCGGGAGTACCCATGAACAGAATACGCATGTCAGTTCTCCGTATCTTCCTGTTTTACTTCCCGGATCATCACATCGGTAAAAAGTTTTCCGTCAAGATGATCGGTCTCGTGACAGATGGCGCGCGCCAGAAGTCCGCTTCCGCGCAATTCGTATTTTTCGCCGTTTTCGTCGGTAGCGCGGACAGTCACCGTTTCGGGGCGCTCGGTAATCCCCCATTTTCCGGGCAATGAAAGGCATCCCTCCACTTCTTCCTGCTTTCCCTCCCGTTTCACGATACGGGGATTCACCATAGTGAAGACCTGCCCGTCCTCGACCTCTATCACGACGATGCGCCGCAGAACGCCGACCTGCACCGCGGCGAGGCCGCAACCGTTTGCATTGCGCATCGTTTCGATCATATCGCGGATCAGCGTGCGGATGCGCGGCGTGATCTCGTCAACGGGGCGGCTGGTCTTGCGCAGAATAGGGTCGCCCTCTCTTCGGATATTCAGAATAGCCATCTTTTTTCTCCTTATACATTTTATACACACGGAACGCTTTTATGCGGCGCGTCCTCGGCGCCGCCGCTCCCGATTATACATAGGACGGATTGCAATCGACAGACAAGAGCGGCCCTTTGCCGTCTTTTCCGTAAACCTGCAGAAGTTCGGACAGAAATGCCCTCGTGACCTTTGTCAGGCGGCACTTCAGGATCATTCGCATACGGAATTTACCGCCGACTTTATACGTCTGCGCCTGAAAGGGGCCGAATGCCTGAAGCGGCATATCGGCATATCGGGCGGCTGTTTCTTTCACCTTTCCGGCCAGCTGTACGGCCGCCCGGAGAAGCGCGTTTTCTTCGCTTCCCGTCAACGTAAGTTCCGCCATATCGCAGAACGGCGGAAACAAAAGACTTTTTCTGAGCGCGATTTCGCCGCGGTAAAAAGCCTCATAGTCCTGCTTTGCCGCGAGACGGATAACGGGATTTTCCGGGGAATACGTCTGTATGATCGCACGACCAGCGGTATCGGCGCGTCCTGCGCGGCCGAGCACCTGCGTCAAGAGCGAAAACGTGCGTTCCGACGCCCGGAAATCGTTTACGCGAAGCGAACTGTCCGCCAGCAGAACGCCGGCAACGGTGACCCGCGGGAAGTCATGTCCCTTTGTCACCATTTGCGTGCCGAGGAGAATGTCGCCCTCGCCGCGCCGGAACCGGGACAGGATATTTTCATATGCCTGCTTTGTCCCCGTCGTATCTGCGTCCATGCGCAAAACGCGGCTGTCGGGAAACAGCATCCGCAATTCGGACTCGGCTTTTTCCGTCCCGCAGCCGATATACGACAGATGCGTGCTTCCGCAGGCGGGACATACGCGCGGCGGGAACTGCTTATATCCGCACATATGACAAAGAAGATAACCGCCGCCGTCTGCGTGATAGGTCAGAGAGACCGAGCAGTGCGGGCAGGAGATTGCCTCCCCGCATCCGAGACATGTCACGGCGCTGTTATATCCGCGGCGGTTCAGAAACAGAATCGCCTGCTTGTCCGCCGCTTTGGCTTCAATGAGCGCTTCTCTCAGCCGTTCTCCCACCGGGGAGCGATTGCCGTTCCGCAACTCTTCGCGCATGTCCACAATCTCCGTTGCGGGAAGCGCGGCGCCGCCGTAACGTTCGGTCAGGCGGACAAGCGTATACACGCCTTTTTCCGCCTTATAGTAACTTTCGATCGACGGTGTGGCCGAGGCCAGCACAAGGGC
>ULRP01048972.1_pt1 | contig 11921 bp, 6 predicted proteins | sample 1955521 | NCBI WGS metagenome assembly ULRP01 (sample SAMEA4835685, study PRJEB28245) | human gut metagenome | biome: gut microbiome; material: fecal sample | place: Denmark | collected 2008
AAAAATGGATGATACCTTGCTAAACCGGGACTTCTCAGACACTCCTATAGGCATGAATTCATCAGAGACTTAACAAAATAAGAAATCACATAAAAACGTTGCGTTCTGCGGCAATTATCTTAGTTCTCTGATGGCAGAACAATTTAGTTTGTTGGTTGCAAAATAGTTTATTTATTGCTGACATAATAAACAATATGTGGTTGTGGGAAGTTGAGGTATGGGAAGTTTGAGTAATCTTATATTTTTACAAGCGGGAGGAATTATTTATGCGTAAATTTATTGAGGAATTTAAGGAATTTGCACTGCGTGGAAATGTCATGGATATGGCTGTTGGTGTTATTATTGGTGGCGCTTTTTCTGGTATTGTTACATCATTGACAGATAATTTTATTAATCCGATCCTAAAGTTTTTGACCACCGGAGCAAGATATTCCCTGCAGGATGTTGGTGGGTTTGCTTCTAATTTTTTAAGTACTGTTGTCAATTTCATCATTATGGCATTTATTTTATTCTGCATTATGAAGGCGATCAATACTGCGATGTCACTTGGTAAAAAAGAAGAAGTGGTTGTTCCAACTACGAAGATCTGCCCATTCTGCAAAAGTGAAATTCCATTGGACGCAACCAGATGTGCACATTGTACTTCTGAACTGTCTGTCTTAGAAAGCAAAGATGAAATATAATAGCAAAGTGCAGTAACAAAAAAGCAAAGCCAGCGCTTTGCTTTGCAAGATATTGTAGTCAAAGATTCGAGAAAATAGCCTGTCAGGGAAATTCAGACCTTTTGACACCCTAATCCTATTAATCAAAAAAATCCTATCTTCCTTTTTGCTAAGCAATTATATGCCACCATTCTAATACGAATGGAAAAGGAAAAATAGGATTTTTGATTTTAATTTATGATACACTACATTTTGTAATACGCTTTTTCAGCAAAACTCATGGATCATATAATACACATAAAAGCTTGTTTAAATTATGCTTCCTCACCATGATCGCTGTCAGCCAGCGCAGCTGTGATGATTGCCATCGAATATACCTCTGATGCATTGCAACCACGTGACAGATCATTAACCGGTGCATTCAGTCCAAGCAAAATCGGACCATACGCATCAAAATTACCCATACGCTGTGCAATCTTATAACCGATATTTCCGGCACTGATATCTGGGAAAATAAAGGTATTCGCATGACCGGCTACTGTAGACTCCGGACACTTCGTGCGTGCCACACGAGGAGATACTGCTGCATCAAACTGAAGCTCTCCATCGATTGGGAGATCCGGATACTTCTCCTTGGTCTTCTGTGCTGCATTTCGCATCTTATCTACTGCCTCGCCCTTACCGGATCCGTGTGTGGAATAGCTAAGGAATGCTATCTTAGGATCTACATCAAAGATACGGGCACATTTCGCTGTTTCTCCTGCGATCTCGACCAGATCGTCTTCCGTAGGATTAATATTGATCGCACAATCGCCCATAGCAAGTACTTCATTATCACCGGTAGCACTTGGACGAACAAGAATAAAACAGGAAGAAACCAGATTATTTCCAGGTTTTGTCTTGATCAACTGCAAAGCAGGACGAACAGTATCTGCTGTTGAATATGTTGCACCACCAAGCAGTGCATCTGCAAATCCCATCTTTACCAACATTGTTCCAAAATAGTTAGCCTGCTTCAGTATTTCTCTTGCCTGATCCGGTGTGACACCTTTCTTCTTACGAAGCTCACAATATAACTCCACCATTTCATCTATCTTGTCAAACTTCTCCGGATCAATGATCTCTGCACCGCGAATGTTAAATCCACTTTCCTCTGCAGCGTCCGCAATACGTTTCTCATCACCAATCAAAATAGGGTGCAGGAAATAGCTTGCAAGTAATCGGGAAGATGCCTCCAAAATACGTGGATCTTCACCCTCTGTAAATACGATCTTCTTAGGATTCTTCTTTAAGATTCCTATTAACTGTCCAAAACCGAACACATCATCATCTCCATTCTTTCGTTTCACTTAATAATATTATAATGGGAGAATTTCTCATAACTCCTTAAATTCACCAAGCCCATTGTCTAACATTATGAGGGCGATGTCAAGGGATTTTCTCAAACAATTTTGATCTTTATTTGAGACTTTTTATTATTATACGTGTATACATAAATACGCACTGTCCCTCGTCTTTTTGCCTTGATTTTTCCGGTACTGTTTACCGTTGCTATCCTCTTATTGGATGACACAAAACGCAGTTTATAACTCGCACTCCCCTTGCTTAATATTGTCCTTGTCTGTAACGTTTTTCCTTTTTTTATTTTTGCCTTTTGAGCGGTAATCTTTATTTTCTTAGGCGCCTTTTTTACTGTGACACGTATGGTCTTTTTCTTGCCGTCTACCGTCTGAATAACGATTTTGGCCGTCCCTCTTTTGCACCCTTTAACCACGCCATTATTCGTTACCTTGGCAACCTTCGTATTTGAGCTGGTCCACTTAACTGCTGCCTGCACCGAACCGCCGGTAACAGTCACCGGAAGAGTGATCTTCTCACCTTTTCCGATCGTATATTTGGCTTTCGCCTTAATCTTGGTCTGATAACGGCCACCGGCATTTGGTGAAACCGTCCGTTTCGGTTGTTCTGTCGCATCCGAAGGTGCTGCTGTCGATGTCGGTGTGCTTGACGTCGATGGTTTTGCTGTCGATGTCGGTGTGCCTGACGTCGATGGTTTTGTTGTCGGCAGCACCACAGGTGCTACCGTAGGTGTTGCTGTAGGCGTTAGTGTTGCCACCGGTTCGTCAGCAGGGTTGCCAAATACTTTGATGCAGGCATTATTCAGATCATATTGCACACCATCTACAGATATCGCCGTATTGTCATACCACTTAGCGTCTTCCGCGAAATAAGTATAACTCTGTCCTGCTGAGGCACTATAACAGTGTCCATTCTGCGGATCATTTTGTCCCTCTAGCGGAACGCAGGCAGAATCATCCACGGTCGCATATGTAATAACCACCGAAAACTTCTCGCCATCTGCAACGCGAACCTCTTTCGGAATCTGTACCGTATGATAGCCTGTTTTGGCAAAGTTGCCACTCACACTCGCTTCTTTGATCTGCGTTCCGTTGGTTGGATCTTTCCCTGATACAGAACGATAAATATCTACTGTATATGGCTGATCCTCCTGTACTGTATAAAAAGCAACTGCCTGTAACTGCTGTGATCCATCTGCTGTAAACACATTGGCGGTCCTCACTTCTTCCGGCGAACGGAGCGAATTGTTCCAACCATTGCCATCATATTGAAAGATGGTCTGGTAGGTATCTGCCGAAACACCTTCAAATGTGTAATATTCACAAAGTGATGGATCATAATAAGATACCCAGAAATACCCATTTTCATCTTTGGAGTAATTGGTACCATAGCTATTTGCGATCAGCCACGCCCCGGATTCCGGAGCATCCTTGCTGAAATTATTAAAATCATCATCCCAGCCGACAATTGTGACACAATGATTTGCCTGATCAATCCCCATCATATCGTAAGCATAACTGGCGTACACACCATTCGTCTCCTTGTAATAACGACTGGACAGATTCGGATTATAATACAACGCCACATCCATTGCCCCATGCGTCAATATTGCTTCCTTGATCTCATTTCTTGATGTGATATCGCTTGCCAAATATGGATCATAACATTCGGAGTCTGTCAACTGGATCAACGACTGTGTACGCAGCGAGGATGCCGCATTTTTCATAACAGATGCCATATTAGAAGCCGTATCAAAGGGAGCCTCACTCTCTGCCACAGCCCCCCATTTGTTTGCTAAGACAGCCTGTGCAACATCTGCATTTCCACCTTTATTATAACTTGCTCTATCAGAAACATAGTCACGCGACATATGATCACCATACAATGGACTGGTCGTATCATCCAGGGCATGATAGGCGTACCATGCCAAGTGATTTTCGGACAGATCCGCAGTATCTTTGGTTAAGATCCCCTTCATCAGACAATCAGATTCCAACGCTTTTAATGCTCCAAACGCCCAACAGGCACCTGTATCCTGCTGATTGCGAATTGGCGTTTCCTGCTCTGTTCCACGCGGATCATAGCTCGCTGGAAGTGCCATGGAGCGTTTATTCTTAGCCGCAGCAGACGATGTATACCTAGATAACGTATTGCCTGTATCATCCTGCAGCGAATAGGAAATATGGCCCGCCGTATTTTCCTTGTATACTTTATGATATAGCTCTGCTTGATTGGCTGATTCGGTTATATCTGCTACAGAGCTCTGTGCGGTGTCAGCAGTCATCGCATCTGCCGCCTGGCGATCCCAATTCCCCACCCCCGGCACAGCAAGCGCAATTGCTACTAACACCGCAATTCTTTGTTTCTTTTTCATATGCCACCTTCCTTCCATTCTGCTCACATTCGTAATTTCATAATAATTGCGCATGATTTCTGCGCATACCGGAGTTTCGAAGAAACTCCTAAGATGAGCACTGCGTGCTCGTTATATCATAATAATTGCGCATGATTTCTGCGCATACCGGAGTTTCGAAGAAACTCCTAAGATGAGCACTGCGTGCTCATTATATCATGCAAACACGTAAACTATCCCTCAATACTTCTATTATAACATGAAAATCTGTTTAAATTATGTCTCTTCTCATTTTGGGACCCGTTTTGCATTCTTGTAACCATATTTATTTTACGTTTCTTGATGGCAGGACTCAATATATAGCGGCTGCAAAATATAATTAGCCCATCGACATAATAAGCAATATGTGATCGTGTGAGATATTGAGGTGTGGGAAGTTTGAATTTTTGGATTTTGAAAATATTTATTTGTTTTTTTGAAAAAAAGTGTTGACAAACGCAAATTAAAACACTATAATAGTTTTTGTTCGTTATGCGGAAGTGCTGGAATTGGCAGACAGGCTAGACTAAGGATCTAGTGTTGGCAACGACGTGAGGGTTCAAGTCCCTTCTTCCGCATTAGATCAAAAGAGAAGTCATATATGACTTCTCTTTTTTTGGTATTGCAATTCTTACAGAGCAAAACGCTGGTTTTGCTCTGTTTTTAGGTATAGGAAAATGCTTTTTTATTCATCTTACAACCGGTACCCCAAGGCTCTCACTGCATCCAGATCACCTTCTACGGACGTTCCCATGACCGTCAGCAAATCTCCCGTGATCGCCGCATTGCAACCGGATTGAAAACACCGAAGACCTGTATCCTCCAGGTAATCTCTCCCCGCCGCCAGACGTATCATCTGATTTGGTAAAATATACTTAAAAACACCAATAATGCGTCGAACTTCTTCTTCCGTTAATACCTTATTATGTCCCATCGGTGTGCCCTCTACCGGGTCTAACAGATTGATTGGAACTGTGTCCGGTGCAATCTCGCGCAGTGTAAAGGCAAGATCCAGTCGATCCGCCATAGACTCTCCAATCCCAAAAAGGCCCCCACTGCATAAGGATAATCCAGCCTCTTTTGCTGCTTTCAGCGTCGCAATTTTGTCATCATACGTATGGCTTCCACATACTTTAGCAAAATGTGTACGTGAAGTTTCCAGGTTATTATGGATCCGTACTACTCCCGCTTCCTTTAATCGCACAAACTGATCTTTATTCATCAATCCACCGGATACACAAGGTCGAAGAGCAGTGTCCTTTCGTATCACACGAACTGTTTCACACAAGGCATCTACTTCACGTTCGCTAAGATGATGCCCGGATGCCACCAAACAATAATGTCGGATTCCCTGTGCGCTACGCTTTTGGGCATCCTCCATGATCTCTTCGGTTCCACGAAGCGGGTAACTCTTCACTGCCGCTTTAGAACAACTCGCCTGCGAACAAAATTTACAATCTTCGGAACATCGTCCCCCTTTTATGCTGATCACACTGCACATATCAAATTCGTCTTGCTGTCTTTCCTGACGGATACGGTCAGCCCCCTGTGCCAACTCTTCGATATCTATCTGCGTCAACCACTCTGCCTCTTGTCGATTAATCTCTTCACCTTGCAATACCTTATCTGTAAGGTGTTGTAACTTTGCGTCCATGCTCTTTTGTATCCTCCTTAATAGTAAGGAAACCCATCTGAAATACTTCTATTCCAGATAGGTTTCCTGCATATTCCATAACCACTTATCCTTGGTCCGCCCACGCTGACATTACATGAATAAATCTCAGATAAGTGCTATGATTCGCTATTTTACAGTGACCTTGATTTCTTTGTATACACCATTCTGTGCATATACCCATATCTTACATTTTCCTTTTTTCACTGCCTTGATCTTGCCGGATCCGGTTACCTTGGCAACCTTCACATTACTGGATTCATACGCAAGTTTTCTATGTTTCATAATCTTTTTCTTCTTGTCCGCACGAATCTCTACCGCTTTGATCTTAGCAGTCTTTCTTGCTTTCAAAGTAATCTTAGCTCTCTTTTTCTTGTTGCCCAATTTTTTAATGCTGACCGCTTTCGCCATACCACGTTTTCCACCTTTGGTGACGGAATGAATTGTCGGTGCAGCGGCAATTGTTACTTTATGACCGTTGAATAATTTGTATGCAACAACCATATATTTGTAATATTTGCCTTTCTTGCGCTTCTTCTGTGTCCACGTTGTCTTATTCTTACCTTTTATGGTCTTAGTCAATTTATAGCGGTATTTCTTACCACCCTGGTTACACTGGTTACTATAGATCAAATAACCGTCAGCGCCACTCTGCTTAACCCATTTTAACGTAATGCTGTTCTTGGAAGACTTATTGGCTCTCGCTTTTAATCTGCTAAAGTCAGAGCCCTTAATGTCTTTATCATCCTTGAGTTTCTTTACAGCAGTATCGGTAATTCTAAGGGTGTCCATAGAAGTTCCGGTCTTCTCAGCATACTCCTTAATCTTTTCAGCCGTTGCCTTATCTACGCCGAGTTCCTTTGCAATATCATCCGCAGAAATTCCGCTTCCCGGTTTTGCTGTTGTACCCGGTTTCTTTGTTGGCTTCGGTGTTGCCGCCTTCTTTGGCAATGTTACTTTTACAATTGCTGACAATTGCTTACCTGTCTTCTTATCGGTTGCATACACCTTGACGAAAACACTATCGGTCGATTTTGCACGAATCTTCTCATTCAACACTGCAAGATCCTCTGCATCGATCGCCACGTTCTCTACGCTGGAGCCATCATTATATTTTGCTACCACTTCTGCAAGTTTCTTAAAGGCAGTTTCATCAATAGATTCCGTGCCTGCTGCTACTGCGAAATCATTAGCAGTCAGATTGACATCCGGTACAGTTGTTTCACTGCTGGTCGTATCAGCCGAGCCATCATCTTTTACAGTGACGGTTACTTTGTTCACCTTACCTTTGTATGTGTATACTAATTCATAGCTGCCCTTCGCCGCCTGAATTGCTGATGCATCCGCAGTGATCGCCGCATCTTTGAATGGAATGAATTTTCCATCATCAGTTGCAATCGCATTTCCTAATTTCTTTAGCATCTCGGCAACATCGGTCTGATCCTGCTTCAGTACGATCGTCTTTGCCTGCTCTACTGTAATGCAGAAATCATTTGCTCCGAGTGTAATATTACCTGTAGATGTATCATATCGACGATTCTGAACGACAGTTGCTGTTACTTTCTTAACAATGGTTCCTGACTTGTCTGTGAACGTGAACGGTAATGTTCCCGGCTCTGTCATTCTGTTTATCGCATCCAATGACTCCTGTGTCAGTACAACACCCTCTCCATTGTCAGTAACCCCATTTTTATCCGTGTATTTTGACAAAGCAGCGCGGATCACATCGTCTGCAGTAAGTTTTCCAATGTCATCTAACGAGAAGATACAATCAGATGCATTTACCTCGCCCTGTGCCGGAACATTGCTTATCACAACATCCGTTGTAACCGGCACATCTTTGTAGGTAAAGGTTGCTTTGTATCCGTCACCATCTTTGACCAACTTCGGTCCGGAAATGTCACTCGGATCAACAAGCGCACCATTATCTGTTGCGGCCGGATCTGCATTCTTGCGTATCAGGTCTTTTAACTCATCTTCTGGCAAAGAACTGATATCCTTATAATCCAGTGTAACATTATCTGCTCCGATCGTAATCCGATCTGTTCCCTTTGTCTCGCTGTATTTTACATCAACGACCGTTGCTTTCGCAGTTACGGAACCGGTTTCATATTTACCGTTTTCGTATTTAAATCCAATAGTACCACTGTTACCTGCCACTATCTTTGCAAGATCATCCGGATTTGCTGTTATTTTATCAAAAGGATCTGCGACTGTTGTTCCCTCACGGGTTACACCAACCTTAGCGTAATCCTTGGCCGCAGTCTCACCTGTCAGTGCTGCAGCTGTCTCTTTCGTCAGCATGAAATCTTCTGCTGTCATTGAAACAACCGGCTTACGGATAGACACATTAATGTCTGCTGTAAAACCATCTTCTGTCGTAACTGTCACGCTATAGTTACCTGTCGGACCATTCATAAGACGTTTATTAATAATGTCCAACTTTTTACTGTCTACAGTAAGTTTCGCATCCGGTATCACATTGCCTGAAGCGTCTTTTGCTTTAGCATTTGACTTAGTAAGCAGGCCTTCTGCCGTGAGTGCTGCATCACCAACCACCAGTTCAACCTTATCTGAGGTGATTTCTGTTACTTTGCCGGAATCTACAACTGTTACTGTGATTGCTACATCAGTACCATTGCAAGTATAAGTTACTGAATAAGTTCCTTTCGGAGTTTCGCTCGTAATGGTTGCTGATCCGGATTTCACGGTGATCTGCGATGCGTCTGCTTTACTGCCGTCTTTGACAGCGATCACACCGGAATCACTCTTGATCTTCGCAGCGATTGCTTCCGTTGCTCCTAATGCTTTTAACTGATCTGTCGTATATGTTACATTATTCGCACCGATTGTTGTTTTTGATGCTGCATTTGTTTCTTTATTTTTCACAACAAACGCCGTGATCGGATCGGATGTTGTGGTTTTACCATTTGCATCGGTATAGGTAAAGGTAAGATCCTTGGAGCCGCCGGCCTTAACCTGTTTCAGTTCATTATATGCCGTAGAGTCCATAGCATCCGCATCATTGAAATCAAATGCGGTTCCCTCATCGGTACCTCGAACATTTGCTTTGCTCTTAATTATATCTTTATTCGCATAAAGCAGTTCATCTTCCGTGATAATAAAATCGTTAGCATCGATTGTGACGTTGCGGTCACGAACTGTTACTGTAACATCGCAGGTCTTTCCATTCGATGATACTTTAACCGTATAATCTCCCGCCGGACCATTTTTGATCTTATCATTCAATGTTGCAAGATCAGTGTCATCTACATCGATCGTTGCACCCGGGATTACAGTACCGGAACTGTTCTTCGCCTGCGCATTTGACTTTGTGATAACATCTGCTGCGGTAAGATTTCCGCTTCCTCTTACCACCTCAAAATTATCAGCAGTCACTTTCGCTACCGGATTAGAATCTGTAACCGTTACGTTGATCGTTGTATCCACGCCGTTATAGGTATATGTTACTTTATAGGTACCTGCTGTCGACGCTTTGCTTACTTCGCTGCTCTTCTGTGTAATATCAGCAGAAACTGCTGCCTTGCCATCTTTTACTGCAACCGGTGCTGCCTTAGAACGGATCAGTTCTGCAACTTTGTCCTCATCGGCACAGGCAGCCAGATCATCCGTTGTAACGGAAACATTATTGGCACCGATTGTTGTCGTATTATTAGTACTTGTGGACCCTGTATTAGCAACATCAGTAACATAAACCGTTGTATCCTTCGTTACCACATCAGCTGCACCGGTATCATATTTATAAGAGAATGTCAGCTTATTAGAAGTTCCCGCCTCTGCTGACTTAACCGTTGTAAGCTGACCACTGTCCACTGTAATATTCGAGCTGGACGCATCTGCCGTTGTACCATTATAGCTTCCCTTAGTATTCGCAAGATTCTTAACTGTCGCTTCTGTCAGCTTGTTCGCCTGTTCTTTACTAAGTACCAGATTATCTGCATTCAGTCTCGGTTTACTCTTTTGAATGACCACAAGCTCTGTCGTACTTGGTGTTGTCATTTTGTTGTCAACATCTTCTTTGCCACTCTCACCGCTCGTAGCATATGGACTGTACTCAACAATGTAACCTTTGATTCCCCACATAGAACGTGAAACATTGTTTGGATGATAATCATTCCAGTTTGCCTTCTCAAAACCATATTCTAATGCATACTCCTGATAATATGCAGAAGTGCCGCCACCACTATAGCTGTTATTCGGCTCATTTTTATTCCAGTCGGCGTACTGGCCATCACATACCGAACCGCCATATACATTACCGGACTCGCCCGTCTCATAAAATGTCGTTCCTGCCTCCGGACCGCATAACCAAGACCATTTACGCACGATCTTATTGCTATCATCCAATGGTTTTAACGCCTCATCGGTAATCTCATTCGAATCCAGTACAAATCCATCGTAACCATCTCTTGGAAGCAATGTTCTGGCTCCACCGATCCAAGCTTGCAGATCGCCACCCAGAGAGCTATACAAATATTTCTCCTCGTTCTCACTGGTGATCGTTGCAAGATAACCTTTTAATCCTTCAAAGACAGACTTCTTCGCCTCTTTGTAGGCTGTTGCCCATGTCGATGTGTTGTCTCCGCTCGGGAACTCTACATATTTATAAAAGTGTAATTTACCATCAATTGCCATAGCCGTTGAGTTACCATCCGGCAGGCTGCAGGAGTTGGCGACAACGGAAATCATCTGCTTAACTGTCTGATCAGTCGTTCCCGTATAAAAAACAACCTGCGTCAAAAAGTTTTTGATCTGCTCATCTGTAATATCGCTTCCGATCACAGTCATAGAGCTAAGCTCTTCGTCGCCGGACAAGCTAGACGTATACTCACCACTTTTGGTCAAACCATTCATCCTATCAGACGAACTACTCATGTTACCAAGATCGATCTTTTTCGGAAGTTTGAAGTATCCTCCATTGTCTACCGAGATACAAAAAATCTTCTGATCACTCTTAAAACTAACTGTTACATCAGAAAACGTATAGGCCTGACCATCTGCCGACCATGTCTCATCACCAAGTTCAATCTTATCTTCCGCTGCTGTAGCAGCTACGAATTGAACATTGGACGGCATCATACTGACTACCATAACAAGTGCCAGTAACAATGCCATAACTTGCTTTGTTTTTTTCATTCCATTCCCCATCCTTTCTGTGAATCTGATCGTGAGTCCATATCTTTAGAAACCTCATATTGTATTTCGGACACAGACACACCTTTCATTATATTACCAAGCAGATAATTCATTCAATTCTCAAAATCTTACAAACTTTTTATGTAATTTTTGCTTTATATAGTACATTTTTCTATAATGCTGCCTAAACCTAATATGCAGTCTCAATTACATTGAAAAAAGCGGAAAGATTTTCCAATTAATTAAAAAAAGACTGTACAACCCTGCCCACAAGGCTATAGTAAACTTTTAATTCTTTCAGTTGACACATACATTCAAATGTTTTATACTACTCTTTGTTGCGCGGTTGTAAACCGTCATAATAATACTTTTACATTGGAGGAAACAAATGAATCAGGAAACAAAAACAAACAAAACCGGTTTTACTACAAAGTCCATTACAATGATGGCATTATTTGCAGCTATTTTATGTATTTCTGCTTATATCAGCATCCCATTGCCGATCCCGGGTAGTCCTCATATTACATTGTTAAACTTTGTTATTATCGTCATCGCATTGCTGTTCCCACTCAGTCAATCTTTCATCACGATATTAGTGTGGATGGCTCTTGGCGCTATCGGCCTTCCGGTATTTATTGGCGGTGGTTCCGGCATTGGATATTTGACAAATATTTTCGGT
>ULRP01036965.1_pt1 | contig 11917 bp, 14 predicted proteins | sample 1955521 | NCBI WGS metagenome assembly ULRP01 (sample SAMEA4835685, study PRJEB28245) | human gut metagenome | biome: gut microbiome; material: fecal sample | place: Denmark | collected 2008
TTTTTTGTTAGAAAATGTTTCACGTGAAACACAAGAAAAAACACGGTATATTTCAACCGTGTTTTTATTAGTAGTTATTTAGTTGTTTTTGTTAGTCAACTATTGCACTTTCAAAATCAAGGGTATTGTGTGCAATTTCACTGATTAAATCACCAACGGTTTTAACAAGAAATGCACTTGTAAAATCAATGGTTAAATTTTCTCTTTCAACGTCCACAACTGTTACTTTTTTGATTGCATTACCTTCAAACGCTTTTTCAAATGCTTTTTTCATATCACCCTTTGACGGTTTACCGTAAAACAAATGCTTGTGTGTTCCGTTTGGGGTATCATCAGAAAATGTTACATAAAATGTTGCGATTGTTACGGGTGTTTTCATTGTACTTGTCATAGTGGTTACCTCACGTTCTTATTTAGTGCTTTTGCACTTGTTTTTGTTTACAAGTATATTTTAACATCAATAGAAAGTTTTGTCAACACTTTTTTCAAGAATTTTTCAACATTTTATTAACAAGTTTTTGCACCTCATTATAGTTATAACCTAAACTTGTTAATTTGTCTTTTCTTTCTTGCCCGTTACCGTAAACACCTTTTATAACATCTTTTGCAACCTTTTCTAAATCGGTTGTTTTAGTTTCGGGGGTTGCGTTTTCTTGTTTCACTCTGATAAAACATTCTATTTCTTTATTTGATTTATCAATAACACGTGTTCCAACTTGTTTACTTTTGTTACCCTCTACAACATAAAGTTTTGTACCGTCTATTTTATAAATTATTCCCACGTGGTCAAGTGTTCCATTATTATCCCAATCATAAATAATTAAATCTTCAACTTTTGGTGTTTTAACTACTTGTTTATTTGCGGTTGCTAATTTGTTCATATAATAACAACTACATTCAAACGGGGGGTTGATTGCTTTACACATCATTAAAACATAACTAACAAACGTTGCACACCAACTATCAGAATATGTTACACGATACCCACGGGGTAAAGGTTTAATTGTGTTGTACCCGTCAACAATTTGTTTGTGTTGCTTGCTACCTTGTTTAACACCTACAAAATCAAGTGCAAATTGTGAAAATGTTTTCATTGTTTATACCTCACTTTCTTTTATAAATACACCATTCTTTAACAACGTTTCAATTTCTTCTTTTTCTTCATTAGTTGCGGTTGTGATTAACTGTACATCAGATATTTCACAATAACCCGTAACACTTCCAACGGTATCAAATACAATAGTTGCTTTACCAAAAATATCATTAGCATAATACGGGATATTTCGCACTATTTCAATAAATGCGTTATCAATCAAATTTTCGTTTGCGTTTGATAATTGATTAACTATTGAATTGTTTTGTTTCTGTATAAATGGAATTTGTGTTACAATATTTGTTGTTTCACTATGTATAATTTCACCCGTGAAACTACTACTAATATTAACGGTACAATTTCCACTATATAAATCAACAATATATTGAATTGAAATAGTTTTATCAATAACGTTATCAACATCAAGTATAATTGGATTAAAAAACGGTAAACGTAAAGTGCAAGTTGTATTTAAATAATCATACACGTTATTATATTTGTTTGGTGCTGTTATCAATCCCCCGTTAATATATAACTTGCTATCAATCAACATTGTACTTTCAACGTTACTATCATAATTACCTAAAATTATGTTATCCCGTTCACCGATAATATCACGGGAAATTTCAAACGGTAAAACATAAAGTTGTGTAATAAATTCCCCATAATCAACGGTTGTTCCCTTACTATCAACAAAACGTGCAACCGCTAATTGTTTCATTTCAGAATTTGTTACACGGTACAAATTAACAAAAGTGCTAACTAATTCACTTTCTTTTGTTGCACCATAGTAACTATTTAAATCAATATCGTAACTATTCCACGTTGCAACATAATCTATTGTTAAAATTGTTTGTTCTTTATTTTTAGAAAACTGATTAGTTATAGCGGTATCAAGGTTTTTATATGTATAAACACCCTTGAAAGTATAACCCGTGTTAGCGGTTATAGTTACAATTTTATCATCTGTAATTTCTTCACCGTTTTCATAGTTGCAAACACAATTATTTAATTTACCCGTTATATAAACATAGTGTATTTTTTTACCCATTGCAACAACACTAATATTTTCAGTTGCTACACCCGTTATAGTTGCGGTTAATTTATCATCACTAATAACAACCGTTCCTATATTGCAAGTTATTGTGTTGATTTTATAACCGTTATTAGCGTGATAAATTAGCGTAAAATCTGTATTTTCTTCAACCTTTATGGGGTTATTTTCATCAGCACTAACATTAGTTAAATTTGTTTCAACATCATAATAAACCGCTGGAGTGTTAGCAACCATTGTTATTACAACATCTTTATCAACGTTTTTAACTGTCCAACTTGCAAAATATTTCCCGATAATGTCAAAACTACCCGTGTTACAACTACATAATTCAGCAACAAACTTTTTACCCGTTCCACTATCGTATGTAATAGTTTTTGTTGTTCCCTCTGTAATAGTTGTATCGGTATTATTTGACGTGCAACCCGTCAAATTTTCGGTTATGGTGAAATTCTGTAATACTTTTTTGGGGGTTGCTTTAACGTTATTATCAACTCTAAATTGTGCCGACCAATTACCCCAATTGTCATACATATCACCACTAACCAAATTAACGGTTATTTCTGTATAATCATCATTATATGTTAATGTATAATCGGTACAATACCACGTTCCTATACCACTAACAAACATTCTAAAACCGCTAAAATTAACTAACGGTGTTTCATCATTTAACGGGTTGAAACTGTAATTATCTTTTGCACGTATTTTAAATGATTTATCGCTTGTTGTTGCGTTCCAACGTCCATCACTACCAACCGCAACACCGTTTTCATTCAGTATATCATAATTGTTATTTTGACAAATATTATAATTGCTTGCGTTTAATGTCATTGTTGCCATTACAATACACCCCCTATTGTTACTAAAATTTTCTCTTTAACATCTAAATCAAAAGTAACGGTTGAACGGTATAAATCAACCTCTTTCTTTATTTCACTTTCATAACTATCATTATAATAATTATTTATGTTTGTTTGTTTACTGATTAAACCGCTACTATTTGCAATATCTGTTTTAAAACTTTCTAACACATCAACTTTTAATGTGATATTATAAACCCCGTTAGGGAATAACTCTATTTTATCAACAAAATAAAATCGGTGAAATTCGGGGATATACGCATAATTAAAAAGAATGATGTTATCAGAATGTAAAACAACAACGGGGGTTTTTATATCTGTTTCACCCTTTAATTTTATTTCATATTCTGTTTCGTTAGAAAGTGTTTTATTGATTGTATTATTGCTATCACTTGTGTTATACATTTTCATTATCATTTTCAACACCTCACTTTATTAAAAAACGGGTAACGGGTTTTTAGTGTTTACCCGTCACCCGTTAATGTTACAAGTAACTGTTTAAATTATGCAATATAGAATACTACAAAATTTTCGTTCAAGTCATTAAAATAACTTGCATCGAACTTGTAATAGTTGTTGTAAAATTCCGCTTTAGCGTTATAGTTAGTTGTTACACGTCTATCAGAATTGCAAACACCCATACTATCACGGTCATACATAATAGCAAGAATACCCGTTACACTAACATCTTTTGTCGCATTCCCGTTAGGAATTGCAACATCAATTTTTGATACATCAGCAAAACTATAAGTTGTTCCGCTACCTTGCCAATACGGTACACTTTCACAATTAGGAAGAGCAACCAAATCATTGTGATATGTATCACTTTCAAGATATACACTTGCACTATTCTTAAAATCAGACAACATTACAATATTCAGCATATCGGACGGGGTAAAACGTTCCTTTTTCCCCACGTTGAAAAGTGTACTGATTTTAGAAAGTCTATCCTTGTATGTTGAAATAATGAAACTTGCATAACGGATAAATTCGGGGGTTGTGAGTGCTTTATCGACCGTTAAATTTGTACCAAATTTAGCGTTATAATCCTTTAACAGATTAACCGCTTTTGTTCCGCTATGTGTTGCAAGTGTTTCATCATCAGCAATTTCACTATTGACGGTGTTAGCAATCATACTGTTAATAGTACGCATTACCAAACTATCAATTTTAATTGCCATTGACTTATCAACCGCATTATAAATCATAGAAACAAAACCGTTCAACTGTGCAACACTTGAAAAACTTTCTTTCACCTGCAATTCAGTAAACGACATAGGTACTTCAAATGTTACCTTGCTATTAAAGAATTTTGCACTAACAGACGGTTTATAAAATACGTCCTGTGAGTACGTTTCACCGTCCGTTAAATTCCAACTATCGTTTTCGGTTGCGTTTGGAATATCAGCACTAATTTTTTCAAGTACGCTACCAAACTCCCAACTATCCATTAACATTGAGGGAATATTTCCGCTATATGGACGGTTTACAAAAATAACCTTGCCAATATGATTTACAAGTGATTTAACATAGTTATCAACACTTGCATTATCAAAAATTTCTTTACCCAAATCAACAACGTTAGATAAATCCTCTTTAACAATATCGGTTTTTCCAATAACCTCACTTGTTACGTTGTTCATTAGTGAATAAATCTGTTCAACTTTCATTTTTACTACCTCACTTTCTTTTAATCAAAACTAAATATTTTTAACGTGATTATTTCATTCACGTCTGTAAAGATTGTATCATACACAAAATTATTTGTCAAGAACAAAACCACATTATTTAGTGTTTCGGGTGAAAGTCTATCAATATATTGTGTACGGGTTTTTGTTAAATCGTCATAATGGGTTTTACTGTTTTCAGTATCATTATCATTATTAACAAAATTTTCGTCATTGTACGCACTAACTTTATTTGTACTTTCTCTATCTGTAATAATATCACCCGTATTAACAATAGTTTCAGTTAGTTTTTCAGAGTACGTTTCTAAACCCGTTGTCTTAGATAAAATAAACGCTTGTAAACTATTCCATTTTGTAGTAAAAAACCCGTTAATAATTTCCGCTACATCTTCAATAGTATTATTCAAGTAAATGTTACTTAAAAATCTTTCACCAAACATATTACTATAATACATATCAAGTTTTTCGGGTGAAATAAAATCAAATACACCCAAATCAACCCCGTTATTTTTCATTGTTTGAAATAGTGTAAAACTTTCCAACTCTTTTACTTTCTTTCTATTCATTGTTATTACCTCACTTTCACTATAATTTGATTATTCCAATAAATACAATGTGTTGCAAGTTGTTTTATTTTCTGTAAATATGTTTGGTATTCGGGAACGTATATTTTAACATCTGTTTCAACGTCTAAATCATACTCTAAAAATCCCTCCATTTCCATATCTAATAAAACAAGTTTATATAATTCGTTTATCACGGGTTTTAGTGTGTTGTTTAAAGAAATAATTTTGTTGTTTTCTTCTTTTATTTCTTGTATTTCTTTTATCAAATCTTTTAACAACATTTCTAAACCGCTTGCAATATCGCTAAACCCCGTGTTAAAAATAGGTTGTATTTGTGTTATTGTTTGGGTTAATTTGTCAATAGGATAAATACAACTATTAACGGTTATATTACTACAACCGTTAATAGTGTTTATAACATCATTAGTTGAATTAACAATATTATTACAACCGTTTGAAATATTTACTAAATCACGTTTTATTTCTTGCACCGTTGCCATAATAACACCCCCGTTAATCAACTAAATTTGTGTAACATTCCCCCACATAATCACACCACACACAAACGTGTTTACATTGTTTCTTCTTCATCATCATCACTTGTTTCGGGGTTATTCTCTGTTTCTTCATTTCCCGTTTCATCAACATCAGATTGTGTTTCATCATTATCAATTTCCCCGTTATCCTCTGTTTCATCTGTTTCAACGGTTGTTTCATCTGTTTCACCCTCACTTTCATTATCACCCGTTTCAACATCTGTTTCGGGGTTATCCTCTAAATTATCCACACTATCAACATTGTTATCAACATCATTATCAGTTGTTTCAAGTTGTGTTTCTTCAACCTCTGTTTCGGTGTTATGTATGCTTGCACCCTCAAAAACTCTATAATCCCAACTTGAATTAAACTCAACCTCTATATCTGTTTCAAACATTTCATTGATTTTTTCGATTGCTAAACGTCTATTGTTTAACATATCATCAACTAATGGATAAAGGTTATCAGAGTTTGTTTCAATTTCCGCACTTGTCAACCGTTCACGTTTCATATTAAAATTAGCACTTAAACCAATTTCGTTATACATACTTGCTTTTAAATACTGCTCAAACTCAAACAAATCTTTTAAATTAACTTGTGTGTTTGTACTACTGTTATTAACCTTTAAACTATCAAATAGTTTACTTTCAGCAATAACCCCCGTTTTACCCTCAAAAACATCTTTTAAAAACTGTTTAGCACTTTCAACGGTGTTATCATCATTAGCACTTAAAAGGTTTTGTATTCTTTTATTAACGGTTGCTAACATCATTGTTATTTCGTTTTCATTCATCAGCGTACAATATTTAACAAACATAGGAATTAAACCAATAGCGTTACTATCGTTTTTAATAACAACACAATCTTTATCAATTTCCCACGTATCATTAAAATTAAAATATGGTACACTAATTGTTGCTATTGTAGGACGGTTATAAACGTCTGTTTCACCCCCTAAACCCCCGTTAATAGCATACAAATCGTCGTTAATTTTTCCAACTATTGCAAATCCATTTGTTTGCAATAGTTTTTCTAACTCTGTTTCGGGGATTGTTTCGGGTAAATTGTGATATTTAAACATAATGTTAGAACGGTTAAACATATATGTTACCATATCAGCAACATTTTTTCTTTTGTCTAAATGGTTGTAAATTAGGTTATTATCTAAACCCAAAAAATCAAACTGTTTATTGATATTTCCGTTACGCATTTTTTACACCTCACTTTTTAAATTGAATTAGTGTGTCAATTTTTGCAATCAATTCTTTAATAATATTTGTGTTGTTGTCAATGGTAGTTTTCAACGTTTCTATCGTCTTTTCATTCTGATAAAAAATTATAAGACACATTACAATAGGAAAACCAACCATTGAAATTCCATTCAAAATAGCGTTTACAACATCAGCACTCATTACACAACACCTCCTTTACATAATTTTAAATAGTTGTTGATAATATCCCCAATTTCGTTATTTTGGTAAAATACACGATTAGTTTCAAAAAACCATAACAACCGCTTTTGTAACGTGTTTTGGGGTTTACATATATTTCTATTATAATTCAATTCATAGTGAAAATCAAGTGTATAAATTAAATCGTTTGTTTCATCTTTTAACGGGGTTGTTTTTTGGTGTATAAATGTAAACATTTCACCGTTAATTTCTACAACCTCACATTGACACAAAAACCCGTTAAATTCTATGAAATAAATAAATTGTATATTTTTGGGTTGATATTTCACGGGTAAATGTGGGTAAATATCTAATTCCCACGCACCCCCCGTTATCATATTCAATTTAGGATTATTAAATGCAAAATAAAAATTGTTCTCTTTTCTATGTTGTGAATTAGCGCAATATTCAACCGCAACTTTTAACGTGCTATCCCCGTATGTATAAACATCTATTGTGCCTTGTTTCATTTCAAGAATATGTGTTAAACCCATTTCTTGAAAATACGGGCAAAATTTATTAACAGTATTCCCACACATATATATTTTAACGTTTGTACGTTGCCTAACTATTGTAGAAATAGTGTTCATAAATAGCACAAATTCATCATTTAAATAAATGTGTTTTGTTATAAATTCATCAAATAAAATTGTTGTAATATTCGGGTATGAAATACTTTTATTGTGTTCTGTTTCTGATAATGCAAACGTATAAGCAAAACAATCATTATCTAAACTATAAACGGGTTTACCGTTTTCATCATAATTACACAAATAAAATTTGCTTGCAAAATACGTTATACCGTGATATTTACCGTTAGTTAGTTTTTCAACCTCATTATTAGAATTTAAAGCGGTAAAAATATCGCTTGCACGTCTACCCGTTATATCCTCTTTCCAACGTCTAACTATTGCAAGTTGCCCCCCGTGTAAACAATATTCTTTTAAACCTTCATATAAAACAGAATATGTTTTACCGTTGGAACGTTCACCAAAAATAACATTATACGTTGCACCCGTCTTTTTAATGTTATCAAGTGAATAAAATTTGTTGTTCTTTTGTTCAACGTTTTTTGTTTTTCTGTTACTCATTTTTTGTTACCTCACTTTCATTTATTAAATATGCTTGTTACCCGTAAATAAATAACCCTCTTTTAGCATAATCAAAAACGTGTTATATTGTTTTGATATTGATAATGTAAAATCACAATCACTTAAATGAATACTTGACAATGATTTTATATAACTTGTTTTACCCTTATAATCTGTTACTTTACCCGACATTTCATCATCAATATATGTATGAGTATTTTTTCCCGTGTATTCGGGGGGTATATATAAGTTATCATTAAACATTTCAAATACTTTTGTATTATCCCCGTTGCATTTTTCAACCATATATTTTACACCATTTTGTTTAGATAAACCCGCTATTGTTATATGTATTTTTCCGTTTTCTTCATACATATAACGTTTTGCACCCAACGTTTTAAAACGGGTATAACAACCCTCATAATCCCACACCCCTATTAACTTTTCAATTCCTTTTATTGTTTTTGGCTTGCATAAATCAAAATCAATTTTTCTAAATTCACACATCAATTTTAACTTTCTTTCAACATCTGAATTATACCATTTTATAAAATCTAAATGTTTTTCATAATTCAAAAGTTTTATACTATCAGTATCACTATAAATATAATCATCACCAATATTTAAAATTCCCGTCCACAAATTTTTTCTTGCATAGGCTGTTACCCAAACACCCCACGGATAATATAAAAATCTGTTTTTACTTGTATTGTATTTGTCTATTTGTTCATTTATTAAATCGGGTGTTATTTGTGTTTTATCCCACGTTTCATTATATGTTATTTCACCCCGTACAATATCAGTAACACACATTCCATAAACACTATTTAACATACCCTTTTTTAATAAATATTCAACCTCTTTACCCTCTACACCTTTTAATGTTGTTTTTGCACCGTACAAATCAAGTATTGATAACAATATCTGTTTCGGTAAATATTGCATATAGAATTTATAACAATTTGTAACAGATATTTTATCATAGTTATAACATTGTTTTATTATCCGTAAATCAATATCGGTTATTGTTGTTTTTAATTCATCACATTCAAAAATTCTACCGTTGTTAATTGTTGCGTTTACCACATCAAAACATTTACTTTCACTTAAATAACTTTCAAAAGTATTTTTAGCGTGTAAACCCTCTATTTTACAATCAAACATTAAACCCACATTTTCATCATTAACTAATTCCCAAAAATCAACCGTTCTAACATCTATTTTAACGGGTTTTGACATAGGGAATTTTTCAGATAACATTACATAGGGGTAACTACTTGTAAAATCTATGCTACTAACGTTTTTATGTAATTTACAAACGTGTTTCATACTTGCGTGAGTAAATCCACCCATAAAGCAACGTTTTAACATTGTGTATTGTGTGGGGGTTAAAACACATTCATTCATCAATTCCCGATAACGTCTAATTTTGCCCCCGATACCCTCTTTTTTATGATTAGTTTTGTTGTAGTGTAAACAGTTATCTTTTACAAACTTTCTAACTCTACCCGTATTTGTCAACGGGATTTTTGTTATATCCCCGTATTGTTCTATTTGTTCATTTATATAATATAAAATAATTTCTACATCATTATTACAATAATCTAATTCTTGTGTTGTTAATTCTGTTTCAAATGTTCTAACTTTTTTATAATCCAAATCACCAACTAATTTTTTTATTTTATGTGTTACCAAATTTTCCGCTAATTTTCCCAAACTATAACCACTTAAAATATAACTATCCCTAAATTCTATACCGTACGTTGTCAACGCTTTTATCGGTTTTCTATCATCAACCGCAAACACATTTACCCATTCAAAATATTTTCGCATAAATTGAAACTCATAACTCAAATTATGGACGTAAACTATTAAACGGTTGTTTTCATCAAGTTCAAATTGTTCTTGCAACTTTTCACATAATTCAATGAATTGTTCCCACGTTCTACCATAACAAATAAAATTCTTGTCTTTTATGCCAAACGTCCATTCATACATAAATGCAAATTTTTGTTCATTTAACATTGTGCTACTTGTTTCAATATCAAAACCACATTCAACATTGTAATAATACACAACACTTTTACTATGATTTTCAAATTGTGCAACCGTGTTAATTTGTGGTAAATTTTCAAGTGTGAAATTTTCGTATTTTATCACGGTTGCACCCCCTTCTATATTTCTACAAAATCCCAATCGTTACCGACCGCATAACCCTCTTTTTTATCTTCAACGGGTTGTACTTTTTCCATAAACTGTAAAAATCTTTCTAATTGTTCATCAGATGAAATTGCACTTGCTAAATCGGTATTAGTATTATTAACATAAGTGTTTATTTGTTGCCATATTTTTTGATAATCAAGTGCTTGTGCGGATTGATTTATTAACATATTATATTGTTTTATTTTTTCCGCTAATTCAAAAAATTGTTTTGATTTACTTTTTAAATCCTCTAAACCCCTATATTTAATACCCGTATTTTCAGCCATTTCACGCAAAAATTTATTTGCTTGTCTAACGGTACTTGTTCTATCATCAAGAAAGTGCTTTAACCGCCAATATTCAGATTGTAATTGATTGTAATTTTTACCACGTACACTAAACTTTATTGCTCCGTGTTGTTCCCATTCTCTATAAGCAGGCAATAAAGTTAAATTATTACTTTCAAGACGATTTAACCGCTTGTTTGCCATACTTGCCATTCTTGACACTTCTTTTTTTAACTCTAAATATTTATCGCTTGCAAGTTTTACAGACATTCAAACACCCCCTTTAAAAATTCTTCCTTTTGCGTTTCGTTTGCTACATCATAATATAACGTTAAATATAAAATATTGTTTGCACGTCCATTTTCAAACGCACTAACATTTTTTATATTTGTATTCGTTATTTCGCAAAAATCAACTAATTTAATGTTTAGTGTTTTAATGCGAAAATCACGACAAAATAAAGATATTTTTTCAATCATTAAAATCACCTCACTTATAAAATAACGGGGGTATGTTGCAACCCCCGTTAAACCGTATGTTAAAATACCCGTGTTAGCAATCAATGAAATTTACACTATAACACAACTCTTTTCTATTCGGTGTTTCATAAGTGTAAATAGTGAAACCAAACTCACTATTGTTAATCTGTTCAACCGCTTCTTTATCAGCAATAATTTCTTTTGCCAAATCGGTTAAATGTTTCGGTAAATTTACCAATTCATTATCAGTTGCAATAACAGGGCTTTCACCATATTTACTTTTCTTGTTTATATAGATTGCATTAACCTTATAAACAAAATCTTCACCGTTATCATTAAACAAATCGTGTAATGAACGGTACTCAAAATTTTCGGGTATCTCAAAATCAAATTTTTTACCCCTATTAAATCTACTTGCAACACCCATTTTAATTACCTCACTTTCTTTAATTTGCACTATTTGAAATAGTGTGTTGCTATCAAGTTACAATGTCATTATACACCCCCACTAAATCTAATGTCAATAGTTAATTTTAAAAATTTTTCAACCTATTTTTATATGAAATTTTTTCTTGTGTTTCACGTGAAACATTTTCTAACAAAAAA
>ULRP01045781.1_pt1 | contig 11892 bp, 11 predicted proteins | sample 1955521 | NCBI WGS metagenome assembly ULRP01 (sample SAMEA4835685, study PRJEB28245) | human gut metagenome | biome: gut microbiome; material: fecal sample | place: Denmark | collected 2008
CGAATTCAAAAGAAAGTTATATCGGTTGTGGAAAGTTTTCGACACGAGAAGAAAACTATACATTTTTTGAAAATTTTGATATTTGGGCTTTAGAAAAAAATGTCCCTATTCATTTTTTGAGCTTGGAAAAGAAATTGGATTTATATCTTTGGCTTGCATAATAATTAAAATATTTATCCGGAGGAAGTTAAAATGGACTTGAAATTAAAAAGCGCAGGAGGAATAGAACAAGTGGAGAAGGTTATGGGAAGACATAAGGATGAGATAAATAAATTATGTTTTTTACCATTGTTTATCGATTGCTTTGTAGAAGGCGGGCTTGACCTTTTCGACGACGTCAGAACGATATTAGAAACCGCAGGAATAGATCTTAAAGAAGGAGATTTTACAAGGTTAAAATAAAAACCGCATTAAAGAAGGATAACGGCGTGCAAATGGGAAGGGATAACGTCTATATAGATGAAAACAATATATTAACTCTTTATGCGCCGAATTCAAACGAGAAGGTAAACGTAAATCCGAATGCCTTCGATTTAACTTAACTATTACTAAATGTGATATAAACAGAGATAAGGATGATTAATAAAATTAAAAAGCAAATAGAAGAATTTTTGGATGGCTGGGCATCCGGTGACGGCGAGTTTTCAGACGTGTGTATTTATAACGAGTTTAGTTTTCAATTTGAATTAGGCAAGTATTTACGCATACGGTTTCCCGATTATGAAGTTCAATTTGAAAGAAATATTTCTGATTTTTTTATAAACGAAGCAAAATACAATTCTGAGAAGGCGCAAAAAATAAGAAGTGCGGTTAAAGCCCCTTTTTATAAAAGGGAAATCGATATAGTCATATTCAAGGGTGAAAATCCTTGGGATGCGGGCGAAAAATATGCGGTCGAATTGAAATATATAATGCCTTCCGATAATATCGATCGCGCGTACGAATTGTTAGAAGACATTGCATTTACACAACAGTTGATAAATCACGATAATTTTAAGCCTGAAATAGAAATCGTGAACTCCAAACCTTTCAACGGAGCTATAGCGGTTACGCTTTGCAATCGCGAGACTTTTTGGACGCCGAATACGAATAATAGACAGGTAAGAGAGGAGATAACGGGTGCGGTTCATAGATACAGAGTATTCAGAACCTATCAAAATGAAAACGAAAATGCAGGATGCGTATTAAAAAAAGAACAAACGTACCGTCGGGAATACGGAAAGAAGTCCGATAAACCGTCGTATAAAGACGTGGTCGTTAAACCGTGCGAGGTTAAGTGGGTAAAGTTAAATAAACCCAACGACGACTTCAGGTATTATATTGTGGTTTCAAAATAAATGGCGTTCAAAGTATTAAAAATAAAAAATCAAAGGCTATGGGGCAAAAAAGTCTCATAGCCTTTGCTATAATGAGCGTATGATGAATATTTACAAATACATATGTTCAAAGGACGTAAGAGACTACAACGAAAAAATAGGGCATAAGTTCACCGCGACGGAAAGCGCGTTTCTGGTATGGCTTAATTACGAGATTACTCTTAAAGAAAAGCACGACGCATGGCAGGAAATTATGCGCGATATGAAAGACGAAGAAGTGCCGAAACGCGTCAACGCGGACTACGCGCCGAGCCTGTTCGCGCTTTTGAATAAGTTTATAGATACCGATAACAGACTTATAGAAGAGTTTTATAAAAAAGACGAACGAACGGTTTATTCGTATAGGTATATTTGCAAAGGCGATTCTTCGTTCGGCGAAGACTTCGGGCGGATATATTCCGATTTTGAATATATTCAAGGGGAGTTACGGAAAGATTCCGATCTCGGCATTATATGTGTAGAATATACGAAGAAATATATCTCGTCTCATTACAGAAAAATAACGCTTGAAACGGACGGAAGCGGAAACGTAACGAGCGTTGACGGGGATTTTATTCAGGGGATTGATTTAAGCCTTAAAAAAGACGAGTTTTTCGAAGGGCTTTGGATAGACGTCCCCACCCCGTTTCGTAAAGGCGATATCGTTTGCAGCAGGAAAACACCGTTCGGATATAATATTTATTCCGACAGTAAACCTTTCGTTCTCTTGTCGCTTGCGAATTGGTCTGCAAAAGAGGCGGAAGAGCGCGGCGAAAAGTTAAGCGAAAAAGATAAAGCGTGGAAAGATAAACACTTAAAATATCTTAAAGAATACGGCGATATAACCGATATGACGGCGTGCGGATATTTTTTAAGTTCCGACTATAACGACCGTTTTACCGGCGGGTTTTATAACGAAGTTATGCACGATTACGTCGATCTCGAATACTATCGCGGCGAGTTTAACGGCGGCGAAAGGGTTTTGCTCCCGATAAAACGTTTTCTCGGCGGCGATATTGACGAAGAATCGTTTGCCAAGGCGTGCGAAATCATCAAAAAGCAGGAAGAAGTGAAAGAAGAAATCCGTTATCTTAATATTACGGACGAGTGGAAAGAAAAATTAGGAATTAAAGAAAAATAATTTTCAAATCGTTTTTACGTCCCCTTTTCGTCGCATTGAGTGTGTTATAATACTCTTGTAAATCAACCCAAAACACATATAATTAAAAATTTTACGAGGTGTAAATTATGGAAAAAACGTTTATGGTAAAAATTGCAGAAGAAGTACCCGCTCCCGAAGAATATATTAAAAGTATGCTCGGTTGCATAGACGAAAACGGCAATCTTAATATTGCCCGCTCGATAAGCGAAGACGCATTCTGCACTTCCGACGGGGAAGATTATACGCATATCGAAAGCGTTAAACTCGATAAAAGCCGCGCTCGTTTCGACGAATTGCTCGATTATTATCGTAACGCGATCGCTGCCGTAGAAAACGGAACTTTTGCGGACGCGCTCCCTGCCGGCGCAGAACTCGGTAAGTACGGCGAGCGTATGAGCGTTTACGCCAAAAGAATAGGTATGCTTATCGAACTCGGCGCGCCGGAGTTGATTATAAAGTGGGAAAAATGTATGTTTGCGGACAGTATCGTTCTTTATAAGACGAACGCCGTCGGCGACCTTTACGAAAATAAAAAATGAAAGTGATATTTTTAGATATTGACGGAGTACTTAACACTCCGTCGTCCGAAAGCCGTTGCGGCGAATATATCGGTATAGACGACGATAAAGTCGAAAGGCTTAAACAAATCGTCGAAAAAACGAAAGCGGAAATCGTGCTTATTTCTACCTGGAAAAAGTATTGGCGAAAAGAAGAGAAGTTAAAGCCGCTACAAGATTATTCCGCAAATTATCTCGACGAAAAATTAGCGAAACAGGGGCTTAAAGCGACTGATAAAACAAAAGACAAATCGGACGGACGGTATCTTTCCCGCGGGGAGAGCATACTCGAATACGTTTATCGGAACAACGTGGAAAAATATATTATTTTAGACGATTGCCAATTCGATTACGACGGTTGCTATTTGACTGACTGTCTTATAAAAACGAAGCAAGCCGAAGGCTTAACAAAAGCACAGGCTGAAAATGCTTGCGAAATATTGTTAAAACAACTATAATAAAATAAAAGTGAGGTAAAACATTATGAAATACACGTCTGCGGAAGCGGGAAAATTGCTTAAAAAACTTAACGACGAGCAGTCATCGATTATTTTGCGCGAAGAAAACGGCAAGGAATTTCTTGCCGCGGTCGGGGAAGATATAGAATCCGTTCGCCCCGATTACAATTTCAAGGAAACGCAAAACGCGCTTGACGAAGTCAAAAGGAAAATAAGAAAACTCAAGCACGCGCTTAACGTGTTCAACTCGACGACCGTTATCCCCGAATTCGGAATGACGATAGACGAAATGCTCGTCTATATTCCGCAACTTACGGCGAAGAAAAACAAACTTGCGAGAATGAAAGACAAGTTGCCCAAGGTTCGCGAACAGACGCGCGTAAACTCGGCGATACTCGATTATCGCTATTTGAATTACGACGTAAACGAGGTCGCCGAGGCTTACGAAAAGACTTGCGAAACGCTCGCAAAAGCGCAGAACGCGCTCGACGCGGTGAATATGACCAAGACTTTAGAAGTCGATATATAAGCCGATTATCGAGGATTTTCCGTCCGACAAAACATAACAAATTCAGGTTAATAAGATCGGTTAAGGTTCAAGGTTTGGGTTTTCCGTTATTTTTTCGGTTATCCGTTATCGGTCAATGTTTAACGTTTCAGGTTTTTGGAGCACAAAATAATTTTGTCGTTTTGTCGGTAAAAACTTAAAAAGAATTTATTTTTGCTTTTGCGGAAATAAATTCTTTCGGCGGGTGAAGTTCGGTTTCAACCCGCTATTTTTTTTGCTAAAAAGTTTGCGTGTACCAAAACAGTCGCATTGATTGCAGTATAATTATAGGCGTAGACAGACGAAGAATTCAGTTTAAGGCAGGGCGACGTATGGCAGACGAAGAAAGAGCAAAAGAAAACGAAGGCGAAGGCATAAATATCGTATCGTATATAAAATCTCGGGAAGGCAATCTTTCGTCGGAAGAAATATGGGACATTATTTCGGAGTTGACGAAAGAACATAAGAAAGCCGTTTTAAACGAAAAACGCGCCAAAATCGAAAAAACGAACGACGGACTAGGCGAAGAATTGAGAAGAAAAATCGATGAAGTCGCCGCGGAATCGCCCGTCATGGAATTGCCGCTCGATTACGAAAATCTTTTCAACGGCGACGAAAGGGCGAAAGGCGTGCATACCGACAGCATTTCCGACGCACTCGTTCTGTCGCTGCATAATCTCGGCTGCGTGGATATAGAGTATATTTCGTCGATAACCGGACGAAATCACAAGGATATAATAATCGCGCTGAAAGGCTCGATTTATCAGAATCCCGAAAAGTGGGATAATTGTTTTTATAAGGGGTGGGAAACGGCAGACGAATATTTGTCCGGTAATTTAAGGCGAAAATACGCTCTTGCAAAAGCCGCAAACGAGCATACGGGTATGTTTTCCGACAACCTTGAAGCGTTGGAAAGAATAATGCCGCCGGGAGTAAATACGGACGATATTTATATCACGTTAGGCTCTCCTTGGATACCTACCCGTATAATAGACAAATTTATCGTTCACCTTTTCGGAATACACGCGGGGTGCGAGAAAGAGTGTTTTTGCGTTAAACACCACCCGTCCGGCGAATGGGAAATACCTTATAAAAACAGATTCATGCTCGACCCGCGCAGTTATTCTACTTACGGTACGCCCAAAATAGGCGCGCTTTACTTACTTGAAAAGACGTTGAATATGAAGACGCCCGTCGTATACGACACGCAGGTATGTCTTACTAATAAATCGGGGCAAAGAAAAGTCGTTAATCAGTCCGAAACCACGCTTGCGATAGAAAAACAACGGGAACTCGCGCGACTTTTTCGCGATTGGGTATGGAAAAACGAAGATCGGAGAAAAACTCTGAAAGATATTTTCGAAAATAAATACGCTTGCTACAAGAGAAGATTTTACGACGGTTCGTTTCTCGATTTTCCCGGATTGAGCAAGTCTGCGGAGTTATATCCGTATCAGAAAAACGCAGTTGCAAGAATAATATTCAACGAGAATACTTTACTTGCTCACGACGTAGGTTCGGGTAAAACGTACGTCATGATAGCCGCGGGAATGGAACTCAGGCGTATGCGACTTTCAAAAAAGAACTTGTACGTCGTTCCGAACAATATCGTCGGACAATGGCAAAAGACTTTTTTGACTATGTATCCCGACGCAAATCTGTTCGTGGCAGATCCGAAAAGTTTTACTCCCGATAATCGCGGAGATACTCTCGAAAAAATAAGAGATAACGATTACGACGGCATCGTAATGGCGTACAGTTGTTTCGACCGAATTCCTTTCTCCAAACAACGGATGAAAGATTCGATAGAGTGCCGTGAAGACGCGATCGAGAACGCGGATTTTTACGACGACCGCCGCGCGTCGGTAGCGGAAAAGAAAAAACGGATAAAGAAAGTACGGGAAACTCTCGACGAAATAACTCTGTCTTTTGCCGTAACGTTTGACGAACTCGGAATAACGGGATTGTTCGTGGACGAAGCGCATAACTATAAAAACGTGTCTATAGCAACGAAATTCGATAAGGTGCTGGGGATAAACGCGAAAGGCAGCAAAAAATGCAATCTGATGATGGAGAAAGTTCGCTACGTGCAGAAAAACGGCGGAAAGGTCGTGTTTGCGACGGGTACGCCGATAACGAACTCCGTTACCGACGCGTATATAATGCAGTCTTTCTTGCAAGGGAGCGAACTCGCGCTTCTCGATCTGAAAAGTTTCGACGCGTGGGCGGGGATGTTTTCCGAATTGAAAGCGGATTTCGAAATAGACGTTGATACGAGCAAGTACAGGCTTGCCGAACGATTTTCGAGATTCCATAATCTTCCCGAACTATCGTCTATACTGTCCGGCATAGCGGATTTTCACAGTACCAAAAAAAGCGCGGATTTGCCCGATTTTAACGGTTACAAGGATTGTATTATCGAAAAAACACCCGAATTTGTGGACTATCTGAATAATATATCCTCAAGGGTAGATCTCGTCCGATTGAAATTGGTTGATCGAACCGTCGATAATATGCTTAAAATCACCACAGACGGCAGAAAAGCCGCTCTCGACTTACGGCTCGTAGATAACAATAAACCGTTTACTATGCAGTCGAAAGTGTACAGGTGCGCCGAAAACGTTTTCGATATTTACGAAAAATATAAAAGCGAAAAATTGACGCAGATTATATTTTGCGACGTGTCCACTCCCAAAAAGAATTTCAACGTTTACGACGAACTGCAACGACTGCTTTTGTCGTTCGGCGTCGCGCCGGATGAGATTGCGTATATCCACGACGCCACGACCGAAAAAAAGAGAAGCGAACTGTTTGAAAAAACGAGAAAAGGAGAGGTAAGAATTCTGCTCGGTTCTACGTTCAAACTCGGTATCGGCGTAAACGTACAGGACAAACTTATCGCCGTACATCATATCGACGTGCCGTGGCGACCCGCCGATATGGTTCAGCGCGAAGGCAGAATAATCCGCCCCGGTAACACGAATAAAGAAGTCTTTATTTACAGATATATCACGGACGGCAGTTTCGACGCGTACTCGTGGCAACTTTTAGAAACCAAGCAGAATTTCATCGCCGCGCTTTTAGAAGGTTCGGTAGAAGAACGTAACGGCGACGATATCCGCGACGCGGTTTTGAGTTACGCCGAAGTCAAGGCTTTGGCAATCGGCAATCCTTTGATTAAAGAACGCGTAGAAGTGTATAATTCGCTTATAAGGCTTAAACAATTGCAGTTAAAAACCGCCGAGATAAGGGACAGATTGGCGTGCGAACTGAACGCTTTGCCCGTAAAAATTTCGGAACAGAGAGTGAGAATCGAAAATTGCGATAAAGACGTCCTATTTTATAAAACGCAGAAAGAAAATATTTATCGGGCTCGAAAAATCGAAGAAATGAATTTCGGAGAAAAAGTCGTAAAACTCGAATATATCGAAAAAAAGAGAGAATTCAACGAAAAACTTTACGGCGAAATTATCGGACATATTATGGAATCCGCAGAAAAACACGCGACCGATTATTGCGGGTTTAAGGTTATAATTCCTCCGAATACGTCGCCCGACAAACTTTGCGTTTTTCTTGAAAATAACGGCAGATATCAAGTCGAAATCGGCGATACCGATAAGGGCGTTATGCAAAGGCTTTACAATTGTCTCGAAGATCTGGAAGGCAGAAGCGCAAGACTTAAAGAAAAACTTAAAGAAATGATCGACCGTGAAAAATATATCCGAGCCGAACTCGCAAAAGACGTCGACTACGCCGAGCGGATAACGGAGATCAAAGATAAGTTGCAAAAAATCGATAAGAAGTTAGGAGTCGAAGATGACTGATATAAATTCAAGTAACGTACCGCGTTTATCCGTCGGGAAAATCGTCGGAATATTGTCTAGAGCGTATTCCGCGCTCATACGTAAAAACCTGCCCGTCAAAACTTTTCCGTCCGTAATGTTATGGGGCGCGCCGGGCGTCGGCAAATCTCAGGCTATAACGCAGATTGCGAAGAAGATAGAAAAGGAAACGAGCAAAAAGGTATTCGTTACCGACGTAAGATTGTTGCTCTTCAATCCTATCGATTTAAGGGGTATTCCTACGGCAAACGCAGATAAAACTCTGGCAATCTGGCTTAAACCGCAGATTTTCCAGATGAACGATAGCGAAAACGTCGTTAATATTCTGTTCCTTGACGAAATATCCGCCGCGCCGCAATCGGTGCAGGCTGCGGCGTATCAGATTACGCTCGACAGGGTGGTAGGCGAACATAAATTGCCCGAAAACTGTATCGTTATCGCCGCGGGAAACAGAGTAACGGACAAGTCGGTCGCTTTCAAAATGCCCAAAGCGCTCGCGAACAGACTTATGCATTTCGAAGTGGACGGAAATTTCGATTCGTGGAAGCAATGGGCGATCGGGAACGGCATAAACGAAAAAGTTATAGGTTTTCTCAATTTCAGAAAGAACTATTTGTTCGGCTTCGACCCGAGCAGCGACGACCTTGCGTTTCCTACGCCGAGAGCGTGGGAAACGGTGAGTAACGTTCTCAATTACGTTGACGACGACGCGGACAAGTCTTTTAACTACGTATCGGGCGTCGTTGGTTACGGAGTTGCGTCCGAATTCAGGAATTGGACTAAAATATATTCCGACCTGCCCGAAATCGAGGATATATTCGACGGAAAACGTTGCGCCGTTCCGAGGGGTACGGACGCGCTTTACGCGCTTTGCGCTTCGATGACTCATTACGCCAAAGAACACAAAGACGAACTCGACAGAGTGGCGAATTCAATCGCATACGCAAATTCTTTGCCGCCCGATTTTTCGGCAATGCTTCTTAAAGACTATATGTATATAGAAGACGATTATAAAGAGAAACTGTTAAAGATACCCGAATTTTATACCTGGCTGCGTACCAAGGGGAAATTGCTGAATGGAAATATCTGAAACGCAGAAAAAGGAACTTATAAGAAAATTGTTATTTTCGAGAACGCGATTGTTGTGTTCACATCCGTTTTTCGGACTGCTTCTGATGCATATGAAGTTTTCGCTCGATGCCGAACTCGCGACCGCTGCGACGGACGGGGAATATATCTGTTTCGGCGCGAAATTTTTAAGCGAACTTTCTGACGGAGAACTCGACTTCGTTCTTATGCACGAAATTCTTCACGTCGCGTTAAGGCATTGTTTCCGCGCCGACGGGAAAGACGCCACGGCTTTTAATATCGCGTGCGATATAGTCGTAAATTCGAATATTTTTCTCGAATCGGGCGACTTGCTTACGATTACGCTAAGAAAATACGGCGAGAGTATGCACGTTGCGCCCAACGGAAAAGAAGGCTATAATTACACGGCGGAGGAAGTGTACGCCATGTTGCCGCATTCCGGGGCAAAGAAAAGCCCGCAAAGCAAAAGCCGCGGTGAGCGTTCGGGCGGCAGAAAAAATAAAAAGGGCTTTGACGACCACTCGAAATGGGGCGGAGGAGAAGAAAATAACCGCCTTGAAGCGGTGTGGAAAGTAAGGATTAAAAACGCGGCGGAGGTTGTGGCGATAAGAGAAAAATCCCTTAACAGGGGTTTGATTCCGTTAGCGGCGCAAAGATTGATTAAAGAATTCGGCAAATCGCAACTCGACTAGCGTGCGATACTGAATAATTTCGTGCAGGAAGAAGTCTGCGATTATTCGTTTGCCCCGCCCGACAGGCGTTACGACGGGGATTTTTTCCTGCCCGATTTTAACGAAAAAGACGGAAAAGTGAAAGGCATATTGTTTATGATAGATACTTCGGGGTCGATGTCGGACGATATGATAAAAGACGCTTATTCCGAAATAAAAGGGGCTATAGAGCAGTTCGGCGGCAAATTGTATGGGCTGCTCGGATTTTTCGACGCCGTCGTCGTTCCGCCCAAGCCGTTTTCCGATGAAGAGTCTTTGAAGATAATTCGCCCGTATGGCGGTGGAGGAACGAGTTTCGATATTATTTTTGAATATGTACGAAATTCGATGATCGCGGATTTGCCTGCAAGTATAATAATTCTCACCGACGGATACGCTCCGTTTCCGAATGAAAAAGTCGCCCTCGGAATTCCCGTTTTATGGGTGATAAACAATAATCAGGTAACCCCGCCGTGGGGTAAAATCGCAAGAATCGAAGATCGTTGAAGACGTCGGCTTACGACGAACCGCGTAAAATTTTTATGATCGACGATTTTGAATAGTCCTTAATATATATGCAAAGCATCGGCTTAAATTTCAGAATTTGCTTTGCAAATATCAAGAGAAAAATCTCTCTACCTCAGCCATTTAGGCGGTTTTTAACGCATAAAGCTTTAAAAACCGCCTTTTTCGTACTCAAAATATCTATCGGATATAATCAAATAACGAAAATTCGGGAAAGAATTTTGGGAAATAAAGCGATAAAAAAACGTCTGTAACCCGGTAATCTGTATACGGTAAACGCGGGTATGCCAGAAAAGGTTCGTATTATTCTTGCCCGGCATGCTCCCGACGAACGCAACCGGTACGCAAGATTGACAAAATTTATTATATAACGCCAAAAATACGCAAAAAAACGCCTTTCGCCTATGCTATAATCGGGTCGGGAGGTAATCCGAATGGCAAGAAAAATAGTCGTTACGTCGGGTAAAGGCGGAGTGGGTAAAACTACGGTCGCCGCAAATCTCGCGATAAAACTCGCTAGTATCGGCAAGCGTTCGCTCGTTATCGACCTTGACGCGGGGCTTAACGATCTTGACGTCGCGACGGGCGTCGAAGACCTCGTTACTTACGATTTAGTCGATTGTCTGGAGGGTAGGTGCAGAGCGGCGCAGGCGATAATCGAATGTCCGGAAAGTAAAAACGCGTTCGTGTTGCCCTGCGTAAAAGCGTTGCCCGACGATAAAAAATACTTCGACGCGCTCAAAGAGTTGTACGAGGGGTTAAATTCCGCGTTCGATTTCGTTTTGGCCGATTCTCCTGCCGGGATAGGCGATAATTTCCGGCTTGCGGTGAGCGCGTCGGACGAGGCGTTGCTCGTAACCACGGCGCACTTGCCAAGTCTTCGCGACGCGGATAAAACCGCGGCAATGCTTCGCGGTTCGGGACTTAAAGAGATAAATCTGGTGGTAAACAAAGTCCGCGGCGATCTGATCGCGGGCGGATTGTCGCTTTCGCCCGAAGAGGTCGCCGAAACGTTGAGATTGCCGCTTCTGGGGGCTATTCCGGATGACGACGAAATATTTTTGCGCGACGCGGGCAAACTTCCGCCCGATGCGAAAAGCGGCGGATCTTTTAAGATGCTTGCCGGCAATCTGCTGACGGGGAAACGTAAAGTATGCGATTTTTCGCGGGCATACCGTGGGTTTTCGGGATATATAAAAAGGAAGATAAAAAACGGGTTATGAAAGGAGATAAATTACGGATTAAAAAGATTATAGAAAGCGACAGAATGAATTTCGCGGTGAACGGGCAGGACCTTATCGGAAAGGACGTAACGAGTGTGTTAGACGATTATTTTACGCTCACCGGACCGATCGCTTTGAATATTTCGGGCAAAAAGGGAGAATACGTTATAGAGATTCTTGCGAAAGCCGACGGAATAAAGGCGTTCAAAGTCTTGCCGTGATTATCGGGCAGTTTTGCAAGCCTTTGATAGTCGCGACGTTTTTCCCGTTTCATCGGAGACATTTACCCCGCAATAAGGGTCGGAGCGGCTTATGAGGCGTGCGTACTCCAATCTTCGGGATTGCTTCACTACGTTCGCAATGACGGGCTTTGTATTGTGCTATGTTGCTGAAATCTATAAATTTCACGAAAAACAAGGCGGCG
>ULRP01002311.1_pt1 | contig 11860 bp, 8 predicted proteins | sample 1955521 | NCBI WGS metagenome assembly ULRP01 (sample SAMEA4835685, study PRJEB28245) | human gut metagenome | biome: gut microbiome; material: fecal sample | place: Denmark | collected 2008
TGGTACTTACATGGGCGCCCGCCTGCTGGCTGCTACCGGCCTGGTGGACTTCACCCAGAAGCAGTCCGCTGCCATCGCCATCATCGGCGGTGCAGACGGCCCTACCGCCATCTTCGTCACCTCCCGTCTGGCTCCGGAGCTGCTGGGCTCCATCGCCGTGGCAGCGTACAGCTACATGGCTCTGGTGCCCGTGATCCAGCCGCCCATCATGAAAGCGCTGACCACCAAGAAAGAGCGTACTGTCGTGATGAAGCAGCTGCGCTCCGTGACCAAGACCGAGAGGATCATCTTCCCCATCATGGTCGCCATCATCGTTTCCCTCATCGTGCCGGATGCCGCCGTTCTGGTCGGTATGCTGATGCTGGGCAACCTGATGAAAGAGTGCGGCGTTGTCGATCGTATCCAGAAGACCGCTGGTAATGAGCTGATGAACATTATCACCATCTTCCTGGCACTGTCTGTCGGCTGCACCACCTCCGCCAACACGTTCCTCAACTCCCGCACCCTGTTCATCATCGTGCTGGGCCTGATTGCTTTCTCGTTTGGTACCGCTGCAGGTGTCCTGTGCGGCAAGGTGATGTACGCCCTCACCGGCGGCCAGGTCAACCCGCTGATCGGTTCCGCAGGCGTTTCCGCCGTGCCTATGGCTGCCCGCGTTTCTCAGAGAGTGGGCCAGAGCGAGAACCCCTCCAACTTCCTGCTGATGCACGCCATGGGCCCCAACGTGGCTGGCGTGATCGGCTCTGCCGTTGCTGCTGGTATCCTCATCAACATCTTCGGCTAAGAGCTTCCTGAAAAAATATTTTCCGCCTACCCATGGCAGCGCTGTGGGTGGGCGTTTTTTGTGCCCAAAGCACTGTCAAACCAGGCACTTTTGTGTTATACTATATCTTGTATGATTCTGATGAAATGAACAGGTGAAACCATGGCAACCAATCTTCAACAGGAATTTTGTAAACTGCGCGATACCTACATTGAAAAGCAGTTTGGCCGCCTGAACGAAATGCAGCGCGCGGCGGTGTTTACCACCAGCGGCCCGCTGCTGATCCTGGCAGGCGCAGGCAGCGGCAAGACCACGGTGCTGGTCAACCGCATTGCAAACCTCATCCGGTTTGGCTCGGCCCACGGCTCCAGCTGGACGCCCCGTGAGGTAACGGAGGATGATGTAAAAGCCCTGCGCACCGCCCTTATGACGGGCACGGATGCCCCCGGCTGGCTGGACGGGATGCTCCGTAAGGACGCGGTCCGCAGCTGGAACGTGATGGCCATTACCTTTACCAACAAGGCGGCAGGCGAGCTGAAAGAGCGCCTGCGCAATATGCTGGGCGGGGAAGAGGGCGATGAGGTGTTTGCCTCCACGTTCCACTCCGCCTGTGTCCGCATCCTCCGCCGCTGGGCCGAGGAGATCGGCTATCCCCGCAGTTTTACCATTTACGACACGGACGACTCCCAGCGGGTGATGAAGACCGTGTACAAAGAGCTGAGCGTGGACGATAAGTTCTTCCCGGTCAAGAGCGCCATCAACCAGATGAGCCGCTGGAAAGACCAGCTCGTCAGCCCGGCCGAAGCATTGCAGACCCCGGCAAAGGACACCAAAGGCGCTCTGGCGGCCCGTGTTTATGCCGCCTATGAAAAGAAACTGAAAGAGGCCGGCGCGTTCGACTTTGACGATCTGATCTATCAGACCGTCCAGCTGCTGGCCGAGCACAAAGAGGTGCGGGACTTCTACCAGAACAAGTACCGTTACCTGCTGGTGGACGAGTATCAGGACACCAGTGTGGCACAGTTCCGCCTTGTCAGCCTGCTCACCGGCCCGGAGAAGAACATCTGCGTTGTCGGCGACGATGACCAGAGCATTTACCGTTTCCGGGGGGCTACCATTGAGAACATCCTCAACTTTGAGCGCGTTTACCCGGGCACCAAGACCATCCGGCTGGAGCAGAATTACCGCTCCACTTCCAACATCCTCAACGCCGCCAACTGCGTCATCCAGCACAACACGGAGCGCAAGGGGAAAACCCTTTGGACCCAAAACGGTGAGGGCGACAAAGTGCAGGTCTACACGGCAGAGAACGAGCAGGACGAGGCCAGCCACATCGCGGACATCATCGGCCAGCACCTGCGGGAGGGCGGCCATCTGGCCGACCACGCCGTGCTCTACCGGATGAACGCCCAGTCGGCCCCGCTGGAAAGCTACTTCACCCGCGCGGGTATCCCACACAAGATCGTGGGAGGCCAGCGGTTCAACGACCGCAAAGAGGTCAAGGACATCCACTCCTACATGTCCATTGTGGCCAATCCTCGGGATGATGTGCGTCTCCGCCGCATTATCAACGAGCCTGCCCGTAAAATTGGTGCGACCACCATTGACGTCATCGCTGACCTGGCCGGGCAGGAGGGCGTGAGCATGTTGGAGATCATCCGCCATGCGGACCAGTACGCGAAGCTCAGCCGGGCCATTGCACCACTGTATAAGTTCTATCAGATCTATGAGCGGTTACAGGACTCGCTGGAGAATAAGACGCTGGACGAGTTTGCCAGCGACGTGATTGAGATCACCGGCTACAAGGCGATGCTGGAAGCCGATGCCGCCAAGGGCCACGAGGACGCGGCAGACCGCCTGCAGAACCTGGGCCAGCTGGTCAACAACGTGAAAAACTACTGTGACCAGCACGGCGAGGACGCCACGCTGGAGGGCTATCTGGAAGATATCGCCCTCATCAGCGACATTGACAACTATAACGAGAGTGCCGACCAGGTGGTGCTGATGACCATTCACTCGGCCAAGGGCCTGGAGTTTCCGTATGTATTCCTGATCGGCATGGAAGAGGGGGTCTTCCCCAGTGAGATGAGCAAATACTCGGAGGCTGATCTGGAAGAGGAGCGCCGCCTGGCCTACGTCGGCATCACCCGTGCCAAGAAAGAGCTGTACATCTCCAACAGCGTCACCCGGATGTTGTATGGCCGCACCCAGCGCAATGAGCCCAGCCGCTTTTTGCGGGAGATCGAGCCGGAGTATCTGGAAGAGACCCGCAGCCCGGTGCTGGAACAGCGCAGCCGTCTGGGCGGCTGGGGCAGCAGCTACAGCGACACGGTGCCCGGCGGTGCCTCCGGTTATTCCGGGGCTTCGGGCTGGGGCCGCGGTTCGTCTTCTTACGGCAGCTACGGTGGCAGTACAGGCTATGGAAACCGTTCCGGCTACCTGAACCGGGAGTACAACGCCGGGGAGAGCCGGGGCTTCGGTTCCGGTTACGCCGGGCGGGGGAGTTCTTCAAGCGGTTACGGCAGCAGTTATGGCTCCCATAGCGGCAGCGTGGGCGGTTCTGGCGGCTTTGGCAGCGGCTACAGCCGCCCGGCAGTACCCAAAACGCCTGCAAAGCAAATCAACTTTACAGGTACGCCTGCCACAAAAACAAACGCAAACACGACGAAACACTACGAGCCCGGTGATGTGGTGGAGCACAAAGTCTTCGGGCGAGGCACGGTGGTGGCGGTCAAGCCTGCTGCCGGGGACCAGATCGTGGAGATTCGTTTTGAAAAAGTCGGCATCAAAAAGACCATGGCAAACTTTGCGCCGCTGACCAAAATTACGGAGGAATGAGAGTATGATGACCGTTCGATTGATCGCCCACACCCCGGAGCCGGAAAAGGTGGTGGCCGCAGCGGCCAAGCTCTGCTACTCCGATGCCCATATCACCGACCTGCTGGACGGGCTGGACGAGGAAAAGACCGCCCGTTTCCTGACCATGCTCAGTGACCTGGGCCACGCAAGCCCCATTGAGCACGCCAGCTTTACCTTTGGCATTGAGGGAGTCAGCCGCACCCTGCTGGCACAGATCACCCGGCACCGCATTGCGTCGTTCAGCGTCCAGAGCCAGCGGTATGTCCGGCTGGACGATTTCCGCTATGTCATCCCGCCCGAGATCGAGGCCATCCCCGAGGCAAAGGCAGCGTTCATCGAGAGTATGAACGAGGACGCCCAGCGGTATCTTGATCTCGTGCAGAAGCTGGAGGACGGCCACACCGCCCGCCTCATGGCCGAGGGAATGCCTGAGAAGCAGGCCCGCGCGAAGGCCTCCAAGCAGGCCAACGAGGATGCCCGCTTTGTGCTGCCCAACGCCTGCGAGACGAAAATGGTAGTAACGATGAACGCCCGCAGCTTGCAGAACTTCTTCCACCTGCGGTGTTGCAGCCGTGCCCAGTGGGAGATCCGGGCACTGGCCGAAGAGATGCTCCGGCTGGTCTACCCGGTGGCACCCCACCTCTTTGCCAAGGCGGGCCCGGCCTGCGTTTCCGGCCCCTGCCCGGAGGGAAAAATGTGCTGTGGCCGCACGGCGGAAGTCCGTGCCCGGTATGCCGCGCTGAAAGGGGAACCGCAGAATGGCTGATGCAAAAAAAGGCACCCTCATCGTGCTGGAAGGACTGGACGGCAGCGGCAAGGCGACTCAGGCTAAACTGCTGGCCCAACACCTGAAAGAAGCAGGCAAAAATGTCCAGGAGATCACATTCCCGGATTATGCCAGCGATTCCAGCGCCTTGGTCAAGATGTATCTGGCCGGACAGTTTGGGGACAAGCCCGATGATGTGAACGCCTACGCGGCGTCAAGCTTCTATGCAGTAGACCGTTACGCCAGTTACAAAACCAGCTGGGGCAGCTTTTACGAGGCGGGCGGCGTCATCATTGCGGACCGCTACACCACATCGAATGCAGTACACCAGTGCTCCAAGCTCCCGCCGGAGCAGTGGGAGAGCTTTTTGCAGTGGCTGTTTGATTATGAGTTCCGGCTGCTGGGACTGCCTGCCCCGGATGAAGTCATCTACCTGCAGGTAGACCCCGCCGTGAGCCAGAAGCTGATGACGGGCCGCTACCATGGCGACGAGAGCAAAAAAGACGTCCACGAAAAAGACGTGGAGTACCTGGCCCGGAGCCGGAACGCGGCGGAATTCTGTGCGGCCCATCTGGGCTGGGAGACCGTCCACTGCACCCAGGGCGATGCCATGCGGAGCATCGAGGACATCCAGAGCGAAGTGCGGAAATTGGCCCAGCGGGTTATTTGAGAATAAAGGAGGCATCCTATTCATGTATCGTTTGATGCAGCCGTCGGATCGTGCGGCGGTGGTGGCACTCTGGCAGAAAGAGCGGGGGGATACGGCGGAGTTTATCAACACCGTCATGGACCGTTTTGCCGGGGAACAGAATGTTTACGTGGCCGAAGAAAACGGCCAGATCGAGGCTGCGGCATTGGCGGTGCCGGTCACGCTGCAGGGCCGCCCGGGCAATTACCTGTTTGGCCTGTGCGGGCAGGGCAACCTGATTTTGGCGGGTTTGGTGGATACTCTCTGCGCCCAGCAGAAGCTGCGGGGCGCGGGCTTTACGGTGGCCGCGCCCACCAGCCCGGAGCGGGCAGCGCTGCTGCAGGATAAGGGTTTCCAGAAAGCTTTTGCCCTCCGCTGCCTGCCCCGGGAAGTGGAGCGCAACCTGTGGAGCCAGGCTGAGTTTGACTCGGTGACCGCCAAAAAGCTCTGCGAGCTGCGGGAGCGCTTCTGGCCGGATACGGTCATGCTGACGCCGGAGAAGATGGCCGTGGTGCTGGGAGACCTGTACTCCCGCGGTGCCACCATCGTGTCCAGTGAGCAGGGCTACGGCATCTATTTCCGCAAGGAGGATACCCTCTATTTTGTGGAGCTGATGGCCGAGGATGACCGTTCTGCCGAGAAACTGATGGAAGCGGCCCGGGAGAAAGAGGTCATCGTGGAAAAAGCTGTTATCACGGTGGGTGCTGCCCAGAACCTGTTCCTGGGTGAGGGTACCCGGCAGGACTACGGCATGATCCGCTTTGAGGGCGAACCCTTTGATGTGAGCGAGAGCTACATGCGGTTGATGCTGGAAAACGGTTAAAGGAGTGGGTATGGCACACAAAAATTCCCACAGTGCTCCCCGCAAAAAGGGCGGGGCACTGAAAATTGTTCTGGTGCTGCTGGTACTGCTGCTCGTGGTCGCGGGCGGCGGTGTCTGGATGGCAAAGCGGGAGATCGACGGCGGTACGCCGGGCGAGGAAGTCCCCGTGAGCATCCAGCAGGGCAGCGGCGTGGGCACCATTGCCAACGCGCTGAAAGAGGCGGGGGGGATCAAATTCCCGCGCCTGTTCCGCTGGTATGTGGGCAAACAGGGAGCCGCCGCAAAGTTGCAGTACGGCGAGTTTACGCTTGCACCCGGCAGCTCCTACAACGACCTGATCGAGGTGTTGTCGGAGTATGCCAAGGCCGAGAGCGTCCGCCTGACGTTCCCCGAGGGTACCACCGCCATCGCCATGGCCCGGAAGATGGAGGATGCCGGCCTCTGCACGGCTGAGGAATTCCTGAAAGAGGCCAACACCGGCGATTTCAGTGAATATAAGTTCTGGCAGTATGTCCCGGACGACAAGGACGCCCCGGATCGCTTTTTAAAGTGCGAGGGCTATCTCTTCCCGGATACCTACGAGTTTTTGAAAGACGATACCGTCCACAATTATGTGGCCACGTTCTACGCCCACTTTGACAAGCAGATCACCGACGCCATGTACAAGCAGCTGGACGAGCAGGGGATGACCCTGCCGGAGCTGATCACGCTGGCATCGTTCGTGCAGGAGGAAGCGGGCAACGACCAGGACGATAATGTGGCCCAGGTGTTCCGCAACCGGCTGGCGGAGGGTTCGCCCTACCCCAAGCTGCAGAGCAATGCCTCCAGCCATGTCCAGAGCGATGCCGACAACAACTATCTGTGGAACTGGGTGGCCCCCTATTACGGCGGGTGGGACAGCATCCCGGCCAATATCCGGGACGCCTACGACACCTACAACTGCACCGGCCTCCCGGCGGGCCCCATCTCCAACCCCGGCCTTGCGGCCATCCGGGCGGCGCTGGACCCCCAGTGTGACCCGGAAGTCAAGGACTGCTATTTCTTTGTGACAGACCAGAGCGGTCATTATTACTACGCCAAGACCTACGCGGAGCATCAGAAAAACTGCGCCGAGGCCGACAGCGTGAATAAAAGCCTGAAGTAAATGCAATAAGCTCCCCGGCAAGGGGAGCTTATTGTGTGAACCAGAACGATAAAAAGAGAGGATAACGTTATGTTGCAGATCCCGGAACTGCTGGCCCCGGCGGGCGATTTGGAGCGCCTGCGGTACGCCATCAACTATGGCGCGGACGCTGTGTATTGCAGCCTGCCTGAATTTGGAATGCGCTCGGCTCCGGCCAACTTTACGCCGGAGCAGCTGGCGGAGGGTGTCATCTATGCCCACGCCCGCGGCCGCAAGGTCTACCTGACCATGAACACCCTGCCCACCAATGAGGAGGCCGACCGCCTGCCCGAGGCCATCAAGTCCGCCGCGGAGGCGGGCGTGGATGCCTTTATTGTGGCTGACCTGGGTGTGCTGGACGCCTGCAAGCACTTTGCCCCGGACATTGATGTCCACATGTCCACCCAGACGGGCATCACCAACTGGGCTGCTGCCCGCGCTGCCTACAACATGGGGGCCAAGCGGGTGGTGCTGGCCCGGGAGATGACCCTGCAGGACATTGCTACCCTGCGGGACAAGACCCCGCCGGAACTGGAAATTGAGGCCTTTGTCCATGGTGCCATGTGCATGAGCGTCTCGGGCCGGTGCCTGCTCTCTAATTACATGGCAGGCCGTGACGCCAACCGGGGCCAGTGTGCCCAGCCCTGCCGCTGGAAGTACTATCTCAGCGAGGAGACCCGCCCCGGCCAGCTGTATGAGATCGGCGAAAACGAGAACGGCAGCTACATCCTCAACGCCAATGATCTGTGCACCGCCCCGTTCCTGGACCTTATCTGCAAGGCGGGTGTGGACAGCCTGAAGATCGAAGGCCGCGCCAAGACGTTCTACTATGTGGCCAGCGTGACCGCTGCTTACCGCAAGGCGCTGGACCAGTACCTTGCCGACCCGCTCAACGATGATTTCGCTCTGCCGGAGCAGGTGCTGGAGGAGCTGACCCGCACCAGCCACCGCCACTATTCGCCCGGCTTCTATTTTGGCCGGGAGCAGGCCCGCCAGGCCACCGACAGCGCCACCTACATCCGCGAGTGGGAGTTTGTGGGCACGGTGGACGGCTGGGAGAATGGCATTGCCAGCTGCCAACAGCGGGGCAAGTGGAGCCTGGGAGATACGCTGGAAGCCCTCTGCCCGGATGGCCGGAGCATTCCGCTGACCCCGGAGTGGATCAAAAACGAGGCCGGGGAGGCCATGGAGTCCACCCCGCACGCGATGGAAAAATACACCATCCCCACCCCGGAGCTGCCTCCCATGAGCCTGCTTCGCCGGAAAGTCTGAGATGATTATACGGATCTACACAAAAAGAAGCTCTCCTGCGCGGAGAGCTTCTTTTCTTATGCAATCGTATCCAAAATCGTTCGTACTTCCCGGATAGTGGCTTCATCGGTCTGCCAGATGTCAAACTCGGAGAAGCCGGGCAGGCCCATGGGCACGCCCTCGCGGCGGAATATCATCCGGCTGTCAAGGACTTTTTTGCCCGAGAGGTGGAACGCCCTGGCACCCGTCTGGGCGGCGAGGACCGGGAGGTTGGCGGGGCCGACGCCAGCACCCACCAGGATCTCAATGTCATTCCCGGCGGCCTGCACCAGCTGGTGGAGCAGGGACGCTCCCTGCGGGGCACTGGCTGCCTGCCCACTGGTCAGGATGGTGGCAAGCTGCAGCTCTTTGGCGGCTTCCAGCGCCGCAAACGGGTCCCGGCAGACATCAAAGGCGCGGTGCAGCGTGCAAGCTGCCGGGCGTCCGGCCTCCCGCGCGGCACGGCGGGCAGCGGCATAGATGGGCCGCAGCGCCGCTGTATCCAAATCTCCCTCCGGTGTCAGGGCACCGGTCACGATGCCGTCAGCCCCGGCGGCAACCAGCTCTGCGGCCAGCTGCTCCATCTGGGCCAGCTCATAGCGGTCGTAACAGAAATCGCCAAAACGAGGGCGGAGCAGTGCCCGCACGGGAAGGCCGGTTTCGGCCTTGACCTGCCGCACCAACGCAAGGCTGGGGGTGGTGCCGCCCACAATGAGGTCGGCACAGAGTTCCAGCCGGTCGGCCCCGCCGCGTTTGGCTGCAAGGGCGCTGGCCGTGCTGTCAACACAGACTTCCAGGATCATCTTACACACTCTCCAGGAACCGCACAAAGCCTGCACGGCCTGCCTCGTCCAGCTTGTAGACACCGGCATCGGCCAGCACCTGTGCGAACACATGGCCTACCTCGTCCTGCAAAATCAGGTGCACATTGTCGGCGTTCAACTCCGGGTGCTTTGCAAGGATCTCCTCTGCCCACGCAGCGTGCTTTTGCAGGGCTTCGGGGTACTCTGCGGTGGGCAGGTGTGCCATCAGCACATCAGCAAGGTCGAACAGCTCCTGCTTCAGGCGGCTGGGCAGCACGGCCAGACCCATCACCTCGATCAGGCCGATGTTCTCTTTTTTGATGTGGTGGAGCTTGGCGTGGGGGTGGTAAACGCCCAGCGGATGCTCCGGGGTGGTGATGTTGTTGCGCAGCACCAAATCGAGCTGGAACTTGCCATCCCGCATCCGGGCAATGGGGGTGATGGTGTTGTGGGGTTCGCCGTCCGTCTCGGCGTAGACGAAGCACTGTTCGTCCGTGTAGCCGCGCCATGCTGTCAGAATTTTATCTGCCAGCTCCACCAGCCGGGTATCATCGGCGCAGGTGAGGCGGATGCAGCTCATGGGCCAGTGGACGATGCCCGCTTCCACATCCTCAAAGCCGGGGAAGACCCAGGGTTTCTCGATGGGGGCTTTGGCCATGGCGAATTCATAATGGCCGCCCTGGAAATGGTCGTGGCTCAGGATGCTGCCACCCACAATGGGCAGATCGGCGTTGCTGCCCACGAAATAGTGGGGGAAGAGGGCCACAAAGTCCAGCAGCTTGCGGAACGTGGCCCGCTCGATCTTCATGGGGGTGTGGTTGTTGTTGAAGACGATGCAGTGCTCATTGTAATAGACATAAGGGCTGTATTGCAGATTCCACGCACTGTCGTTGATGGTCAGCGGGATGATGCGGTGATTCTCGCGGGCGGGGTGGTTCATCCGGCCGGCGTAGCCCTCGTTCTCCACGCAGAGCTGGCACTTGGGGTAGGAGCTCTGGGGGGCCAGCTTGGCTGCTGCAATGGCCTTGGGGTCTTTTTCGGGCTTGGAGAGATTGATGGTGATATCCAGATCGCCGTAGGGGGTCTTGGTCACCCACTTGAGGTCCCGCTTGATGCGGTAGCGGCGGATGTAGTCCGTATCCTGGCTGAACTGGTAGAACCAGTCGGTGGCGGCCTGCGGGCCCTCATTTTCGTACCGCTCCTCAAAGTTGGCGCGGACGATGCTGGGCCGAGGGGTGAGCACCCCCATGAGTTTGGTGTCAAACAGGTCGCGGGCCGTGGAGTTGTCCGCGCAGACACCGCGGGCGACGGCGTCGTCCAGCAGTGTTTTCAGGATGGATTCCAGGTCGGTGTAGCACACTTCGCCCTCAGGCGCGGTGAAGCTGTCCAGCTGCATGGTCATGAGCAGCTGGTTGCGGATGTAAATTTCATCGTCCGGCAGAATAAGGCCGGTGTCCAGGCCGTAGTTGACGAGCTGCTGGATGGCAGTAGAGATATTCACAGGACTGCGCCTCCCTCCGGGCGGATGGAGAGGACATGGCAGCGGCCCTCACCCAAAATGGCCTCCATGTTGGCTTTGAACCCCGCCAGAAGCTCCACGGGCACAAAGGCCTGTACGGTGCCGGCAAAGCCGCCGCCGTGGACGCGGACAGCGCCCTTGCCGCCCAGGAAATGTTTGGCCGCCGCAATGGTCACGGCCACCTCCTGGTGCTCCTTGTAACCGGCGGGGATCACGTTCTGCAGGTACTCCCAGCTGCTCTGGCCGGATTCGCCCACCAGATTGAGGAATGTGGTAAAATCGCCCTCCCGCAGGGCAGTGACCTGTTTTGCCACCCGGTCATTGTCCGCATAGATATGGAACGCGCGGAGGACAGCCCGGTCGCCGCACTGTTTACGGCACTCCGGCAGCTTTGCGATAAACGTCTCAAAGGGAACATCCCGCAGCACCTCGCCGCCGCAGACGGCGGCCACGGCGCGGCACTCATTGGGGATGGCGGCATATTCGTCGGTCAGGTCGGCGTGGTCGGCACCGGAATCCAGGATGCAGAGGGCGAGGCCCGCCTGAGAGAAGTCCACGGGCACAGGCTCCACGATGGGCTTGGCGGGGTCGGCAAAATCAATGGTGATGATGTTGCCCACGCTGGAAGCCATCTGGTCCATCAGGCCGCAGGGCTTGCCAAAGTAGACATTCTCTGCCCACTGGCCGATCTGTGCAATGGCGATGGGGGAGACTTTCTCGGCCAGGAACAGATCGTTGAGGATGACACCGATTAGCACCTCAAAGGCGGCAGAGGACGAAACGCCGCTGCCCTTGGGCACGTTGGAAGAGATGTAGACGTCCAGGCCGGAGAGCTTGGCTCCCCGCTGGCGGAACGCCTCGCACTCGCCGCGCAGGATGGCGGCACTGGTGTTCTCCTCTTCCTTGCGGGCGGCCAGATCATTCAGGTCGATGACGCACAGGTCATAGCCCTCGCTCTGGACACGGAGCTGGCCCAGCGTGTTGGGGCCTGCGGCGGCGATCATATCAATGTTGACGCTGCCCGCCAGCACCCGGCCATGCTGGTGGTCGGTGTGGTTGCCGCCGATCTCGGTACGGCCGGGGGCGCTGTACAGCCCTGCCTCAGCATGGGGGCCAAACGTTGCTTCCAGCCCGTCCAGCACGGCCTCGTACCGGGCGGCCTGTGCGGGGGTCTGCTCGGGAGCGCA
>ULRP01037048.1_pt1 | contig 11856 bp, 10 predicted proteins | sample 1955521 | NCBI WGS metagenome assembly ULRP01 (sample SAMEA4835685, study PRJEB28245) | human gut metagenome | biome: gut microbiome; material: fecal sample | place: Denmark | collected 2008
TGATTGATTGTTATATATATGGAAGAGGCTCTACACTAGGAGCTGTTGCACTTAGATTGTAAATCCATCACCGATTGCCCTCAATTCATTTTTTATTACCGGGACTGTCTGATTCTGGATGGCAGAACGCAGGTTGCCGGGCTGGATAAAACATCTTTTTTCTAGTGACTTCACTACATCCCCAGGATGTTCTACGGAATATTCATAATACCAGAATCCCTGGAAATGCTGATGCGATAAGTCTGTAGAGTAAGTATGGGCATATTCAAGCATCAGGATTTCATGCGGATACAGGCCCCTCATTGTGGGGACCGCCTTTTTCAGACGTACACTGAGGGGAACTATATCTGGAGATGGACTGTCCGCAGGGGGTTCTCGTGAAAACGTAATCTTCGCAGGGCTATCGTTGCCCCGGGAAAGAGTCTGCTCTGCTGCCGATGTGTTATCGATGGAATGATGGAACAGTTTCTTGAAAGTATCAAATAAGCCCATGATATCAGCTCCTTGTTGTAGATTCCTTTTGTTCCAGTATACCATGACTATACCATGACGGCGTAGATTTATAAGGAAAAGAGTGAACCTGCCTATGCACACGGGGGTGTTCAAAATCCCTGCTATCGTTCGATTGTATCAAATACAGACACCTTTGAGACCCGGCCTGCGGCACGTTCGGCTTCATGATCGCCGCCGCGCAGTACGTCAGGGACATGACGGACGACTATGCTGACCTCACCGAGGAACTGGCCAACTTCGAAGTCGAGGAAGCCTTCTCCGGCTGCGATCCCGTCCACAGCTGATGTCTGCAAGAGCATCTTTGACGGTGATCACATGCCGCCACCAAAATCAAGTAGAGGCATTCCGTTAGTGGTTATCTCGAATGTGAACAAAGGTAAACTCGATTTTTCGGAGACGCGGTTTGTTCCGCAGGACTACTATGACAAATTGACCGACACGCGTAAGCCGGAATCAGGTGATGTGCTCTACACATTAGTCGGAACGTATGGTATCCCTGTGCTTGTCGATACCAATCGAGCTTTCTGCTTCCAGCGTCATATGGCACTGTTGAAGTCGAACGAAGAAGCTGTCCTACAGAGGTACCTGTGGTATGCGCTACAGCAGAGGAATTTTTATCAGTCTGCTACAAAAATCGCGAAGGGAACGGCACAACTGACGGTTCCAATAAAAGGATTGCGTCAGTTAACGATACCGATGGCGTCACTTCCAGAGCAGCAAGAGATTGTCGCCGTCCTCGACCGACTGCTCGGCAGGGAAGAAGAAGTCCGACAGTCGGCGGAGTCGGTGCTGGCAGCCATCGACAGCATGAAGCAGTCAATCCTCGCGCGAGCGTTCCATGGGGGAGCTTGGGGCGTGACATCCCGTGCTGGCTGCGCCACCGCTGAGCGCTTACTCGCTACTACGTTACTTTTTCTTTTTCTTTGCTTATTCTTTGTCTTAGGGGAGCTCGGAAGCCTTGTGCGCCAACGGATTGCGGCTTTTTACTATGTCATATAGGAACACAGAGCGGACACAGACTGATCATGATTTGAACCATAAAACGGGACAGTTCGGCAAATTATCCACACCTACTGCGATTTATCCACAGGATATCCACAGGATATCCACAGAGTTATAAACAGGGCGGAAGTTCACGGGATACCCATCAGGCAGTCACAACTAGCCAATCTCGGTAACAGTCGCTCAAAAAAGTGCAGAGGACTGCAAATATGTTATTGCTTTCACACGCGTGGCGTCGTATAATCGTATTAGCAATACGATAAATGTACCGCATTTTTTGGGGAGGATCTTATCAATGAAAAAATTCCAAGTCGTCGTGAAGTGCTCACTCGGTATCCATGCGCGCCCCGCAGCTCAGATCGCGCAGGCATGCAGCAACCTGCGGGCGGCGGTGACGCTCGAGGTCGATAATGAGACTGCCCAGGGCAACAACGTGCTGGAGATCTTGAACCTTCACGCCCCGAAAGGCACAACGGTCGATATCACCGTGGACGGCCCTGATGAGGAAGAGGCTGCACAGCAGATCCAGGCTGTTTTCGATGCCATGGGCCCGAAGGAGAAGAAGGGCTCTGTCCTCAAGGTCGCCTTTTTCGGCACGAAAGACTATGACCGCCTCTACTTCAGCGAGCTCGCAAAGGACAAGGGCGAGGGCACGTACAACGTCGAACTCAAGTATTTCTCGAGCCGCCTGACGGATGAGACGGCACACCTCGCCAACGGCTATGACGCTGTCTGCATCTTCGTCAACGACGAGGCACCGCGTTCTGTCATCGAGCAGCTGCATGACGGCGGTGTCCGCCTGATCCTCCTGCGCTGCGCCGGCTTCAACAATGTCGACAAGAAGGCCGCTGCCGAGTACGGCATCACGGTCCTGCGCGTACCGGCTTACTCCCCGTACGCAGTGGCAGAGCATGCCATGGCGACGCTGCAGGCTGCAAACCGCCGCCTGCACAAGGCATACAACAAGGTGCGTGACAACAACTTCGACCTCACGGGCCTGCTCGGCGTCGATCTCCACAACAAGGTCGCCGGCATCCTCGGCACGGGCCGCATCGGCCAGTGCATGGCGCGCATCTGCAAGGGCTACGGCATGACGGTCATCGGCTGGGATGCATTCCCGAACAAGAAGCTCGAGGAAGAGGGGCTGCTCACCTATGCTTCGAAGGAAGAGGTCCTGAAGCGCTCTGACCTCATCTCCATTCACGCACCGCTCATCATGGGCGAAGGCGGCACGTATCATCTCATCGATGAGAAGGCCATCTCCCTCATGAAGGACGATGTCATGCTCACGAATGCTGCACGCGGCGGCCTCATCGATACGGAAGCGCTCATTGCCGCGCTCAAGAAGGGCAAGTTCCATGCGGTTGCGCTCGACGTCTACGAGGGCGAGGATGCCAATGTTTACACGGACCACAGCTTCGACGTCCCGACGGAGGATGTCACGGGCCGTCTGCTCATGTTCCCGCAGGTCATCCTCACGAGCCATCAGGCATTCTTTACGCGCGAGGCACTGCAGGCCATCGCGACGGTGACGATGGAGAACGCCCGCAATTTCAACGAGGGCCGTCCGTTCGGTGCTGCTGAGGTGAAATAAGCACGATCATAGATTCTGATCTCTGACTTTTACGTTACGGAGAGGGGCAAATGCCCCTCTCTTTTTTTGCCAAAACCTTGCGTGAGGTTTGGCAGGGGAGAAGACGGCAGTCGGCAGCGTCGGCGCTGGCAGCCATCGACAGCATGAAGCCGTCGATCCTCGCGCGGGCGTTTCGCGGGGGCTTGGGCGTAAAAAAATGTGCAAAGGTTGGCGAATAGTGTTAGAATGAAATGAGAAAAATAGTACGGCTTGTTTTGTAGAGTGTGCAGAGCATGTCGTGATAGGTAGTAGGCGATCACGATGGAGAAGAATTGGATGCCGGACATCTACAGCGATGTTCCGGTGGCGTATGCAGTCTACAAGCTGATTTTTGCAGAAGATGGCAGGACAGTCGAGGATGCAGAGTATGTCTATGTCAACAAGATCTACAGTGAGATGGCAGGTGTGGGGCCTGAGGAGCTCCTGGGACAGCGTTTCCTGTCTTGCTATGAACGTGCTAATCCGATCTGGATGACGTACTGCGCGAAGGCTAGCCTGGATGGTGAGGTCATCCATGACTGCATCTATGCGCCAGAGATTGGGCACTGGCTCGACTTCACGATCATGCCGCTCAAGCAGCCGGGGTATGTCGCGTACACGTTCATGAATGTCGACCTCGACCGTGAGAGGCAGATGGAGATGAAGCGCGAGTTCACGACGAAGGACATCGTCCTGCGCATCTCAAAGATCCTCAGCAGCGAGGAGGCTTATGAGGTGGCGATGAATCACGCGCTGCAGGAACTCAGCCGCATCCTGCATCCGGACCGGCTCTACATCCTCGAGACGGACGGCAAGACCGTCTCGAACACGTTCGAGTGGTGCGCGCCGGGCGTCGCGCCGGAGATCGACACGCTGCAGCATCTCGACTACGAGCAGTACATCGGCGGCTGGGAGAAATTCCTCAAGCACGCGACGAGCGTCATCATCGAGGACATCGAGGTGCTCAAGGCGGACGACCCCGTCGACTACTGGAACCTCAAGCGTCAGGGCATCGAGCGCATCATCGATGCGCCAATCTACCACGATGGCAAGATCATCGGCTACCTCGGTGCCGATAACTACGAGAAGAGCGATATGATCAACACGGTCGCCATCCTCGAGACGGTGTCGTACTTCATCTCGTCGAAGATCACGAACCACCGCCTCATGGTGGAGCTCGAGCATGCGAGCCGCCATGACGCCCTGACGGGCCTCCACAACCGCAACGCCTGCATGGAGAAGATTGACTTCCTCACGAAGTACTCGAGCAGCGTGGGCATCGTCTACGCCGATGTCAACGGCCTCAAGGAGATCAATGACACACTCGGCCACCAGGCGGGCGATGCGGCGCTCCGGCAGGCGGCGCGCCTGCTGACGAAGTGCTACGGCCTCGAGAACACCTACCGCATTGGCGGCGACGAGTTCCTCGTCCTCGTGCCGCTCGTCACCGAGCTCGACTTCAAGACGAGCGTCCGCCGCCTGCGCGAATTGGCCGCGGGCAAGGCCGACCTGTCCATCGCCATCGGCAGCGAATGGGTGGCAGACACCGCGCAACTCGAAAGGGCCATCACAAAGACCGACCAGCGCATGTACTGCGACAAGGTCGAGTACTACAACCGCCGCGGCAAGAAGCGCGAGACTCGCCACGACCTCAACGACTTCCGCCGCATGGCCGCCAAAAGCCTGCCAATCGCGGACTGACGCCATCCGAGAGCGCAGTCGGACTGTCGGACGATTGCCTTGTCTTGAATGCTTTGCATTGCATTTTAGGGCTTCTTGTGATAAGATAACTTCCATAATGTGAAATACGCAAAGACGATGACGAAGAGGAGTAGGGATCTTCCCTGGCAAAGAGACGGGACGGCTGGTGTGAGTCCTGGCAGGGGGATGCGGAAGGTCGCTTCGGAGTTGCTTCGCTGAGGCTTTTGCTTAGGCGGGGACGTGGGCGGCGTTAACGCGAGAGTCACGCGGCATAGGCTGCGTGAGAAGATTGGTGGTACCACGAAGGCAGGCGCTTTCGTCCTTTTGGGACGGAAGCGCTTTATTTATGAGGAGGATTCGTATGCCAGAGAAAGAAGAGCTCGGGAACAACATCCCGAAGGTTTATGACCCGCAGTCGTTTGAGAAGAAATGGTATGAGTTCTGGGAGAAGAACAAGTTCTTCCATGCAGAGGTCGACAAGAGCAAGAAGCCGTACAGCATGGTCATCCCGCCGCCAAATGTCACGGGCCAGCTGCACATGGGCCATGCGCTCGACAACACGTTGCAGGACATCCTGATCCGCTACCACCGCATGCAGGGCTACAACACGGTCTGGATCCCGGGCTGCGACCATGCCGGCATCGCGACGCAGGCAAAGGTCGAGGGGGCTCTGCGCAAGGAGGGCACGAACCGCTATGAGCTTGGCCGCGAGAAGTTCCTCGAGCGCGTCTGGGACTGGAAGGAGAAGTTCGGCAGCCGCATCATGTTCCAGCTGCGTTCGCTCGGCTCCTCGCTCGACTGGGACCGCGAGCGCTTCACGATGGACGAGGGCTGCAGCCGTGCCGTCCGTGAGGTCTTTGTCAGCCTCTATGAAAAAGGCCTCATCTACCAGGGCACGCGCATCACGAACTGGTGCCCGTCGTGCAACACGGCCATCTCGGATATCGAGGTCGAGCATGAGACGGAGCAGGGCCATCTCTGGCATCTGCGCTATGAGGTAGAGGGCGAGCCGGGCAAGTACGTTGAGATCGCGACGACGCGCCCGGAGACGATGTTCGGCGATACGGGCGTCGCTGTCCATCCGGACGATGAGCGCTACAAGGATCTCGTCGGCAAGACGCTCATACTGCCGGTCGTCGGCCGCCGCATCCCGCTGTTTGCGGATGAGTACGTCGACAAAGAATTCGGCACAGGCGCCGTCAAGGTCACGCCAGCCCATGACCCGAACGACTTCGAGATGGGCCAGCGCCATCACCTCGAGGAGATCAAGGTCATCGGCAATACGGGCAAGATGCTCGAGGGTGCCGGCAAGTACGCGGGCATGGACCGCTACGAATGCCGCAAGGCGCTCGTCAAGGAGCTCGAGGAGACGGGCGTGCTCGTCTCGGTCGAGGAGCATGAGCACTCCGTCGGCCACTGCTCGCGCTGCCATTCGACGATCGAGCCGCTCGTCTCGAAGCAGTGGTTCGTCAAGATGGAGAGCCTTGCCAAGCCGGCCATCGAAGCCGTCAAGGACGGCCGCATCCAGTTCGTGCCGGAGCGCTTCACGAAGACGTACATCAACTGGCTCGAGAACATCCGCGACTGGTGCATCTCGCGCCAGCTCTGGTGGGGTCACCGCATCCCGGCCTGGTACTGCGATGACTGCGGTGAGACGAGCGTCTCGCGCACGGACCTGACGGAGTGCCCGCACTGCGGAAGCCATCATATCCACCAGGATGAGGATGTGCTCGACACGTGGTTCAGCTCGGGCCTCTGGCCGTTTGAGACGTTCGGCTGGCCGGACAAGACGCCGGAGCTCGAGCAGTTCTACCCGACGGCGACGCTCGTCACGGGCTACGACATCATCTTCTTCTGGGTGGCTCGCATGGTCATGATGGGCCTGGAGTTCGGCAAGGACATCCCGTTCCACCATGTCTTCATCCACGGCCTCGTGCGCGACAGCCAGGGCCGCAAGATGAGCAAGTCGCTCGGCAACGGCATCGATCCGGTCGAAGTCGTTGAGAAGTACGGCGCCGACACGCTGCGCTTCATGCTCATCACGGGCAATACGCCGGGCAACGACATGCGCTTCTACTGGGAGCGCGTCGAGAGTGCGCGCAACTTCGCCAATAAGATCTGGAATGCGTCGCGCTACATGCTCATGAACCTCGAGGGCTTCGACAAGGACTTCAAGCCGGAGGCGAGCGACTTCACGCTGGCTGACAAGTGGATCCTCTCGCGCTATGCCAAGACGGCTGAGGGCGTGACGAAGAGTCTCGATAACTTCGAGCTCGGCGAGGCCGGCCGCATGATCTACGAGTTCATCTGGAACGAGTTCTGCGACTGGTACATCGAGCTGACGAAGGCGCGCCTCTACGACAAGGAGAACGAGCGCGCGAAGAACACGGCCCTCTACGTGCTCTCGTACGTCCTCGAGCACACGCTGCGCCTGCTGCATCCTTTTATGCCGTTCCTCACGGAGGAGATCTGGCAGAAGGTGCCGCATGATGGGCAGTGGAAGAGCATCATGATCGCGGACTGGCCGACGGCTGACGCTTCGCTTCGCGACGATGCGGCTGAGGCGCAGATGACGGCCATCATGGAGACAATCAAGACGGTCCGCAACCTGCGCGCAGAAGTCGGCGCGGCTCCGGGCCACAAGAGCGAGGTCATGCTGCACTTCACGGAGAGCAGCCTGCGCCCGGTCTTTGAGGAGAACGAGGGCTACCTCAAGGCGCTTGCTGCTGCTGAGCCGGTCACGCTGCTCGCAGACGATGCCGAGAAGCCGGAGAACGCCATGGCCGGTGTCGTCGGCGGTGTCGAGATCTACCTGCCGCTCAAGGGCCTCATCGACGTCGAGAAGGAGACGGCCCGCCTGCAGAAGGAACTCGATAAGCTCGAGAAGGAGATAGGGCGCCTCTCGGGCAAGCTCAGCAACGAGGGCTTCCTCAAGAAGGCCCCGGAGGCTGTCGTTGCCAAGGAGCGCGAGAAGCTCGCTGGCTATGAGGAGAAGAAGCAGGCGGTCGAGGGACGCATCCAGGACCTCGCCAAGCTTTGAGAATGGAGCGACGCGATATGAATTATCAGGAAGCCATTTCTTATCTGGAAGGGCTCAAGATATTTGGCATCCGCCTGGGACTCACGCGTATCGAGCGGCTCCTCGAGCTGCTCGGCCGGCCGCAGGACCGCTATCGCACGGTCCATGTGACGGGCACGAACGGCAAGGGCTCTGTCTCGGCGATGGTCGAGGGAGCGCTGCGCCGCAGCGGCATCCACACGGGCTTCTACAGCTCGCCGCACCTCGTCTCGTACACGGAGCGCATCCGCGTTGACGGGCAGAATATCAGTGAGCAGGATTTTGCAGTGGGCATGACGGTCATCCGCGAGAAGATCGACCTGATGCTCGCAGAGGGCGCGGAGTGTCCGACGCAGTTTGAAGTGCTCACGGCGCTCGGCTTCTACTACTTTGCCAAGTGCCAGGTCGAGTATGCCGTCATCGAGGTCGGCCTCGGCGGCACGCTCGACTCGACGAATGTCATCACGCCGGAAGTCTCGGTCATCACGAATGTCACGATGGAGCACGCCGACAAGCTCGGCGGCACGCTCCAGAGCATCGCGGAGAACAAGGCTGGCATCATCAAGGACGGCGTGCCCGTCGTGACGGCCGCCAAGGGGGAGCCGCTTTCTGTCATCCGCGCGGTGGCCGAGGAAAAGAGCGCCGACATCTTCGTGGCTGGCGAGGATTTCTCCTCGAAGTTCATCAGCTGCGACGGCTGCGTGCAGCAGCTTGAGTTCAGCTCGGAGCTTCTGGGCATCGATCATCAGCCGTATGAGCTGCATCTGCTCGGTGTCCATCAAGTCGAGAACAGCGCGGTGGCCCTGATGACCCTGCGCCTGCTGCACAATATTGACGCGCGCCTTACGATGGAGACGGTCACGGAGGCGCTGCGCCTCGTGAGCTGGCCGGCCCGCTTTGAGCGGCTCGACTTCGGGGCGCAGACCGTCATCGTGGACGGCGCTCACAATCCGGCCGGCATGCGGGCGCTGCGCTCTAGCCTCGATGCGATCTTTCCCGCCGAGGAGCGCGTACTGCTCCTCGGCATCCTCAAGGACAAGGACATCGATGCGATGCTCCACATCCTCTTGCGGCCGAACGACACAGTCGTCGTGACCGTGCCGCAGTCGGAGCGCGCCGATTCGGCTGCCGACCTCCTGCGCCGCGTCGCGCCGGCCGTGCAGCATGTCGAGGCATTTGACGACAATGAAGAGGCGCTTGACCGCGCGCTGGAGCTCGCCAACGGCGAGAAGCTTCTCGTCATCGCGGGCTCCCTGTACCTCGTCGGCGGCGTCCGCGAGATGCTGCTGCAGCGGAAGGGGTGAGCAAATGAAGAAGGATAAGACAAACCTGACGGGCGCGCACATCCGCGAGAAGCGCCGGGCCCTCGCACAAGGCCGCTGGAAGCGGCGCGCGAGCGCGATTGCCTGGTACGGCCTCCTGGCCGAGGTGTTCTTCCTGCCGCTCTCGCCCGGCGCGGCGACAGTCGCCCTGCTCGTCGGCATCGCGGGGACTGCCCTGCGGTTCTACGTGGACAAGGATTTCCACTTCCGCCACCTGCGCTTCGACGTGCCGGCGGTGCTCTTCGTGGCCATCAGCGCCCTGTCGGTGCTGTCCTCGCCGGACCGCGGCTTCAGTTTCTACAACTATTACAACCTCGTCGGCGTCTACGTGCTGACGTATCTCCTGATCGGGCAGAATGTCCGCGAGCCCTGGCAGATGAAGTCCATCCTGCGCATGGCCTGCGCGGCAGCTGTCATCGTCCTGCTCTATGGCTACTATCAGTTCCTGTTCGGCATTGACATCAGTTCGATGAAGTGGGTGGACGGCGATGCCTTCCCAGAGCTGCGCAAGCGCGTCTTCTCGACCTGGGAGAACCCGAACATCCTCGCGGGTTACCTCGACATCATCATCTGTCTGGCCTTCGGCCTCTTCATGAAGTGCCGTAACCGCGAGCGCCGCATCCTCCTGGGCGCGTTCATGCTCGCTGCGGCGGCCTGCCTGGCGATGACATATGCGCGCGGCGCCTGCCTCGTCATCGCCGTCATCCTCGCGGGCTACGGTGCGCTCCGTGACCGCCGCGTGCTCGCCGCCTGTGTCGTCGTCATCGCGCTTCTTTTCGCCGTTGACCCGATGCTCTACGAGCGCATCACGTCCGTCTTTACGAAGGTGGACACCTCGACGGAGATGCGCCTGGCCTTCTGGGAGAGCACCGTCGCGATGATCCAGGACCACCCGTTCCTCGGCATCGGCTGGGGAGCGTACTGGATGGTCTATCCGGAGTACGACTTCTACCTGCAGGGGGCCAATGTGCTCATCGTCCATGCGCACAACATCTACCTCAACTACATGGCAGAGATCGGCATCCCGGGCGCCGTCGCGTTCTTCTGGTTCTTCTTCGGCACGATGGTCATGGCACTGCGCACGCACTTCCCGGAGATGCCTGTGCGCAAGCTGCGCGGCGCCTTCCGCTGGGAACGCCTCTGGACCGACTGGGAGGAGAGTGACATCCTCGCGGGCCTGAGCCAGGGCATCGGCCTCGCCGTGCTCTCCGTCGCGCTCAACGGCCTGACGGACGACCTGCTCTTCAACATCCCGTCATCGATGCTGCTCTGGATGATCGCGGCCCTCGCGGGTGTGCTCTCGTGCATGAGCCCGCAGAAGACGGCCGCGGAGAAGAAGGCGGGCGGCAATGAATTCCTCGCAAGGTTCCGCGCGACAGCCGTCCAGAACGCCAAAGAGGCCAAGGACAAGGTGCAGGGCAAGGTCGAGGAGAAAGTCCACGGCATGCTCTACCGCGAGACGCCGGTCGAGCCGGTGGGAGCGGCCAAAGCGGCGTCCGACTCAAAGTCGGCCAAGACGACTGCCGAAAGCAGCGCACCTGAGCCGGTGAAAGCGGCTGACGCGCCAGAAGCGTCTGAAGCACCGCAGAAGACGCTCGACCCGATGGACGAATTGGCTGAAGAAGTCCGCAAGGCGCTCGAGCAGCGCAAGCAGGAAGAAGAAGCGGCTGAGGCAGAAGCGGCAGCCAAAGAGACTGCCGCAGCGCCGAAGGGCGAAGTTGAGGCCGAAACGCCGGCATCTGAGCCGGAGCAGGAAGGTGCTGACACTGCAGGATCTGCTGAAGACGCTGCATCTCCTGAGTCAGACAGACCGGAACAGACGGAACAGACGGAGCTGACGGAAGAGAAGGCAGAGACAGCCGGAAAGCCAGAAGATGGCGAGAAAGCTGAGAAGAAGGCAGAAGAGAAGGCAGAAGAGAAGAAGGAAGCGAAGGAGGCAGACAGCCATGAAGAAAACGAACGCGATATCAAAGGCGACCATTGACCGCCTGCCGCTCTACTTCCGCACCCTGCGCCTCCTGCAGGACGAGGGCCGCGACATCGTCTCGTCGGATGAGCTCGGCCGCCGCCTCGGCATCACGCCGGAACAGATCCGCAAGGACCTCGCGTCCTTCGGCCAGTTCGGCAAGAAGGGCGTCGGTTACTACGTCAATGAGCTCAAGCGCAACATCGGCGGGATCCTGGGCCTCGACAATCACTGGAACATCGCGATTATCGGCATCGGCCACCTCGGCGTCGCGCTCGCGAACTACCAGAACTTCGTGACGCTCGGCTTCAACCTCGTCGCACTCTTCGACCAGGACCCGAATGTCATCGGCCGCACGGTCAACCACGTGAAGGTGGAGGACATCAGCCATCTCAAGGCCATCGTCAAGCAGCGCAACATCCAGATCGGCATCATCGCGGTGCCGGCAGCGTTTGCGCAGGGCGTGGCCGACCAGCTCGTCGCGGCCGGCGTCAAGGGCATCTGGAACTTCGCGCCGATCAAGATGCAGGTCCCCGAGACGATGCACATCGTCAACGAAGACCTCTCGATTGGCCTCAGCAGCCTCTCGTACCACATCACGCGCATGTGACCGTCAAGCAAGAAGCACGCTCTAAGGGCGTGCTTTTTTGTATATAGAAAACCCCTGGTTAGACCAGGGGTT
>ULRP01072216.1_pt1 | contig 11797 bp, 9 predicted proteins | sample 1955521 | NCBI WGS metagenome assembly ULRP01 (sample SAMEA4835685, study PRJEB28245) | human gut metagenome | biome: gut microbiome; material: fecal sample | place: Denmark | collected 2008
AATCTTTTAAAGAAAGCTGCAGTGCCTTGTATTTGATGGCCAGCTTTGCACTGTAATCCGCATAAATACCATTGTTCGCACTGTTTGCTGCATCAATCTTCCAGTCATTAAGATCAATCCTCACATGTTTTTCGTCCAAACCTACATCTGCCGCATTTCGATATAAAATATCCCCACGCAGAGTAAAAATCTTATTACTATCTAATACAATTGCATCGTCGGTCAGATAATCTATCGCATAATTCTTTAAAGTAGCTGACTTTGAAGAATTACAATACACCGTAAAATAATCATTTGCTTTCTGCTCTGTTGCAAAATTCAGATAATAATTATGAACAGTCGTATGTGTTGCCTTATCTACATAATAATAAGCAACCACCGGTTTACTACTGTCCAGATACGACGTAACATTGCTGACACCAGAAAATGTCTCAAATGCTGCCACTCCGTCTTTTCCACCATCAGCAACTGTCTTAAACTTTCCGGTAGACTCATTCACATAATCATTCGGCACATAATACGCCAGCTGATTCGTTCTTGCAGAAAGAGACTCACCTAATAATACATCATTATTTTTTGAATCATTTCCTCTTGCAACAAATGTCCGTCCAGAAAGCATCAGATAATTAATATTGCTCAGATCCAATTTACAATTCTTGGCATTCACCATCATTGCACTGTTAAACGCAGCATCTTTAGTTTCTACCTGAGAATCATAATTCTCCTGAAAATTGTATCCATAGTAATTTCCCTTGACTGTAATTGTACTGTTCACACCATTCAGAGTCAAATCATCTTCAATATAACTGCTTCCGTTGAGTTCAATGGAAGATGCTGCAGAACCGGATGGATTTCTCTTCGTCTCAACATTCGATGCCCAGATAGAAGAATTTCCATTACCCATCACAAGAGAGGATCCACTGTCTGTAACAATATTCCCACGGGTAATTGTCACCTTACCATTGAATATTCCACTACCATTTTTGTCTGCCAGAATTCCATCATTGCCGGCATACACATTTCCGTCAACCGTCACGGGATTTGCATTGACATTTATCTGTTTATCCGCAATCAATGCATATTTCATGAATTCCTTGATTTCGTCGCCACCATTGAAATTTAATTTTGGTGTTGTAAATACAAGGTCCGTTGTAATCGTTGTCTTATATTTTTGTGCGTCGGTGTAAGAAACTCCGACATTTTTCAAAGTAAAAGTACCCGCTTTATAATCAGCTTCGTACTTTGCCTTACCAGTGGCCGGCATCTCATAATATGATTGTTCCCCGGCATCACCAATACAGCTTTTCACAATATTGGTATCATAATCGGCAATACTGTAAATAACCGCTCCAGCCTCTTTCTCTTCGCTCTTTGGATTCGTGCCACCCGGATTAAATGTATCCTCTAACTTCTCAACATATTTCTTTGCGAATTCATCCTGCAGATTATTGCCACTGGCTGTACTTATCGCATAATTCTCCATTACATAGGTATAAGCATCCTTTAAGGCATCTGCTGATTTCTCACCGGCACCTGCATGAAGTGCATCCATTACCGACTCTGCGCTGTAAAAATTCTTCTTTGTTCCGCGCTCCACTTCTTTCATCTGAATGTTTGTAATCGTAACTTTTGTAATCACCACAGCAATTGCACTGACAACCACAAGCACAATCAGTACAGCAAGTAAAGAGGCACCACGGTTTTCATTTTTTAACGATAACTTTCTCATGGACTACTCTCCTTTCGCTGCATTGACGGTAATATAAGGCTCTGCTCCAGCAGTGCTTCCTTTACCCTTTTTATAGACACTGACCTGCAATGTAATCTTTCGGATCTGTGACTTGTTTTCTACCAGATCCTTGGTATTTGTCAAAGGGATTCCACTGCTGTTGTGTACCTTTCCATTTTTTCCATTTTTTCCAAGATTTGTTGCGACAGATGGAATATTGATTCCTGTCACCGTAATCGCATAAGCCGGATCCACGCTCGAAATATTCTGGCAGATAATTTCGATCTCCGGATTCAGTGAAGCATCTACTCCTGCGCCCTTTGTAATATCAACCGTATCCGTTAATTGATTAACATTATACAATAAATAGATATGTTTTACCTCTTTTAAACGTTCCTCCGCATAGGCAGCACTCTCATAGGTATCATTTGAACCACCCCCACGCAATCCTTCGCACTTATATGTACAACTGACTTTCACGTCGTAATAGGCACCGTCCTTTTGGATATCGATGCCTATTGTACGTTTCATTTTGTTCCGAATCTGATCGCTGGTCAGTCGCGCAGACACATTTGATTCGTAAGCAGAATTAATTGCAAGGAAATGTGTCAAAGCCTCCTGTAACTGTGCATTCTCTACTGCCAGCAGATCACTGGTATCATCAATTCCACTGACTTCCGGAATCTCTTTTGTATTTTCCGTCGGTGTAGTTTCTGCCTTAACAACGACATCATAATCTTTACCAATATTTCCTGCAGCACCGTAGAACACGCCCTCGCCACCGATGAACTTTCCTGCACTGTCAGTCTTGCCCATATCGTTTGACACCACAGTATATCCATGATCCAGCAGATACTTGATAGTCTCTCCGGTTCCTTCATCCGCCACCAGGACATCCTGATTCTTCAGGTCCTCAAGCACCTCCTGTGCCAGAGTCGTTGCATGCTGCTTGTTCGCCATTTTCGCATTATACTTCATGGATTCTGTAAAATAACTTAAAAGCGGAATGGAAATAATTGCAAGGATAGCCATAGAAAGGATGACCTCAATCAATGAAAAACCTGCATTATTCTGTTTTCTTCTCATAAGACACCCCTTTCTACTCTATCTGTCCGATCATTATCCTGCACTTTAATTGTTAGCAGATGCCCCTGCATTGCCTCCAAAAATATTCTGGACGCCCTTGAGCATAATGTCAAATTTTGGCTCTACGTAATCCTTACCGGTGTTGGTAATAACATACATGTTGAATGTCATATCACCTGTCAGTCTTCCAGTCTCACTATCCATGGAACTTGAAAAATCTGTTATGGTAATACGATCTGAATACTCATTTACATAAGCAAGCATATCTTTCAAACCTTCATAAGTTGCATCATACTTCACACCAATCGATGCATAATAACCAGTCACAGCATTTACTGCTGCGGTTTCACCGTTGCCACTGTCACTGCCATCATCTGAAGATTGTGTATCCGCTTCTGAAGTATCAGTGCCAGAAGTATCTGTCGCAGTATCATCTGTGGCAGTATCTGTTGTATCCGATACATCAGGAGTAATCTGCAGCGGATTTCGCATTGCAAATGTAATGTCGGAAATATGATAATCATTGTTATCCTCGATATCCTGAAGAATCCGGATTACTTTTTCCGTCTTAATATCCGAAGGATATTTTGCAATGATATCTGCCTGTTTCTGTTTCAGATTTTTCATGTTCTCACGGACCTGTGGCAAAGCAGCTTCCATCTGTTCCATCTGCTGTACCTGTGCCTTATCCTTTGTATTGCCATCCTCTATATCAGAAGCCTTACTCATGCTCTTGGTAAAGAAAAAGAAATAAGAAACTACAACCATAAGGATAGCCAAAAAGATAATGAGCAAACGTTTGTCGGAATCCGATAATTTAATTTTATTCATTTGTCTCTGCCTCTCCTTCCGTTGTTTCTTCTGTTGTATCCTCTACACTTTCTGTCTCGTCACCCTCATAAGTAATTGGTGTATAAGTTGCATTCAGTGTATAAGTCCATGTAGTATTTCCAACATCGTCCACTGTCTCTGTCATCTGTGGAATATCCAGATTCTGCAGCAATGTCACTTCCTGGAAATTCAAAAGCATCTGTCCTACCGTTACTTTCTTATCTGCCACCATGTTCAGGACAACCATACTGTTGTCTGTCTGAATACTTTCCACATGAATGTCTCTTGGTAACTGTTCTTCCAGCTGATTGATCAATGGAAGCAGCTGCTCATTGTTGCAAAGCGTCGCGCGGTCAATATTCTCGTATGTTTTTTCTTCCTGCTGTACCTTTGCACTCTCATCATAGGTATCCTGCACATAAGATAATTCCTGAATGCGTTTCTGTAACTTATTATGCTGTGCTGTAGCAACCAGAAGCCGTACACTTGATCCCAAAATCAAAAGCACACTGATCAAAGCTGCTCCTGCAAGAATCACATAAGAATTACGCAGGCCATTCTTCTTTACATCCGCTTCACGCATTTCCTTCGGTTTTGCATCAATCGGATGAACCGCCGCACCGATAACGGAAAGAAATCCAACCGGAGTCGCTGCCTTCGGGCGTTCCTTCACCTGTCCCGGAGCTTCATAAGTTCCCTGGCTCTGTGTCTGCGCAACTGCCGCTTTCTGACTCTCGCTCTTCAAGTCAATGATCGACGCAAAATTGATATCCTGAATTGGCAGTGGCATCTCCTGTGCGAACAGTTTGTGCATACCTGCGAAGCGGGAACCATCACCGACAAGATATAAATTTCCAGTAAATTCTCTCTTTACCTGATTCTGATAATACTCAATTGCCGTATTCGCAATGCGAAGATGATAACGTAAAGACTCTGCCAGATCATCATAGGTCTCGTCTGCCATCGCCTGCTGATGCTTCATTTCCTCTTCGTCTTCCATCTTCTGTACAACCGGACGATTGTACAGTACATTATGGCTTAAAAGGAAATCAAATGCCTCATATTCATCCTTGATTCCAAGAACCGGATGATCAATGATTGCAGATAATGTTGCGCCATAACCATATGGGGTCACACGCTGGAATACGAGTTTCTTGTTCTCTAAGATACTGATAACAGTGGCCTGTTCCTCCAGCTGTACAACGACTGCATTCTGCAGGAAACTGTCACACATGAGCTGAACAGTACCATTACCAATGTAATCAAATGTTTCAACTTTCAGTCCTGCCAGATCTGCAAATGTACAGTAATTGTTCAACAGATTATCCGGAATCGCAACGAGAAGCAATTTAATCTGCTTCTTTCCGTCTACTTCCTCGACATCCATCTTGCTATAACTTACCGTATAACTGCTGACATCCATTGGGAAATAATCACGCATCTGTGCATCGATAATTCCACGGATCTTATTGTCTTTCACGAAAGGAATCAACACTTCACGTGTTACAACCTTTGAGGAAGAAAGGGTAAATACCACTTCTTTCTCACGGATATTATGTCTGCGCAACTCTTCCTTTAAGGCATTGGCAAAACTATCCTTGTCACGGATGTAACCATCCTCCACGGCATTCTCCGGAGTCCGGAAGGCAAATGCCTGATATACCGGTGGATTTTTCTTTCGGTACTCAACCAAAGAGACCTTTGTCCACCAGACGCCGGCCTCAATACTTATTACTTTTCTGACCATTTTCATTTTCTCCTTATGTTTTCCAAATGTTCTGCAGGAAAATATACAAAAATAATTATGCTTTGTTCAGGTTCTCTTCGCTAAGAGGCTGTAGGAATTTTGATGTAATTTTTCTAAGAGTGACGCAACCGGGCTCCATTCACCTTCCGGGCTCATCTCGCCCTTCTCCATACATCCCTGTATGGAGATTGCTGTGTACAGACAAAATTCTAACATCCTCTATGCTCGAGAAAAATCACAAATCCTAATTATTTTTCTATATTTTCCATCGTTACATTTTGTATAAAATAGAGGTGGCGAAAATTCAACTGTTCATAATTCGCCGCTCAATGATGAAATACTTCATTTAATTTCATAGACCCATCAGTCCCAAATACCAGCTCCAGAAGCAGTTGCCCCACAGTGCTGCGATATAGATTGATACCGACAGGTAAGGTCCCATCGCAAGTAAATTATTTTTCTTACTGACTTTCATACGAATTGTATGAATTATGGATCCTAAGATACATGCCAGGAAAAATGCAAAGACGATATTTTTCACACCGAGTACGAGTCCTGCCGTGGCCATGAGTTTGATATCTCCGCCACCGATTGCCTGTCCTGATGAAAAATAATAAAGTGCATATAAAAACAAGCTGACACATACCATTCCAATGAGATGGGATAAAATATGCTTATAATCATATACGGTCATAATGACACCGATCAATCCAATAAAAAGATTCATGGAGACCGGTATCTGATAAGTTTTCTCATCGATGACCGTAATTACTACGAGTGCAGATGTCATGAGACAATAGAGAACGCTGCTGAAAGTAAATCCGTTCGCCATGAAAACGATCACATACAGCACACCATTCAGAGCCTCGATCAATGGGTACTGTATGGATATCTTCGCCCCACATTGCCGGCATCTGCCTCGTAGAAATATGTAAGAAAATACTGGAACCATATCACGCCAGCCCAACTTACGTCCGCAAGTCATACAATGGGAATGACTTGCGATATTCTCTTTTCGAGGAATTCGTAAAATGCAGACATTAAGGAAACTGCCGATTACGATTCCATATAAAAATATAACGATGTAAAGAAAAATTGTAAGTTGGGTTTGCATATTATAATACTACTCCTATTGTTTAATAATTATAATGTTGCTTCTACATTCTTAATCGGATATTTATCATCAACTGGCTCTACAGAAGTTATAGCTTTATGAGTTGCTGAATCAAAATGAACTTTTACTGCCGTAACTTTCTTTCCTGCATCTGAACCGAGTGCATCTTTAAATTCATCTAAAGTTTTGTACCCAGAAGCAGTTTGAATATCAGTCTGAATTTTTGCTAGAGTTGCATCTGATGGTGCAGCGCCAAACACATCAATATCTATAGTGCTAGTTGCTCCGTTTTCAGAGTACGCTGCAACTGCTGCTGTAGAGATACTATTTAATACCTGCTGATCCTTTGCAACCTTAGACTTGTTGATATATGGAATAACCTGAGTACCAACAATACCAACAAGGATTGCCATAATAGCGATAACGATGATTAACTCAACAAGTGAGAAACCTTTGTTATCTTTCTTTCTGTTTGCTAACTTCTTCTGAAATTTGTTCATAATCTTCATACCTTTTTTCTCCTTTAGCATTAATTATTTATTTATCATCACATACCTCATGGCAGGTATATAATAACCATTATTTTGTTTCCGCTTCAAACGCGCTCGGGTTTTGTGGTCCATCCACGGTAAGCTTTGCGGTCAGATTTCCATGTTTGCAGACAATGGTAATCTTCGTGATTTTCTTTCCCTCTTTAGATTGAAAATTTGGTGCATTCGTAGTAATCTCATTCATTTCTACAAATGCATTTCTTAGTACCGTACTGTTTGTTCCGGTATTATCCTTTGCATCTACTGTCCATCCGGAAGCACTTTTTGTCGCTGTAATCGTATAGATTTTTGTACTATCCAGCTGATCTGTGCAACCTACAAATGCCGTCGTGGCGTCTGTACAATACCCACTGACAATCTGAATATCTTTCGCTTTCTGCGCCTTGTCAATGTATGGAAGTACCTGTGTTCCTACAATTCCTACAAGGATTGCCATAATGGCAATTACAATAATCAATTCAACTAACGAAAATCCCTTATTATTTATTTTTTTCATAAATTATGCTCCAATACTGTCATATAAACTGTACATTGGCATCATAATTGCAAGTACTATTGGAACCACAATAACTGCCATAATAATGATAATCATAGGTTCCATAACAGCAAGTAAAGACTGTGTTGCCATCTCCACTTCTTCATCATAATACTGAGATACCTTATCTAACATATCTTCCATATTACCGGTTTCCTCACCGATCTCAATCATATGATAGACCATCGGAGGAAACACACCGCTCTCATCCAATGGTTTGGATAACGGAATGCCTCGGCTGACTTCCTCCTGTGCTTTCTTCAATGCATTCTTGACAATCTGATTTTTCATCATATCGGTAACAAGTGCTAATGCATCAACCAACTGAATGCCCGATCCCATAAGGGTTGACAACGTTCTCGTCATACTGGCAGAAGCTGTCTTAATATTCAGCTTTCCGACCATCGGAAATTTCAAAGCTAATCTTCCCATGATAATGGCACCATTTTCTGTCTTTTTAAACTCTTTAAAAAAGATTACCAGTCCAACAATGATTGCCAACATATAATACCAGCTGTCCACAAAGAAATCGCTAATCGCCATTACAGCACGTGTAATTGTCGGTAACGTACCACCTACTTCATCAAACTGTGCAGTAAATGTCGGTACAATTTTAATCATCATGATTGCTACTACTACGATAATTACAAGGATCAATATAATCGGATAAATTGCTGATTTCACGATCAAGCCCTTTAAATGGGCTTCCTTCTCAAACTGTCCACCCATTCGGCTGAATGCCTTATCAATTCCACCGGTGGTCTCTCCCGCTGCCACCATCTGTATCATCAATGGTGGGAAAATCTTCGGGAACTCTGCCATCGCGGCGGATAACGTATCGCCTTTCTGTACGGCATCCCTGATATCTTCCAGGGCGGATTTGAACGTCTTGTTTTCGGTCTGTTCTGCTAACATATTCAGTGCTTCGATGACCGTTACACCTGCGTTCAATACACTTTCGAACTGCCGGCAGAAAACACTGAGTTCGCGGACACTGACCGCTTTTCCGATATGAATGTCTAAATCTTTGTTGAATGCATTGGCTTTCGATAATGATACGATGGTGTTGCCACCGGATTTCAATTCGGCAGTCGCAACTTCTAAGTTGCTTGCATCTATGGTTCCGGTCTGTGGTTTACCATCCGGTCCAATGACTTCATACTTATAACTTGGCATATGTAAAGTTTCCTTTCCTGTCCTTTGTTTAAATTAGAACAGTTTTTCCTGCATGGTTGCTGTATCCTGTGCAAATTCTACGGCGTTGGCACCGTCGATCTTGTGTTTCAGATACAGATCAAATAATGAATCATCCATGGTCTGCATTCCGAGTTTTTTGCTCGTCTGCATGATGGATGGAATCTGGTGTGCTTTGTCCTCACGAATCAGGTTCTTGATCGCCGGTGTACCGAGCATGACTTCGAATGCTGCCACACGGGATTTTCCTCCGACGGTTGGCAGAAGTTGCTGGGAAATTACGGCTTCAAGCACCGATGCCAGCTGGCTTCGAATCTGGTTCTGCTGATGCGGTGGAAAGACATCGATAATACGCTCGATCGTCGGTGCCGCACCAATGGTATGTAAGGTTGAAAACACGAGATGTCCTGTCTCTGCTGCAGTGATGGCAGTGGAGATGGTATCGAAGTCTCGCATCTCTCCTACGAGTATGATATCCGGATCTTCACGGAGTGCTGCACGTAATGCGTTGCCATAGGATTCGGTATCAATTCCGATCTCTCGCTGGTTGATAATTGCATGATTGTGTTTGTGCAGGTACTCGATTGGATCCTCGAGTGTAATAATATGTTCATTCCGGTTTTTGTTAATGACATCGATCAGAGATGCCAGTGTGGTTGATTTACCACTTCCGGTCGGTCCTGTTACAAGGACTAATCCCCTACGCTTCTTGGTCAGTTCAATGACTGCCGGCGGTACACCGAGACTTTCCGGTGTCGGAATCGTCGTTCCTACAATACGAAGAACAGCTGCGTATGAGCCTCTCTGGTGAAAGGCGTTGACACGAAATCGTCCGATGGCCGGATCCGCATATGCGAAATCGACTTCACCGAGGGTTTCCATGGTTTCTTTTTGTTTTGCATTGAACATGGATTCTACCAGTTCTTTTGTCTTGGCCGGAGTCAGGACATCAAACCCCTGCATCTCATATAATGTACCACTGATACGGCATTTTGGCCGGACACCAACGGTAATATGTAAATCGGATGCGTTATTTGCTTTTGCTGTCGCAAGAAGCGCGTACATTGTTGTTTCCATTACATAGTCCCTTCTTTATTTTTACTCATCTTCGTCCTCATTTTTACTCATCTTCGTCCTCGAAGGCAACACGTCGAACTTCTTCTACGGTTGTAATTCCCTTCAGTGCATATTCAATCGCACTCATACGAAGTGTCTTCATTCCATGTCTTAAGGCGATGGCTTCTAATTCGTCTGCATTCTTTCCCTGGTTGATTGCCTGACGGAGATCGTTGGTAATTGGCATGATCTCATAGATACCAATTCGTCCAAAGTATCCGGTTCCTCCGCAACGGACACATTCTTTGTGTCCCGGATACCGGAGCATAACCTTGCGATTCAGATTCTGAAGTCCTAAGGTCTTCAGATCTGCCGGAGACGCTTCATGTACCACTCCACAGTTTGGGCACACACGGCGCACCAATCGCTGGGCGATAACACCGACGACAGAATCGGCAATCAAATAATTTTCTACTTCCATGTCTGCCAGACGTGTGATTGTGCTGGCGGCACTGTTGGTATGCAGTGTGCTGACTACCAGGTGTCCCGTAATAGATGCTTTGACGGCAATCGCTGCGGTCTCCTGGTCTCGGATCTCACCGATCATGATGATATCCGGATCCTGTCGCAAGATGGATCGTAAGGCACTGCTGAACGTAAGTCCTGCTTTCTCGTTTACCTGCACCTGATTGATGCCGGCAACATTCGCCTCTACCGGATCCTCTACGGTAATTATGTTAACTCCCTCACCATTGAGTTCGTTTAATGCAGTATATAAGGTTGTTGATTTACCACTTCCGGTCGGTCCGGTTACAAGAATCATTCCGTTCGGGTGGCTTAATATCTTATCAAACTTTGCCAGTTCGTCGTCCGGGAATCCCAGTTCCTTTTTGTCCATGGTCAATGCCTTTTTCTTGGCAAGTCGCATTACGACTTTTTCTCCATAGACAGTTGGAAGGATGGATACTCGGATATCGTATTCCTGTCGGTCTACGATGCTGGTGGCTCGTCCGTCCTGTGGGCGGCGCTTCTCGGATATATCGAGACCACTGACAATCTTGATTCTTGCGATCAACGCTGCGTGAAGACTGATATCGTGTCGCATCGCTTCATGTAACACACCATCTACACGGAATCGGATACGTACCTGATTCTCCATCGGTTCAATATGAATATCACTGGTACGTTTATGTACTGCCTGTTCGATAATCTGTCCTAAGAGTTTAACGATAGGTGCCTGCTGTACATTGGATTCATCCTCGGCTTCGACGTTCTTATTTTTATTCTGTTCTTCTCGTTCACGGGTGTACTGTTCAGCTACCCTGAGGGCCTCTGCGTTTCCATAATAACGGTCAATTGTTGCCGCAATATCACTTGGTGTCGCAACGTAGCGTTCGATCTGCAATCCGGTAATAATGGAAATATCATCCATCGCACGGATATCAAGCGGATCGCTCATGGCCACTTTGATTACATTTGGATTCTTCTCATGAAATTGAAATGGAATCAGATTATGCTTACGGAGAACTGCTTCTTCGATAAGTTTTGTGATTTCTTCCGGAATCCGGATATTAGTAAGATCCACCGGTTGAAGCTTCAACTGGCTGCACAGAGCCTTCATGATCTGCTTCTCGTCTGTGAATCCTAAATCCATCAGAACATCACCAAGACGTTGTCCTTTTTTTTCAGTTTTCTGAACATTCAGTGCCTGTGTCAGCTGGTCCTGTGTAATCGTTCCTGCTTCTACAAGCAAATCCCCCAATCGTTTTTTTCGTCCAAATCCAATTGGTTTATCCATCTTATTTTGTTACTCCATACTCCCTGGTAAATTGTACCTTTATTTATCATTTACTATACCATTAATTGACAATTTTTGCAACTTTTTTTAGCAATTAAGCTACTAATTTATAATATTTTCGTAAACTATCTGTAACTTTTGCACTAAATTGTCACT
>ULRP01089069.1_pt1 | contig 11775 bp, 8 predicted proteins | sample 1955521 | NCBI WGS metagenome assembly ULRP01 (sample SAMEA4835685, study PRJEB28245) | human gut metagenome | biome: gut microbiome; material: fecal sample | place: Denmark | collected 2008
ACCAGCAGGAAGGCCGTCTCCACCGAACCCATGCCCGCCACGTTGGGCAGGGCGTTGGAGACGAAGAGGGTCAGCGACGTGAGAAGCTGCACCTGCCAGAAGGTGAGTCCGGTATCCAGCTCCATGAACCGCAGCCCCATCCACGGCAGGCAGAAGAGCAGGAACAGCTTTACGAGATGCACGCCCAGAATGGCGGCACAGCGGGGCTTGTCTGCCAGCAGATGGCGGCTCTCGGTGCTCAGGGTGTCCAGCTGCTTGAGCCAGCTTTCCCGGCGCTCGGCCCAGCGGCCCGTGTCGGGCAGAAAATGCAGCAGCCACCGGGCCAGACGCTGCACCACCGGCAGGGCGCAGAGGGCGATGAGCCCCATGATGACGCCCGCCACGACAGCGTAGGCCCCGGGCAGATACCGCAGTACGCCGTCGGAGTGGGCCGCCATCCAGGGGCGGCCTGCCAGAAGCAACACGGTGGCGTAAAGCAGGACAGCAGTCTTGTGGAAGACGTATTGCAGGGTCATCAGCCCCACGCCGGGGCCGACGTCCAGCCCGCGCCGGTGGAGATACCACGTCTGAAACGGCACCGACCCTGCGCCGAGGCCCACCACATTGCCGAAGGTCCCCATCCATGCGTTGTCGATGCCCTGCCGCAGCGGGAAATGGGACAGGCGGCTGCGGACGATGAGCCAGCTGGATACGCCCTCGAGAAGCGGGTAGCTCAGGCCCACGGCCAGCGCCAGAAGCCCCTGCCCGAGGGTGAGCCGGCTCAGCGCCTCGGAGATCTCGGCCCAGTGCTCCCGGAAGATGAACACCACGATGCCGGTCAGCAGGGCCAGAACGCCCAGCGAGAGCAGGGTCTTTCGGCGCGAAGGGGCGGGGGAGGCGGACGAACTCATGCGGGGACTCCTTTCAAATTTCAACAAAAAACGGACTGGGATAGACTCTTAGGAGAGTATATCACAGTCCGGAGGTGTGTTTGTGAACAACTGCCAAATTTTTTGCCTCAGTTTCGGCAGAGTGATAAAGAACGGGGAGTTTATTCGCCGGTGAGTTCCTTTACAGCCTGTTGTAAACTGTCGGAAAACGCCTGCTTGGAGTAATGACTCTCGTAAAGCTCACGGCAGGCGGGGCGCATGGCGGCAAGCTTTTCCGGGTGCTCGATGGCCCAGGCCAGCCGCTCGGCCAGCTTTTCGGGGTCGTCGTCCTCGTAGACGAAACCGTCCACGCCCTCGGTGATGAGCCCGGCGGTGCCGGTGTGCTCCGACACGATGGCGGGCTTGCCGAAGATGAGGCCCTCCGTGACGAAAGTAGGCATGGGGTCGTCGCGGGAGGCGCAGACGAGGCAGGTACACTGGGCCATCAGGCTCTTGATCTCGTCGCGGGTGAGCCGCTTGACGTAAAAGACGTTGTCGGGGCAGTCAGCGGTCAGGCTCCGCACGGCGTCCATCATCTCAACCTCTGCGGCCTTGCCCACGAAGAGGAAGGATGCCTTCTTCATGGTCTCAGGCGGCAGCAGCCGGATGGCTTTGCAGAAGATGTCCTGGCCTTTCCGGTTCTCGAAGGAACCCACGGTGGCGAACAGAGGCCGCCCGCCCGCATAGCTCAAATCGTAGTGGGAGAACTTCTCGGCGGCGTAGTCCGGCAGGCCGTAGATGAGGGGCCGGATGTTGAACTCCGGCCGCACCGAGTGCATGGCGTTGGCGGCGTGGCTGCCGACGGAGTAGAGCCGGATATTTTCGCCCAGCGCTCTGGGGATCTGGTGGGCGATGTGGGGGTAGCCTGCAAAGGCATCGTGGAGCCACCAGAGCACCGGCACCCGCGCACCGCTCAGGGCGCGGACGGCCCGGGCCTCCACGACGGTGTTGGCCAGAACGAGGTCGGCGCAAAGGGCCAGCCCCCAGAGCAGGGGAGACTGAACACAGCCCTTACGTGTGATGACGGTAGCTCCCGCCTCGAGGAAAAGCGGCATGGAGCCGCCGTCCTCAGGGCCGAGGACGACCACTTCGTAGCCCATGCTGCGCAGCACCGGCACGGCGCTCACCAGCACGATGGGCGCACCGGTCATGTCCAGCAGGTGGCTCATGATAAAGACGCGCTTCCCCTTTACAGACCAGACGTCTTCGGCGCAGATGTCCCGCTCATAGTGGGCCAGCGCCAGCGGGAGGCAGACGTGGCTGCGGCTGAGCTTCGCCGCCAGCGTCAGCAGTTCGACGGGATTTTCCGGGTCGCGGGCTTCCGCCTGACAGCGGCGCAGCAGCTCCCGGGAGACGAGGGCGCAGCCCGGGCAGGCTGCAAAGCCCTGACTGTGGTAGAGGGTGGTGACGCCTGAGTAGCCGAAGACGGCGTCGCTGGTGACGTAGTCTGCGCCGCTGCGCAGTGCGTCCGCAAAGCAGGAAAGGGCCGTGGACATCAGGAAAAGGTCTTCCCTGACCAGAAGCACACCGGCGGCGCTGCCGAGGGCTTCGGGGCGGAGGCTGTCCGTCAATAAAAATTTGCGGTGGAGCTGGTCCTGCAGGGAAGCTTTCAGGGCGGCGTTCCGCCCCGGCGCATAGACGCCGAGAAAAACTTCCTGGGTGTCGAGATATTCCTGTTTGGCGAGCTGAGCCCGCTGCAGAGTGGTATAACTGCTGTACATCGTATCCTCCTCTCCGCAGGCAGGCTCAATGGCTGCGATGGAACAGCCCCAGCAGGCGGCGCAGGGGCAGCGTGAGTTTCCAGCTGCTGGAAGAGAGGATGTTTTCCAGCGAGCTCTCGTAGGCTTTGCTCCGGGCGCTCAGCTCGGCGTTGGCCTGATGCAGCTCGGAGAGATTCTTCTGCAGGGCCTCGATGGTCTGCTTCTGGTCAGCCGTAGTCTTTTCCAGCTGGTCGAGGTGCTTCTGCTCGCAGACGCGGGTCTTCTGGAAATACTGTACGCCCTCGAGAACGGCGGCGAACAACGGGTCGTCAGCCAGCGGCTCCAGCGGGAAGTAGCAGTAGCTCACGCCCAGCTTCATCCCGGCGGGGAAACGGTTCAGACCATCCAGCATGAAATTCGGGTCGTTGTTGAGGAACAGGATGCCGTCGCCATGGAGCGGCACACCGTTCACCGGGCGGCAGAGGATGCGGTCATCCGAGAAGACGAAATCGGTGATGCAGCAAGGCAGTTCACCGGGGTCGAGACGGAGATTGAACGCGGCCTCCGGCAGTTCGAAGGTCGCTGTCACCATGCCGTTCAGCTCGTCGTATTCGTAGTCCGGGGCCTTGACGGTGTCTTTCTGGGAAAAGCCGAACCCGGCATCATAGTAAAGCAGCGGCTGCACCAGAGCAGGCGAGTCGGTCTGCCTCTCTCTCTGGGGGTGGGCAGCATAGAAGGTCTGCAGCTGCTTTTCCAGCTCGAGGCAGCGCTGGGCCAGCCGCGAAGTGCCTTCGTCTGCAAGTTTGAGCTGTTGTTCAAGGTCCGCAATGCGGCTGCGCAGAGCCGCTTCAGGAGTTTCGTTCATCATTACCGGGGCCTCCTCCAATTTATCGCAAGGCGTACAACCCGCGCTGCAAGCCCATGCATCAAAAGTAACTATAGTCTACCCTCAAAATGGCTGGATACCAAAGCGCAGGAATTTCAGTGTTTTGCCGCATAGCGGCGGGTCTTGCTCCGCTGCCGGGGCTTGTCCGCAGGCTTGCCGCCCCGAAGCTTCCGGCCAAGCTCTTTGCGGCGCATCAGAAGTTCGGTGACGGCGAAGATGGACACAAGCGAGAACACGAACTGCAGCAGCATCCCCTGCACCGGATGGTCAGCATACTTTGCAGCCATCAGATACCACGGGATGGCCGTCAGCTCCACAGTGTGGATGCAGAAGATGAAGAGCGAACGCCGGCCCACCCACTCGATGGCATGGGAGATGGGGCCGTCCACTCGGCGCTGCCATTTCAAAAAGAGCCGGATGATGCCGTAGCCCACTGCGCCATCCAGCAGGATGCTCAGCGGCCCCATCGTCCACTCACCCAGCGAAACGCAGTCGGTGCTCTGGGTCAGCAAAACGCCCGCGACGACGCCCAGCGCGGACGCGATGAGGCCGGCCTTGGCTCTGCCGGAAAGGGGAGTTTCGAAAAGGCGGCGCTTCTTGGCCAGATAACCGATGTAAAGGTAGGGCAGCGACACCATGCCCTGTGCGATGCAGAAAGGAGCCTCCCACACCAGCGTGACGCCCCAGCCAAGCAGGGTGACGCCGACGACTGCGGGGGTTATGTACCGCTCGGGGAAAATCTCGAGCAGCACGTCCAGCAGCACCCACGCCAGCATCAGAGCCACTAAGTACCACATGGGTCCGCAGGAGAAAAACTGCTGCCCGAAGTAAGTGGCCGTGTGGGGCAGACCTAACAGGAAACCGCCTAAGACCTTGGCCGATTCTGAGATGGCAGCATCCCACGAGCCGAAAGCTGCGTGGTGAATGAAAGCGTGGAGCACCGTGGTGGCCAGTGCAGTATAAAGATAAGGCTTGAACAGGGTCTTGAGCTGCTGCTCGATGCATTTGTGGATGGAGCGCTTGCGGAAGCCGTAGCCGCTGGCAATAAAAAAGGCGGCCATCAACGCTTCGCGGTAAGCGAACAGCGCGAACGCGAAAGGGGTGACGTCGTTGGTGCCGAGGGGGTAAAGCTCTGCCGTGTGGGCAAAGACGATGGCCAGCATTCCGATGCCTTTCAGCAGGTCGAACATGCCAAGGCTGCTTACAGTGCGGGGCTTGGTGCCTTCCATGAAAAGGGTCCTCCTTGTGCGCCATTCGTCCCGGAGGCCCCGGAAGGCCGTGTTTTAGGCGCGATAAATAAAAATATGAAGCTCGGCGGGGAGCTTTTTTGCTAAATGATATAAACAGTATAATGCTTTTTGGGCTTGCTGTCAATTTGATAAGGACTCGATCTCCGGGCGAAGTTTCGTCCTGACGAAAAAAGTGTATCACAGCTTTTTGCATATCGCAACAAAAGGAAAGAATTACATCTGCCTGCACAAATTGAATGCAAGTTAAAGTTGCATATTTGTGCAATTAAATCTTGCGTTTACGCTCTGCTTGCGGTATACTGTTGCCATAAGGAGCCGTGCCAAAGTTTTCCTCGAACTGCCAGAGATTCGGAATGACTCTGGAAAGTGAATGAAAAAAGTGCTGAGCTGAAAATTTGACAAAAAAGGAGAAAAACCGATGGCTGAATACATCAAAGTACCCGCAGGCGTATACGACATGGTGACCCGCTGCATGGAGCAGGAGTTTCCTGATCATGTGGCCATCCGCTATGTGGCCGAGGACGGCAAGACCGTCGTGGAGAAGAAGTATCGCGAGTATGCGCAGGACATCCGCCGGATGGTGGCCTATCTCAAGGCCGAAGTGCCGGACATCAAGGGCCAGCGCATCGTTCTGCTGAGCCGGAACTGCTATGAATTCTGCGTGGCGTCCTACGGCATCATCCTCGCCGGCGGCGTTCTCGTGACCCTGAACCAGAAAAAGACCTGGGAGGAGCTGGAATATGAGCTGGGCCTCGTGGAGCCTGCCCTCATCCTGAACGACGGCATCGACTACGGCTGCCGCGCCGAGCTGGAAGCCGCCTACGGCCCGAAGCTCCGCCCCATGGACTGCTATAAAGAGACTGCCCCCGGCGAGCTGACCAACTGCGTGGGCCACGATGATTTGATGATGCTGATGTTCACCTCCGGCACCACCGGACGCAGCAAGGGCGTCATGCTCTCGGAGCGGAATATGTGCGCCAGCCTGCACACCTATTCGGAGGTGGCAGAGAACTGGATCACCAACCGCCTCCCGGCAGGCCAGAAGCTGCCGCTGAGCCATATGACCCTGCTGCCCCTCTTCCACATGGCCTGCTTCGTCTGCGTTATGTCCTACCCGCCTGCAGGATGGGCTCTGAACCTCTGCGGCGACATCCGCGACTTCTACCGCGACCTGGGCCTGATGCACAGCGACGTCATGGCCTCGGCCCCCATGCTGGTGGAGACCATCTACAATGACATGAAGCGTGGCCGCGTCAGCCGTCTGAACGGCCTGTGGGACCTGTGCTGCTCTTCCGCTGCCCTCGACCCCAAGATGCTGCTGGAGCTGGCCCAGAACGGCTTCGTCGTCAACCAGTGCTACGGAATGACCGAGACCTTCGGCGACGGCATCCTGAACTTTACGCAGGTCGAAAAGCACATGAGTGCCGTGGGCAAGCCCGACGACCACGTTCAGTATAAGCTGGACGAGACCGGCGAGATCTGCATCAAGGGCGACTGCGTGATGCTGGGCTACTACAAGGACCCCGAGGCCACGGAAGAGGTCATCGACGCCGACGGCTGGTTCCACACCGGCGACCTGGCCCGGATGGATGAGGAAGGCTTCTATTACATCACCGGCCGCAAGAAGAACCTTATCATCCTCGCCAGCGGCGAGAACGTCAGCCCCGAAGAGCTGGAAAAGAAGCTGGCCCTCTGCCCGGCCATCACCGAGTGCATCGTGAAGGAGAAGGGCCAGAAAATTTGTGCCGTCATCTACTGCCCTGAGGATAAGCAGGAAGAGGTCAGAGCCTTCGTCATCGAGGTGAACCGCAGCCTGCCGCTGTATAAGCGCATCAGTACCGTGGAGTTTACCGTTGAGCCCCTGCCCCGCAACGCTCTGGGTAAGCTGCTGCGCAAGTAACAAGTAAGAAGAAACAGTGAAAAGGATACGCCGCGTAGTTGCATTTCTCTGCCGAAACAGGTATTATTACTCTGAGGCAGAATATGTCAAATGCCGGCGTTTCGCTGCAATAAAGAAAAACAGCAAGGAGCGACAAAAATGATAAATACTGTATATGAGCTCATCACGGACGTCATGGCGAAGCAGTACCCCGACCGGGTGGCTTTCCGCTATGTGGCCGCCGATGGCAAGACTGTGGTGGAAAAGACCTACGCCCAGTATGTGCAGGACATCCGCAGGGCCGTTACTTATTTTAAGGAGAATATCCCCGACATCAAGGGCAAGCGTGTCGGCATCATGAGCCGCAACTGCTATGAGTACGGTGTCAACAGCTTCGGCGCTATCCTCGCCGGGGCCGTCGTCGTGACCATCAACCAGAAAAAGACCTGGCCCGAGCTGGAATATGAGCTGGGCCTTGTCGAGCCTTCCCTCATCGTCAACGACGGCATCGACTATGGCTGCCGCCCCGACATCGAGGCCGCCTACGGCGATAAACTCCGCCCGATGGACGCCTTCAAGGACAGCGCGCCTGCAGAGCTTGTTGACTGCGTGGGCCATGATGATTTGATGGTGCTGATGTTCACTTCCGGCACCACCGGCCGCAGCAAGGCCGTCATGCTCTCGGAGCGCAACTTTTTTACCACTGTGGAGTGCCAGGTCAAATTCGGCGACGCCATGCTGGACTATAAGCACGAGCATATGCCCGAGGACAAAAACGACGTCCTGAGCAACTTCGCCATCCTGCCCCTGTTCCATCTGGGTACGTTCATCTGCCTCTTCGTTTGGGCCTGCAAGGGCTGGGCGCTGAACCTCTCCGCCGACATCCGCGACTTCTACCGCGACCTCGGCCTGATGCACAGCGATGCCATCGCTGTGGCGCCCATGCTGATGGAGGCCATCTATAAAGACGTCAAGCGGGGCCGCCGCGCCCGCCTGAACGGCGTCTGGAACCCCTGCGGCTCCTCTGCCATGTTTGACGGCGCCATGCTGGCCGAGCTGGCACAGCAGGGCATGATGATCACTCAGGTGTACGGCATGACCGAGACCTGCGGTGACGGCATCATCAACTACGAGCAGGACGAAAAGCACATCCGCGCCGTGGGCAAGCCCGACGACCACGCCGAGTACAAGCTGGACGAGACGGGCGAAATTTGCATCCGCGGCGGCTGCGTCATGCTGGGCTATTACAAGGACCCCGAGGCCACCGCAGAAGTCCTCGACGCCGACGGCTGGTTCCACACCGGAGACCTGGCCCGTGTGGACGAGGACGGCTTCTATTACATCACCGGACGCAAGAAGAATATCATCATCCTCGACAACGGTGAGAACGTCAGCCCCGAAGAACTGGAAAATCTGCTGTCCAAGTGCGAGGCCGTCAAGGAATGCATCGTCAGGGAGAAGGGCAAGAAGATCTGTGCCGTCATTTACTGCGGCGAGGCCGACCAGCAGACCGTCCGCGACTTCATCACCGAGACCAACCGCACCCTGCCGCTCTACAAGCGGATGAGCGCCGTGGAGTTCAGCACCGAGCCTCTGCCTCGCACCGGCACCGGCAAGCTGCTGCGCAAGTAAGAATAAACCGGGCAGGCTGCGGAATACTGGAAAAGAGCCGCAGCCGCCTTTAATGGAATTACGAAAGGAAGATTCAAACTATGGAAAGAACTGAGATCGTGTCCCAGATCCTTGCAATTCTGGAAGATGTTGCAGAAATTTCCCCCGATGATGTCAACGAGAACAGCGTCTTGATGGACGATCTGGACCTGTCGTCCATGGAGATCCTGACCGTCGTCGCCGACCTGGAGGAGACTTTCGGCCTGCGCATCCCCGAAAAGGAGCTGCGCAACTTCGTCACCGTCAGCGATTTGGCCGACTATCTGGCCGCACACGCGGGGGAATAAGGAATGGATGCCGAACAGCGCTCTGTTTTTCAGGGTATCGTTTACTATTACCGCGAAAACATGGTCAACTGCCGCTATCAGGTCACGCTGAAAGATGCCGTGGACGGTGCGCTTTTGCAGCAGGCTCTGGATGCGGCCCGGGCAAAGGCTCCCTACTATTTCCAGAAGCCGGTGTGGGAGAAAAAGCTGCTCCACCTCGAGCCGTCGGACGCCCCCTGCCCGGTGCGGCAGGGCAGCGCAAAGCCCGAATTTCCGGACGAGAACGGCTTTACGGTTGCCCTGAGCTATGAGGGGAAAGTTGTCTACTTTGACTGGTTCCACTTTCTGACCGATGGCCGGGGCATAGCACCCTTCATGACCATGGTGCTGCAGTTCTACTGCAACCTGCGGTACGGCACGGCTTTCGAGGGCCGGACCCTTGAGACGGACCCTGCCTACGACATCGAGGACATCCTTGCAAAGTACCCCGAGAGTCAGGTGGCCAACGATATGCAGCGCCCTGTGGTGCAGACCTTTGAAGAGACGCCCACCTGCTGCCGCATCCGGCTGGAAAAGGCGGGGCTTGTGGACGCCGCCCTCCGCTGCGGCGTCAAGCCTTTCAGTACCCTCACGGCCCTGCTCTGTAAGGCGGTGCGGGCGTATCTGGACAAGGACGAGGTGCTCTACAGCTACTCGACAGACGCCCGCGACGCGCTGGGTGCGCCGAACGCCCTCTACAACTGCGTGGCATCCTTCCAGCGCAAGCTGCCGCTGACGGCAGATGCCCCGCTGGCCGAAGTGGCCGTGGGCGTGGACGCTGACCTGAAAGAGAACCTTTCCGCTGAGCGAAAACTGTTCCGTATTGCGGAGCAGATGGGCTGGGTCTACCGGGTCTACCAGCAGAAAGCCAGCCTCAGCATCAAAAAGCGCATCTTCCAGATGGGCGAGTACATCAGCGGCTTCCCGGCGGACTTCTGGGTGAGCTATCTGGGCGACCCCTTCGCCCCGTCCAGCCCGGAGCTGACCCGGTACATCGAGGACTTCCAGACCTGGGTGCCGGCGGACGGCGCTTCCATCGGTCTGGAATGCACCAGCCTGCATGGCATCATCACCCTCTGCGTCAAGAACAAGGTGCCGCGCCCCGGCTTTGCCGAGGCTCTGCGCGCCGCGTTCGAGGCCGAAGGCATCAAGGTGCTGGAAGCCGCAGAGCTGGGCGCAGACAATACATAAGATCAAACCTCTCCGTCACGCCGTAGGCGAGACGGAGAGGTTTCTTTTTATCCAAAACGTAATTTTTATATCAAATTTTCATGCGTCATACTTTTGCGAAAAAATCGCCTGAAAAGCCGATTTTTCCCTTGCGTCCAACAGTTTGCCGTGGTAGGATAGGTCGAATGTGACCGAAACACACTGGGAAATGGACAAAAGTGAGGAAAATCGTATGGAAAAAAATAAGAACAGCGGCGCGGCACTGGCAAGAAAGATGGCGGTGTCTCTGGTTTGCGGTCTGGCGGCAGGCTTTGCCTTTATGATGCTGCGCGAAAAGCTCGTGGCTTCCGGCAACAGCGGCATCTGGCAGACCATCAACGACCTGCTCTTCCAGGACATCACCGCAGAGGGCGCGGAACGTGCGCTCGGCCTCTTCTACATCATCGGCCAGCTCTTCATCAAAGCACTGCAGCTGGTCATCATCCCGATGGTCTTCACCTCCATCGCGCTGGCCATCGGCAGCATTGCCGATATCAGCACCATGGGCCGCATCTCGGCCAAGACTCTCTTCTGGTTCCTGCTCTGCTCCTTTATGGCGCTGGCACTGGCCGGATGCGTGGGCTACGCCACCTATTCCATGGGCCTCTTCAACGCTCACATCGAGGGCCTGACGGAAGCCGCCGGCTCCACCGGTTCCAACCCCCTGAACGTGGTGCTGAATGTCATCCCCTCCAACATCGTCACGGCTTTCGGCAGCAACAACGCTGTTCTTTCCTCCGTCTTCCTCGCGGTGGCTGTGGGCCTGAGCATGAATGTGCTGGGTGAGAGCCGTACTTCCACCCTCCGCCGCCTGCTGGGCGAGGTGAACGACGTGGTGGTGGTCTTCCTGAACTTCGTCGTCACAAACTTTGCGCCCTTTGCAGTCTTCGTGCTGCTGACCCGCACCTTCGCCATCTACGGCATTGATTACCTCAAGCCCGCTCTGGTGTATGTGGTGGTCACGGTGGTCCTGCTCTTCGTCTTCCTGCTGGTGGCCTATCCTCTGGTGGTGGCGCTGGGCGCAAAGCAGAACCCCATCACCTTCATTAAGAAGATCGCCAACGTGGCCGTCTTCGGCTTCTCCACCTCTTCCAGCGCAGCCACTCTCCCCCTGAACATCAGGGTCTGCACCGAGGATTTCGGCGTCGATGAGTCCATCGCCTCCTTCGTCCTGCCTCTGGGCATGACCATCAACATGGACGGCACCGCCATCATGCAGGTGGTGGCCACCGTCTTCATCGCAGGCTGCGCCGGTTACACCGTTACTCCCGCCCAGCTGGTCGTGGTCGCGCTGCTGGCTCTGCTGGCCTCGGTGGGGACGCCTGCCGCCCCCGGCGCAGGGGCCGTCATCCTCTTCACCATCCTGTCCGGTGCGGGCTTCGTGAATGACAGCGCCCTGCTGGCCTACTCCCTCATCCTCGCCATCAACCGCCCCATCGAGATGCTCGTCACCTCCCTGAACGTGGTGGGCGACGCTGTGGCCAGCATCTGCGTGGCCAAGAGCGAGGGTCTGCTGAACGAGGAAAAGTTCAACGCATAATTGACCTGTAACATACAAAAGCGCCTTTCCGTTTTACCGGAGGGGCGCTTTTTGCGCAGTAGAAGTCTTCTTTTTTACAGACGGCCCAAAGCCGCCGCCGGGGTTTTACGCCGATTTTGCGTCTGCATGGTTTCGGGGCGGGAGGCTGCACAGGCTTTCTTGTATCACAGGTGAATGGTATATCCATTGCCCAGCATCTGGACGACCAGCATCAAGGTCGAGACGCCGAAGCATCCGCCCATCAGCAGCAGGCAGAGTACTACAGAGCTGAAGTCGCACCGGCATTTGCCGGGTCGGGCGGAAAAGTAGAGCACCTCACACCCGAGCAGGATGAGACCCGCCGCAGGGAGCACCTGCCAGATGACCATCCACGGCAGGCCGGGAAGGAAGCGGCAGAGCAGGAAGAGCACACCTGCCGCGATGAGGC
>ULRP01078651.1_pt1 | contig 11757 bp, 8 predicted proteins | sample 1955521 | NCBI WGS metagenome assembly ULRP01 (sample SAMEA4835685, study PRJEB28245) | human gut metagenome | biome: gut microbiome; material: fecal sample | place: Denmark | collected 2008
AACATCTGCCGATACGGAAAAAACTGCAGAGAACGTCGAAGCAGAACCCGTCGCGGACGATGCCGTTGCGTCCGAGGAAAAAGCCGATGCGGAGCCGGCGGCCGAAACTGCTGAAGAAGCGATTCCCGAAGCCGTTACAGAAAACACGGAAAACGTTGCAGTTGAGGAAACGGAGACCGCAGAAACCGTGAAAGAATCGCAGGAAGACGCCGCCGATGCGCTTCCCGCGGATACGCAGGAAACCGGCGAAGAATCGTCCGAGACTCCCGCGGCGGCCGAAGTTGTGGCTAAAAATGCCGGCAAATACGATTTTATTCTCGGCCTTGACGGCTATCATTATTGCCTGATTGCCAACAACGGACAGCTTCTTTACGAAAGCGTTGGATATACCAGTTATGAGGGCGCCAAAAACGCTGTTGATACTTTCCGTCATGCAGTGGAAGTGGGACACTTCCAGATCCGTTCCGACCGCGGCGGCCGCTACAGTTTCGTTGTCGGCGGGAAATTCTACGGTGAAGGTTATACCAGTTATGCGCAGTGCGAGCGCGCAATTGAATCGGTGAAGCATTTTGCCCCGACAAAAAATATGGTTGAACCCGTGTTCACGCCCGAGGCCGAGCAGGCTTACCTCGATGCCCGTAACAGCCTGAAAAAAGCAAGTTCGGTGAATTGGGATGATATTGCCGCCAAAGAGGCTTCTGTCAAGAAGTCCGGTAAATTTATCGTCGAACCCGAAGAGGGCGGCGCTTCGTTTGCCCTTATCGCCAATAACGGCCTTTGCCTTTACACGAGCCGCATTTACAGTGATCTGAAATCCGCAACCAATGCGGTAGACGCCTTTAAAAAGGCGGTGTATATCGGTAACTTCTTCGCCACAGATGACAAATTCGGTAACTACCGTTTTGCATTGAAAGGCGCGGGAACCAACTGGTATGTCGGCGATTCCTATGCCGCAAAAGATCGTTGTCTGAATGCCATTGAATCGGTGAAACGCTTTGTCGCTACCGCCGATATTGTGGTGAATAAAGAGCAGAACGAAGAAAATAAAGAAGAGGAAGCGGCGGAGTAATCCGCAGTTATTGAAAAGCATCGGCAGGAGAGTGTTCTTCTGCCGATGTTTTTTATATATCGAAAATCATGCGATAGGCGCATGACTAATATAACAAAAAATAATTTTTCATTTGTGAAATGTAGAAAAAAGATAAGTGACGCGACAGGGAGTGGCACAATTCCATCAAAAAACGAACTTCTTGCATACCTATTGACTTATTGCTAACGCAGGAGTATAATAAAATTGTTTCCCATTTTATTCCTATAAATAATACATATTTCGGAGGCAAGACAAATAAAGCAATCGCCAGAACTACGCACCTTTTTTATACTTATCGCAATAGCGATCTTCTTATGGACGATGCTATTTGTACTGTCGAATACCACACCGCCCGATGACAGTACATCACAAAGCGAGCAGGAGTCACAAAGTGAGCAGGAATCTTTGCAGACGGAAGAGCACACACATACATTTGCGAACGCATGGTCGTATGACGATACATATCACTGGCATGCCGCAACTTGTGAACACACAAGCGAGGTTGACGGAAAAGCAGAGCATAGCCTCGTGAAAGGCGTTTGCTCTGTATGCAATATAAAGATAGCCTCCGAAGGTCTGGCGGTATGAATTGACTGCGGATCAGACTGCATATATCGTGATCGGTTATGGCGATTGCGTCGATACCAATGTTATTATTCCGGCTTCTTATAACGGACTGCCGGTGGTAGGTATCGGAGACGAGGCATTTTCCGGTTGTAGCAGTTTCACAAGCATCACCTATACCGGCACAAAAGCGGAGTGGGAAAAAATAGAAAGATCCGCGTCCGGCATAACCTGTACGGTTATTTGTTCTGACGGAACCATTGAAGACTGCGCATTCTGACATATTCCAATATAAAAAGCAGCGGGCGAACGCTATGCGTTTGCCCGTTGTAGTTTTATACAGGTATGTGTATCTGAAGTTCAGCGGAGGTAGATCAGAAGTACGGAAATGTCGGCGGGGTTCACGCCGCTGATGCGCGACGCCTGTCCGAGATTCAGGGGACGGACGAGATTCAGTTTTTGCGCCGCTTCGATGCGGAGCCCTTTTATTTTCATGTAATCCAGATCAGCAGGAAGCAATTTGTTTTCCAGTTTTTCATGCCGTGCGACTTCGGCGAGTTCACGGCGGATATACCCTTCGTACTTGATCTGAATTTCGGCCGTGACCGTTACGGAACGGGGAAGGGACGGACGTTCGGGGTCAAGCGGTAGCAGGGCGGTATAGTCAAGTTCCGGCCGGCGGAGAATTTCTGCAAGTTTGCATCCGTTTGCGAGCGGCGCCGTGCCGAGAGCAGAAAGAACACGATTGGTTTCCGCAGACGGTGCAACCGTTACGCGGGCAAGACGTGCAATCTCATCGTCTATGGCCTTTTTCTTTTCGAGAAAACGTTGATAACGTTCTTCGTCTATCAGGCCGACGCGATGTCCCATTTCCGTCAGACGAAGATCGGCGTTATCCTGACGCAGGAGAAGACGGTATTCACTGCGCGAAGTCATAATGCGGTAGGGTTCGTTTGTACCCTTGGTGACAAGGTCGTCAATCAGGGTGCCGATATAGGAGGAACTGCGGGAGAGGATCAGCGGCGGTTCGTTTTTTACGGCCAATGCGGCGTTGATGCCGGCGACAAGGCCTTGCGCGGCGGCTTCTTCATAGCCGGACGTGCCGTTGAACTGTCCGGCGCCGTAGAGACCGTGAATCTCCTTGAATTCCAGCGTCGGGAGGAGCGACGTCGGGTCTACGCAATCATATTCAATGGCATAGGCGTAACGCATGACTTCCGCATTTTCAAATCCGGGCAGGGAGTGCAACATCTGAATTTGCAGATAGGTCGGCATAGAGGTGGAAAAACCTTGAATATACATCTCCTCGGTTTCCGCACCGCAGGGCTCCACAAAGAGTTGATGGCGATCTTTATCGGCAAAACGGACGACTTTATCTTCAATGGAGGGGCAGTAACGCGGCCCGGTGGCATGGATACGACCGCCGTACATGGCGCTTTCCTCCAGGTTTTCACGGATCAGACGGTGCGTATTTTCATTTGTATAAACAATATGGCAGGGAATCTGTTCTATGTTGTTCAGCGCCGCGGCGTCGGAGCGTACGGAAAAGGGAATAACGGGATGTTCGCCGGGTTGAATTTCAAGTTTGGAAAAGTCAATACTGCGTTTGGCAACGCGTGCAGGCGTGCCGGTTTTGAAACGCATCAGGCGAACGCCTTCGCGGCGCAGGGAGTCCGACAGACCCTTTGCGGGGAGCATACCGTCCGGCCCTCCCTCATAAGAGGCGTGGCCGACAAAAATTTTTCCTTCCAGATAGGTACCGGCGGCAATAATGACCTTTTCACAATGAAAAGTATCGCCGAGGCGCGTGACGAGGCCTGTGACGCGCTTTCCGCGTTCATCGGATTCGGTGATGAGAGAAACCACTTCGGCCTGTAGAATACGAAGATTTTCGGTTTTTTCCAGCGTATGTTTCATATGGAGGCGATAGGCCATGCGGTCAGCCTGTATGCGCTTGGAATGAACGGCCGCACCCTTGCCCAAATTCAGCGTGCGGGATTGCAACATTACATGGTCGGCACAAGCGCCCATTTCGCCGCCGAGAGCGTCAATTTCAAAGACGAGGTGACCTTTTCCGCTTCCGCCGATCGAGGGGTTGCAGGGCATATTGGCAATAGCGTCGAGGTTGATGGTAAAAAGAAAGGTAGGAAGGCCGAGGCGTGCCGTTGCCAGCGCCGCCTCCACACCGGCATGTCCCGCGCCGATGACCGCGACGGTTGTGGTGAATTCCATATGTTTTCGCTCCGAAAAATAAAATACAACTATTATTTTAACATGCTTTCGGCAAAAAGACAAGTATTCCGATAAAAAAAGATGTGACGGAATACAGGTTATTGCAAAGAACGGGGCTGTATCTTCCGAAAATATAGTAAACCGGGGGATAAGCGCACACTTATCCCCCGGTTTTATGTTTTGCGGAGCGTTATTCCACAGTAACGGATTTTGCGAGATTACGCGGGCGATCGACATCGCAACCGCGCAGAGAGGCCACGTGATAGGCCAGAAGCTGTAACGCCGTTGCCGATACGATCGGCGCAATGAATTCATTGCACGGCGGCAGAACGATGGAAACGGTGGCCAGAGACTCCACGTCCTTCGACGGCGTTCCGATTGTATAAAGCGTTGCGCCGCGGGCGAGGACTTCTTTCATATTGCTGATCGTTTTTTCGCGGACGGATTCCACAGTGGAGAGCGCGATAACGGGCGTTTCATCTTCGATGAGCGAAATGGTACCGTGTTTCAGTTCTCCCGCCGCATAGGCTTCGCTATGGATATAGGAGATCTCTTTCAGTTTCAGGGAACCCTCCAGAGCGGTGACGTAATCGGTGTTACGGCCAATGAAGAAAACGTCCTCCGCACCGATCAGCGTACTTGCCACACCGCGAATAGCGTCGGACAGTGCAAGTGTGCGGCGAACGGCGTCGGGAAGGGAGGTGAGCAGGAGCGCCGTTTTCTCACGGGCTTCTTCTTCCGAGATGTTTGATGACAAAAGCGCGAGTTTTACGGCCAGAAGCGAAAGCAGAGCCGTCTGTACGGTATAGGCTTTTGTGGAGGCAACCGCGATTTCCGGGCCGGCAAGCGTCGGAAGAACGGCATCGGCTTCACGCGCTATGGAAGAACCGATGACATTTACGACGGCGATAACATAGGCGCCGGCCTGTTTTGCAAGTCTCAAAGCGGCGAGGCTGTCGGCGGTCTCTCCGGATTGGGAAATGATTAGTACAACGTCATTCTTGCCGATGAGAGGATCGCTGTAGCGGAATTCGGAGGCAATCTCCGCATGTGCCGGGATTCTTGCGATTTTTTCGATCAGATATTTGCCGTAATAACCGGCGTGATAGGCGGTACCGCATGCGACGACCGTGATCTTCTTTGCTTCGGAAAGGCGCTTTTCGTCAAGTCCGTCATTCCGGAAGTCGGGGAGCCCGTCGCGTATGCGCGGCGAAAGCGTCTTTACGATGGCGTCCGGCTCCTCATTCATTTCTTTTTCCATGAAACAGGAGAAACCGCCGCGTTCGGCCGCTTGCATATCCCAGAGCGCCACTTCTTCTTTTTTGGCGACAGGCAGATTATTTTTGTCTAAAAATGTAATGTTATCTTTACAAATTATGGCTATTTCGCCTTGGTCAAGCCGGAAATAGTGATTGGTGTCCGGCAGAAAAGCCGTGAGATCGGAGGCAATGAAATTTTCGTTTTTTCCGATACCGATCAGAAGCGGACTTTCCCGTCTCACAGCATAGATTTTATCCGGTTCATCGCAGAACAGAACACCGAATGCATAAGAACCGCGGATTTTTTCTTCGGTTTTCCTTATGGCGGTGACGGGATCGGCATACTGCTTATAGTAACAGTCAATCAGTTTGGCGGCCACCTCGGTGTCGGTATCCGAATAGAAAGTATATCCCTGTTCTCTCAGAAATTGACGAAGTTCCTCGTAATTTTCGATGATACCGTTATGTACAAGCTGTACATGCGCTGTTCCGTGCGGGTGAGAGTTTTCGTCCGACGGGGCGCCGTGCGTTGCCCAGCGGGTGTGCCCGATGGCGCAATGCGTCGTGATCGCCGGCATGGCGGCGATCTTTTTTTCAACGTTTTCGATTTTACCTTTTGCTTTGACGGTAGTGAGGCTTCCGTCATTGTCGAAGTAGGCAATTCCCGCAGAATCGTATCCGCGGTATTCGAGTGCATGCAACCCCGTTATTACCTTGTCGACGGCATTTTTTGTACCTGTATAACCAATGATACCGCACATATATTGTTTATCCTTTCTCTCAATAAGCCGCGAGTTTTTCGGCAATGGCCGCGGCGACGCGTTCGGTCATGGCGCGTACCTTTTCTTCGTCCGCACCCTCCATCATAACGCGCAGAAGCGGTTCCGTGCCGGAAGGACGGACAACAAGACGACCGTTGTCACCGATCTCTTTTTCCGCGTCCGCGATGATGGCACGTACGTCACGGTCGGTATAAAACGCGATTTTCCCTTCGGGAGATACGCGGAGATTGACCAGATATTGCGGATAGCGGCGCATAGTTTTTTTCAGTTCGGACAGCGGCTTTTTCGTGTTTGCCATCATGGACAGGACGTGTGCCGCCGTAAGTTGACCGTCGCCGGTCGTGGCGTAGTCACGCAGGATCAGATGACCGGACTGTTCGCCGCCGAAAGAGAGGTCTTCCAGATTCAGCGTTTCCAGAACATAACGGTCGCCGACCTTGGCGGGAATAAAAGTAAGGGCGTTTTCTTCACAGAATTTTGAAAAGCCGAAGTTGGTCATAATGGTGCCCACAACGGTATTTTTCTTGAGTTTGCCGCGTTTCTTCATATCAAGAGCCATCATGGCCATGATCATGTCGCCGTCGATTTCTTCACCGTTTTCGTCGACCATCAGGCAACGGTCGGCATCGCCGTCAAATGCGGCGCCGCCGTCAAGCTTATGGCGTTTGACATAAGCGGAAAGCTGTTCAAGATGCGTGGAACCGCATTTGTCATTGATATTGATGCCGTCGGGATTGTCGGACAGCATGACGCACTCCGCTCCGAGAGAAGTGAAGAAGGTTTCGGCGCTGCGGGAAGCAGAGCCGTTGGCACAGTCCAGCGCGATGCGAAGTCCGTCGAAACGGGTGGGCGTGGATTCGCGCAAATGTTCGATATAGTCCCGCACAGCCGAATCCTCAATATATATACGTCCGATCTGACGGCTTGCGGCGTGCGCCGGTTCGGGAGAATGATCGAGAACAATGGATTCAATCTGTTCTTCCAGTTCATCGGGAAGTTTGAAGCCGTCGCCGCCGAATATCTTAATGCCGTTGTATTCATAGGCATTGTGCGACGCGGAGATCATGATGCCTGCCGTGGCGGCATATTTTCCTACAAGATAGGCGATGGCCGGTGTGGGCACAACGCCCAAAATCACAACGTCCGCACCCACCGAGCAAAGACCTGCGGCAAGCGCCGAAGCGAGCATTTCCGAGGAAATACGGGTATCGTATCCGACGATCACCTTGGATTTATAATGTTTTTGCCCGGAAAGAACGGTGGCGGCCGCACGGCCGATCTCCAGAGCCATTTCGCAGGTCAGGAATTCATTGGCGACACCGCGGACGCCGTCTGTACCGAATAATCTTCTCATATAGGTTGCTCCGTTTCTGGTTTATATAATCGTATTTTCTTCTTTGCGGGGGACAATATGCTTTTCATCTTTATAGATTACATGGGCGGGAATGATGCCGCGGACGCGTGAAAGCGGGTAAATAATGCTTTTACGTCCGATGACGGAGCCGGGGCAGAGAACGGAGTTACAACCGACTTCGGCGTAATCGCCGAGCATGACGCCGAGTTTGCGGAGACCTGTCGGATAATCGCTTTCCCCGTGTACGGTAATGCCGGCTTTATCGGAACGGAAGTTGGATGCGATGCTTCCGGCTCCCATATGCGATTTATAGCCGAGCACAGAGTCGCCGACATAATTATAATGCGGGATCTGTACGCCGTCCATAATGACGGCATTTTTGATTTCGGTGGAATTTCCGACGACGCACCCTTCGCCGATCAGGGCCGAACCGCGTATAAACGCGCAGTGACGTACCTCGGTGTTTTTACCGATGATGGTGGGGCCGTCAATGCATGCCGTGGGACTGATGACGGCGTCGTTATGTATATAGACATCGCCCGGTAAGGCACGGTATTCCGCGGGGTTCAGAGATTTTCCGAGCGTGCGGATAAATTCAGACAGACCGGGAAGAACCTCCCACGGGTACCGCGCGGTAAGGAAAAGCGATTTTGCCAATGTATGCGACAAATCAAACAGTTCTTCTGTTTTCGGTGTGTTTGCCATCGTATTACCTCTTTTAACACAAAAATAATCAAAATCAACACTATTTTATCATATATGTCTTGAAAAGTCAATCCGATTCTTACTTTTAGCAACATTGTGTTATAATTAAACCCTGTAAAAATGGTTTCGTGCGATTCCGACAAAGACTTCTGCAGAAATCTTGAAAATCTTTTAAAAACCTATTGACAAAAATGTACGAATATGCTATCATACGTTTGAACAAATGTTCAAGTGTTGAAAGGAGGGGGCCATGACAGACCACACGGAAACTACGGAAAACACGGAAGAAATGCCCCATTGCGATTATAAACATGCGCACGGTGCACTGATTGAAAAACTGAAAGCCGATACGCCCGCGAGAGAAACGCTGAATAAACTTTCGGATTTGTATAAGGTTTTCGGCGATGAAACGCGTATCCGGATTCTGTACGCGCTTTTTGAAAGCGAACTTTGCGTATGCGATATTGCGCAGCTTTTATCCCTGACGGTTTCTGCCGTTTCCCATCAGTTGCGGATCCTGAAACAGGCGAGGCTCGTCGACTATCGAAGGAGCGGTAAAGCCGTATTTTACTCGCTTGCGGACGCACATGTGCGTTTGATTATCGCGCAGGGAATCGATCACGTCAGCGAGAGATGAATTTTTGTTTTATCTGAATTCTTATCAAAAACAGTATATGAAAAGGAGAGTTTTAACGTTATGAAAAAATCATTTGCCATTGAAGACCTGGATTGCGCACATTGCGCGTCGAAAATCGAAGAAGGGATCAAAAAAATCGAGGGCGTTGAATCCGCCAGCGTTAACTTCCTTGCGGCAAAGTTCACGCTGACTGCCGACGACGCCGTATTTTCCTCGGTACTGGAAAAAGCGTTGGCCGTGTTCAAAAAGATCGAGCCGGATTGCCGGGTGATTGTTAAATGAAGAAGAAACAAAAACGGGTACTCCTGCGCATTATACTGTCGGCGGTGCTTCTGCTGACATTGGCGATACTTGAAAAATTTCCGCTGAAGGATGCGCCGCGGCTTCTTTTGTTCTTCCTTTATTGTGTTCCGTATCTCATTATCGGTTACGATGTTTTGCTTCGTGCGGGCAAGAACATTGTAAACGGTAATCTGTTTGACGAAAACTTTCTTATGTCCATTGCCACGATCGGCGCGTTCGCCGTCAGTTTTCTCGGCGATAAGGTGGAGTTTGAAGAAGCGGTATTCGTCATGCTCTTTTACCAGGTGGGCGAACTGTTCCAAAGTATTGCCGTGGGCAGAAGCCGCAATGCGATTTCCGACCTGATGAACATACGCCCGGATTATGCGAACCTTGAGCGCGACGGGGAAGTGACGCGCGTCGCCCCCGAAGAGGTGGCAGTCGGCGATGTGATTGTTATCCGCCCCGGTGAAAAGATTCCGCTTGACGGTACGATTATCGAAGGCACTTCGGACGTGAACACCGCCGCATTGACCGGCGAATCGTTTCCGCGTGCGGTCGGCGCCGGCGACGCCGTATACAGCGGCTGTGTAAACGGCGCCGGTTTACTGCGCATGAAGGCCGATAAACCCTATGAAGATTCCACGGTAGCGCGGATCCTGTCGCTTGTGGAAAATGCGGCGTCACGCAAATCGAAAAGTGAAAATTTCATTACGGTCTTTGCCCGGTATTATACGCCGACCGTTGTTTTCCTCTCGGTTTTACTGGCTTTTCTTCCGCCGCTCATTTCCGGGAACTTTGCGGCCAATTTTATTACATGGTTGACGCGGGCGCTTATGTTTCTCGTTGTTTCCTGTCCCTGCGCCCTGGTTATTTCGGTACCGCTTTCTTTCTTCGGCGGTATCGGCGCCGCTTCCCGCCGCGGTATTCTCGTCAAAGGCTCTATGTATCTTGAGGGACTTTCGTCCGTGAAAACGGTCGTTTTCGATAAGACCGGTACGCTGACCGTCGGCAACTTTTCGGTGACCGAGGTTGCGCCCGTCGGTATGACGGAAACGGAATTGCTGTATTATGCCGCGGCGGCCGAAAGTTACTCCACGCATCCGATCGCGCTTGCATTGCGCAAAGCGGCCAAAACCGACGGTGCGGTCGTGAGCGACGTGACGGAGATTCCCGCGCACGGCCTGTCCGCAACGGTGGACGGTAAAAAAATTCTTGCGGGAAACCGTGCGTTGATGGACAAAGAGGGCATCGCTTTCACGCCCTATTCCGGTGACGGCAGTGTTGTCTACATTGCCTGCGACGGCGTTTACTGCGGTTATGTCGCTGTGGCGGACGTAGTGAAGCCGGATGCCGATTCGGCAATCGGCGATTTGAAAATGAGGGGAATCCGTACCGTAATGCTGACGGGCGACCGCGAAAAAGCGGGGCGCGCGGTGGCAGAGCAACTGGAACTTGACGAATATCATACGGAACTGCTTGCCGCCGATAAGGTTGAAAAGGTCGAAGAAATGCTTTCTTCGATGCCTCACGGCAAAAAGTTGATGTTTGTCGGCGACGGTGTAAATGACGCGCCGGTTCTGTCACGGGCGGATATCGGCGTTGCGATGGGGGGACTCGGTTCGGACGCCGCCATTGAGGCCGCGGATATTGTGCTGATGGACGATAATCCCGAAAAAATCGCCGAGGCAATCGAAATATCCAAATCGACCTTGCAGATTGTACGGGAGAATATTATTTTCGCTCTCGGCGTCAAGGTAGCGGTTCTGATATTGTCGGCAATCGGTCTGACGGATCTCCGGCTTGCGGTATTTGCCGATGTCGGTGTGGCGGTACTGGCCATTATCAACGCTATGCGTGCGTTGCGATTCAATAAATAAAGCCGTAAATAAGTAAATATTTATTTACAGCATGCCTGCTTTTCAAAAGAAAGAATCCGAACGGCGAAAACCGTTCGGATTCTTTTTATCATTATGGGAGCATCAACTCTTGCGGGTAGCGATTTCGTCTTTCAGTTTGGCGATGAATTCGTCAAGCGTCATGGTGACGGTCTCGGCAGTATCGCGGTTGCGGACAGAGACCGTGCCGTTTTCGGCTTCCTGCTGGCCGATAATCACCATATAAGGAACGCGGTCAACGACCTGCGCTTCACGGATCATATAACCGATCTTTTCATTGCGGTCGTCCAGTTCGACGCGGATTTTCTCGTTACGGAGTTTTTCATATACCGTGCGGCCGTATGCTGCGCATTTTTCGGAAACAAGAAGTACCTTTGCCTGCGTCGGAGCCAGCCATGCAGGGAATTTACCGGCGTAATGTTCCGTCAGGATACCGATAAAGCGTTCGATGGAGCCGAAGCATACACGGTGCACCATGATCGGACGTTCTTTTTGTCCGCTTTCCGCGGTATATTCCAGTCCGAAGTTGAGAGGCATCTGGAAGTCGAGCTGGATAGTGCCGCATTGCCAGGTTCTTCCCAGCGAATCTTCAAGGTGAAAATCAATTTTCGGTCCGTAGAACGCGCCGTCTCCTTCGTTTATCACATAAGGAAGACCGATCTTTTCCAATGCGGTAATAAGACCGTTTGTGGCTGCTTCCCAGTCCTCGTCGCTGCCCATACTGTTTTCGGGACGTGTGGAGAGTTCGACATGGTACTTGAAGCCGAATTTGTTATATACTTCGTTGATAAGATTGACAACGCCGATGATCTCGTCGGTAATCTGGTCGCGGCGCATGAAGATATGCGCGTCGTCCTGCGTGAAGCAACGGACACGGAACAGACCGTGGAGCGCGCCTTTCAGCTCATGGCGGTGAACCAGACCCAGTTCGCCGGCACGGATCGGCAGATCGCG
>ULRP01054272.1_pt1 | contig 11756 bp, 8 predicted proteins | sample 1955521 | NCBI WGS metagenome assembly ULRP01 (sample SAMEA4835685, study PRJEB28245) | human gut metagenome | biome: gut microbiome; material: fecal sample | place: Denmark | collected 2008
GGAGCTGTGAAGAAATGAGGATTCATTTCTTCACAGCTCCTATCCCCCTGATCGTACCTAAGGGATGTAGGCCCGGGTCGCATGGCCTAAGATGCATAAATGCAGATCCGTCAGAAGAGAGAGACCGATCGGAAGCACCCTTCTGTTTTCTGCAAATATATCGACCTCGGCTTCTTTGATGTCCTGCACCAGAGAAGCGAGTTTTTCTTCAGCACGTTCCCAGAAAGCAAGCAGCTCCTTCGCCTGCTTTACATTAGAAGCCACTACGGCATGGACGGCAGCAGGATGCGTGATCTCCCTGTGCTTAAAGAAAGCAAAGGAAGGCAGGGCCTCTCCATCCATGACGCGCTCCACATAGACGAGGCGCAGGATCATCAGCATGGCCGAGCAGCCGACGCCGAAGACCAGCCCGAGCCAGTAGGAGTCTGCCCCGAGACCAACCACATGGTCAAGGAAAAGGCTCATCGGGAAGCAGCCGCCCCAGTACGCAATGACCATCAGAACAAAGGAGACACGCGTATCCTTGAGACCGCGGAGTATCCCCTGGATCGGAGTGGAGATCGCATCAAAGAGCTGCCAGCCTGCACTATAGATCAGGAACTGTCCCGCAATGGAGGCGACGATCGCATCGCTCGTATACATATTTCCAATGGAAGAGCGGAAAAGCACCGTCATCGCAGCCGTCATCGCTGCCCCGGAGAGGGCCACGACAAAGCCGGCCTTCTTGTAGCGGCGAGCGAGCGGGATATCATGCGCGCCGACAGCTGTCGCGATGAGGATGGTGAGTGCCATCGAGCAGGAGACGGGCAGCATGTAGACGAGAGAAGCGAAGTTATCCGCGATCTGGTAGGCAGCCAGCGTGTCCGTGCCATAACGGGCAAGAAATACGATGATCAGACTGAAAAGGCTCATTTCCATAAAAATGGAAAGTCCGCTCGGCACACCGACGATCAGGTACTCCTTGACGTCAGAACGCTTCACGAGGATCGAATGGAAGATCTCATGCCCCTTCAGCGCAGAGGACTTCAGTACGACGATAAGGAAAAGAGCCAAAAGGAAACCATAGGTCAGCATCGTCGCAAGACCGGCACCGATCCCGCCCAGACGCGGCAGGCCGAAATGCCCATAGATGAAAAGATAGTTGAATACAGCATTGACCGGCGGCGCCATCAGGAAGAGCTTCATGGAAGTCGACGTCGAGCCTGCCGTATCCGTCAGACAGCGAAGGGGGACGATCATGGAAATGAAGAAGACCACGCCCACCATCGTCATGAGATAGTAGCGCGCCACATATCCCACTTCCGCTTCCAGCGTGAGCGACGTCAGAAGGTCATCGATGAAAAGTACATAGGCTGCCCCGAACAGGAAGGAGATCACAAGCCCGATCAGAAGTCCGCCGCGGACCACATAAGGAAGCCCTTCCGGCTTCTTTTCACCAAGAAGCGTCGCCATGAGCGGCGTTCCCGCCATGAGCAGTCCCACGATGGAAGCCAGAAGCGGATAGAAAAGTCCCGCGCCCACCGATACGCCTGCGAGGTCATCGCTTCCGGCATGCCCCGCCATGGTCGTATTGATAAAAGTGATGCCCGCTGTCGAGATCTGCGCGACCAGGATCGGCAGCATCACGGATAATAATTTCTTTATATCTTCGATTAAGGAGTACATCAAAGCTCACTCTCCAGAGATCTCATCAAAAAAGACGCCCTGCGGCGTCTCTTTTCACTGTCAGAAAAGGATCCTCTGGCGCATCCAAAAGCCAAAGGCAGGCACGATATCCGCGCCCCACCGCCGCATGAAATAGAAAGAAGCTGCCCCATGAGGCAACACTTCCGGTACGGCTGCTGCTTTTCCGATCCTTTTTACTCTTTCAAGCCAAACAAAAAACAGGTACGCAAAAAGATCAGAGAGCAGCAGATGCTCTCCATCCCCCCGCGCCGATGAAACCTCTGAAGAAAGAGGCGAAACGAGACAGAATCCGTTTGAAATTGACATTGACGCGGCACGGCACCAGAAGGTTCGCACCTTCTACATAGAAATAGGCCATGTAAAAGAGCAGGTACATGCTGCTGTACATCGTGAGATCCATCAGTTCATCAATCCCCATCATCGTTCTCGCCTCCTTTTATTTTTCGACTATAAAAAGCCCATCGGAAATGGACTTTTCAAAACTCTTGTGAGAAAAAGCAAAGTTTCCAAAATGCAAGCCTGCATTTGTATATTTTATGCCTTTTTGCTTATGGTATTTTCGATACCTCTGTATAAATTATATCATTAGCTGAAAGAAAAAGCAAATGAGGGGAAAATGGTGACTAGTGACTAGTGACTAGGGATTAGGGGCTAGGGATTAGGGATTAGGAGTGACTCGTGACCAAGGTTTCTCTTACTTTCTTATAAAATAAAAAGCAAAGCAAAACGGTCTGCCTAGACGTTGGCAGACCGTTTTGCTTTTAAAGGATGATATTAAAGGAAGATATTATAGCTGGCGGAAGGGATTATTTTTATTTTTGGTTTCCGCCGGATCGACAGATGAGTGACAGATTCTCACACAGCGTTCTTACGCTGTCCCTTTGGCTATGCTGGCAGCTTCGTTGTCCGCTTTCGCTTTCTTCAGGTCAAAGCGAGGGGAGGTGAAGCCGTAGAGTGTCCAGCCGAGGAAGGTAACCAGAGCGCCGTAGGTCATGGCATCGAAGCCGGAGGCATAGCATGCATACAGACTGTAGATGGAGGCAACGAATGCGACGAATTTCGTCTTGGAAAGCCCGTTGCCTTCGTGACCGGCTGCTTTCATGATGACTACGACAGCCGCCATGCAGAGCAGGTATGGCATGATGTTGGTGATAACAGCCAGATTGACCAGGGTCTCGAACTGTTCATTGAGAGACGGACTGATGGTCATCAGCGAGAAGAGAGACTGGATGATGGTGATAGCGACCATTCCGCAGATCGGTGCGCCATGGGAGGTGATCTTTCTCAGGAATGCCGGGAAGTAGCCTTCGTCAGCACCTGCTTTGAATACATTGGCAATGGTGAACTGCCAGCCAAGGAGAGAACCGAAGCAGGAGAGAACCATGAGGCCCATGATGACACGGCCGATGGTCGGTCCGAACATCGAAGCGAATACGAGACCGAACGGAGCGGAGCTGGAAGCCAGTTCTTCTGCCGGGACGATACCGAAAATGATGTTGGTAGAAACGATGTAGCAGGCTGCTGCGAGGAGTGTACCGCCGAGAACGGCTTTCGGTACGTTGGTTTCCGGGTTGTCGACAGCGTCAGCATTCGCGCAGGCAGATTCCATGCCGAGGAATGCCCAAAGTGTCATCGTGATCGCGTTGATAGCCGCTTCACCGAATCCCAGGTTATGAATATTCCAGTTTGCAGAGTACAGGGATGGCGAGAACCAGCCGACGATCGCCAGGCCGATACATGGGATGATGACGCCCCAGACGGTGACGGAAGAGACCTGACCGGTGTATTTTGCGCCGCCAAAGTTCAGAACAGTAGCCAGCCAGAGTGTGAAGACCGTCGCCGCACAGGTCATGACCGGATCAAGCGTCGTCCCGAGGAACCCCAGCGCATACCCCACCGCTGAGATCGCGATCGCTGTATTCGCAAAGATCAGAGACACACCGTAGGTATAGTTAGCAAGGAAGTTGCCGGCTTTGCCGAAGGAGTATTCTGCGTAGCCACCCATGCCGCCGCCTTTTTTACTGTACATGCCGCACTTGGCAAAGACGTAGGCCAAGGCCATGGAGCCTACCGCCGTGACAAGCCAGGAAACGATAGAGAGTGCGCCCACCTGTGCCAGCTTCGACGGCAGCATGATGATGCCCGAGCCCATCATATTCACCGCAGTGAGGATGGTCAGCTGAAGGACGCTCATTTTATTTGCACTTTTGCTCATGATGATCCCCTTATGTATTTGTCTGTGTCTCATTGATGGCGAGGAGAGCGATGCTTCCCGCTCCCCTTGCCGTCAACGAAGCGTTGCTTTATTTTTCAAATTCTTTCTTCAGAACATAGCCGTAAGCATGTTTCAGCCCGTCTTCACCGGTCTGTACATAGACGCCCTGGATTTCAGGAGCGAAGCCCGGGAGCTGGTTGATGCCTTCGACAAGGTCTAAGAAGTAAGTGACAGCGGTCTTGGACCAACGTTCACCCGGATGTACGCAGAGAACGCCTGGCGGATATGGAAGAGCGCCTTCAAGAGCGATGCGGCCTTCCGCTTCGGTGAGGTCGACGAGGTCGCCGTGGCCTCTCATGTATTCGAACTGTGCTTCCTGCGGATTCATCACATATTCAGGGAAGTAGTCAGCGAGGAAGAGCTGCTTCTGCAGGGTGGATACTTTGCGGTCTTTGTAGAAATCATGCATTTCCTGGCACAGACGGCGGATGGTGTATCCTCTGTATTTTTCTTCGTATGCGTTGTAAATGGACGGGAGTACCTCAGACATCGGAGCATCTTCGTCGATGAGCTGTTCGAAGCGGATGAGTTTCGCTACGAGGTCATCCATCTTGGTCGCGCTTTCTGCCGGAGTCATCAGGAAGAGGATGTCGTTCAGGTCGCATTTTTCCGGAATGATGCCGTTTTCACGCAGGTAGTTTGCGAGAATGTTGCCCGGGATACCGAATTTTTCATAGCCGCCATTTTCTACGTCGATGCCTTCGGTCACGAACTGCAGCTTCATCGGATCGATGAAGTACTGGCCCTTGCCGTAGCCATCGAAGCCATGCCATTTAGCGCCTGGTTCGAATGCCCAGTAATCCATGTCATTTGCCATCTGTTCGGTATTGCCCTCTTCCCACTTCTTGCCGTGGACCATCGGCGGTACGAGCGGACGGATGTAGTGGCAGTTGCGGAGCACCTGTTTTCTGGTCTCGATCACGGTCTTTACAGCGTCGACCCAGAGCTTCTTGCCGCCTTCGCCTTCATGCATCTTCGCATTGATATCGAGTGCTGCGAAGAGCTGGTAGAGCGGAGAGGTGGATGCATGCATCATGAATGCGTTGTTCACGCGCTTATGCGGTACGTAGCGATCCTGACCCTTGATGTGGGAGTCTTTCTTGTGGATCTGGGAGGTCATGGAGAAACCAGCCTGCTGTTTGTGGACGGACTGGCTGACGAAGATGCCCGGATCTTCCGGTCCGAGGTCGAGCAGCAGCGGGCTGCAGTCCTTCATCATCGGGATGAACTGTTCGTAGCCGACCCAAGCGGAGTCGAAGAAGATGTAATCGCAGAGGTGACCGATCTTATCTACGACCTGACGGGCATTGTAGATGCAGCCGTCGTAGGTGCCGAGCTGGATGACTGCGAGACGGATCGGACGCTTTGCCTGTGCTTTCACCGGATCTTTTTCAGCGACGAGCTTTCTGATGTAGTCTTCATCGAAGCAGTGTTCCAGGATGCCGCCAATGGAGCCGAACGCATTTCTTGCGGTTTCCAGATAGACCGGGGTCGCACCTGCCAGAACCAGTGCGCCATGATCGATGGATTTATGGTTGTTTCTATCGAAGAGAACGATATCGCCCGGTGTCAGGACTGCATTCAGAACCACCTTGTTCGAAGTGGATGTGCCGTTCAGTACGAAGTAGGTCTTGTCTGCATTGTATACGCGTGCTGCGTGTTTCTGTGCTGCCAGTGCCGGACCTTCATGGATCAGAAGATCGCCCATCGCTACGTCAGCGTTGCAGAGGTCAGCGCGGAAGGTATTCTCGCCGAAAAATTCATAGAATGCACGGCCTGCCGGATGCTTGCGGAAGAAAGCACCGCCTTGGTGGCCTGGGCAGTCGAACTGGGAGTAACCATTTTCGACATATTTCTTGAGGTCACGGAAGAATGGCGGCAGCACATCTTCTTCATAGTGAGCCGCAGCGCTCTCGATCTGGCGAGCGTAGAAATCATGGTCGGTCTCATTGAGATCCATGACGCGGTATACCTTGGAAAGAAGTGCGTCTTCTGTCAGACCTTCGCCGGTCTTGATCATCAGTACCGGAATCTTGAAAGCAGCAATCATTTCTTTTTCAAGGACATCCTTGTCCTGATCCGTGATAACGACAGCAGCCACATCTGTGAAATCAGTGCGGGCGAGGTCAGCCTGCTCGCGGCCGGCGATAGCGCCGAAGATTTCCAGTGCTTTGTCAGTATAAGCGATCTTTAACTTTTTCATGAGTAAATCCTCCATTTCTTGAAATCACTCTATGTCTCGAACTGTGCACGTTGTCCGGATGATTGCTTCATCTGCATACATCTTACTTGAAATTTTCAATTTCTTCCAATACTGAAACAAGCCGAAACGAAGAGAATTCACATTCCTATCACAAAAGGCATAGTTTTGTGAGCGTGCTCCTTATCTCATAACAATTTTGATATAGGATGAAGTGGCTGGTGACTAGGGATTAGACTAAAAGACTTAGAAACTTGCAGACATCAAATATCAGAAGTCTGATGCCTGATGTTTCCCAGTCTCCCAGTCTCTTTCATCAGAAGTACAAACAGCCATGCAAAGGCATTGCTGCTCCTTTTATAACAGACTTGTTATGAAAAGTAAAAAGCCGCCGGAAACGATTTCGTTTCCGGCGGCTTTGCCGGTATCATTCCATGGGATAGGTACTGTTTGCCGTAAAGCGGACATACTCCCAGAAGTGATCAATGATATATTCGCGAAGGAGAACGGCTGAGAGCGGCAGCTTGGCATCTGTTTTCCAAGACAGATACAGATAGCGATAGCACTCCTGGTCTCCGACGGGAAGAGAGGCCACCCCTTCCTGTGCAGAATACCACGTCATCTGCGGCACGAGAGCCACACCGAGCCCGGCGCGCACGAAATTACGCACCGTATCCGGGTTATCGCTCTCCATCACCACCTGCGGCGTAAAGCCCGCCTTTTGGCAAAAGGCTTCCAGCGCGCCGCGCAGCATGAAGCCCTTGGGGGCTGCGATGAAATTTGCCTCCGCATAATCAGAAAGGCTCACATAGGGCAGATCGGCATGACGATCATTCTTCGGCAGGATCATGACGAGACTTTCCCTGAAAAGGCTGACCGTGTGATCATTATCGATCATGGATAGATCGGCGTAAAGCGAAAGATCCAGCTTGGCGGCCGCCTGCTGCGAATCCGGACGCAGGATCTCCAGGATCGCCGTCGGATGTTCCTTCTTGAACTGCATCAAAAAGTTGGGGATCATCTGTATCGCAGAAAAGATCGCAATCTTCACCGTAGACTGTGCGAGATCGCGAGAGTCTTTGAATTCCTGCTGCATCTCATCGAACTCTTTCAGAAAATTCTGTGCATGCTTCAAAAGGATGTGCCCATCACGCGTCAGACGGATATTTCTCCCCTGGTGCTCGAAGAGCGTCACCTCCAGCTCCTGTTCCAGCCCGCGTATGATGCGGGACAGAGCAGGCTGCGCGATGTGCAGCTCCTCTGCCGCCTTCGTCAGATGCTCCAGTTCCGCGGTCTTTTGGAAATACTGAAGTGACGTGAAATTAAGTTTCATATTCGCCTGCCTTTCAGGGAAACTCAGTGACCGGTGGTTAGACCAAGAGACATTCAATTTGGAGACACTAGACATCTGATGTCTGATCTCCCAGTCTCCTAGTCTCTCGGTCTCCTAGTCTCTTAGTCTCCTAGCCCCTAAGTCCCTAATCCCTAGCCACCAGTCACAAGTTACAAGCTGCTCTGGTTTTTATACTTTTCCTCTGCCTTACGCGTCAGTACGAAGGCTTTCGCTTCGATCCTGCACTGGCTGCGCTCCGTATACACCCCTTGGATCTCCGGCGTAAAGCCCGGAAGCTCATTCATCCCCTCCACGAAGTCCTGGATATAGTCCATGACGATCTCCGTCCAGCGCTCTCCGGGCTGGACGCACGGGACGCCGGGCGGGTACGGGACAGCTGCCTGCAGTGCCACGCGTCCTTCGATCTCCTTCAAAGGCACCAGCTCACCCTCGCCCCGCACCAGCGCCCAGTTCGCTTCCTGCGGAGAAATGAAGTACGAAGGGAAATATTTTTTGAGAAACATTTTCTTCTGGAGCACATTGATCTTCTTGGCTTTGCAGAAATCATGAAGCTCCTGACAGAGCTGCCGGATCGTATAATTCTGATAGCGTTTCTCAAACTTCTGATAGATATAGGGCAGCACGATCTCCATCGCTGCATCCTCGTCGATATACTTTTCAAATCGCACCAGCTTCGTGATGAGATGATCCAGCTTTGTCTTTGTCTCAGCCGGCGTCATGAGGAAGAGGATGTCATTCAAGTCGCATTTTTCCGGAATGATGCTGTTTTCTCTTAGATACTCTGCCAGAATGATACCGGGGATACCAAAGTCCTCATACTCTCCTGTCTCCATCGAGATGCCGGGCGTCATGAGCTGCAGCTTCAAAGGATCGATGAAGTACTGCCCCTTGCCATAGCCCTGAAAGGAATGCCATTTCCCGCCCGGTTCAAAGGTGAAGTAGGAAATATCCGTCGCCATGTTCTCCGTGTCGCCCTCTTCCCACTTTTGGTTATGAACGACAGGAGGCACGATCGGGCGCAGGTACTTGCAGCAGCGAAGCACGGACTTTCTGGCTTCGATGGCCTGCACGATGCACTCATGCCAAAGGAGCTTGCCCGCTTCGCCTTCCTGCATCTTGGCATTCATATCCAGTGATGCGAAGATCTGGTAATTCGGCGATGTCGAGGAATTCACCATAAAGGCATTGTTCATGATCTTGTGCGGCACATAGCGCTTCTGCCCCTTGATGTGGCTATCCTTTTTGAGGATCTGGGACGCCTGTGAGAAGCCGGCCTGCTGCTTATGCACTGACTGCGTCACGATGATGCCCGGATCCTTCGGCCCGAGATCCAAAAGGAGCGGACTCGAGTCTTTCATCATCGGGATGAACTGCTCATAGCCCACCCAGGCCGAGTCAAAGACAATGTAGTCGCAAAGATGACCGATCTTATTCACCACCTGCCGCGCATTGTAGATACAGCCGTCATAATTGCCGAGCTGCAGCACCGCCGCGCGGATCGGACGATCCATGAGCGCGCGCTTCGGATCCCGCTCTGCGATCAGCATACGGATGTACTCTTCGTTGAAGCAGTGATCGAGCATCCCGCCAATGAGTCCGAAGGGATTTCTCGCCGTCTCCAGATAGATCGGGATCGCACCCGCTTGAATGAGCGCACCATAGCCCATGGACTTGTGATTGTTTCTCTCATACAGCACGAGATCTCCCGGCGAGAGCAGCGCATTCATCACCACTTTATTGGCGCCGGATGTCCCGTTCAGTATGAAATAGGCCTTGTCTGCATGAAAGACCTTCGCCGCATGCTGCTGCGCCTTGAGCGGCATCCCCTCATGGATCAGCAGATGTCCCATATCTACATCCGCATTGCACAGGTCCGCGCGGAATGCATTCTCACCATAAAATTCATAAAAAATACGTCCGCCGGGGTGCTTCCTGAAATACTCGCCGCCCTGATGGCCCGGGCAGTCGAATTCTGTATTTCCTCTCTCGACATACTCCATCAGACTTTTGAAGAAAGGCGGCAGGATCCTGGCCTCATACTGCTCTGCTGCACTTTCGATCTGACGCTTGTAGTATTCCTGCGAAGCCCGGGAAAGATCCAGAATGCCATACGCCTCCCCCAAGACGTCTTCACACAGCTCTTCCCCTTCCCGAACGATCAGAAACACGGGGATTCCAAAGGCTTTCAGATGCGGATCCCTAAAGATCCCGCGATCCTTCTTCGTGATGATGACAGCAGCTGCTTCAGGCAGATCGCAGTCTTCCAGACGTACACTCTTCCGTCCTTCGATCTCACCTATCATGCTCCAGGCTTCATCACTGTACGCAATTTTCAGTCTCGCCTTCATCCTTCTATTCTCCTTTCTCATCCACATTCCCCATGTTAGCCCGCAATTAAAAAAATCCTTCCTCTCGATGATAAAGGACAAGGGGGGGCAGTTGTCAAATGGCAGAAGAGCCGATGACCGCTTCGCAGAGAAGAGCATCGCTAAGGCAGGGAGAGGACTATCCGTCCCTATTAAAACCGATATTGGCTCGTATTTTAGAGGGCATTGGCAGTGTGGGAACATCCCCTATGGCGTCATCCTTCCCCGCGATCAGGTACAAGACATGGCTGTTCGTCCCTTTGCCTATGCGCGTATAATAAATATATCCATTGGTTGAAAGAAAGGATGATCCTTATGACAGAAGAAATCAGAAATACACTCACCGAAGAAGTAAAGAAGCTCATGGCCGCTCCCTCTGCTTGCCCGGAAGCAAAGGCCGCTTGTGAAAAGTGGCTCGCTGCAGCCGGCACCGCTGACGAAGAAGCAGCCACGGCTATTCTGAAAAAGGAAGCCGAAGCAGACATCATGCCGATCGATGGACTGATCGGCTTTGCCGGTTCTGACGCCGGCAAAGCACTCTTCGGGGAGGAAAGAGCCGCTGCCCTCCTCGCTCATGCGAAGGACATCAAGGAAAAGGGCGCTCGCTTCTGCGACTGCCCGGCCTGCAGCGCCTGCGCCGAGATCATAGGTACATTGAAATAATGGATCAGTAAAAAGAAAAACCAAGTGCGCTCTCTATCCATTGCCTTTCGTAAGGAAATGCTGCTTTCTTCGCATTTGGTTTCCCTTAAGGAAACGCTGATTAAATCGCAGAATCGGATTTCATATGGATTTTTGTACATAGTGTCGTCGACATTCTCCTTAAATAGTTCGCTATTCGCGCCCTCTGTCTCCTCGCTCTGTATAAAAATCCAAGAATGAAATCCGATAACGATTGAATCAGTGTTTCCTTAGTAAAAAACTGTGGGCTTTCATTCGCGGGCTCGCAGTTTTTTATTTCCCATCCTCCTCAGATATGCTATGATAAGGAAATCGGCTGTTTTCAGAAAACAGGATCCACCAAAGCAATCTCTCATCATCAGTCACTAAGGAGCTACCCATGGAAACATTTCTTCAATATGCTGTCATCTGCCCGCTGGTCATGCTTGCGGGCTTCGTCGATGCCATCGCCGGAGGCGGCGGGCTGATCTCCCTGCCGGGCTACCTGCTCTCCGGGCTTCCCGTCCATAACGCCATTGCGACAAATAAGATGAGCTCGACAATGGGGACAGTGCTTGCGACATTCAAATTTGCCAAAAGCGGCTTCATCCCGTGGAAGCTTTCGCTCTCCTGCGTGGTCTGCGCCTTCGCCGGTTCCTCGCTGGGCGCGAATCTGGCTCTCCTGATGGATGCGAAGATCTTCATGATCTTCATGCTGATCGTTCTCCCCGCGACAGGGCTCTACCTCACGCGCGGCAATGTACTGGTCACAGAGAAATCGCCGTACACGTATAAGAAAACGGTCATCCTCAGCATGGTGACTGCCCTCTTCCTCGGCGTGTATGATGGCTTCTACGGCCCCGGCACCGGCACCTTCCTGCTGCTGCTTCTGACGGGCATCGCGCATCTTCCTCTGAAAGAGGCGAACGGCGTGACGAAGGTCATCAATTCGACGACGAATATCGCTGCGCTCTGCATCTTCCTCCTGCATGGCAAGGTACTCTTCCCCTTGGGCATCATCGCCGGCCTCTTCGGAATGGCAGGCAACTATCTGGGTGCGCTCTACTTTGAAAAGGGCGGCGCGCGCAATGTGAAGCCGATCATTCTTCTGGTCCTTTCGATCTTCTTCTGCAAGATCGTGTATGAAATGTATATCAAGTAAAAAAGGCGATGCGAAATAACGATCATCTCATTTTCGCGTTCCATCTGCCGCGG
>ULRP01070731.1_pt1 | contig 11755 bp, 10 predicted proteins | sample 1955521 | NCBI WGS metagenome assembly ULRP01 (sample SAMEA4835685, study PRJEB28245) | human gut metagenome | biome: gut microbiome; material: fecal sample | place: Denmark | collected 2008
GGCAGACCAACGTGCGATTATATTTTTGAAACCATCAGTCAGGTAGATACGATTGATGAAAAATATGTATATTGCAGTGATGAAGCCATCAAGCCTTATATAGCACCTTATGAAGATAAGGGGCTGCGTTTTCTGAAGAGAGATCCTTATCTGGATGGATTTCAGGTTAAAGGACTTGAAATTATCGATCGTTTTGTAAAAGATGTAGATGCAGATATCTATGTGCTGACACATGTAACGCAGCCATTTACAAAAACGGAATCAATCAAAAATGCACTGGATAAGGTAATATCCGGAGAATATGACTCAGCCTTTTCAGCAGTGGTGTTACAGGATTATATGTGGATGAACGGAAAACCGTTTAATTATGATATGAAAAATATCGTAAGGACACAGGATCTGGAACCAATCTATATGGAGACCGGTGCTTTCTTTATATTCAGAAAAGAAGTATTTACTGAGCTGGGACAAAGAATCGGTAATAAGCCGTATATTTATGAAATTGATCAATTTGAAGCTGTAGATATAGATACTGCGGAAGATTTTGAATTTGCAAAAGCAGTTGCTATGTATAAAAAGGCGCAGAAGTAGAATGCTTAAGGAGGTAATCAGGTGAAGAATGTACGTGTTTTGGATTGTACGTTGAGAGATGGTGGCAGAATTATAAATTGTGCTTTTCCGGATCAGGAGATCAGGCAACTGTCTCATCGGTTGGCAAATGCGAAAATAGATATTGTAGAGATTGGTTTCCTGAGAGATTATCATGATGTGACATATACCGGAGACAGCACATTCTTTACAGATGTAGATCAAATGATCCCATTTATCGATAAGGATAAGAAAAATACAATGTATGTTGCTTTTATTGATTATGGAATGTTTGATTTCTCATCATTGAAAGCATATGATGGACGATCTATAGATGGTATTCGTTTTGGATTTACAAAGAAAAACTATGCTGAGCACAAAGATGATATCTTAAGGTGCATGAGTATTATCAAAGAGAAAGGTTATAAGCTGTTTATTCAAGGCGTTAACTCTTTGAATTATTCTGATCTGGAGATTCTGGAACTTGTGAGCATGGTGAATGATGTGCATCCATATAGCTTTGGTATTGTAGATACGTATGGTGCAATGTATATGGATGATGTTGACCGGATTTACGGCCTGATCGATAATAATATGAAAAAGGATATTTGCATTAACTTCCATTCTCATAATAACTATCAGTTATCATTTGCATTTGCACAGGAAGTCATAAAGCTTAGCAGAGGATCCAGACAGATTATTATTGATGGTACGTTAAATGGCATGGGAAAGGTAGCAGGCAATTTAAATACTGAATTACTGGTAGACTATCTTGTGAGAAAATTGCAATATGATTATGAAGTAGATGACCTGTTTGATATGATAGATGATTTTATTTATCAATATTCGCTAAAGCATAAGTGGGGATTCTCGACAGCCGCACTTATGGCAGGAATATATAAGTCTCATCCAAATAATATCATCTATCTGACACAGAAATTCCGCTTGGATACAAAGGACATTGGAAAAATTCTTTCCATGATCGATCCGGATAAAAGACAGCGTTATGACTACGATAATATTCAAAAGTTATATATTGAATATATTGCTGACAAGACGGATGATTACGAAACGATACAGTCGCTTAGAAAATTAATAGGTGACAGAGAAGTTCTTGTACTTGTTCCGGGTAATTCCTTAAATGAATACGCGAAAGAGATTTCTGATTATATAACAGAGCATGATCCTTTTGTTATAAGTGTTAATTTTGTAGACAAGAACAAGGATTCCTATGCGTTCTTCGGAAATCAGAAGAGATATGCCATGCTGAAGGAACAGAGACAGGGAAGAAAGGTTATTGTAAGTTCCAATGTGCACAGTGATGGGGAAGATATTGTTGTCAATTATCACAGCCTGATCAACCGTGGGTATAAATACTTTGAAAATTCTACAATTATGCTATTGAACCTGTTAAAGAGAATAGAAGTGAACAGTATTGCTATTGCCGGATTTGATGGATTTGATACAGAGAAAAAGAACAACTATATTGACGGATCTTATCAGAATGACAGACATATCGATGAATTTGTGCAGTTAAACGAGGAAATCGGTGATATGCTTACCGGGATTTCTGAAACACTGGAAGGAAAATGTGAAATCCATATGATAACTCCAAGTATGTTTGAGAAGAATATAGTGAGAAATAATTAACTTAAAACAGAAATATATTCAGGCAGCTTGATTCAGATCAAGATGCCTGAATTTTTAAAAGGAAAACAGGAAGGAGTATAAGTATGCATACCAAAATAAAGTTTTTTATTATGGATGTTGATGGAACATTAACTGACGGAAAGATATATATGGGGAATGACGGGGAATTGTGTAAAGCCTTTTGTATTAAAGACGGCTGTGGCATTCATGATATTTTGATCCCGGCAGGTATCAGACCGATCATTATTACAGGAAGAAAATCTAAAATTCTGGAAAACAGATGTAAAGAGATTGGTATTAAGGAACTGTATCAGGGGGTAGCAAATAAAATAGAAAAGCTGGACGAAATATTAGACGGAGAAGGATATGAGACAGTTGCCTATATAGGGGACGATCTGAATGATCTGTCATGTATGAAACCGATACATAATGCAGGAGGACTGGTGGGCTGCCCGGCAGATGCTGCTAAAGAGGTAACGGCAATAGCAGACTTTGTGAGCCATAAGAATGGTGGAGATGGTGCTGTAAGAGAATTTATAGAGTGGATTGTTTCGAGATGAATACGAAAAAAGAGGTATATTTGGAAATATTAAGGATTATTGCGATATGTCTTGTAATCTTTAATCATACAGGATTAAATGGATACTGGTTATTTACACAGAGAACACCTGGCACACTGTCTTTTTATATATACTTATTTCTGTCATTGTTTTGTAAATTTGCAGTTCCCTTGTTTATGGCAATTTCAGGAGCGGTTCTGTTGGGGAGAAAAGATGAGCCGGTTAAGAAAAATGCACAGCGTATTTTCAGAATAGTAATAGTACTGGTTGTTTATTCATTTATATATTATTTACAATCGATTTATCTGGGAGAATGTACATTCTCATGGAAAGATTATGTGGTAAACCTTATAGCTGGTAATATAAGTGCACATTTATGGTATTTATATCTTTATCTGGCGTTTTTGATTTCATTACCAATTTTACGCAGACTGGCACAGAATTTAGATGATAAATTGTTTGCATACATGATAATACTAGCAGTTGTATTTAATGGTGTTATTCCCTGTTTCGAGTATGCATTGGGATTTACTTTAAATGCGAATGTGAAGGTAACATGGATTGGAACCAATATTGTGTTATGTCCTTGTGTTGGTTATTATTTACATACCATGTGGGATCATGCCAGAATTAAAAAGGTATTGCTGATAATCTGGATTGTAAATTTGCTTGCATTAATAGCTGAAGAGATATTAACGATCATTGGGGCATACAGACAAATGAATGGAAGGGCGAAATATACCATAATAGATTTGCCATTGTTAATGCAATAGCAATCTGGATGACGGTAAAATGTTATTTAGAAAAAGTAAACTGGGGACAGAGAGTACAGTCGGTTGTCCTTTCTGTTGGTAAGAGTACATTTGGTATATATTTAATCCATGTTCTATTGATGCGAACTAATATCTATACGAAATTGCTCATGTATATGAGAGGCAATGGAATGAATGCAATGGTGGCTGTTATATTCATGTGCTTTTTTGTATTGTGCATTTCATACTTTATAACAATGGTTATGAGTAAGTTATGGGGAATGAAAAAGCTGGTTTGATGATAGAACCGTTGATAAATAGGAGGAGAGAACAGACAATGAAAACAGTGATTATGGCGGGCGGAAAAGGAACAAGAATCCAGTCTATTGCATCAGATATACCTAAGCCGATGATTCCGATTGATGGCGTTCCGGTATTGGAAAGAGAATTATGCTCTTTAAAAGAACAGGGATTTACGGATATTATCATTACGGTTAGTTATTTGGGAGATGTGATCAAAAACTACTTTGGAAATGGTGACAAATGGGGTGTCAATATTGAATATTATACGGAGGAGACCCCATTGGGCAATGCTGGTGCACTGTTTAAGCTACGAGATCGTTTAACGGATGATTTCCTGCTTTTAAATGCCGATGCGATCTTTGATGTCGATTTTAACAGAATGGTTTCATTCCATAAAGAAAAAAATGCACTTGTAACATTGTTTACACACCCAAACTCACATCCTTATGACAGCGGACTGATTATTGCTGATCAAAATCTGGCAGTACAGGCTTGGCTGACAAAAGAAGATAAACGACCGGCGTATTATAAAAACAGAGTAAATGCAGGGCTGCATGTGATCAGTCCTCAGATACTGGATACGGTGTCTGTTGACGCAGAACGGATTGGAATAGAGAACCCGGATACCGGAAAAATCTGTAAAGTTGATCTGGACAGAATGCTTTTAAAACCGTTGGCTGGCAGTGGCAGGATGTTTTGTTATGACTCGCCTGAATACGTGAAAGATATGGGAACCCCTGAGCGTTTTTATGCAGTGGAAAAGGACTATATGGCAGGACGGGTGACTGCTAAGAATTTGAAAAATAAGCAGAAGGCAATCTTTTTGGATCGAGACGGGACAATAAACAAATATGTCGGTTTTCTGCGAGATATTGAACAGTTTGAGCTGCTGGACGGTGTCACAGATGCAATTAAAAAAATAAATGAATCAGGGTATCTGTGTATTGTTGTAACCAACCAGCCGGTAATAGCAAGAGGAGAGGTTACTTACGAGCAACTGGATGAAATTCATAATAAAATGGAGACACTGCTCGGTCTGGAAGGAGCATATCTGGATGGTATTTATATCTGCCCGCATCATCCGCATAAAGGGTATGAGGGAGAAATTCCGGAACTGAAAATTGATTGTGACTGCAGAAAGCCCAAACCGGGCATGCTTTTACGCGCTGCGAAGGACTTCAATATTGATCTGCAGAAATCTTATATGGTCGGTGACAGTGAAAGCGATATTCTGGCAGGCAAGGCGGCCGGCTGTAAAACTGTTCTGATTGGAGAGGATGATTATGGACAGGATTATACGACAAACAGCTTACTGGCGTTCGTGGAGGAAGTATTTGGAGCTGGCAAAAGATGATAGGAGAAAATCTGGGCATGATGTATGAATGCGATTGGAGAATTAGTATTCTGATAGCAATCTGTTATATGCTGGCACGCGATTATAATCCGTTTATTTATTTTACATTCTAGGAGCATATGAAATGAAAGAACAGAAAAGCAAAATTCTATATTTGGAAGTATTACGAATTTTATCAATATTTTTTGTCATTTTCAATCATACCGGCGCAAATGGATTTTTCCTTTTCTCTGCATATAAGAGTACAGAGATACAATATTGGGTATAGTTGTTTGTATCTATATTTTGTAAGTTTTCAGTTCCAATGTTTTTTGCAATATCGGGAGCTCTGATGTTGGGAAGAGAAAATGAATCCATACATAGAATTTGGACGAAAAAAATTCCTAAAATGTTCATCACATTAGTGGTGTTTTCTCTAGGATATTATGTTTTTGATTGTTATACCAATACAGGAATAGTGTTTTCATGGAAAGAATTTGCTATTAAATTGTACTCGTACAATTTAAAATATCATTTATGGTATTTATATTTATATATTGCATATCTTATACTTCTGCCATTTTTGAATGCGATGGTAAAGAATCTGAGTGATAAAGATTTTAAATATCTGATTGTACTTGCTGTTTGTTTTAATGGCATTATTCCAACTTTGGATTATAGACTGAGTCAGGGAAATGTGGCGATGAATGGAAATTTGAAGACTCTTTGGGTATTAACCTCAATCGTATTGTATCCTTGTATAGGATATTATTTGCATCATAAGGATGAAGGAAAAATAAAAACATGGGTATTTCTGCTTGCCTGGGGATGCAATATTATAGGTACGGGATTATCATGTTATTTAACATACTACAAAAGTATCGTTACTGGTGTGTTGAGTGAAAGTGAGTCTCAGGGATTTCATATGACATACGTAGTCATAAACTGTATTACGCTTTTTATAACTGTTAAATACGTTGTGAATCATGTTAAAGTCCCAGCTCTCATAGAGAAAATCATTCTTTCGCTGGGAAGTTGCACATTTGGCATTTATTTATGGCACGCATGGTTTAAATCATTACCGATATACGATAGAATTTTGGATAAACTGCACCATACGGGATTAAACTATATGCTATCTATTTGGATTGTATGCTTGCTGTTGATGCTAGTATCTTATTTGACAACACTGATCATGTCAAAGATTCCCGTAGTGAGAAAACTGGTGGGTTTTAAGTAAAAGCTTTAATTGTTAAGAGAACTGTTATACAATTTACCAATGATGTAAGGTAATAGTACATTTAGGGTTAAGTACAGGGCTGTCGCACTAACTGGATTAGTGTGACAGCCCTGTACTGGTTATGTGTTATATGATTTGAAATGATAAATGAAATGTGTTGTAAATAGACATAAAATGTTATAATATAGAAAATAAAAATACATGAATTAAATTACATAAAAATGAAAGAAATATTATTGGGTAAATTGGTATCATGTATAAATAGGGTACATAAATGGCTCAAATAAAGGCTTTTTTGTGCAAAATAAATAAGAAAGTATAGAGAGGCAAGATATGGCAAAAAAGATTATGTATGCAAAGTCAAATGTTGAAGGGGATAAGAAAAAGAACATATATTGTGGAGATTTAGACAAAAATGATTATGAAACAAAATATAAAGGGCGCTTGACTTGTATAAAGGGATGCCCGGCTAGAATCAAATTTACGGAAAGAAAAAATAACATTAAATTCTTTAGCACATGGAACAAAGAGGGACAGTTACATAAAGAAGGTTGCCCATATCATGTTGATTATAAGGGAAAAGTGGGAAGAAAAAAGCTGAGTGCTTATTATGAGAGTATAGAACTAAGTGATGAAACTATTTTGCGACGATTACAAAGAAAAATGGAGGGATTACGCAGACGATATTCTGACGAAGATATAATTGATCCACCAAATGGTAGTATGGGGGTTAATGTAATTGGCGAGGATGAAGCTGTAGTATTTGAAGGTGACGAAAACGGCAATAAGAGTGAATATATGCCAAGAATTTATTACGAGGATGCGGAATATATAAGTATTGATGATATTGGATGTAGAAAATCAGTTTATGGATTTATCAGTAATGTTCAGTTAGAAGAGGATAAAAATAAAAGGAAATTTGCATATTTTAACTTGGAAACAAAGCATAGTAGCGTAAGCATTGCTTTCCCAGAGGCGTTCTATTCAAATGAACTGTCAGCAGGAATGGATGAATTTGAAATATATATATCAAAGGTAAAAGACTTAGTAGAAAAATATCCTAATAAAATTATGGTTATTGCGTATGGAGACATAATAAAAAAGAAGAGAGATAAAAAAGGAGTAAATGTTTTGGTTATTTCGCCCAATCGAGTGTTGGTAAATAATAAAACATATAAGCAAATTGTGTATGGAGAAGTCTAACTAATGACTGCTCAATAGCAAAATATACATTTGGAATAATGGTGAGATGTCAGAAAATCTTTCATCTACTGAAAAATTATTTCAAAAGTATTTATCAAAACCGTATAACCCAAGGCTTGCTAGTATATTCATTAAAAGTGGAATGATTGAAGCATGAGGACGTGTTTTTGAAAAATACGAAAAGCTTGTGAAAAGCATGGTGGATCGTTGCCGAAATATGAGATTAATGAAGACGGAATAATGGTTTTATGTGAATCATGTGATTCATATTTAGTTTATTATATGATCAGCCAAAACTTAACCAAATGGTCAAGGTGTGGTTAGGGTGTTGTTTGAGGCCTGTTGCGAACCTAAAACAATGCAGGAAACGATGGAGTATGTAGACGAAAAGAACAGAACATCATTTAAAAGGGAATATTTGAAGGGTTTAGTAGAGAATGGAAGGTTAAAAATGGTCATTCCGAATAAACCTACGATCGGTAAAAAATATTTTTCGTAGATTAATCATAAGATAGGAGATTGGAGTACGTGAAGGAAAAGAAAGACATTCCGTGGGAGCTAATTATTTCAACTGCATTTTCTGGATTTGGCATTACTGTTTTGTCATGGCTCAAGGATGTGCTTATAGAGTCTTTTACAATTGTTTTTTTACAGAAGTATGGAAATATTGTAGTTGGATTAATATCTTTTATTGTATTGATAATAGTTATTTGGATTAACTATTTAAGAATGAAAAGAAAGTTTAAAAAGAGAACGGAAGATTTAGAAAATAATTTTAATAGCAGTTTGGATGAAATTGAAGCTGAAAGAGAATATGTAGAAAAGACTTTGGCAATAGCGCAGTATGCTAATAGAAAATATGAAGAACTAGATGAGTATTATAAAAAAATTGCATCATACATATCTGTAAAAAGTAAAATTTCAGACAGTTTTATTATGCAATATATGGATAAGATAAAAAATATTGTTATCGATAATACGAGTACGAAAGATAGCGAAAACATAAATGTCTCTTTATTTCAATCTAAGAAAGAACAAAGGGAAATATATACGATAAGGCTTTCAAATTATCATACAGTTGCTAAAATGAAAGAATTAGAATATAAAAGGAAATCATTTGTTGGTAATGTTTTTAAGGAAAAGAAAGTATTATATATTCCCAATATAGATGAAAGAAAACTAGGAGATATTTTTACAGAAAAACAAGGTAGATCATATAATACAATTCTGGGTGTCCCTTATATTGTAGATGATGTGTGTATTGCAGTTATTGTGATTACAATGAAGGAAGCTGGTTCTCTAGATTATTTATATTCGGAGTGCCTAAATATTCTACAAAGATACGTTCAAATTGTTGGCTTATCTATCTTAATTCAAAATGATAAGGAGGAAGAATAAATAGTATGCACGAAATAACAATAAATAGTAGATTTGCAAATGAAGAGACTGTTGGAAATGCTATTGCATTTGACAAAGGGGATAAAAAAATATTTAAAGAAATATATCAAAAGTGGATCGACTTAAATTCACAAATTGCATTGTTAAAGGGGAGAAAAATAATGTTTCCCATTGATTTGGTTGAAAGTATAATAGCATTGAAATGTAATATGTGGAAAGTAACTAATAGTATGTCGAGGAGATATGATTTGTGGGATCCAAATAATAAAGAAGGGAAAAATAGAATACTTGTTCAAGCAACTACCAATGCAGTGTTTCAGATGGTTTTGGCAGATTCATATATGAAAGAAATTGACAGAGTATTTTTTGTAAAATTGTTTATCTTAGATGAAACGACTTTACATTATGAAATTTATGATTTTGATATAGAGATGATATATGAGAATATAGAAAAAAGACCATATACACGAAGGGTTATTATCAAATATGATGATATAAAAAATATTCCGTACAATAATATAATTGTCGGGGAGTTATAATCATTTACTGCTCGTGCTATTTCGGCACCAAGAACTTTTGCAGATCGAATCTGGTCTTATGGAGCGAACAGGAAAAAGTACAAATAATTTTTCTGTGACATTGCCATCTTTGGAAGCTAATATGGCTAAACAGTTGGGGATTCCTATAAATGTGCACTTTGCAAATTAAACTGCACATGATGGTACGTTCCACGGTATGTTATCCATTGGGATTTATGAATTTTTCTGCTACAACTGCCTACGCAGTTTGGCGATAAGTGCAGCATTTTCGGCAAGTTGGGCATCTTTTTCTTGACGGTGTGAATTTTTTTCTGTAAATTCAGCTCTTCTATGATAATTAATGCAGCTTGATAGCGGTTTCTGCTATTGAGCCGTTGTTTATTTAATGGCAAAAATAGGCTGGTATGTCAAGAACGCCCAGAGAATCTGATCTAACCCCAAATGTAGATTGGAAACTACTTGATGATAAACAAAATACATTGTCAATTATTGAAAAATAGTATAAAATTATAAACGGAAGCGTTGTTTTGGAATTTGCATAGAGATAGGGAAGATAGCGTATAAAAAGGAAATGTTTTAATTGATGGCAATGTTACATATGATAAGAGCAGTAAAAAAGGAGAACAGAAATGATAAAAATGACAGAAGAAGAATTAATACAGAGCATTCCTAGATTTGAATGTTCAGATGGAAGCCCATTGGAGTTAGAGGATGAATTTTTAAAAAGGAAATTATATAATGCATTATTCAATATAGATATTATCTGTTTGGCTCGTGGAGAAGGAAGAAGTAGGATCTTAAATGATATTGTATTTCATCCAGAAATACTGTTTGATTGGGGTGAAAAATCATTACACGCATTCCTCGAAAAGAAAGATGATAGAATACGGAATTTTTGTGATCCAGGAACAGTAGATAAAGATATAATGATTTATTATATAACAAAGTATGGGGAAAAATTGAAGGACTTCTATAAACAATATAGATACCTAGAACGTCAAGAAGAAGAGGTACCCCCTTTTGTAGAACAGTTAATAAGTAGCATTTATATGGAAAATGACAATACAAAATTGTTATGTATAAAGGATTGGTTATTATATGCACTTCACACAATGCATGAAAAAGACTTCAGTAAAATTACACCATGTATATCATGTAGCTATGGAGATAGACGATTTGATGTTGCATATAAATTTGGAAAAGGATATTGCAATAATTATTTTGTGGTAATGGATAGTTGGGTTAAATGTAGAGAAGAAGGAATATCGTATAAAAGAACCGATTATGTGAATGAGATATTGAAAGAATATGGATTGACCTGGTTTCCTAATCGACATAACGAAATAATGCTGAAGTATGGTATTTTTCCACAACAATTGGTTGGTTATTATTTCTGGGATAGAGAGACTTTAAAAAAATATGTGATTAATAAGCATTATGTAGATGCATGGAAGGAAAATTCAGACTTTGAAATAGGTGAACCAATATATTTTGAACAGATGATTGATTTCGAAAAATTAGGACCATATAATACGATATACGAATATAGTGGAAGATCTTTTTCTGTTGCAGGTAGACGTAATTAACATATCATGATAGTAAGGTATTCAAGATGAAGGACTTGTTATGTATCGAAATGCCTGATGCATGCAAGTGAGTACTAAGGAATAAAATGCTGAAGGACAATTAAAATGTGATTGAAAAGGCTATGCAACAATGCTACAGTTGTTGCGCAGCATATTTTTTATCATGTCTATCGGGTGGAAGCAATCTGAAATCAACTTTAAATCAGCTCTGAATTTAATTTTTGATGATCTCTGCAATCTGGAACATATCTTATTTCAAGAAATTCTGGCTTTATTTTACAAAACATTATAAAGGATGCGTTCAGACAATAGGATAGTTATGATTGTGTGCTCCTGCAAGCGCATGGTTGGGCGCTTGTAATGATACAGAGTTCAGGAATGTATCTGCGAAGACGTAATTTGGAAACTATGGTGGAAGATTAAAAAGTTTGATATGAGGACGAAAGCATGCAGAATAACATTACGAAAAGAAAGTATATAAAGATGATGCTGGAGGATCTGGCACAGTTGAATGGAAGCGAGTTTGACAGATATAGGGTGTCAGGTACCATTAAAAACACATAAATGAGAGTGTAAAATATTTTGTGTAAATCTCTTAGATTA
>ULRP01079831.1_pt1 | contig 11751 bp, 13 predicted proteins | sample 1955521 | NCBI WGS metagenome assembly ULRP01 (sample SAMEA4835685, study PRJEB28245) | human gut metagenome | biome: gut microbiome; material: fecal sample | place: Denmark | collected 2008
CTGGAGATTGCGATCCCGAACGGCAAAGTCATTCAGAAGAACTTTGTAGGAAAAGACCTTGCGGATTATGATTCGCTTCTGGTTCTTTCCCATTTCAAGGGACATCCGATGGGAGGATACGGCGGAGCGCTCAAACAGCTTTCGATCGGCATTGCATCTTCCGCCGGCAAGGCATATATTCATGGTGCAGGAAAGCCGGAAGATATCTGGACGGCAGACCACGACTCTTTCCTGGAGTCTATGGCGGATGCGGCATCTTCCGTTGTCGATTACTTTAAGGGGAATGCAGTTTACATCAATGTCATGAAAAATATGTCGGTTGACTGTGACTGCTGTGCAGTGGCGGAGGATCCGTGCATGGAGGATATGGGTATCCTGATTTCGACAGATCCGATTGCAATTGATCAGGCATGCCTTGATCTGGTCTATGCGAGTGACGATCCGGGCAGAGATCATCTGCTCGAGCGAATCGAATCCAGACATGGCGTATACACCATCGAGGCAGCAGCAGCCTTAGGTTTCGGAACCCGCGAGTACGAACTGATCACGGTTGCCTAGACCGGGAATCAGCGAGGTGACGAGGCAGATATGGCTTCATTAAAAAAAGATACCGCATACTATCACCTTCCGGGGCTGTTTGAATTTTATGAATTGTATCGCGTGTTTCTGCCGCTGTTCTATGAGCACAGGGAATATTTTTACGACTGGTGCGACATCGGATCGATCTATGGTGCACCGGCGGACTGTCTCTGGGGCGGAGGCCGCGTCGGGTTCGGAGATCACGACTCCGCGGAGATTCTGGCGTTGCTGCGGGAGTACGGAATTTCTGCCCGGCTGACGTTCAGCAACTCTCTGCTGCGGGAGGAGCATCTCTCGGACCGGAAATGTAATGACCTGTGTGCCCTGTTTGAGGAAGGTGGGGATCAAAGAAACGGTGTGATCGTTCACTCGGATCTGTTGTTAGCGTATTTGAAGCAGCAGTATCCGGGGTTCTATTTTGTCTCCTCGACCACCAAGGTTCTGACGGATTTTGAGGATCTTCGCGGGGAGATCGACCGGGAGGATTTCCGCTATGTCGTGCCGGATTTCCGGCTGAATAAGGCGTTTGCGCAATGGGATACGCTGACCGGATGGCAGAGGGACAAAGTGGAATTTCTTTGCAATGAATGCTGCTGGTTTGGCTGCGGGGACAGGAAGCGCTGTTACGAAGCCGTCAGCCGCAAAAATCTCGGAGAAAGCGGCGCGGAGCATCACTGCGCGGCTCCGGATGCAGAGGGCGGCTATCTGTTTTCCAAAGCGATGGCCAATCCGGGATTTATCGGTACGGACGCCATAAAAAATATCTACCTGCCCATGGGATTTTCCCAGTTCAAGATCGAGGGGCGGGGACTTGGCAGTGCGCTGATTCTGGAGTTCCTGCTCTACTATATGACGAAACCCGGGTATCAGCTGCACGTCAGGGAAAAAATCTATCTGGACAATATGCTGGATCTGTTCTGAGCGGCAGCAATGGGCGGCAGGCGGGAAATGGCACTGTTTTTCAAAAAAACAGTGCTTTTTTTGCGGGAAGATGTTAAGATGATCAGATAAACACACAAGAGATCTTATAGAAGGAAAAGAACTCATGAAGTTAGCAGAATTTAAGGAAAAATATATCGGAGACCGGGCATTTTATAAAAGATATTTATATCTGGCGCTGCCCATGATTGTACAGAATGCGATCACGAATCTTGTCAGCTTTCTGGATAACATCATGGTGGGACAGCTCGGCACGGAGCAGATGTCCGGGGTTGCCATCGTGAACCAGCTCATTTTTGTATACAATCTGGCGATTTTCGGCGCGGTTTCGGCAGCCAGTATTTTCGGGGCGCAGTATTACGGCAAGAGGAATCACAAGGGACATATGTATTCCTTCCGCTTTAAGCTATATGCGGCGTTGCTTGTGACGGGGCTTACCATTCTGCTGTTTCTAACATGCGGGGACAATCTGATCTCGCTTTATCTGACGGATACCGCCGGAGACGGGGCGACGGATGTGGCGCTTGGGTATGGACTGCAGTATCTTGGGATCATGGTAGTGGGACTGGTTCCGTTTGCGGTCAACCAGGCGTATGCGACGAATATCAAGGAGACGGGACAGACGATGGTGCCGATGGTTGCGAGCTTTGTCGCTGTGGGAAGCAATGCGCTGTTAGATTATCTTCTGATCTTCGGAATCGGACCGTTCCCGGAGCTTGGTGTTGCCGGCGCCGCGCTTGCGACGGTGATTGCACGCTACATTGAGGCGTTCATCATTATTGTCTGGGCGCACAGCCATACCGGACAGAACCTGTATTTAAAGGGCGCCTATACCGGATTTGGCATTCCGGGAGAGGAATTGAAGGCGATTATCGTGAAGGGATTTCCGCTGATGCTCAACGAGGTTCTGTGGGCGGCGGGTATGACGGCGGTCACACAGTGCTATTCCGTCCGTGGACTGGAGGTAGTGGCGGGACTGAATATAGCGACGACAATCACAAACCTGTTCAACATCATCTATCTGCAGCTTGGTTCCTGCATCAGTATCGTGGTCGGACAGTATCTGGGCGCCGGCGAGCTGGAAGAAGCAAAGGACGCAGACAACAAGATGATCGTGTTCAGTGTGTTCTGCTGCGTGATCGTGGCAGGTCTTATGCTGGTGGTCGGAGGATTTTTCCCGCAGATCTACAATACAACGGAGGAGATCAAGGCGCTTGCGACAAGCTTCATCGCCGTATCGGCGATGATCATGCCGTTCTGTTCGTTCAGCCATGCGTCGTACTTTACGCTGCGATCGGGCGGAAAAACGATGGTTACGTTCCTGTTTGACTCTGTTTTCACGTGGATCGTTGTCGTGCCGGCCGCGTTTGTACTGGCACGTTTTACAGGACTTGGCATTGTGAGTGTGTACTTTCTGGTGCAGGCGACCGAGCTGATTAAGGTGGTGATCGGATACCGCATGGTGCGGAGTAATGTATGGCTGGTGCAGATGGTGTAAAGGAATGGATTTGTTCGGTTGCAAGATCTGACAGATGATCGGCAGCATGAAGTCAATGTAGAAACAATAGGCGGTATCACGGGATGCAAGATTTGGTGTGTTACCGCTTGTTTTATGCTAAGATAGAGGGGAGAGTAGCAGTGTATGGAAAAACAGGCACATACGGCAGAGGAAGGAAAACAGAAGATGGATGAATTTGAAAAAGAATGTCAGCTGATTATATTTATGCCGCAACAGCGGCGAAATACGGAGATCCGCCGGGACCAACCTATGACATGCTGCGCAGAACGAAGAACTGCCGGGAGATTATCGAATCCGCTTCCAGACCGATTGAAAATCTGGACAACCGATTGACGTTCGACGGATTTCGGGCGTGGTATCTGGAGCAGGCAGGGATTTTAGGGGAATAGTGTGGAAAGCGGAAATTTTAACAGGAGGTTGAGTTTATATGAAATATGCAGGTATGCCGATGGGCATGTGGATGATTTTTCACAAATCTTTTCAAAGAAATCTCACAGAGGTTTTGAAGTATGATGAAGAGGAAAGCAGGAAAATTACTGCTTTAGCAAAGAAAAAGTACAGAGAGCTCATAGAGAGACTTCCGGAATTTGAGAAGGCGGACAGATTCAAGATGAATATCGTGAATTGTGCCATGCTGTCTGCATTTTTCCTGAATATGCCAACACAGCCGGAGCTTTCGGACGCGACGAAGTATTATAAAAAGTCCATGATGACGGGGATGATGCAGCGGTTTTGCAGGATGAGCGGGAAGAAAAAATATTCGGAGTCAGATATCAAGGCAATGAAGGATACGGCAAAACTCAAAGCGGGCGACAGAAATCCGTATTCGTGGAATATGGACTTTTATGAGTATGAAGACGGAAGCGGATACGAGGCAAGATTTACAAGCTGCGGAATCTGCAGACTTATGGGAGAGTTGGGGCTTACCAGTCTGATACCTGCGATGTGCCGTCTGGATTATACAATGAGCGAAGCAGGCGGTGTGACGGATTTTGTCAGGGAATACACGCTTGCCTCCGGCGGACCTTATTGTGACTGCGGCTATAAGAAAAAGTAGACCGTTTATTTAGGGGATTTATTATGATCAGCAGATTACAGAGTGAATACACAGGCAGGGTTGCCGAGATATGGTTAGAGGGTAATTTAAACGCCCATTGTTTTATTCCGGCTCAATACTGGAGGGATAACTTTGAACTGGTAAAGGAACTGTTGGGACAGGCAGAGGTTTACGTATATGAGGATGCCCGGCAGATACAGGGATTCATCGGATTAAATGATGAATATATTGAGGGTATTTTCGTTTCTGATGAGATGCGGTCGCAGGGAATCGGAAAACTTTTACTGGATTTTGTGAAAAACAGAAAAGCAAAGCTAAGCTTAAATGTGTATCAAAAGAACATACGGGCGATCCATTTTTATCAGCGGGAAGGCTTTGCGATCCGGTGTGAAGGGTTGGATGAAGCTACCGGTGAAAAGGAGTATGTGATGACGTGGGAAAATTTCTATAACCAGAGATGATGGGGGGGATGTATGGTACTTGATTTTTACTATTTTTCATATCAATGTCTGTTGAATGACAACATGATCCGGCTGTTAAATGAATATCGGGATAAAATAGATATCAATCTATATGACATTTCCAACAATCATTTATTGGCGGGAGAAATGAAGATGTTTTTTCCCACACTGATTGTTCTGGATAAGAAAAAAAGATACTATAGTCCGCTCAGGAAGTCTTTTCTGGAGCAGGCAGCAAACGGAATATATCCTGAGGAGAAGCCTTTTTTGCCAACGATATCCCGAACCTTCATCAAAGGGACGGTAGAACAGCTTTCCTTAGACAAGTTCGATATCGCCTGTGAGTGCTGTGGGGACAAAACGTCTGAAGATTGTAAAAAGAAAATAGAATTTCTAAAACAGTACGAGCTGGATATCTATGGTTTTATTCATAAAAACGGGAAGGGAGAGCTCGTTGGCGGTGTGGAATACCTGCCTGCGAAGGTCATTCCATACGACATTCCACACGATGATGATATAGCGTTTCTGACTTGTGTATACATGACGGATGCAGCCTATGATTATAAAAGTGCTCCCCTTATGGAACTGGAAAAATATTTAGCGGGCGAATATAAAAGAATCCTTGCAATATCCGATGAAAAAGGCGTCTTTCCAAATGGGGATTTGGACTTTTTTATCAGCAATGGATTTCAGGATGAAGGTGTCATTTTTGAAGATGAAAATTATTGCAGATTACATTTGGTGACGAAAAAACTGTGATGAAGAGGTTAAAGCAGCAGGTTTGAGGGCGGTGTCAGACGCTCCGTAGATTTCTCACAGACTGCATAGTAGAAATAGTGCAATTTTTGCATGATATTATACAAGAAATATATGCAAATATATCGTATTATTGATAATATAGATTATATTAGCATCTAAGGAGCATCTGAGGAGAAAATATGGCAGCTGAAAGAAAAACATTGACACAGCTATTTGTGCCGATATGCGTAGAGACTTTATTTTATATGCTTTCAGGTATGGTCGATACACTTATGCTATCATCTGTAAGTGACCAGGCTGTGGGAGCTGTTGGAACAGCAAATACATATATAGGCGTTTTTATCATCATGTTCGGCGTAATATCGTCAGGTATGGTAGCGGTTATGTCACAAAATATCGGAGCGGGAAGACCTGGAGTTGCATATCAGGCCAGACAGCTTGGACTGATGTTTAATGCAGTGATGGGCATCCTGATGTCTGTTATTCTTGCTGTTTTTTCTGGTGGAATACTTAGAATAGTAAGTATTGCCCCGGCTTTGTTTGAGCCGGCGGAAACATATCTTAAAATTGTTGGAGGCGCATGTTTTTTAAATGCACTGATTCCTATTTATTCCAGTTATCTGAGAGTGTTTGGATATACAAAGCACTCACTGATAGGAACGGTTGTTGGAAATCTCATTAATATAATACTTAATTCGGTATTTTTGTTTGTGTTTAACTGGGGAGTAATGGGAGTTGCTGTTGCCACAGTTATTTCAAGGGTTGTAAATCTAATGATTGTAGCAGGCATGGGCGCGGTGCTTATAAAAGCAAAGCAGAGCCCGGAGCGAATTCCGTCCCGGAAGATACTTGCGCAGATCGTTAAGATAGGTTTTCCTTCTGCGTTAGAAACAGCGCTTTATAATGTGGCAATGACACTGATAGTACGATTTATGAATCAGATGGATGCGGACGGAATGAATGTTACAGCACGTTCGTATACTATGCAGATAGCAAATTTCTCGTATTGTATAGGAGCTGCACTTGCACAGGCCAATGCTATTATGACTGGCTGGAGAATTGGGGCAAAGGAGTTTGAAGAATGTGACAGGGGTACGCGAAAAGCTGTGATATATGGTCTTATAACAGCAACGTGCTTCTCTGCGGCATTTGCAATGTCCGGACACTTTATCATTCATATATTTACGGATGACACACAAATGATAAATCTTGTGGTAAAGCTGTTGATAGTAGATATATTTCTTGAGTTTGGAAGGGTGACAAATCTTGTATATGGACAGGCGTTAAAAACCAGTGGAGATGCAATTTTCCCGGTTATCATGGGTGCGATATTTATGTATCTGTTTGCAGTTGGCGGAACATATTTTCTTGGAATTCATATGGGACTTCAGGCTGTAGGAGCATATATTGCTATGACAGCGGATGAGTGTGCGAGAGCTGTTGGAATGGTGTTTAGATGGAAAAGTGGAAAATGGAAAAGTAAGAGTCTTGTAGAACTGTAGGAGAGAATATGTACTTTGAATTGAAGGAAAACAAACCACATGGCACAAAGGACGATCCATTTAGCACATATCATATAGAGAATGCGGGGCGCTCATTTCAGATACCGGTACATTGGCATGATGAATTTGAAATTATATATGTAAGAAGCGGTTTTCTGACGGTAAGTATATCCGGAAAGAGCTATATTGGAAAAACAGGGGATGCGTTTGTGGTGTCGCCGGGCAATCTGCATCTTATGGGATCACAGACAGGTACTGTGGATTATTATACCTTCCTATTTCCGTTAAAGTATATATCTTTTCGTACAGATGACATGTTAGATGAAAAATTGCTTGAACCATTAAATAGCGGTCACTTGATGATATGTCCAAGAGTAAATGATACAGCAAAAGAACTGTGTGAACAGCTGATTAAGATATATGAGGCAAAAAACGATGAAAGTGAGTCAAAAATAACGACACAGGTCAGGACAAAAATAATTCTTTTACAATTTATTCTTGAAATGTGGAAGAAAGGATTTGTAATAGAAAATGATACAAGTGGCAGAAATACAGTAGAAAAAGAGATGGTTTCCTATATACAGCAGAATTTTACAGGAAAGATATCGCTGAGGGAATTTGGGGAACAGTTTCATCTCTCGGAAAAATATATATCGAGGTATTTTAAGGAACATTTTCATATTACACTGTCACAATATGTAACATACCTGCGGTTGGAGCATGCAAAGCAGCTGTTACAGGACACCGATATCCCGGTTACGGATGTAGCCATGCAGAGCGGCTATCAGAATGTAAGCTATTTTATCAGAAGTTTCCAGAAGGCATATGCGGTATCACCGCTGAAATATAGAAAAAATAATTATAGTAGATAAATTGATACAGGAAGCACAGTAGAGTTTCTATGATGCCACGATTATTGATAAATATACGATCGGGTGCAAGAATAGCAGCCGATCCGGCGGCTATAGGAAGGACAGGTAAGGGGGGAGTCGAAAAAATAAAGATACTTTTTTCCATATAACGTTTAAAATAGCTTGATTCCATCCCCAAAACAACATATCATGTACATAAAAGCAATCGTGAAGAGGACAGGAAAATATGAGCGCAGAAATGATAAATAACCATAAAAAAGTGGTGTTTCTGGATGTGGACGGCACGATGGTCAATGACCGGGGAGAGATACCGGAATCTACCAAAGAGGCGGTCCGCAGGGCGAAGGCGAACGGTCACAAGATGGTCGTCTGTACGGGAAGAAGCCGTTTCCAGATTTATGATGAGCTGTTGGAACTTGGGTTTTCCGGGATTGTCGGCGCGGCAGGCGTGTTTGTGATCGCCGATGGGAAGGAAATTTATCACGCATATATTGATGAAGAGCACAGGAAGAGCGTTTACGATTATCTGGAGGGCAACGGATTCCTGTTTTGCTATCAGGCGGACGACGGTGTGGTGTTGAACCGCCGCAGCAGTGAAGGAATCTTAGAGATCTACCGAAAGATGGGGATGAGCGAGGAGCGCCTTGTGCGTCTGACCGGAAATATGCATCTGACAGAAGAGCCTTGGAAGAATCCGAGAAATGAAAAGCTTCTATATTATAATGCGCCGTTTCCGGTGGCGAAGGTACATGCAGATCTGGAGCCTTACTTTGACACGGTGGCGATCAGCCTGGAAGGTATGGGAGAATATGCGGGCGAGATCGGCATCAACGGAATCAATAAGGCAACCGGCATGGAGCGCTATCTGAAGGCGGCCGGCATTGCGAGAGAGGATTCCATTGCCGTGGGAGACGGTCCGAATGATCTTCAGATGATGGAATACGCAGGAATCGGTATTGCGATGGGCAACGCGCGAGAAGAAGTCAAGGAACGGGCGGACATGGTTACATCGTCCATCGACGACGATGGAATTTATCGGGCATTTGAAACATTGGGATTGCTGGCATAGAGGATAGTGCTATGGAAAAAAGAAAGCTGCGGATACTGACAGTCGTTGTATTTGCCGGTGTGCTGATATTTGGCGCACTGCGTCAGAACAGTACGGGAAGAGGAGAACTCGGAGAGATTCAGGTTGCCATGTGGAATTTGGGAAAAGTGGACAATCTGCAGCTTTCCTATGAATATCGCTGGAAGCAGAACGGAAGCGCCGGAGGAGAGACGATGCATGCCTGGGCGGATATGCTGACAGGTGACTGGATAAGCGAACACTACACGACGGATGAGGACGGGACAAGACTCTATTTAAAGCAGTTCTGTGACGGGAGGGATCTGTATCATTACATTGACTGGAGTGGTGAGTGGGAGCAGATACTGCCGCAGCAACGGGAGAACACCGTCATTCCTGATTACGAAATGGTGACGGATCTGGGTTACGACGGGACAGATGTGGAAGACCTGGAGCGTGTCACAGAGGACGGGGCTGTGGAGATTACCTGCTCTTTTACGCAGGAATATTTAGAGGAGGTATGGGAGAATCAGGTGGCACAGATGGAGAAGTCCTATGCTTTTTATGAAAAAAGCGGAGCGGACGGGGACGCCGTGAAGACGGCGGCGCTATCTGTCCAGCAGCACAAGCAGGCACATTACGAGGATATGACGGCAACCTATGTGATCGATGAGAATCAGATTCTGCGAAGCATGGAATATCAGATTACGCTGATTATGCCGGAGATCACACAGGATCTTTCTGGCAATAAGATGCTTGGAAAAGACCGCAAGATGCAGATTACGGTGACGGCGGAAGTCGACCGCTACAATCAGGGCGGGATTGCCAATAAGGTGCAGCAGTATAAGACACTGGTGCAGGAATATATGGAGTAAGAGAAAAAGCCGCGCAGAGAGATAATCTACGCGGCTTTCTTTGTTTTATAGAGCGTATTCTACGGTGAAGGGATTGCACTTTACGGGTCGGTGAACTAAGGTGTAGCTATAAAGCTGCAGCTTTACAAAAGCATGACAGGTCCCTCGGAACGGTGGACAGCGACCTGTCCGGAAAATGGAGGAAGTATATGGATCAGACGAGGATCGGAACATTTATCGCAGTATTGAGAAAGGAAAAAGGTCTGACGCAGAAAGAACTGGCAGAACAGATTGGCATCAGTGACAAGACGGTATCCAAGTGGGAGACCGGGAACGGGATGCCGGACATAGCATATCTGTCGCCGCTCTGTGAGGTGCTGGACATCAATGTAAACGAACTTCTGTCGGGTGAGAAGCTTCCTTCCGAAGAATATCTTGGAAAGGCGGAAGAAAATATGAAACATTTAATGCAGGAGAATCAGAATAATAAAAATGCAGGCAGATGGCAGGGGCTGGTGGGAATCGCATTGCTCGCAGTGGCAGTCTTTCTGGCATTTGGTTTGTCGCAGGCGAAGATCGGGTGGTATGTGGATTGCCCGTCCATCATCCTTATAGTATGTATCTGTGCGGCGTGCGTGCTTTTCAGTGGCTGCCGGACAAAATATGAGGTGGTTCATTTCTTAAGGAAAACAGTGCTGCCCGCCGGTCTGGTGGCTATGGTCATCATGGTTCCGGCATTACTTCATTCTCTTTCAGATCCAGCTGCCATCGGACCGAATATTGCTGTGATGGTACTTACGCTTTTGTATGCGGCGGTGGCATATCTTGTACTTTACGTTGCAGAGACACGTATGGAGCGCAGGAGGAAGCAGAACTAGCGCGCCGTCTCTGCGGCTATGGGAAGAGAGCCCCTGATGGCTCTCCGTTTCACAGACAATATAAAACCGCGCGAACCGAACTCGCCGGCATCTGCTATTGAAAACAGGGCAGATGCCGACTCAGACATCGGCTTCGCGCGGTTATGTTTTGTTAGACAACAGGTGGCATACGGTAGGCGGAGGCTGGGCAGTTATTGTAATAGCCAGTCAGATATGGTAAAACAGTCTAACAAATCGAAGTTTGTAAGGAACAGAAACTTTGAAGTTTCGATTGAGAATAAATGACATAATTCCTAAAGAATATTGGTGGCTATGTGGTAAAAATAGGGATACTTGGAATTGGTAGGATTGAATAATGGAATGTAAGGTATACAAGTTTGCACATATTAGTAAAAAAGAAAAAAGAAAATTACGAAAAGCATATTATCGGAAACAATGGTTTGATATTTCAATTTCGTATCTATTTATACTGATGTCATCCGGTAAGGCCTTTCTTTCGTTAAAAAATGGTGCATTGTGGGTGTTGGTATGGTATACATGTTCTTTATTATTATCATGTTATGCATATGTAAATCAAATTGAATATAATGTCGGTAGAAAAAGAGCGAAACATTATTCAAAAAAGCACCCGAATTGTACATTGCAAAAATCAGTTAGATTTAGTCCAGAAATTGGAGGCTGGAATTTATTGGCAATTCAATTTCTATGTGCTCTTCCTTTAACAATTGGTTTGGGAATATTTGCTTTCGTATATCAAAGTTTTTTTTATGAAACGTATATGATGAAATATAAAGATTTTTGTATAGGACTTGCACTCGATACATATGTTCTAGTGTTTTTTCTTATTTATTTCAATGGTTTTTGGAGTGAATTGAGAGATATACATGGAGTGAAGAATAAGATTAATGCATTCTTAGTTACATTTCCTGGTTCTAAGTGTAAAAATATCATAGTACATTTAGCTGCCATTGTTATTTGTGTATTTGCGTTAAGGCATTATCTGCTAAATGAATTTTCAGGACTATTTAATGAAGTTGTAAGAAAAGTAATTGGTATAGTGTATATATTGTATATGATTCTTCCAATGAAAGAAATCAAGGATTATTTTCGTGAAATAAGCAAAACGAGAAGAAGCTAGTATTATTTAATAAAGTCATGCTCGGTTAATTGAGTTATAGCTTTTTGTATTCCAAACTATCCAAAATGTGTGCAGTTTGGGAGCGTAAAATTCCAGTAATACGCTCTGTTGATGTGCTGATTTTTCT
>ULRP01030522.1_pt1 | contig 11728 bp, 9 predicted proteins | sample 1955521 | NCBI WGS metagenome assembly ULRP01 (sample SAMEA4835685, study PRJEB28245) | human gut metagenome | biome: gut microbiome; material: fecal sample | place: Denmark | collected 2008
CCGAGGCTCTACGACCTGACCACCTTGCAGCGCGAGGCAAACCGCTATTACGGCTTCACTGCCCAGCAGACGCTCGATCTCGTCCAGACGCTCTACGAAAAGAAGCTCCTGACCTATCCGCGCACGGACAGTCAGTTCATCACCGATGACATGGAGGCTACTGCCCGTCAGGTGATTGAGATGGTCTGTCGGAAAGTGTCGATTTTTAGCGGCTTGACGCATACGCCTGACATCAAGCGGATCACCAATAACGCTAAGGTTACTGACCACCATGCCATTATTCCCACCGTCCAGCTTGAAAAGCAGAACATCTCCGAGCTGCCGGAATCTGAGCAGAAGGTCATTCGCCTTGTTTCTATGCGGCTTCTGTGCGCCACCGGAGAAAAGCACATCTATGCCGAAACATCCGTGACGCTCTCCTGTGAGGGGTATGCGTTCAAAGCCAAGGGCAAGACGGTTGTTCAGGACGGCTGGAAAGCCATTGAGCAGCGTTTCAAGAACTCCCTCAAAGACAAGGAAGCGGCTGATGATGAGAAAACCATTCCCAGCTTCAAAGAAAACGACATAATCCATTCTGTATCTGCCAGCGTGACGGAACACTTCACAAGCCCTCCCAAAGCCTTTACAGAAGATACTCTCCTGTCGGCTATGGAGACTGCCGGAAACGAAGACTTTGAGGATGACACCGAAAAGAAAGGACTTGGCACTCCTGCCACCCGCGCCGGGATCATCGAAAAGCTGGTCCGTTCCGGTTTTGCCGAGCGTAAAGGAAAGTCTCTCGTGCCGACAAAGGATGGTATCAATCTCGTGGCTGTCCTGCCGGAGCAGATCACATTGCCTACCATGACCGCCGAATGGGAAAATACGCTGATGCAGATTGAGCGCGGCAAGGCAGACGCAGATAAATTCCTTGCCGGAATCGTGGATATGACCACATCTCTTATCAAAGCCTATCCTTTCCTCTCGGACGCAGAGGCAAACCGTTTTGAAAGCGGTAAAGAGGTTATCGGCAAGTGTCCCCGCTGCGGATCTCCGGTTTATGTCGGCAAAGGCAACTACTATTGTTCCAGCAAGTCGTGTTCTTTCTGTCTGTGGGAAGACAACAAGTTCTTCTCTTCCAAGAAAAAGAAGCTGACAAAGAAGATTGCAAAAGAGCTACTGGATAAGGGATGGTGCAGAGTGACCGGACTCTATACGCCTAAAAAGCCGCAGCTCTACGATGCTGTCATCCGGCTGGATGATACCGGCGGCAAGTATGTCAGCTTCAAGATGGAGTTTGACCGATGAACCGTCCGATGCACATTGCCGCTTGCAGTGGCGGCAAAGACAGCGTAGCAACAATCCTACTGGCTGCACAGCATGGCGATCCGCTGGATGAAGTTGTGTTCAGCGAGGTGATGTTCGACCAGAACACTACCGGAGAAGTCCCGGAACATCGAGACTTCATCTATGACAGGCTCAAGCCGTTCTGCGAAAAGGAACTTGGTGTTAAATTCACGATCCTTCACGGTCCGAAAACCTATGATGACATCTTTCATCACATTATCGTCCGTGGACCTCATGAGGGAGAAAAGCGAGGCTTTGCGTGGGCTGGAATGTGCGCTGCGAACCGAGAGTGTAAAACCAATCCCATGAGGAAGTACAACAAGTCTCTGTCTCCTGATGCCGTCAGCTATATTGGAATTGCCACCGATGAGCCGAAACGCCTTGCGCGGCTGGACGGTACAAACAAAGTTAGTCTTCTCGCCAAGTATGGGTACACCGAGGCTGACGCGCGAAAACTTTGTGAAGAGCATGGTCTGCTTTCTCCGATTTATGGTCACTGCCGGAGAAACGGATGCTGGTTCTGCCCCAATGCCAGCGATGCCGAGCTGCGCCACATGATTACTCATCACCCGAAAATGTTTGACCGGATTATTGAATGGGAGCATGAAGAAAATGTTTTCCATCGTCGGTTGACGCGAAAAGAAACCCCGTCTGAGATCAAGGCTCGTTTGATGATCAAATCCCAGCCGGGGCTTTTTTCTAACCAAAATCAAGGATAAGGAGGTCGTAAATGGCTGAAAACAAAAATGCCCAGCAAGTCCGCGAGATTACGGACAAGCTGGAACAGGGTATCAAGGAATTGTTTGAATCGGAGCGTTTCAAGGAATACCTCCGCACGATGTCCAAGTTCTACAACTATTCCTTCAACAACACGCTGCTCATTGCGATGCAGAAGCCGGAGGCAACCTATGTTGCCGGTTATACCTCGTGGCAGCGCAACTTTGACCGTCAGGTCATGAAGGGCGAAAAGGGCATCAAGATTCTTGCTCCCGCGCCGTACAAGACGCAGGAAGAGCGTGAGAAGATTGACCCCGTGACGCAAAAACCGGTGATCGGCGCAGACGGAAATGCTGTCACGGAGACGGTCGAGGTTCTGCGTCCCGCCTTCAAGGTGGTGAGCGTCTTTGATGTTTCTCAGACGGACGGTAAAGAGCTTCCAGACATTATCGTTGATGAGCTGAAAGGCACCGTCGAAAACTACGAGGCGTTCTTCGATGCACTCAAGCAAGAGTCGCCCGTCCCCATTTCCTTTGAGGATATTCCGGGCGGCGCGAAGGGATTCTTCTCTCCGGTTGAAAGTCGCATTGCCATTCAGGAGGGCATGAGCGAAATCCAGACGGTCAAAACCGCCATTCACGAGATCGCTCATGCCAAGCTCCATGCCTTCAAGCCGGACGAGAAAGCCGCTCCCGAAGATAAGAAGGATCGGCATACCAAAGAGGTTGAGGCAGAAAGCGTAGCCTACACTGTCTGCCAGCGGTACGGCATTGAAACCTCGGACTACTCTTTCGGGTACATCGCTGGTTGGTCATCCGGCAAGGAAACTAAGGAGTTGAAAAGCTCTCTGGACACCATCCGCAAGACGGCGGCTGAGATGATCGAGGGCATTGACGCCAAGCTCAAGGTGCTGCTGGCAGAGAAGGCACAGTCCACAGAGAAAGATGCCGAAGCGCCCGCAGAGCCGATGCAGGAAGTCCCCATTTACCGAGAGACGGCAAATTACGCCTACGAAGCCGGTGAGCTGGAAGCATATCACGCCTCTCTTGCAGCAAATGAGGAATGCCGCAGCACGATTGAAGCTGCAATCAGCGGCAATTACGCTGAGAATCGACTGGATGCGGATGCTGCCGTCAAAAGTGTTCTTGAGCAATTCTCGCCGGAGCGCATCCGATATGTTCTCGCAAATACCATTCAGCAGAAGGATTTTGACGGACGGATTCCGCAGCCTCTCAAGGAATGGGCGAAGAATGTTGAAGTCTGTTCGGAGAATGCCTCACGCTTTCTTGTGGACAAATGCAATCCCGGTCTGACTGCGCTTTTCGTCGATGCGTTCCGGAATCAGACTGAACCGCAAAAGGATGTCGCTTCCGAAAAGGCAGAAGAAAGAGATCCGGAAGTCGTTGCGTGGGAAAACGATGAGATTACCTCTATTGAGGTAAAAACCGTGGAGATCAAGTCTCCCTTTGCGCCTTTGCCGGAGAAATCAGATGCTCCCAAGCCCCACCGCCTGACGCCGGAGGAAAAGAAGATCAAGGATGCCGTCATGGACACGCTCAAGGGGCAGATCGCCTACCATAACGACGGCATGAGGTCAACCTACCGCTCGTCCGAGCAGTCATTCCGCACGATGGCGCAGTACAAGGTGAAAATCGAGGGCAGCACCGTCACCCGCAACGGTGAGCCGATGTTCAAAGTCCATCGCCGTCACGCCGCAAGAAAGACACAGGGCTGCTATCGGGAGCTGATGCCGACGCTGGAATACATCGGACGCGAGAAAGCTCAGGAAACGAAGCAGGAAAAGCCGTCCATTCGAGATCAGCTCAAGGCTGCTGCCAAGTCCCAGCCGGAGAAGAAAGCTCCTGCGAAGCAGAAATCTCACGACATTGGATTGGAGTGATGCCCATGAAGAAGAAACATACAAATGTGGATATTATCGCGGAGCTGCAAAAGCTGGTGGACTCCCATGTAGACAGTTACAAGGAGGACTTTGACATCGACAAGCGCATCATCCGCTGCGCAGCGGAAAGCAAGGAACCGGAGGATAAGGTGCTGATGTGGTTCTGCCGCCCGCATGGGACGCACTGTCTCAGAGAGAATCAGGTCTTCATTCAGGGAACAAGGGATCACAACACCTATCGTTTCTATGCCGAGCAGACCCGTGACGAGTGCATTGCCCGTGTCATCGTACCGAAGGAAGTGCGCAAAGGCAAGGTGTACGGAGATGTGTTCGAGGTCAATTACCGCGAACAGGCGGCGAATGTGGCGCAGAACTCTGTCGCACCGGATCATGACCGTCTGACATTTGCGGACGGCTATATGCTGGACGCTCCCTGCCGCAGCAGCTTCGATGCAGCAATGGCTCTGGTCGGTGAGCATGGCAGCGTCAAAACCCACCGGACGCTCCCGAAGGATGCGGATGCTCTGGCGGAAGTGTTGACCAAGCAGAAAAGCCGCCGTGACAGACTGCCGGAGACTGAGAGGACGGAGGTGCTTGCCCCTCTGCCCGTTGCAGAACTCCGCAAGTACGAGGCAGTCAAAGAGGCGCACCCTGACGCGCTGGTCTGCTTTGCTCAGAACGGCTATTTTGAGCTGTACGGCAAGGATGCAGAAAAAGCCGCGCCTCTTCTCGGCACAAAGGTTCTGGAGAAAAAGGTGCGCGGCAAGCCCGCTATGCCGGTCACGGGCTTTCGCGAAAGCGCGTGGGTAGCTGCGTCCCAAAAGCTCTGGCAGTCCGGCGCAGATGTCCTTCTCTCAAAGGACGGCGAAACCTTCAAGGAATTGAAGGGTGCAGACTTTATCCCCGTCGGCGCGACACTTCAAATGGATGGCATCCGCTGTCGGATCGATGCGGTGGACTTCGCCGCCAATGAAGTCAGGCTTACCAATATTGAGGACAAGAACAGACCAATTCGCTTCTCCGAAAACATTTCGTATGTCCGCAGCTTTGTGGAGGATGCCGGAATTGCGATTTATGACGCCATTCCGAAAAAGCCCGCCGTCCGTAAATCCATCCGGGAAAAGCTGAAAGCCTCACAGAAAGCACAGCCGTCCCAGCCGCAGAAAGTGCAGAAATTAAAAGGAAAGGATATGGAACTCTGATATGAAGAACTTTACCGTAGAAGAAACCAATCTGATGTGCTGCTTTAACACCTCCAGCCGGAAGCGGCTGATCGCTGATATGAAAAGCGTTACCTTGAACGATATGGACGGTGAGATCGCAGAGCTGATGTATAAAACCGTCCAGAAGCTCGAAGCGATGACTGACGCCGAGTTTGACGAACTCTATATCATGCCGGACAGCATGATGGATGACTGAAAGGAGGATGCCTATGCCCGTATTGGATGGAGATTTTGAAGCCTTTGTCACCAATCTCGGAAAGTACAACGAGGGTGAGTTGGTCGGTGAATGGGTGAAGTTTCCCACCACCGAGGAAGAAATGCAGAAGGTTTTTGAACGCATCGGGATCGGCTCGAAGGACGAGTTCGGTCAGCCCTATGAGGAATGGTTTATCACCGACTATGAATGCCCGATCTATGGAGTTCAGAAGATGCTTGGCGAGTACGAAAGCCTTGATAAGCTCAACTACCTTGCCACCTTGATTGACGAGCTTTCCCTGAGCGATCAGGAAAAGCTCGTTGCCATTATGGAAGCCGGATGCGATGAAGTCAGAGACATTGATGACCTCATCAATCTGACTTTCAATCTGGATTGCTATGATGTTATGCCCGGTATCAGCGACGAGTCCGATCTTGGCTATTACTACGCTCACGAAATCGGTATTTACTCCGAAAAGGATCTCGGACCGTTGGCAGACTACATCGACTATGAACGCTATGGACGCGACATTGCAATGGATGAGCAGGGACGCTTTACCGACGCCGGTTATGTCCGATGCACCGGTGATAGCTGGGACAGGCAGTTCGACGGTTCTCTGGATGACATTCCCGACGAATACCGGATCAGCGGCTCTGCTGAGTCTCAGGAGCGGGGCGGCAAAATGACCGTTGTAGTGGTCGAACCGGAAAAAGCTCCGCGCATTGCAGATGTCGACTCCGATCTCAAATCGCTGCAAGACATGGTGGGCGGCTATATCGAAGCCATTTACCCCTTTGATGACCCGGTTGCCATTGTCTGCAATGAGGAAGCCAAGCTCGAAGGTCTGCCCCTCAACCGCGCACTCCGCGACGAAGATGGAGACATCTATGACATTGTTGCCGGGACATTTATGATTGTGGGGTTGACGGAAGATAGCTTTGGTTCTCTCTCCGGCGATCTTGCGCTCAAGTATGCGGAGTTCTTCAAACAGCCGGAGATGTTCGCAAAGTTGGGAGATAAAATCGTGGCGATCCCCATGATCAGTGAGGGACAGCATAAGCAGGAAGCTGTGGAACAGAAGGTTTTTGAGATGAATATGGACACCTCCGGTCTGGCAGTTGCTGGTCATATCGGTACTTGGCACACCATTGACCACAAAGAGGTGGACGGTCACAGCTTCTTCCTCATGGAGCATGATACCTACGGAGACGATGCCGCCTGTATCATTGTCGATGAGCGCGGCAAGCTGGTTCTCGATCAGGTCTACAACGGCTTTGATGATGACACGCTGCGTCTTCTCAAGCTCGAAGTCATGGAAGTGCCGGAAATGCCCGATCCTGCGCTGTCCGTGCAGGACATGAAGAATTACGGCTACGCATGGGCTGGGGTTCTTCCTGCCGGTCAGGAGGCGGCTGAACAGGCACTTGAAAAGGGCTGCGAGGTTTATCGGCTCTATTCGGATAACACCGAAGACTTGTGTGTGGATGCCAAGGAGATTGCCGACCATGCTGCAAAGGGCGGGATGCTCGGCATCAGCAAGGAAAGCTGGATGGCGGCACTTGAAAAGGAAAACTATCTCAAGTCGGCTGAGATGGCAATGGAGGATGATTACGGCATGATTGACGGGATCATCAACAACGGTCCGAAGGAAGATAAAGCCCCGGAGCGAAGCGAGAAGTCCTCTATCATGGATCGGCTCAAGTCCGCAAAAGCAGATCATCCTCCAAAGGAATGCCCTCCTAAGCAAAAGCACAAAGGAGAGATAGACCTGTGAGCAAGAGTCAGAAGTGGAAGTTAGAATGGAGCTTCTATCTCGATACAGACGGGCGGCGCAAATACAATGATTTGTGCCGCCGCTGCATCCATTCCTGCAAGCAAAGTTTCAGGGCTGAAATCGTCAGATGTCCATGCTACATTTCCAAACGCAGCAGAGTAGACAGATAAGCCCGTTTTGTGTTGTGAAAAGGGTTGAAAATCAAGGATTTCTCGTCCTATAAACGGCACAGAGAAGTTGCCCTGTATGTTTTCCTATCTAAGTGTTCCCAACCGAAAGTGTAGGAATAAAGGTCGATTTTCTACCTTCCTTTGAAGGCAACAAAGTAGCACAAAGAGCCTCTGTCGATGCCCAGTCGGGTGTCGGCAGAGGCTCTTTTTTTGTGTCTTTTCCTTGAATTTTACCGTAAAATCATTCGTTAATCCATAGTGACACCATTAGCGTTTCTGTATCACTGTGGTTCTAATCCATATAATATTCATGAGCGATTTAGAAAAGGAACAGGTAAACGCCCATGATTGATAAACGAATAGGAAAGCGCGTTAAGCAAGCCCGTGAGCGTCTTGGTATTACACAAGAGGATCTTGCAGAAAAGACCGGCTTAACCACAAATTATATTTCCACCGTCGAGAGAGGGATGTCATTTCCGCGTTGCGAGAAGCTGATTATTTTGCTCAATGGCTTGGAGACATCCGCTGATTCAATTTTCTGCGATGTCTTAGAGCATAGCGGAGAGGCAAAAGCCTCAGAACTCTCAAAGAAAATTGCTGATCTTCCTCCCGAAGCGCAAAAGCGCATTTTGCAAATGGTTGAGTTGATGATCCAGCAAGAGAAGGATAACATGAAGTAAGCTCATTGAAGGCTGCGTGATTTTTCACGCAGTTTTTCTTTTGCCGACAAATTTCTACAAATTTCTTGATTTTCTATGCTATAATCTATGTATAAGCGATTTAGAAACACACGCTAATACATATAAGGAGATCAAGAATATGAAAAGTTGTGCCTTCACCGGACACCGACCTCAAAATTTACCCTTTGGCTTTCGTGAGGATGATGAACGCTGCACTACGCTCAAAAAAATCCTAAAAGAACAAATTGTTTCTCTGATTACAGATGAAAGTGTCACTCACTTTATCTCCGGCATGGCTCTCGGCGTTGATATGTATGCCGCCGAGATAGTGCTGGAACTGAAGAAGACTTATCCTGACATTACGCTTGAGAGTGCTATACCGTGCGAAACACAGGCAGCTAAGTGGAATGCAGCAATGCGCGAAAGGTACTATGGCATTGCTGCTCAATGTGATAAAGAAACGCTTCTTCAAACGCACTATACTCCTGACTGCATGGACAAGCGCAATCGGTACATGGTAGATCATGCTGATTACATCATTGCAGTATGGGACGGCAAGCCCAGCGGTACAGGTAAGACAGTTATGTACGCCCAAAGCAAGGGGAAGGTAATCATCAAAGTCAATCCGGCAACACTCACAGTTGACCGGTTGTAAACGCCCAAAAAAACGCCTCCGCAATTCAATCCTTGCTTAAATCGCAAAAATCTTTTCTAAAATACAAACGCAGTACACGATTCCGCGATTGTGGAATCCGTGTACTGCGTTCATTTTTTTGTGCAGCTTTTCACGGCTCAAGAAGAAGTCACTCTGTTTCGGAAAGTCGAATAGTGCCTCCTATGAACAGCACATCGAGTCAATGAATTTGAATCGCTGGAAACGGTTATTCGTTTCTGCTACACTGTAAAAGCAGAGTCAGAACTGAATAAGATTACAGTAGATCGTTCAGTAAATTCATACACTTGACCTTCTGTTGGAGGTTTGCACTTCCGTAGACATTCAGTGTGAAGGACACATTCTTATGACCGAGGATTTCAGAGAGCGACTTAATATCAAACTCCGGTATCTCAATCGCCCTGACTGCGAATGTGTGTCGGATCTCATGGAACTTCACCTTCTCCAATCCATTCCGTTTCAGGAAACGGGTGAAGAACTGTCGATAAGTACGAGGCTCTGTCGGCTTTGTTTTGCCGGTCAAGAAGTAGTGGTTAGGGTTATCCGTGTAGAACTTCTTGATAATGTTCATCAGGAGAGACGGAACAGGGATCGTCCTTGCAGAAGTTTTTGTTTTGGGCGGTCCGATGTGAAGATAGGACTCGCCCTTCTTTTTGTCATAGATGCGCTGGACAGTCTTATTGATGCTGATGGTCTTATCCGTCAACGAGATGTCCTTCATCTGCAATCCGCAGAGTTCTCCAATGCGTACTCCGGTAAAAAGTGCAATTAGAATGCCAGCGGTCTTCCTGTTCAAGTTCATGTAGATACACTGAATCAGAGCTTGCTCTTGATCTTTTGAGAGAGAAACTACCTTCTTAATGCCAAGTTCTTTCGGGTACTCGATGAGATCCCAGTTCAGCAGCGGAATCGCCCTTTCTTTGTACGCAAACTCCATTGAAAGTCTGAGAACGAGGATCACATCCCGGATGGTCTTTACCGTTAGCCCTCCGGTATTGTCCAACCTACCGGCATCATGGAGATACGAAATGTAGCTCTGGATGTCCGTTTCGGTGATGCTGCCGATCTTACGCTTGCCGAAGTATGGAATGAGATGATTTTCAGCGATCAGCGTAAAGCTGGCATGGGTTGACGGCGTGATCATTGGCTGCTTTTGATTTAGCCAAGTGTTCACAAGCGTCTTGAATTGTGTATTGTTAGTCATATTGACCACCTCCACGAACATTATCCGTTGGAGGGATAATCAGGGCAGTATATTCCTCAAGTAACGGTCTTGAAAAGCGTCCGAAACTCCGGTTTCCGGGCTTTGATGAGCCGTGGAAGGTGTTCAAGGCAGAAGAACTTTTTCAGAATGTTACTGACAAGAATCACCCGGACGAAACTGTGCTGACGATCATTCAAGGAAAAGGTACACTTCCAAGAGAGCAAGCTGGTCGTAATATCCACTATGATGATGCGTCTTTATCTAACTATAAGAAGGTTGAACAAGGAGATTTTATTATTCATCTGCGCTCTTTTGAAGGTGGTCTGGAAATGGCAAATGAAGCTGGAATAGTCAGTCAAGCATACACCATCTTACGCTGCAAGCGTCCCCATTCAAGCCTATTCTATGACGCATACTTTCATACAGATGAGTTTATCAACCACAATCTTTCAAAGTCTGTTGAAGGCATCAGAGACGGACGGCAGATAAGCTACGAAGCATTTAAGTGGCTCGGAATACCATATTGTGAGCCAACTGAGCAAGAGAAGATTTCCAACCTATTTGCTGCGCTCAATGAAAGAATCGCAAAGCAGCGTGATTTGGTTGAGTCCCTCAAGAAGTATAAAAGAGGATTATTAAGAACTGTATTTTCCGAAAAAGGCAGCCACTCACTTTTGCATGATGCAGTAAGTCATAGAATAGATGAAGTATGTGATGTACTGAGTGGAAAACGCATTCCCAAAGGCGAAACATTCTCTCCCCGTCCTACTGAGTACCGGTATATAACAGTATCGGATATGGGTGAAAAATATGTAAGTTCAGACACTTTGCAGTTCATCACAAGCCACACCGAAAAGCAAATTACTCGATATAAAGTCAGAAATGGTGACATCATTATTTCTGTTGCTGGCACTCTTGGAAAGTTGAATATCATCACTCCTGACTTGGATGGAGTAAACTTGACTGAAAACTGTGATCGTTTTACAAACTTTAGAGGGATCAATCCCGAATACCTTTACCATGTACTTTCGTCTGATCTAATTCAGTCACAGATTGAAGCCTCAAAGACTAAAAACGGACAGCCTAAGCTGGCTCTCGAACGCATTAGAAACTTCGTTGTCCCCGTACCTCATCAAATAAGGCAAGAGCAGTTTGTTGGGGTAATGAACAGCATAGATAAGTACATTGCATCACAACAAGCTGTTCTCGATAGGTGTTGCAAGGCGAGAGCAGGTTTACAGCAACAGCTTTTTATATAAAGAGCTGTTGCAGCATGGATGACCGGATTTTTTCCAGATAAAATGTTAGGCGTTCTTCGTTCTCTATCTTTGCATCTATTTTCAGCAGCAATGAAGAAATCCTCTTCTGCTCCAAAATGGGGGGGCGAAATACTTTCACTGCACCGAGTTGAGGACTTGTTAACTGAGGAACACCCGTCGATTCAATATAAATGGAAGTGGCATTGATCATGTAAGCAAAGAAATCCACATCATCTTCGTATTTAGGGACTAACGAAAGAAGACGGACAATCGGAACATACTTGCAGTGACGAGCTATCGCATGACCAACTTCGCCTCTTCCAGATACAGTAATAGAATCACCTTCTACTTTGAAGTAGTTTGCATAGCCATATAAACCATTATTAGTCAAGGCGTTTGCATACACTGGATATGGATAACTTGTTGAATATGTGGGTGAACTATTTTGTCGGTCAATATCGCCCCCGGCAGAAATCGTAAAAATCTCTGCCAATCTTACGGTTTCCCAGCGTTTATTTTCACTGCCTGCAAAAGCCACTGTACCAGAAATTAACGCCTTAACGAGTCCTCTTTTATACTTCTTGAGGGATGCAAGGAGTTTTTCTT
>ULRP01081868.1_pt1 | contig 11720 bp, 6 predicted proteins | sample 1955521 | NCBI WGS metagenome assembly ULRP01 (sample SAMEA4835685, study PRJEB28245) | human gut metagenome | biome: gut microbiome; material: fecal sample | place: Denmark | collected 2008
AATTTTTCTTTGTCATTGCGAGGGGTTATTAACCCCGCGGCAAGCTCTTTAACACAACAAAAAGCAATAAAAGATAACCCCCGTCCGCAGTTTTTCTTCGGACGGGGGTTATCTTTAAATTATGTCGTTGTCTGTTATCTAAATATCGAACCGTGCAACTCTCGCACACAAACTTACGCCGTATTTAAAGGTTTTGACTTCAAATTCGCCGTCGGTCGAATCGATAGGACTGCCGTCGTCCAGCCAGACGGCGTTTTTAATCGGACGAGACACTTTAACTTTTTTTACGTCTTCCGGTTTCAGCTGCACGTTGGGGTTAGCGACCATAGGCACGTTTTTGATAACCGCGTAATAATGCGCGCCGTCAAAGAATATATACGCGCCCTCGGCGGTTATATCGGTTTTTTTAAGGTTATAAACAAAGTTTTTATTAGTTTTTATCCATTTGCCCATAGCGTTGAAATAAGCTCTGTCCGTCAAAGGGACTTTTCCGTCGGGCAACAAACCGGTATTCAGCAAAAAATTGCATCTGTTGTTTCTGCAATCGATAAAGTTGTTGAGAATTGTCGAAAACGGCTTATAATTCACGTCGTTTGCGGCGTATCCCCAGTGATCGCCGAAAACCTGACACATTTCTCCGACTACGGGGCGCGAAGAATCGCAAAGTTTTTCGCAATTGCTTCTTTCAAAAGTAGTAACGTCCACCTCTTTGTGAGCGGCTCTCGAACTTTTGCTTATGCCCTGATTATTGACGATGATAGCTTCAGGCTGAAAACTACGAATCATAGCGTAAAGAAGATCTATCTGCCAGTCGTCGTCTTTATCCCACAGACCGTCAAACCAAAGCCCGCCTATTTTACCGTATTGAGTACACAGTATTTTAACGCTTTCGCGCAGATATTTCAAATATTCGGGGAAGTTGTTTTTATAGTCGGGATTATGCCAGTCTAAAAGCGTATGGTACAAAAAAGGACTTATTCCCGCATTATTGCACTCATTCACGAATTCTCTGACCAGATCGCGTTTTGCCGGCGAATGAACGCTGTCATATTCGTTTAAGCCTTTGGTGTCGAACAGTGAAAATCCGTCGTGATGACGAGTCGTTAAGGTAATATATTTGCAACCCGACTCTTTGGCAAGGGCGACAAGGTTTTTTGCCCAGTCCTTATCGGGATTGAATTTATCAACGTATTTTTCGTAATCTTCGACACTGAACGGTTCTAAATCTTGCGACCATTCGCCTTTGCCTATAACGGAAAACAAGCCGAAATGCACAAACATGCCAAAGCCCATGTTTTGGAAATTATAAACGTATTCGTAGTTTTTATTCATAGTAAAAAAGTGAAGAGTAATTTAGTTTTGCGGTAATAATTTTTGTTGTTGCGGACACGCACGTATTGTCATTGCGGACGCCTTTGACGGACTGCCCTGACGGGCTTAGTCCTTCGTAGCGTCAGCGGAGAAGCGCGTTAACGTGGCAATCTCTTTTCTTTAATCATTATGGGATTCCCACGTCAAGGGGCTTTGCCCCTTTCCTCGGAATGACAGCGCGGAGTGCGATACTCAATTGTGTCATTGCGAGGGGTTATTAACCCCGTGGCAATCTCTCTCGGAATAACAGCGCAAAGTGTAACGTTTGCCGCGCCCCGCGAGTTTTCCGCGGGGCGGACAAACGTCCCGGATTATGCATTAACCGTTTTTTATAAAACGATTATTTAACGATAGTAAAGTCGGTGAGTTGTAACTCTATATTCGTTCCCCATGTTTTACGGAAATATCCGTTCCACTTAGCAAATTCTTCGGCAGTAAGCGAAACTTCTACCCATTCTTTCGAGATAGAGAGTGTTATTATTCCCGTGTCGTGTGCACTACCTGCTTCAGTCATATACAAAGTGTTATTTTCGCTGTCTGCTTTAATTTTAAACTTAACTGACGTTGCATTTAATGCGCTTGCAATCTTCTGCATTTCGGCCACGTTGACTACTTTGAATGCATAGTTACTACCGGCACCTGCATTTCCCGAATTAGTGGTTGCGGTAACTTTTGCTACCGTACCGTTTACGTTATCCGCAATGGTTTCGACAGCAATGTTGGCGACGTAAGAGGCGGTAAATGTATCATCTGCAGCAGCCTTCGATACGAACGTTTCGTATTTATAAGAAGCGATTGCGTCGCCGCTTTCAAGTTTCTCTGCATAAGGTATTGCGTAATAAAGGTTTGTTTTCGCAGCAAATACATTTGCGCCGATTTCTATGCCGTCTGCAACTTTGCTCACAGGCACGGTAACGATATTCCAGCCCGCTTTGAGCATTCTGTACTCGCCGCCCTTGAGGGCATCTTGATCCTTAAATTTATATACGAGCGGCCAGGTAGAAGAACCTACTTCTTCGGGATCGAGATACATCGGGAATCTTACTACGTCGTATGTGCTTAAATCGCCAAGACTATTAAATTCAAGTCTTACGTTTTCGCGCGCGCCGTCGCTATATACACGAGAAATGTTTCCGTAATCTTTAATCTTTTCGGGTATGTTTGTGATTTTGATTGTATAAGTCGTAGTCGTATTATCGCGTATCGAATTTTCACCGTCTTCGTAGACAAGCGCTGCTTTATTTGCGGCATCTACGTATTTTTGGAGTTTATCGGGGTTTGTTATCTGCTGTTTCTGTTCGTCGGTCAATTTATCATAAGCGGTTTTTGTGGTTTTATAATTTTTGTTATAAACGACGGGTACGGTAGACACGTTATATTCGGGCAATGCGGCTATCGCATTATTCACCGTTTCTATCAGATCCGCGGCTTCCGCTGCCTGATACGCGGTTTCGTTGGCAACGAATTTATTGTAGATATCGAAATCATCAAGCAAATCCTTAATTACGGCATCTGCCTCGTCATAAGCGTTTCTTGCCGCTTGTATATTCGGTTTTTGCGTTGCGTCCAAAATATTTATGTTTTCTATATCCGCAGCGGCTTTTATAGCGGTATAAGCGGTTTTAAAGCCTTCTTTGTTGGCAGTAACAAACGTTTCTGCTTCCTTTTTCTTCGTAGGTTCTTCTTCGGCAGAATTACAGGGGTTAGCTTCGAGATATTTTGCCGCGATTGCAAAGTTATAAGCGGCGTCCGGTACTTCAGAGGCGTTTTCTATAGCGGCTTTTGCAACGAAAGCAACGCTTCTTTCGTTGTTCTTTGCGTTCACGGTGAAATATTGATAGGATACGGCGTTATCCGCTCCGACGGTTTTGATAAAGAACATTCCGACAAAATCTCTGTTATAGTTGTAATAATGCAAATCTGCGATAGAATATTTGAGAACGTAGTCTGAGCCTTTCATTTCGCCTGCGACATCTTCTTTTTCGAGATATTTTTCTACCGCGGTAAACTGATTTTTATGGTTGGTTATCTCGGTAGCCGCGGTAAGGTAATCTTTGGGCAGAATAAACGCGCCAAAGCTTTTGCCGCTGTTTTCGGCGGTAACGCTTTCATAAGTTGTTTTGTCTACAACGGCTTCGAATCTCAAGCCGGTGGGTTCGATGGTTCTTATGCTCGCGCCGTTCATTGCGGTTTTGGTTTCGCCGTCTGCGGCAAATGCGGAAGCCGCGGATATACCGAAGCAGCAAGCCGTTATGACTGCAAGAGCTAATAATTTAAAGCCTTTCCTTTTCATTAAAATTCTCCTCCTTTATAAGGTGTGAATTCGTCTTTTCCGAACGAATCGATAGTGCTTGTGCAGATTACGTCTGCGGTGTTGTATCTCTGTATTTCGGGGGATACGTAGTTCTTCTTTTTCATTTATCCTCCTTTCGGCGCATATCGCGCCTTAAAAAAATTTTTTCTTATTAAAAGATATCTTTGCCGTAGCCGTCTACGTTGCCGAACTTAACGCCGAATATCGTGCTTATCTTAAAGTCGTAGCTGCCATCGCCTTCGCAAGGCCAGGCTATACCCAAATAATTACCTTTCAAAAAGTCTGCTTTAGGAACGGTTACTTTCGTCCACTCGCCCGCTTTCAGCAATATATCGCCGTATCTGTCGGTAACACTGCCGCCGAAGTTGGCAACAATCCTTTTATCTTTGCCGTAACCGTTATAAATAAAGAACGTCACGTAGTTACAATCCGCAAGAAGATTCGGAGCTTCTTTCAGGTTATAATTGATAACGGAATGGTCCCTTTTTATGCCGTCCAGCTGATGAACGTTGAGGTTGAGATAATAGCCGTATTCGGAATCTCTGTGGTTCATAGAGAGCGAGAGCATATCCGGGTGTGAATAGTCTGTATTTACTCTGTACCCGTTTGCGGTCGTATTGTTGTAAGTCAGAACTTCGTTCACGTCGGTCATATCGTCTATCACTACGTATTTATCGTTGAATGCTTTTTTGACCTTTAAATACGTTTCATAGCTTGCTTTTGCGGAAATGGCTTGCTTTCTGATATCCGAAAGCGAGGCGTATAACTCATCTACTCTGTGAATTTTTGCAAAAGCCGTTTCGTCTACCGTTGCCACGTTAGAGCCGTATTTGGCTTCTATCGCGTTCAATTCTTCTTCTATGCCGCTGCCGGGGAAGAAGTTGCAATCCGCGTAATTCCTGCCCGTATAATCCGCGTCGGAAATACGAAGGTCTGTATAATAGAAGCTTGCGGAAGTTATTATGCTGACAACGAATCTGCAATCGGATCTTTTTACGGGGAAAGACACTTTCGTCCACTGTTCGGCAGGTACTTCGTAATTCGTTATACGGGTGCGCGTATCGGGAATATATTTCATACTGCTTATGGTAAACGCTTCGTTAGCATACACCCACATAGAAATTACTCTGTCGTCGTACTTAACAATATCGTCCGTATAATCTATAAGAGAACCGTTAAGCCACCAGAGACTCGTGAAGGATTGCGCGTTTTTGGTATAATATATCTTCATAAACGCGTAATCGAGCACGCTGTAATCTTTAGTCACGCATTCCGCATAATACACGTTTGCACCGTCAAAGTCCTGTTTTGTTATCGTCTTCGCGTCAAGATAATATTCTTTCGCAATCGCTTTTTTCTCAAAACTCGCGGTTTTGTAATACACGTTAAGCGTGGCGGGTTCGCTCGGCTCTACGCCCTCGTAATCGGAATAAGCAGTAACCGTCATATACGTATAACCGAAGCATTCGGTTATATCGATAACGCGGTCTTCTCCCGCTCTTATCGTGTAGGTTTTTCTTTCTACGGTTACTTCGTAATAATCCGCGTCTGCTACTTCGTCCCAAACCAAAAACTTTTCGTCTTCGTAATCGCCCTCTTCGCCGAGTTCGTTCACAACGCGCATATTTGCGGGCGTGGCGAGCGTTTTGGCTTTTACCGTTACCGGTACGTAAACGTTATAGGTCGCGCCGTTTATTTCGCAGGAAACGCGGATTTTCGTTTCGCCGTGAGCTATGGCGGAAATCACGCCGCTTTCGTCTACGGTCGCGACGGACGAGTCGAGCGTTTCGTATTTAATCGTTATGCCGGTAAGCATAATTCCGTCTTTTTTAACCTTTACGCCTTCTAACTTATACGAAGAAGCGGAAACGGTATCGAGTATTATTTTGCTTATCCCGCAGTCTATTTCCACGTTTTCTATCACGTTGAAAACCGCTTCGTCTTCTACCGTGAACTCCTGCCAGCTCGCTTTTACCGAAATCGTAGCTTTGCCGACGGATTTGCCCTTTATCACGCCGTCTTCTACGCCGAGAACTTTGTCGTTGCTCGTAGTAAAGACATAAGTCGCGCCTTCGACTTCCGCGCCTTTATAAAACGTTTTAACGCGAATCGTATAAGAATCGTCGACGACTATGTTTTCGCCCGTTTTGTCTTTTATCGTTTCAAAACGAAGTTCGGGGAGCGTTCCGTCGTCCTGCACAGAAACGTTACACGTTTTAGAAACGCCCTTTATCGTTACGGTAACCGTCGTGCTGCCCTCTTTTTTGCCGAGAGCTTTGCCGTCTTCCGTCACGGTCACGACCGTTTCGTCGCCCGAAACGTATATCACGGGTTCTTCGCCCGAATAGTTGGTCTTTATTCTTGTGCTTTCGCCCTTTTTGATTATTACGGACGAGGATAAAAGCTTAAAGTCAAACGAGTCGTCTTTGTTGCCGTTACAGTTGCAGCCCACGGCAAACGCCGCAAGCATTATCATTGCTAAAACAAATACTATCCATCTTTTTTTCATACCGTCACCCCATTTTCTTGTCTATAAAATCCTGAACGAGTCGCTTGCTGTTATCGTCCCAGTAGTTGATTCGCGCAAGCGTAACGTCTTCCTTAAAACTTTCTACCCGACTTCTTAATTCGGCAGTGGAGAAGGTGTTGCCGTAAAGCGATATTAAAGAATAATTCACGGTCACGCTTTCTATCGCGATTCTCTTTTTGAGTTTCTGATACTGCGCAGGATTTTCGGTCTTTAAATAGTCTATTTTCGCATATGCTTCATTGATATATTCAAGCCAGCCGTTAAGCAGTCCGTAAGAAAATCTTTCCGGTTTCAATATGTTGAGATTATCGAACTGACTATAATTCTGCTCTTCGGCAAGTCTTCTTAAATGCGTCGTATAACTGTTGTAAAACTTCATCATAGGCTCTTTCGCGTCCTGAAAATAATGGTCGAAATATTCGTCTATGAGCGCGTCCGTGTTTACGTTCACGTTCCACGCCGTTTTATACTGCAACCAGTATTTCATACACTCGAAACCCGTACCGTTGTAATTTATGCCCTGAGACTCTTCTTTATAAAAGATAGGATTGAGCGAAGAAATGTACTTGTAGTTTTCCTGCATCATTGTGATGCAATCTCTCGGCGCGAGATAATCGTTGTAGTTTTCGGTATACGTCCAGAACGCTATGTGTTTAGAAAGCGCGCCCCAGCCGTCTATGGTCGCCTTGGTGGAAACGTTTTTAGATGAAGTAAGAGTTTCGGCACGGTTCGCGTTGAACGTGCAGACAAACGGATATACGTCGTCGCGACATACTACTTCGTCCGCAACGGGAACGTATTTCTTGTTCGCTTCGTCGTATCTCGCGGGCGCAAGGAAAGTTTCTTTATACGCGAAGAAGCAGAAATCGAGAATTCTGTCTTTAAGCGCGTCGTCGGTTTTTCTCGCCTCTTCGAAACGCTTGCTTATGTTATTCATCAATATAAGACAGCCCGCGGAGTTCGCTCCGTTATACTGCTGCTTCTTAGCCTTGCAGGTAGCACACGTACAGAACGTAACCGTGTCTTCTATGTTGAACGCTATATGCTGAATGTTTTCGTTTTCTTTAACAACGTCCACGAGAATATCAAACAGCGTGTTTACAAGCGCGTTATACTCTTCTTCGTCGCCGTGAGCGTAATAACAAATCTGATCTTGCGCGTCGCTGTACCACTTGGGATGAGTTTTCGCATAAGTTTCTTTAGGCAGATAGAAGAACGAGCTGTGATAAGGAGTGGTTCTGCCTACAAACAAGTCGTTGGTTAAACTCACGAATCTGTTTCTGTACTGGAACTGCATATTCGATACGTACGCGTCGCCGCTGACGATAACGTTTTCTATATCGGGTTTGTCTTTTATGTCCACCGAAACGAGTTTGCAATCTCTGTACTGCTCGACAAACGTTTCGTCTTCTGCATAACACTCGAAATTTACCTGATACGACATAAACTCGTAAACGCCGTACAGTGTGCCGAAACCGTTTTTGGTCGCACCCGTTATCACGACGGACGAGTCTATCGTTTTCACGATATACCCCTGCTCGCCGAGCTCGGAGCGTTCGGGTTTTATTCCGAGACTTTCGCTAAGCGAATTAAGACCGATAAGAATATATTTATCGTTTTTGCTATAAGTCAGTCCTGCGTCGTTTATCACGGGAAGTTCAAAACCCGTGGACAAAGCGAATATATCGTTGAACTCGCTTGCCGCAAGCTCTTCTTTATTAGAAGCCGCCGCGGGTATTACGATTTTATATTCAGACGCGCCGTTCTTTACGAGTTCTTTATCCGTATAAACTACGGGCGGGTTGACCGAGCCGCCGCCGTTATCATCGGGGTTTTTTTCCGATGAATCGCAATTGCAGGCAAAAGCCGAAACGGTAAACACTAAAGCTAACAGAAATATCAGTATCTTATATGGCTTTTTCATACTTTCTCTCCTTATTTTATTTCTACGGTATAACTCACGACGGTTACGCTGCCCTGACTGTATTTAACTTCGTTGTCAACCGCGTCCGCTACGTAATAATATATCGTATACGTTCCCGCGGTTTCGGGAGTAAAGGTTCCGTCGGTTATTTTCTTTGCGGCAAAATTCGGTCCTTTCACGAAAACGCAAACCGTTATTTCTTCTTTAGAACACGTGTTGTCGCTGTAATCTATTTCTGCTACGGTTATCTTTTCTCCGACCTTGCCGGAAGTCTTTTTGGTGTCTTCTTTTATCGTTACCGAAGGAGCTTCGAGATCGTAAACGTAAACGACGCACACGAGAGTCTGGCTCCTGCCCGAATAATCCGTGGCGGTATACGCTATCATATATTCGCCGTAGTTATCGAGAGAAATTTCGTAAGGCGCGACTTCCGCGTTGTATATTTCTTTGCCGCTCGTATCTTTCACGGTGTTGCCCGCGTTTGTCACGGTTACGGTAAAGTTCTTTAATTCCGGCGAGATTACGTCAAACGCGATTGTTTCGGGCAACGTGAATTTTTCGCCTTTGTTTTTAAGTCCGCCGTTTTCGCCGAGACATTTGATTATAGGCTTGGTGGTATCTTTGGTAACGCTTTCGGCAAACGACTGCGCGCACACGTTTTTAACAACGAACGCAAACCCGCTCGCGCCGACACTTTCAAAAGTAACTTTTACTCCGACTTTGCCGGAAGAAAATCCCTTGAACGCTCCGCCCGACAGATAGTTCGCTATGCTGAACTGTTTTCCGTCTACCGTAATGACCTGAGTACTCGGACGAAGCGAGAACTTGAACACGTCGTTGGAATTACCCGAAAACGCCGCGACAAGTTCGTTCATAGAACCGTCGTTTACGGCAAAGTATGCTTTGTTTGCGTTCTTTATAAACGAAAGTTTAACGGTTTCTTTGTCGTTTTCCGTATCGGTGAGATAAAAGTTGACTTTGCCTATCGCGTTAAAGCCCTTTTCCGTGAGAAAGTCGAAAGAAAGGTCTTCCGCAACAAGAGAGTTTATGAATTCTATATACGATTCGTCGTTATCGATAAGATAACGCGAACCCGAATTCTCCGAATATCCGACTACAACGTCGCCCGTGGGGATAAACAGCTTGTTTATATCGATAACTTCTCCCGTGCCGACGGTACGGGTGATTTTATAAACCTTGCGCGTTATGCTGCCCGCAAGCTTTCCGTCGTGTTTATACGAAAAAGTAACTTCGCCTTCTCTTTCCGGCGTATAAACGCCGTTCGTTATAGTACCGTTGTCTGCGGACACCTGCGTGTCTACGATTTTATAACCGCCGTTTCCGAAAGAATACGCGCCGACGGAAGTCAACCGATACGAATATTTTTTAGAACCGTCGCTTAAAATAAAGTTTTTATGAACAATCTTATCGAGATCTTCCGTAACGACGGGATTACCGTTTTCCGTCACCGTTACGTTATATTTTTGCGTCGCTTTCTGTCCGATAAAATCCTCAGCCGTTATTTCCACAACGTACGTTCCCGTTTTAAGCGGCGTAAACGCATTGTCTTTTACTTCGCATTTTTCGCCGTTGTTATACGTGACGGAAGCGGTTACGGAGATTTTACCCGTTCCGCCGGAAGGAATTGCCTTTGCAAGCGTAACCTTTTCACCCTGAACGGCGTTTTCCGTTTTACCTTCCAGGCCGAGTTCCAGGTTTCGCCCCTCTTTTACAACGGTCACGTCGACGGGTTTTTCAGACACGTCTCCGTAAGAATCGGTTGCAAAATAACAAATGGTATAAGTTCCTTCCGTTTTCGGAACAAACGCGTTGTCTTTTACTTCTACCACGGATCTGTTATCCGAATAATAATTTTTATAGACTATTGCGTTTACGCTTACTTCGCCGTTTGCCTTATCGTAAGCCTTCGCGTCGAAAAGCGGATATTTGTAACCGACTTTGCCGACGGGAACGTCGTTCTCGTCATAATCGACGGCAATCAGCGCGCCTATATCGTCGGTGACGTTTTTGCTTAAATCCGTGCCGGCGAATCCCTTTATTATAAAGTTTGCGGAAGAGCCTACGTATCTGTCTGCATAAACTTCTACGATTACTTCGCCCGTGGTAAATCCCTCGAACTGCGCAGCGGCTTTCGTGTCGCACGTCAGGGTATATTCCTGAAACGCGTCCGACTGATACACCACGCCGTAATCGTTGTCGTAATAAAAGCTGAACGCTTCTTTCGCTCTTGAAAGCTCGTTTTCATAAACGACTTTACCCTTTGCCGACAAACCGGGTCTGCCCCAGAACGAGAAATGCGCGTCTTTTCCGTAAGTAATGCTTGCGTATTTTTGCGAATACATGCATTCGTTGGTTTCGCTGCAAACGCTTACCATCGTATAAGAAATATAATCGCCGTCGCCGATTTCGTGATTTTTGAGTTTTAAGATAAGATATTTATCTTTATCGTATACGTCGGTCAATTTAACGTTTATTCTCTTCATATCCAGCTGACCGACGGTAGTCGGCAGGCAGGACATAGTGATAAGCGGATTGTTTTTGGTAAGCTTTGCGAGATTCACCACTTTGTTAAAGATAAGCGAATCGTTGGGCTTAAGCGAAACGAGAAGACCGGTCACGTCTTCGTAAACGCCGCCTTCCTCTGCCGAATAGTTGAAATCAACTTCGTAATCGTCAAGCGTTACGTCTTTAACCAAACCGTTTTTAATATCGGAAAGATATTCGTTATAAGCCTTTGCCGTGCCGTATTCCGCAGAACCCGCGCCGCTGACGTAATAAAGCGGGCGTTCCGCCGCGCCGACGCCATCAGAAGCGTCGTGCAAAGCGAATGCGAGCGACGAGCCTACGCACAGCGCGCACAAAACAAGATTCAAAAAAATCATTAACGCTTTGCGCGGTAAAAATCTTTTCTTAGTTATCATCCTTTAATTCCTCCTACAGATAAATTAGTCATAATTCTGCTCTGGAAAAAGCAGAAAACAATTAAAACAGGCAACAAAACCAAAAATGCACCCGTGAGCTGCATCGGTACGGAAAACGTGTCGTTGCTCGTATTAATTTTTGTGAAATAAAACAACCCGTATGCGATAGTCGGTTTATCGGGTATATACAAAAGCGGAGTCTGATAATCGTTCCAGAGACCGATAAGTCTTAAAAGAAAAACCGTCGCGAATATGTTTTTCGCAAGAGGTATCATTATTCTTGACATTACCGAAAACTCCGAAGCTCCGTCTATCTCGGCGGCTTCCATATACGCGTCGGGGATTCCGCAGAACGCATCGTAGAAAACGAGAAAATGAATTCCCGTCTGGAAATGCGCGGACATTATCCACATACCCCATATGGTATCGTAAATTCCGAGCGAGGAAGCCAGCTGCAACGACGCAGGAGTGCTGCCGACTATGGGGAGCGACATGGTAACCAGAACCACGGTTACGACCACCGCGCTTAAAGTGTATCTGAACTTGGCGCACATATAAGCAACCACGCAGGAAACGAGAGTGCTTAAAAACGCGCAACCGCCCGCGTATAAAATCGTGTTAAGATACATTTCGGGAATC
>ULRP01029474.1_pt1 | contig 11689 bp, 10 predicted proteins | sample 1955521 | NCBI WGS metagenome assembly ULRP01 (sample SAMEA4835685, study PRJEB28245) | human gut metagenome | biome: gut microbiome; material: fecal sample | place: Denmark | collected 2008
ACGATTTGGCACAAGATACCGATCATACATTTCCTGTAATGCTCCGACCTCTCTGCTGTCTCCGAATCCGTGCGCATCCACATATTCGCGGATCTTCCGGCGCGCCTCACCGTTAATCGTATAGGTTTCAACCGGTGCATCATTTTCCAGATTTTCAAACGCCGTCCGAAGTGCAGACACGTACGCAGTATCCGTCTTCCAGATCGAATCATCCAAAAGCCCTCCCCGTTCATAAGAACTTCCGTAATATTTTTCATCAATAAAACGTGTCGTTCTCTCCGTTCGTACATCTGCAGGCGTTGTATCCACCACATAAACCGTTATCTGCTTACAATAGATACTCCCGGCGCTGTCAACTACCATAAGATTTTCCGTACAGCTTCCTCCACGCAAAAACTGAGTAAAATCCGATGCCTGATAATCCGGAATCGAAAAAGATGTTCCATTTTCATGAAATCCTGCCTCGATCGGGCTTCCATCTTCACGATCCGATGCAGTCGCATGGCTTAAAATCTCACTGTCTGTGATACCCCCCTGCTGTGCCTGCTCCAGTGTATAGTAGAGATTTGTGGCAACAATCCACGGACAGTCATCCCACGACGCATACAGCGTGATCATCGCACCGTTCTGATCTGCCACGCCGGATGCTTCTATCAGATCCGCCACACTGACCTGCATTCCTGCTGTCCATTGCGGTATAAAGCTATCGCGCCCATCCTCGAGCGACCACCCCATAAAAACAGCCGCATATGCCTTTTTATCCGACACCGGATCAGCAGCCGGAGTTTCCGATTCTTCCAGAACTTCCAGTTCTTCCACATCCGCTTCTGCTTCTGTTGCATCTTCCTCCGGTGCTTCTGTCGATTCACTGGAAGCATCCGCTTCTACTACTTCCGGATCTGCTACGCTTCCATCTGAATTCGTGATGCTTCCATCCAGCTGCGTAATACTTCCATCCTCATTTATAATGCCACCTGCCGGTGTCATCATCAGACCCGTATCCGCATCCATCACCATAACCACTACGCCAGAATCATCCAAAACAATCGTGCCGTCTAATACCTGCTGCGTGATATCCTCTCCGTCCAACGTATAGCGGATATAACGTCCCGTAGCATCCGGCAACGTCACATTCTGATCGTACATGATCGTTATATCATCAATCGGCGCTTGTTCTTTGCCATCGTTCGGATCAAAATGCAGCGTATAACTGTTTGCTGTCCAAGACGCCGTCAGAACATCTGTCGCATCATCTTCTGCGCCAAACGTATACACCGCATTGTTCAGACTACCGTTAAATGGATCCGATTTCACCCAGCCCGAAAAAGTATATCCGGTTCTTACCGGATGCAGAATGGATTTAGCCGTTCCATAGTGCTCCGTAAAACTCTGCACAGCGGTACTTCCCTGCCATGTTCCCCCATTGGGATCAACTTTTAAAGTTGAGTGGTTAATCTGCGCATTTGCAGTCATTCGCACATTTTGTACAGGCATGGCAAACGCATACTGCTTTCTATCCGTCTCATACGTGCCAGTCCATCCCGTCCAATGGTAACCATTTTTTACCACCGCATCAATTGTAACCGCTGCCCCAGACATATAATTGCGTACACCACTGACACTCTGAATTCCATTTCCTGCAATCAGATCAACCCGGAATAAAGCATTGCACCAGCTGGATGCAATGCATGCTTTGTCGATCCAGTGTCCCGTGTCAACTCCTGCAGATTTTAAATACCCATCAAGTTGATCCCTGTTATCAAACCGACTCATACCGGATCCGCTGATCCGGCAATAGATCGTATACTCAATCTTATCTCCCTTAAACCAACTTGATATGCCACCACCAGAAAAGATAACCGTATTATGTACTGTCCCGTCCGCACCCGTCACCGTACCCTGCCTCACAGTAGCACTGGACACAATATTGCTATTTACCGCAATGTTGTAATTCGTCAGATCCGGAGTCAGATTCGGATCCAGTGTCACCGTCAGTTCGCCGTCAAAAAGACCAGTATCATCCTGTGCAGATGTATTTTCAATCTTCCCTTTTACGATAACCTTTCCATCCGATATACTTGTTGTCTGCTGCGACTCAAACTCCGGAAAAGCAATGTCTACCGCCGCTCCGATGTAAAGCTGGGTATCCCAACGGACATTGGCAACATCCACCCCAAACACTGTCGCACCATATGATAATCCCGAAACGTTATACAAAACGGAGCACATATCCGTTTGTTGGCAAAATAGTGATCCATCACGGTAAAGCCCCTCTATTACAGTCCCGCCGTTCCTTACATTTTTTTCACTATCCCGAGCTTGTTGTGTAAACATGGATATCAGTTTGGGATTTTCCGTAACCCTTGCCGCATCGATACATCCAAAAAGTATCTGTCCTGTCACGTCTCCGTATTCCTTGGTTTTTAAACCATCAAACAACTCTGCCTGCATCGTAACAGTTGCTCTGGAGACAGGATCGAAACCATAATCATCGCCCTCCCAATCAACATCTCCGAACCGGAATCTCGATCCCACACTTAAAGTCACCGCACGTACCGGATAAGAAGCATTTTCCTCCACGACAATCAGCTGCCAGCCGGTCGGCGTTCCACCGCCTCCCGTATCCTGCTCCCAGAGATCGGATGCACGGCATACCGGTATATTGGCTACATAGTAATCACCATACCCGTATGTTTTAACGATAGTTGTTACATCCGCAACGTTGCAGTAAATTCGGGGGCGGGACTGCTCCCATCCAGAAACATACCGCGAACTGCGATCGTCTACATAGACCCAATCAGGATAAATGTTTGCTCCTGATCTTCCGTCGTGCATGATGAATGCTACATGATTTGCATTACTATCATCTTTGTTATATCTCTTCCGAGTTTCCCATATCAAATATGCTTTTACAATATGAGTCGTGTTATTATCACCATGTAGCGTCGCCATCGAACTATTAGACCATCCCAGTAACGTCTGACTACAATAAGATTCATCATCATATCTCGGTGACGGTGAGGAATAGACATTTATATTGCCCGTGTAATTCAAAGCATATCTGCCTACCGTAGTATTCTCATCATTTTGTCCTACTGGCAAAACATTAAATACATTTTTTTGTATCTCACTTGCCGCGCCTTCTGCCAATGTTCCCGCCATAACTTTATCAGAAAATAATAACGCACTTATCACAAACAATACGCATAAAATAATCTTATATATTGTACTTCTGTCGTATCTGAGCTTGCGCTCACTATACATATAATTATCCTCCGTTATATCTAATTAAATGTGATCGTGGAATTTCCCCCGCCATTTCCGCCAGTCCCGGAGTTATCTCCAAGTGACGGATCTAGTGGGATAAAATCATCTGGAACTGACATCGTTCCATCTGAACTTGAATTTCCACCGTTGTTGCTTCCAGTGTCTGCACTTGGTGTGGAGCTTCCAGTGTCGGTACTTCCGCTGTCACCACTCGGCGTTGTGCTTCCATTCTCGCTGCTTCCGGTATTATTGCTTCCGCTGTTGCTGCCTCCAGACGTTCCACTGTTGCTATTTCCGGAATTGCTGCTTCCAGATGTTCCACTGTTGCTATTTCCGGAATTGCTACTTCCAGATGTTCCGCTGTTACTGTTTCCGGAATTGCTGCTTCCAGATGTTCCACTGTTGCTATTTCCGGAATTGCTGCTTTCAGATGTTCCACTGTTGCTATTTCCAGTATTACTGCTTCCAGTATTTGTAGCACTGCTGTTGGTTGATCCGGTTTCAGCCTTTGTTGTCTCCGACTTTGTTGTAGCAGATTTGGTATCCTTCTTAGAGGTCTTTCCATCTGCAACTGTCACCTTAGCAGTCTGCTTTGCAGTAAACCCGTTCTCATCTGTTACCGTGTAAGTAATCTCGTACTCTCCTGCCAAAGACAGGTCTACTTTGCTGTCATCACATTCGATCTTATCTGTCAGATCATTCCCATTGCTGTCCGTTGCCGTTACACCCGAAAGATAGTCCACATTCTCTGCTCCGGTTGTTACGGTAAGATCCTCAATTCCCAAAAATGTCGGTTCTGTACCAACCAGTACCGGCACTTCTACCTGCTTGCTATTTCCACTCTCATCTGCGAGTGTTAAGCTTACACTGTACTCCCCCACTGTATGAAAGACTATCGCGTCATTTGTTACCGTTACATCGTCTAACACAAATGTTTCCATATCTTCTGACGCTCCGGTGGCCTCTACTTCCTCGGTGACCTCCATGTCCTCAGTGGTCTCCACATCCTTGGCAGCCTCTACACCCTCGGTAGCCTCTACACCCTCAGTGGTCTCTACTTTCTCGGTGGCATCGGTAGACTCATCTGCCAGATCGTCAAATGTTGCCATTACATTCCCGGTCAGCTCGGTTACACTCGTTAAAACATCCTCCACGTACAATGGCTCGTCCACACCGACTGTAACCTGATTCACCACCTCCGCCTCCGGCGCTGTGGTATCTACTACGTCCACTTCAAGGGACGCTGTCTGATCCTTATAAGTAACCACTGCCGTATAAGTTCCAAGCTTACTTACATCAACCGCCCCAAAATCAATTGTTGTCTCCACTGCGATATCCGCATCCGCCACATAAGCCGCTACATCCGTATTAAGCTCATACCCCAGTTCGACACTTACCCTATCTGTTGCAAGCGCAAGCTGCTTATCTCCGCAACCTGCTGCTGTCATTTCTGTCACCATTGTTACTGTTAATAATACTACTACGCTTTTCTTTTTCATAAACTAATCTCCCTGATTCTTATAATTTCCTTTTCTGTCTTTGCCGCTTCCCTTTAAAAAACTTCATTCATAAATGCTTCCACCAGTTTCTCATAGCTCCTTTCACTTGAATCCAATTCTTTGAACACTTGCCATACAAATCAACACTTTCGTTCGCTTTTAAAGAGGCATATCTACTACTACATTAGTATACACTACACAGTACGTTTTTTCTATATTTTTATAATCTCAGCTACGCTTTTAATGCTTCCCTCTATCACTTCCAGTTAACCCTCTTTTTACCGATTCTCTCTGTAGATCGTATCATCGCATTGATAATATAGTCTACAACTGCCTGTCATGATCCGGTGCCACGATCTGCACCATACACATTTGCCGTATTCCCTGCAATTCCCATATCTATTCCCAGGCGGCATAATAATCACGATTTTCTTCTATCGGCTGTGAAAAGCCCGCCGCGTAATCATTCCAGTCATGCCAGCCGGCAAATACCACACCATTGCCTCCCGGTTCTGCCGGTGGCTGCAGACATTGTCCCTCCTCCACGGTATATACTTTATAACAGCTTCCCTCACCGAGCATTCCCTCCCGGTTCTGGTAAAACCGCACCCGGTACTGCTCTTTTGATACATTCTCCCTCTCTTCCCGGATAATTGTTCTGACCGCTTCTGCCGTACCTTCCATTCCATTGGGATGTTGAAACTTTTCCTGTAATTTCATTGACAATACCCCCTTTTGCACATCATTCTGATAGACCTTCAAAACCACATCGGAGTCTGTATCGATTTCCGCCGCCAGAAGTTCCACACACTCCGCAATCACCAATTCTCCGGAAGAACACCCCGCCTCCGCAAACGGCATCCCCTCGACCGTCTTTTCCATTGTGGAAGGAAGAATCGTCTCCACCTCACATCTGCGGTTCATGCTTCCGCCAATCGTCAGCACAATCCCGAGTATCAGAAATCCCATGATTGCACTGACAATGATCATCGCTGCATTTTTCACATATATCTCCTTTCCCGGCTTTCTGTCTTCTCATCGGTTCACAGGTATCTGAAACTCACAGACGCTTCTGCGGTTTGCTTCGTCTGTCGCGCAGACCCGCACCGTATAGATCCCCTCCACATCAAACACAACCTCACCTTGCTGTGATTCTATTGTGCAGCTGTTTCCATGCGGATCTGTCATCTCACACCACAAAACACTCCGTTCTTCTCCCATTCCGTCTACCGCAGAAAATAAGTCTCCCGGCAGATATGCTCCCCTGTGCAGCATACCATTGTACGCATACCGGATCGTGGGGTACGCCACCTCCCCCGCCTCCGCAAAAGCGTCAATGGCAGCGTTTTCTGTGATTGTCTCTTCCTCCGGTATCCATGTCTTTACGATGTTAATAATTCCCCGGTTGCCCTGCTCGTCACGAATTCCTGCAAACAGCAGTACCATGACTGCTATCAGCACAATTCCTGCCGCAATTCCCTTTCCATAGCATTGAAGTACCTGCTCCATCTGATCACCTCTGTTCTTTTCCTGTTGGACACTTAACTCCCACAGATTCCCGTCATATAATACCGCAGGACCATACCGATCATCCCCTGCCCATCCACGGCATGGAAGAATAAGAGCAATGCCCCTATTCCGCCTGCAATCTGCAAAAATCCATTGCCATAAACCTCTGCGATCTCTTTCATCTGTACGCTCCTTTTCTCTGACACGTCCGGGCACGAAATCCCCCTATAGCATGCCAGCCACCTGCATCCATATCTCCTGAATTGCCGTGCATCCAAACCAGCCCACCAGCAATACCAGCATTGTCATTCCAAGTTCTTCCAGACTCCATTGCATCCTGCTCCTCCTTTTACCGTGCGATTCCTCTCGTCACCCGCTGCTGCGAGACCCCTAACAGTGGTATCCGGTATCTATAATAGAGATTGATCCCCGCAATCCTGCGGTCGCTTTGTCCACCGTAGGTGTAGGACTGCACTTCCAGTTCGTACCCTTCTGTTCTTGCCTGCGCCTTGCAGCCATCAATCACGTACGGATTAAAGTCACTGTTCTCAATTTCTGCAATCATTGCAGCTTTAAATTCCTTCGCCGCTGCCACATCGGCACTCACCCCGAGCATACTGATGCACAGCAGCAGATTAAAAACCAGCACCAGCATCACACTGAACACTTCTATGATATATTTCACTCACGCACCTCCCATGCCTCCAAGAACCTGCATCATCAACGCCATTCCGACCGTAAGATCTGCCAGCAGTTTTCCAGTGGCTGCCAGCACCGGATATGCAAAAATCAACTTCATCCGGAATGCACGCTCTTCACTGCGCAAAACATCGGCGCGCTCCTGCATCAGAACCACACGCTCAATCAGATGATTCATCTGCACATCAATATCTCCTGTTCCGTTTTCAGAAAAAGCATGCAGCATTTTCATACAGCTTAACATCTCGGGGAGATCAAACTTTTTGCAAAAGTCCGTGTATGTCTGTAATTGATCCGGACGCTCGTCCATTCTCGCGCAAAGCTCCGCAAGTTCGCTCCCGAGCACCGCCGGGGCATGTTGTGCAGATTTTGTAATCGCCATCTGAACGTTATTGTTCTGTAAAAGTAATACCATCTCAAAAAGCCAGCGCGGCAGCACCTGATACAATTCCGCCGTCACGTCCCGCTCGGCAATGCGGTAACTGATTCTCGGCTGCATTGCAACCAGTAAACCAGTCACCAGCAGGAGTATTCCCGCAATGCGCCATCCCACAGTCCAAAACACAAACGCAGTCATAGTCACAATTCCTGCAGGAATCAGGCGCCGATACTGCTGTGCTTTCTTTTCATACCCCATTACCAGTTCATAGCTGTGTCTGATATATGCCGTGTCATACAGCGGCTTTTCCTCCAGCCAGTCAGCCGTCAGGCTTCTGACACTCTTCACATAAAATGCAAGCAGCAACAAAAGAAACACCATCGAAGATATCTGGATCACAGGAACGGTAAACACCGATACGTCAACCTCTGATGTAAACATCTCCTGCATCTCATTTAAAAGATACAATGCAGCCGCGCACAAGAGCACTGCCACCACAATGGAAATCACATTATCTGTATGACTCTTCCGCTTCTCCGCCTGAAGCTGGTATCCACGCTTTTTGAACCGCTCAATATCCTCCAGAACAAGCGTGACCGATGCCTCCACATCCCCGCCATATTCCTCCGTATTCAGTAGAAGTTCATGTACCGTCGCCAGCTTATCACAGGCATAATACCGTTCGATTTTCTGTAAACCCTCACGCAGAACGCCCTGCTCTCCGACCGGATGCCCGTACTCCATATGCGCAATCGCTTCCTCCACACAGAGTCGGATCTGTCCTTCCCCAAAAATTCCGCGCACCTCCTTCAATGCACTCACGATCTTTCCGGTCTTCTGAAACGCATAGAGCAGCTGTTCCATGTAGGCACATGCATCTCCAAAACGCTTCTGCTCATACATTTTCTTATACATATCAAGTACCAGTACCGGGAATACGAAAAGCACTGTCAAAAGCACCCCTGCCAAAAACAGCGGTTTTAGCTGAAACACCATTCCAATCCCACCGATTCCAACCAGAGCGGCTATCACCGCCATAAGATGCGTCCTCCACGAAAAACGATAACCGTACACATGCACTTCGCGCTGCAGATTTTTCGGATTCAACAGCCGCAGTTTCTCCCACAGTCCTTCTCTTTTCATCTATTTTCCCTCTCTCCTGTATCTCTGCCAGTGTGCGCAGCAAAACGGATCCTCTATTCCCGCCTGTCCAAGGCGTCTCACAATCGCAGGCGGAAGCTCTTCCGAGAGCAGTTCCCCATCCTCCAGTATCATATAAATACGATTCTCATACTGCTCCCTGCTGTAAAAACACAGCTGATCCATATATCTTCGGATCTTTCCGTCCGGCTGTCTGACGCAGCGGATCAGAATCCCCACATTCACATAGCGGTAGATCCGGTTCTCCATACGCTCTGCGTCACGCGCATCGCTCATCATATTCTGAATGCGATCCGGAAGCTTTCTGACATCATCCAGGTGGATCGTCGTAAAGCCGCTCACGCCGGTACTCCACTGCTCGAGCAGCGACGTCACCTCCACCGACCTTGCCTCCGAGAGGACAAGCCACTTCGGATTCTGCCGCAGGCTCGCCTTGATGGCATCCGTGTAGGAAAAATCTTCTCCGACACGAAGCTCCACCGCATCCGCCCCCGGATTGATGTCCCGGTAATGGATCTCGAGCGAATCCTCAATCGTAATTACCCGCTCCTCGCGCGGTATAAACTGCATAAAGAATTTCGCACACTCCGTCTTTCCCGCACCGGGTTCTCCTCCGAACACAAAATTCATGCCCGCCAACACACAGTTCATCAAAAGCTGTAAAATCCGTTCCGGGCAATAGGATTCTTCCAGCATTCTCTCAATGTTCATGCGCACCATGCTCGGCGACTTCCGGATACAGATACTGGTGCCGGATGCGGCCGCCGCCTCATGGATAATACTGATACGCAGTTCTCTGGTATCAGCCTCCAGCACCTTATTGGCATTATTGAACTGACGATTCACGCAGTTGGAAATATTGTGCGTAAAAGTGCTGATAAATGCATCGGACAGATGCTCTTTTACACGATACCTTCCGATCTTTAAGTCCGTAATCCACAATTCGCTTCCGTTGTAGTCCACATCGGTAACATTCGGGCGCTGCAGATATTTCCAGAAAACCCCAAACTGCGCTTCCGTTGGTTCAAACGTCATGATCTCCCCCATGTCATCCTCCCTATGGCGTTAAGCCATTCATGCGGGAAAAGAATCCCGTCAGCGCATTCTTGAACTCCGTCGCCACATATCCGTCCGAGGAGAGCGCCGCAATAATGATTGCGCCGAGTGCAAGCAATACAATAATTGCAAGGATTGCATTTCCATAATGTTTCATTACCTGTTCCATAATAATTTCCTCCTTCACCCTTCTGTTGTGTCTTTTTCTTTTACCAAACATGTCCGGTTTTATCGATCTTACATACCTCCCTTAAAATACGATCCGCCGCTTTTACTAATCCATCGATAAACTCCTGATTCCTGCTGCTTCTCGCAGACCCGTATTCCTCCGCTATAAAAGAGCTGCCCAGTCCGCGCTTCAATGCACAGTCATACGCTGCATTGTACCGCACGATGCCAATCTGCCCCTCATCCACCCGATATACTCTGTTTAGCACATCCGGCTCCGGTGTCCCGATGCAGTTGGCATACAGATACACCATGCGCTTCTCCAGATACATATGGCGCAAAAAGAACTGCTCCATTCCGTCGTAATCCTGCGGTTCAAAATTTACCACCACAAGATCCGCTGTCAAAAGGAGCTTCTTTTGACCCGCCGGACTGCACACTCCCGCATCCCACAAAAAGAGTGCCGAATCCTCGCATCGCTCCCTCTGCAGGCTGCCGCACACAATCTTCCTGTCCGGGCATAAGTGCGGCAAAATGCCTGCCATTGCAGTATAGTTCGCCGTCGTACCGCTCCGGTGTGTTTCTCCCCAAAATACAATATTCATTTGTTCCTCACTTCACTCTGTGCTGTGTGATTGTCCTTACTGGAATTATGGATGAAACTGCCTCCATATAGCGTGATACTTAGAAATGTGGATAAAATCCAACTATTTGATAAAAGATGTGCTTATTTTACATCGTTTTCTTACATATGTAAATAGCATTTTTCAAATTTATATTTTTTTTAGAAATTACTACCGGAAACTTTTCTTTTCGCATTGCTTCCATTATAATAAATACAAATACATGTATCAGGAGGTCTTATGAATAATTTTATCATTACAACCGATACCACATCCGATCTTCCGGCTGCCTATGTAGAACAGCATCAGATCGGCATGCTTTCTCTTACATATACGATTAACGATACTACTTATTCTTGGGAGCATCCGCTTCCGGTAAAGGAATTTTATGACTGCATGCGTCAGGGTTCTCTTCCCACGACCTCCCAGGCCAATCCCGAGGAGGCTGCCGCTGTTTTTGAAAAAATAATCAACGAACAGAATGCCGATATTCTTCATATCGCCTTTTCTTCCGGTTTAAGCGGAAGCTACAACAGCGCAAGGCTCGCTGCGGGAGAACTTTCCGAAAAATACCCCGACCGGAAAATCATCGTCATCGATTCTCTCTGCGCTTCTCTCGGCGAGGGACTTCTGGTGCACAAAGCCGTCACCTTAAAGGAGCAGGGACATACACTGGAAGAGACCGCAGACTGGCTTGAGTCAAACAAACTTCACCTTGTACATAATTTCACCGTCAATGATCTGTTTCATCTCTACCGCGGCGGCCGCGTGTCAAAAACCGCTGCTTTTCTCGGTACAATGATCAGTTTAAAACCACTTCTTCATGTGGATGATGAGGGACATCTGATTCCGCTCTCCAAAGTGCGAGGACGCAAAAAGTCGCTGATTGCTCTCGTGGATGCCATGGAAAAACAAATTGGCGGCTGGCGTGACAAGAATGACATCATTTTCATCAGCCACGGCGACTGCATCGAAGATGCACAGTATGTTGCTGATCTCATCAAAGACCGTTTCGGCTATGAAAGCTTTCTGATCAACCATGTCGGTCCGACCATCGGCGCTCACACGGGTCCAGGCGTCGTTGCACTGTTTTATATGGGCGATTACCGTTAATCGGAAGCGCCTTTTTTGTGGAATTGTCGCAATAAGCATAGATCTCTTTGGGTTGATAAGTAATATTATCAGAAACACACTTCGGGATTTCATGTGGAAATGCAGATGGAATATTTGTTTGAGAAAAATGTGAGAATTTCTTCCAGCTGAATGTCTGCATCGGATTCCGTGTCGCTTCCACGTTTGGACAATCCGACGGGTGCATGTCCGGCACA
>ULRP01022534.1_pt1 | contig 11662 bp, 10 predicted proteins | sample 1955521 | NCBI WGS metagenome assembly ULRP01 (sample SAMEA4835685, study PRJEB28245) | human gut metagenome | biome: gut microbiome; material: fecal sample | place: Denmark | collected 2008
CGCGTATAACGCCGTCGGCAAAAGCATTGTAAAGCGATTGCGGATCCCGCGCCATCAGGCAGGCGACGGCCATACGCGTTTCTTCATTGCCGTGCAGAAACAGGAGAAGAAGCGCGTCAAAGGTCAGCGGAGTATCTGTTGCGCTGAGGCACAGAAGATGTTCCGATACGGGTGAAAGAAACGGTTCTTCACGGTAGCGGCGCCCGGCGGCCATGTATTCGCCGCTGTCGGTGACTGTAAGTCCGCTTCCCGAAAGCGACCCGGTAAGGAATATATTCCGCCGGAAAACAAAGAGGACGGGCGGATAGGAATTCTGCGCAGATTTTTCGTTTGTCATAGGATTATCTCCGATGCGGTCATTGCCGGAACAGAAGCGGAGCGGGGTACTCCCGCTCCGCTACATGTTGAAATGTAAGCTTATATTTGCACTTTCGGCGCTTTTATAACTTCAGCGTTTTCAGAAGAAAGTCTGCGTCCGCGCCGATACAGTGCGTCGTATCGTCGCACAGATAGTGCTCGCAGGTCAAAATACCGTTGTAATGCCGTTCTTTAAGGAGCGGAAGAAGTTTTCCGTATCCCACGTCGCCGAAGCCTACCGGGCAGGGATAGTAATAGCGGTCGTCTTTTTTATAGGCGGGGGTATCGCCGTATGTGCGCTCTTCGGCCGTAACATCGGAAAGAATGAGGCGCGCGGTGCGCTTAAGAAGCGGTAAAACGCTTTCCGTCGGGTCTTCGCCGAGACGGAACAGATTTCCCGTGTGCACGGTAAAGGTGATCCTGTCCGACAGATCGGCGAGCGCGGAAAAATCTTTCGTTGTGCGGACGGAGGCTATCTCCAGTGAAAGATTCATAACCGACAGGTGAACGCCGCACGCCGTCGCCGTGGCCGCCGCGGCGTCACAGAACGCCGCCGTTTCGGCAAGCGTGTCGGATGAAGCCTTTGTATGGCAGGGGAGAAGCGTTATGTGGTGAATTCCGTGCATTTCCCCAAGGCGGACAGTCTGTGCCACCGCGTCTATGGCTTCTTCCGAGGACGTGTCGACGGGGAGGGACAGCGAAAATACACGCATATCGGCGCGCCGGACATCGGCGAGCATCTTTTCCGTATCGGCGTTGAGACGGCCGCTTTCCATGTCTACCCCGTCAAAACCGAGCGATTTTGCGGCAGTCAGAATGGCATAGACCGATTTCCCCGTCAGTGAGGCGGCGGTCAGAATATGGTCGTAGGGCAGAGAAAAACGCATGATTACTGTTCGTTTTCCCAGTTGTGATAGACGTTGATAACGTCATCGTCATCGTCGAGTTTTTCGAGAAGAAGCGACATATGGCGGATGGCGTCTTCGTCCGTGATCGTCGTGTAGGTGGTCGGAACTTTGGCCGCTTCGGCGGAGTCCGCTTTGTAACCCTGTTTTTCAAGCGCTTCCGCGATAGCGGTCACGTCGTCGGTTTCGGTATAGATTTCATAAAGACCGTCGTCCGCGCTGAAGTCGGTAGCGCCCGCTTCAAGGGCGGCTTCCATCAACTTTTCTTCGTCGATCTCGCCGTCTTCATCCGTAATGATGATGACGCCTTTATCTTCAAAGAGGAAGCCGACGCATCCGGTACTGCCGAGATTTCCGCCGAATTTTGAAAAATACGAGCGCACGTTGCCGGCGGTACGGTTGCGGTTGTCGGTGGTGGTTTCCACAATGACGGCAACGCCTGCGGGGCCGTAGCCTTCGTAGGTGATCTCTTCATAATTGATGTTGTTATCTGCGGAAAATTTCTTGATGATACGGTCGATGTTGTCGTTCGGTACGTTATTGGCTTTGGCCTTGGCGATCAGTTCGCGCAGTTTGGAGTTGGAGTTCGGATTGGCGCCGCCCTCCTTGATGGCAACGGCCATTTCCTTACCGATTTTTGTAAAGACCTTGGCCTTTTGCGCGTCGGTTTTTTCTTTTTTCCGTTTGATGTTGTTCCACTTGCTGTGTCCTGACATAATGTGTTCCTCTTTTCGGTTTTCTTATATTTTATGGTGTTGATGAGATGCGGCTCAGATCCTTTCGGTCTTTTTCATACAGATCAGCGTCAGGGCGCGGCCGAGAACGGTATTGGCGGCGCGCACAAGCGACAATCGGTAGTTTTTCACGGAAGGATCGGCGCAGTTCAGAATGGGACATTCGTGATAGAACCGGTTAAACGCGGTGCAGAGATCAAGAATAAAACGCGTTACCACGGACGGCTCGTAATCGGCAAGCGCCGAGAGAATTCTTTCCGGGAAGGTGGCAAGCACCTTGACCAAAGCCGTTTCTTCCGCTCCGGGCATGCCGTTTTCCGGGGCGAAGACCGGGGCAAAATCACCGGCGCGTTCAAGCACGCTGCAGGTGCGCGCATAGGTGTATTGTGCATAGGGCCCTGTGTTGCCGTCAAAAGAAAGCGCGTCGTCCATCACAAAATTGATGTCGCGCATACGGTTGTTGGAGAGATAGTAGAAGATGACCGCGCCGATGCCGACGGCTTCCGCAATATCGCTGCGTCCTTTAAGCGCGGGATTCTTTTCTTCCATGACGCCGGTCACTTTTTCGATGGCGATGCGGAACAGGTCTTTTAAAAGAATGACGTTGCCGGTGCGTGTTGCCAGTTTTTCGCCGTTGATGCTGACCGTTCCGTACGGAACATGGACAAGCTCGTTATACCAGTCATATCCCATCAGTTCCAGAACCTTGAACCATTGGGCAAAGTGCAGGGACTGGCCGGCCGAAGTGACATAGATGCATTTGTCAAAGTGGTAGTGCTCTTTACGGTAGACCGCGGCGGCAATGTCGCGCGTCGGATACAGCGTACTGCCGTCGCGCTTCAGGATCAGGCACACGGGCATATTCCATTTGTCAAGGTTGACGACCGACGCGCCGTCATCGACCGTCAGCAGATTCTTTTCCTTCAGAATCTCGATCTGAGCCGGCATTTTATCGGTGTAAAAACTCTCGCCGGCATAACTGTCAAACGTAATGCCGAGCATATCGTAGGTTTTTTTGTATTCGCGCAGGCTGATTTCGATAAACCATTTCCAAAGGGCGATGTTGTCGGGATCGTGGGCTTCCAGCTTTTTGAATTCGGCGCGCGCTTCATCGTTCAGCGACGGGTCCTTTTCCGCTTCCGCGTGAAATTTCACATAAAGGCGGACAAGTTCGTCGATTTCTTTCTTTTCGACTTCCTCGCGTGAACCCCAGCGGCGGTAGGCGACGATCAGTTTGCCGAACTGCGTGCCCCAGTCGCCGAGATGGTTGATACCGATACAGTGGTATCCTGCGAACTGATGCAACAGTTTCAGGGAATGGCCGATCACCGTCGTGCCGAGGTGACCGATATGAAACGGTTTGGCCACGTTGGGGGAAGAATAATCAAGGACGACGGTTTTACCGGCGCCGCACATCGGGGAGCCGTAATTTTCGCCTTTTTCGGCGATCTCGCCGAGAATACGGCGCGAAAGGACTGCGGGGTTCAGTCTGAGATTCAGGTAACCGTTGACCGCTTCGGCCGAAAGAAAGTCGGGAGAGGAGAAAGCGCCGGCAATTTTTGCGGCGATCTCGACAGGGGAACGGCGCAATGCGCGCGACAGTTTGAAGGAGGGAAGCGCAAGGTCGCCCATTGTGCTGTCGGGAGGATATTCAAGCATCGGCAGGATGTCGTTTTCGGTCAGGGTCGTTTCGCCGAATTCTTTTTGAATGGCCGCGAGGATTCCCGCGGCGGCTTGTTTTTTCAGTACCAGCATGGCGCGTTCCTTTCAGAGTGAATTCTTGATCTGTACGTAATCGCCGTCGTTTTTCTTGCCTTTTTTCAGAAGGCAGGGGACAAACACGGCGTCGTTTAAAGAATAGGCAAGGGCGGAGGGCGTGCCTTCCGTCACATAGAATTTACCGTTGTCTTCCACGACCGTCACCGGCGGAATTTCTTCCGCGAGATCAAGGCGGCAGGCAAGGTCGTGGACATAATCGAGCGGGGCGCCCTCTTCGGGATAGTAGAGGCGCGACGGACAGATATAGGCGCGCTTTATTTTGTGATCGCGTTCCCATTCCTCCGCTACCGACAGTACAAGTTCGGCGACTTCGGTCGGCGTGGCGTATGTGGTGTCGACCACAAGCGAATAATTGGAAAGATCGGTATAATCGACGTGATAAAGATCGAGATAGCGCCGCTTCTCGCTTTCCTTGCGTTCGGCAATCTTTTTTGCCGTTTCCTCTACGGTCGAAAAGTTCTCGGTGGAGCGGCCGGCCGCAAATATCCGCGCGGCGCTGACGTCGGGATCAACGGACAGATAGAGGCGGAACGTGTCGCGGACAAAATGCCACGCCATGCGGGAGTCGATGATCATTTTCCGGTCGACATCGGAGAGGGCGGCAATGCCGTCGTCGATCTCTTTGTCGATCTCGGGATGTGTTTCCATGTAGCGATTCATTGCCACGACGTCGATGCCGTGCTTGTCCGCGATGGCGCGGCAGATGCGTCCCGTTGAATAATATTCCGCGCCCGTCAGACGCACGATAAGATCGGAAACCGTACTCTTACCGCTGCCGAGGTCGCCGGTGAGGCTGATCTTGAGTTCCATACCGTTCCTCCGAAAGTAAACATATAAAGACATAAATAACTATTCTATTATAATCTATCCCCTGCGCTCTGTCAAGATTCGCGGACAAATTTCCCGTGTTTTTTTGCGCGGGCGCGTCTTTCGGCGATTGACTTCCGCGGGGAAGCGTGGTACAATTAGGTGATAAAATATATACTGCGGTGCGTGCCGCCGGGAAAAGGAGGGAAGAGCATGACTTACCGTGAAAGCGACAACGCTGTTTTTCTGACGGCGTACGAACTGATTACGTTGTGTCTGCGCCGCTTTTCCCCCGGCGTTCCGTCTCCCGTTTCCTTGCCGGACGGCGAATGTGCCGCGGGCGTGCGCCGCCGTCTTACGGGCGCGGCCTCGGCGGAAAATACGGATCTCACGCTTCAGACCGCCGGGTTTACGTTTCATATTGCGGTGCCGGTCGACGCGCGGACGGAAAACGGTATCGTACGCCTTGTACCCGTTACGGAGGACCCCGGAAAACCGGCGCCCGAACGTGTGAAACGCGCCCGTTCCGAGGGATTCCTCGCGCTTCTTTCCGTTTCGTCCTGCCATACGCTTTCGGTTATTTATTACAACCCGGAAACCGACGCGGCCGCTACGTTTACCGAGACGCCGACGGAAGAAGAACTCGGCCGCTTCCGTGAAAAAATCATGACGGCTCTGACGGAGGAACTGGCTCCGATGGCGGAGCGGCGGGCGGTGCGTATGCCCACGCTTGCCGCCGCGGCCTTTCCGTATCCCCACGCGCGGGAAGGACAGCGGGATTTCATGACTGCTGTTTACCGCACGCTGTGCCGCGGAGAGCGGCTGTTTGCCGTTGCGCCGACCGGCACCGGAAAGACCGTGTCCGTACTGTATCCCGCTCTTCGCGCGCTCGGTCACGGTCACATTGAAAAGGTGTTTTACCTCACGCCCAAAACCACAACGGCATATGCCGCCGCAGACACGCTGTCGCTGTTCGGCGAAAAAGGGGTGGCCGTCCGCAGCGTTGTGGTTACGGCAAAAGAAAAAATATGTCACCGGCATGCCGATTGCCGTGATCCGCAACGCCCCTGCCGCTTCCGTTTTTCGGACGGTAAGAAAGAAACGGCGGCCGCGCTGAAACTTCTTTCGGAAGAAAAAACGGTTGTCGGCGAAGCGGATATCCGCCGTTTTGCGATACAGTATGGCGTTTGTCCGTACGAACTGACCCTCCGTTATTGCGAATTCGCCGACGTTGTCATTTGCGACTACAATTATCTGTTTGATCTCGATGTATATATGCGCCGTTTCTTCGGACATACGGGGGACTATGCCTTTCTTGTCGATGAGGCGCATATCCTTGCCGAACGGGCGCGGGAAATGTATTCCGGTGAGTTCGGCGACGTCTTTTTCGATGATTTATTATCGTTGTTAGATGATAAATGTAAACTTTACGGTACAATCAAAGAGAAAAAAGATGAGTTCCGTTCAATTTTTCTGCCGTATCTTCGCGGAGCGGAAACGCGTGATGTGCGGGGTGTGAAAACGCGTTTTTACGCCGGACGCGATCTCCCGTATTCCTGCTCTTCGTTTTTTACGGCTCTCCTTTCACTGCTTGACCATGCGCGGAAAGACAAGAGTTTCACGCCCGATACGCGCGCCGCTTTGCGCCGCGCTTTCTACATGGTTTCGGCGTTTCTCAACCGGCTTTCGCACTATGACCGGAAATATACCATGTTTTGCACAGAACGGGACGGCGCGCTTACCGTCAAGGTCGTTTGTCTCGATCCCTCCGGCGTTTTGTCTTCACGTCTCGCCTGCGGTCGCGCCGCCGTCTTTTTTTCCGCCACGCTCACGCCGTCCGACTATTACGGGGCGCTGCTCGGCGGCGGTCGCGACGCCGTATATCTGGAAACCGCTTCGCCTTTTTCCGCGGAACAGATGGCGGTGGCGGTGCTGGACAAAATATCCGTGCGTACCGCGGAACGCGAGGATACGCTGTCCGAAATCTACGAATGTATCCGAAGCACGGTGGAGGCTCGCGGCGGCAATTACATGGTCTTTTGTCCCTCCTTTGCCTATATGGAGGTTTTGTCCGCTTATACCGGGCGACATATGCCTGGCGTGCGCATTATCCGGCAGGAACGCACAATGACCGCGGCGGAACGCACCGCTTTTCTTGACGCGTTTTCGGAAGACCCGCGGCGTTCCCTCATCGGCTTCTGCGTTTCCGGCGGTATATTCGGTGAGGGGGTGGATCTTGCAGGAACCCGCCTCATCGGAGCGGTGGTCATCGGCATCGGTTTGCCGGCGCTTTCCGAGGAACGCGAGGCCATGCGGGAGTATTTTGATGAAAAATACGAGCGCGGCCGCGAATTTGCCTATGTATTTCCCGGTATGAACCGCGTTTTGCAGGCCGCAGGGCGCGTGATACGTCGCACCGATGACCGCGGGGTAATCGTCCTGATCGACGACCGCTTTGCGGAACCCGTATATCGCCGTATTCTGCCCACGCATTTTCACAGCCTGCGTTTTGTGGGGGACGCGCCCTCTCTTTCACGCTATATCCGTGACTTTTGGAATAAGCAAAATATGTAAACAAAACGCAACATTTTGCAGAAAACCGGCAGGAGAAGTCTGTGCTTCTCCTGCCGGTTTTGTATATTCCGTTGATTTATGAAACATGATAAATACGAACCTCGGACACTCCTTATAAACGGTTTCAAAAAAATATTCTTTTGCGCCTTGACTTTTCACGTTCCGTGTGTTATAATTTCAAATTGAAAATGAAAATCAATTTCAATTTTGCGGATACAGGAGTCGATGAGGATGAACAGATCCGATGAAAACGCAGAGACAGAATGCAGTACGGCGGCGCATGGCGGAATTCGCGGGAATTATCGTACCGCGGCGGCGGACGCCATTCTTTCTTTTATGGAAACCTGCGGTGACCGCCCTTTGACGGCGATCGAGATTGCGGACGCGCTTCGTGCGGACGGACACGGTTGCGGACTTGCGACGGTATACCGCCATCTGTCGCGTCTCGCCGAAAAAGGAAAATTGCAGACCCTGCCGTCGCCCGACGGCAAAAGCATATTGTATCGTTACAGCGGCGCATGCCGCGGCGACCACTACCATCTGCTTTGCGCCGCTTGCGGTACGGTGACCCATCTGTCCTGTGACTGCCTCACCGACCTTTACCGCCATATCGGCGCGCAACACGGGTTCCATATTGACGGAAGCCGTACGGTGTTTTACGGACTTTGCGCGTCCTGCTACCGCCGAAAAAAACAGAAAAATGAAAAGATACCGAACGGAGAAACCGTATGACCGCATCACAATTTTTTAAAACGCTTGCCGACGCGCTTCTTGACACACTGAAAGACAGCGTGCGGCTACTGCCATTTTTATTTATTGCCTATCTGCTTTTGGAGGTCATTGAACATGCCGGCAAAGAGAAAACCGAAAATCTGATCCGCCGTTCGGGGAAAGCCGGGCCGATCGTCGGCGCGCTTACCGGGATCGTTCCGCAATGCGGTTTTTCCGCCATGGCGTCGCAACTTTATGCGGGGCATATCCTTTCGCTCGGAACGCTTGTTGCCGTTTTTCTTTCCGCGTCGGACGAGATGCTTCCCGTTCTCATTGCGGAGGGCGCTCCGGCGCTTCTGATCCTGAAACTGATCGGCTTTAAGGTCGTGATCGGTATGGCTGTGGGTCTTCTCGTCGATGTATTTTACCGTTTGTACCGCCGGCGTTTTGCGGCGGCTCCGATTGCCGATTTCTGTGAACGGGAGCATTGTCATTGCGAAAAAGGCGTTTTCCTTTCGGCATTGCATCACACTGTGCGCGTTTTCTTGTTTATTCTCGCGTTTTCCTTTGTTCTTAACGCATTGATTCTGTTTATCGGCGAAGAGAAACTCACGGCGTTTGCCACGGCGGCGCCGACGCTTTCGCTTCTGTTGTCGGGACTTGTCGGACTTATTCCGAACTGCGCTTCCAGCGTGATTCTGACCGAGCTCTATCTCGGAGGTATTATCGGCGCCGGCGCGATGCTTGCCGGTCTGCTTGCCGGTTCCGGCGTCGGCATTATGATTCTTTTCCGCGTGAACCGTCCGATGAAAGAAAATTTCTTTATCCTTGGTATCCTTTATCTTACCGGCGTTATCGTCGGATCCCTTGTCGATTTTACGGGACTTGCAACTTTTTTTGCCTGATACCTTGCAATTTATGCTTGCTTGCGGTATAATCGGAGTGAAGAAACATCTTGCACCGAGGAGGTCACCGTATGGAATATTCCGTTCCGCTTTCCGCGATTATTGACGAACTGTCGCTGGAATCCCTGTATATGCCCGATCTTGCCGAAAACATTCCGATTACCAGCACCCATGTCAACCGGCCGGGTCTTTTGCTTGTCGGTTATACCGATTACTTTGAACAGGCCCGTATCGAGATTATCGGTAAGGTAGAACATAATTACCTCGGCGGTCTGCCCGAAATCGAGCGGCGCAAGACCTTGGAAAATTTCTTTGCGCTTCACCCCGCCGCGCTCGTTCTTTCCTCTTCGCTCGTTCCATATCCCGAAATGTTTGATTATGCCAAGGAATATGCCGTTCCGATGATGGTCACCCATGACCGGACGAGCGAATTTATGGCTTCGCTCATTGCGTATCTCAATGTCAAACTGGCGCCGCGCATTACCCGTCACGGTGTGCTTGTGGAGGTTTACGGCGAGGGTCTTCTTCTGCTCGGTGACAGCGGCATCGGTAAAAGCGAAACCGCGATCGAACTTGTGAAGCGCGGGCATCGTCTTATCGCGGACGACGCCGTGGAGATCAAACGCGTATCCGCCAAAACGCTTGTCGGCGAAGCGCCGGAGATTATACGCCATTATGTGGAACTGCGCGGCATCGGCATCGTGGATGTGCGGCGTCTGTTCGGCATGGGCGCCGTGAATGTGTCGGAAAAGATTGACCTTATCGTGAATCTGGAACAGTGGGTGCAGGGAAAAATGTACGACCGCTTCGGACTTGACAGCGAAACGACCGAAATACTCGGCATTAAAGTCCCGTCAATTACAATTCCCGTGCGTCCCGGACGAAACCTTGCCATCATTCTTGAAATCGCCGCCATGAATCACCGTCAGAAAAAGATGGGATACAATACGGCGGAAGAATTCAACAAGCGCTTGATGGAATCCATGGGGATCGAACAGAACTGAAAAATACATAAAGGAGATATGCTATATGGAAAAGTATGTGGTAACCATTAACCGTATGTGCGGTTGCGGCGGCGTGCAGGTGGGCGAATCCCTGTCCCGCAAACTGCATATACCGATGTATGACAAGAAACTTCTGCGAATGGCCTCCGATGACAGCGGCATCGACGAGAATCTTTTTGCCCGCGCTGATGAAAAGTTGCGCGCAACGCCGCTTTTCCGTATCACGCGGAAAGTTTACAGCGGGGAACTGATCCGTCCGCAGTCCGGCGATTTCACTTCGGATCACAACCTTTTCAATTATCAGGCGAAAGTGTTACGGGAACTGGCGAATCAGGAATCCTGTATCGTGATCGGCCGTTGCGCGGACTACATTCTGAAGAATCACCCGCGGATCGTGCGCGTTTTCATCACGGCCGACGAGGAGACCTGCGCCGTGCGCGAAACGGAGCGCTACGGTATTTCAATGAAAGAGGCCTATGAAAAGTGTGAGCGTAAGAATAAGGAACGCGCAAACTATTATAAGTATTACACGGATCAGACATGGTGCCATGCAGGCAACTATGATCTGTGCCTGAATTCTTCGCATTTGTCGTATGACGAGTGCGCGGACATGATCGTGGATTACATGGAAAAGCGGTTCGGCGAAAAATTCGTCTGATACAGGCCGTTAACATAAAAACCGGGGCGTAAGCATGCTTACGCCCCGGTTTTTATGGTGTCAGATGGCTCCGGCAATCTCTCCGACATCGCGGAGAATGTATTTCGGCCGGTAAGGGAAACTTTTCACGGTTTCCTCGGTGCTCACGCCGGAAAGAACCAGCGCCGTGTCCATTTCGGTTTCGATGCCCGCTACAATATCGGTGTCCATACGGTCGCCGATAATGGCCACATCGGCACGGTGACAGCCGAGGAGTTTCAGCGCATGACGCATCATGAGCGGATTCGGTTTTCCGAGAAAATAGGCTTGTACGCCCGTCGTCATTTCGATCGGCGAGATCAGCGCGCGGCAGGCGGGGATAATGCCGATTTCGGACGGACCGGTCAGGTCGGGGTTCGTACCGATCAGTTTGGCGCCGCTTTGCACGAGTTTGACGGCGCGCTCGATCTTTTCATAGTTCAGGGAACGCGTTTCGCCGAAAATCACATAGTCGGGATTGACGTCGTTCATGATGATGCCTGCGTCGTAAAGTGCATTGACAAGGCCGGGTTCGCCGATCACATAGGCACTGCCGCCCGGACACTGACTTTTTAAAAACATGGCGGTTGCCAGAGCGCTTGTGTAAAAATGCTCTTCGCCTACGTCAAGACCCATACGGGACAGTTTCCGTGCCAGTTCGCGCGGCGAACGTTCGGAAGAGTTCGTCAGAAAAAGAAAGTCTTTTTTCTCACGGTAAAGCCAATCGACAAATTCGGGGACGCGCGGGATGAGGCGGTTTCCGTGATAGATAACGCCGTCCATATCGCAAATAAACGCTTTTTTCGCGCGGAGTTCTTCTAAGTTTGTGGTCATACGGTCAACCTCTTGTTATTGATATATGTATATCATACCACTTTTCCTGCCGTTTGTACAGGGATTTGCAAAAAAAATCTTTGTTTTTCGGCCGCGGTATGAGGTTGTTTTCCGGATTGGTTTTCCGGAAACGGCGAAATGCGGAAAAGCGCCACGATGCGGTCTCGGCAGGGAAAAGAAAAGGAGCCACGTAATGGCTCCTTTTTCCGTAGACGGATCGGTCAGCGGCGCTTTGTGAACAGGTTTTTGATTTTCTTCAGAAAATCCGTGCGGCCGGCATTGTTTTTGTCGTCGCAGGTTCCCGCAAAACGGCGTAGCAGATCTTTTTGCTCCGCGGAGAGTTTTTTCGGAACTTCAACATTGACGGTAACGTAAA